>VFQQ010002139.1_pt1 | contig 23710 bp, 22 predicted proteins | sample 3512341 | NCBI WGS metagenome assembly VFQQ01 (sample SAMN10412373, study PRJNA504923) | tailings metagenome | isolation source: Relicate 2 Philex TSF1 revegetated site | place: Philippines: Tuba, Benguet | collected 2017-08-29 | reverse complement strand
GACGATGTCGATGCAGTAGCGATCGTCCTCGATCATCTTCGCGATGCCACGGACCTGCCCCTCGACCCGCTTGAGGGCGCTGAGATTTTTTTCGGTGTCGCCGTGCGCCATATACCCTCCCGGGGTATGTTGACCTATACCCGTATGGGGTATACCAGTTCTCCATTGGAGACGGCAAGATCATGGATCACGCGGGTCACGGACCGAAAGCCTGCTGCGGCGGCGCGCACGAGCCTGCGCGCGTGAAGGATCCCGTCTGCGGGATGGATGTCGATCCCAATGCCGGCAAGCCGACCGCCGAGCATGAGGGCGTGACCTATCACTTCTGTTCGAACGGATGCCGGACGAAGTTCGTCGCCGATCCCGTGAGATATCTTGGCCCGAAGGTCGAGACTGCGCCGGCGCCGTCGGGGACGCAGTGGACCTGCCCCATGCATCCCGAGATCGTGCGCGACGGGACGGGCGCATGCCCGATCTGCGGCATGGCGCTGGAGCCGATGCTGCCATCGGTGGATGCCAGCAATCCCGAACTCGACGACATGTCGCGGCGCTTCTGGATTTCGCTGGCGCTGACGGTGCCGGTGTTCGTGCTGGAGATGGGCGGGCATGTGTTTGGGTGGGATTTCGGGCTCTCGCCGGTGAGTTCGATGTGGATGCAGGCGGGACTGGCCGCGCCGGTGGTGCTGTGGGCCGGGTTGCCGTTCTTCGCGCGCGGCGCCGCGTCGGTGAAAACCGGGCATCTGAATATGTTCACGCTGATCGCTTTGGGCGTGGGTGTCGCCTTTGCCTACAGCCTGACGGCGGCGCTGGCGCCGTCGCTGTTCCTGCATGGCGCGCATGGACTGCCGCCGGTCTATTTCGAGGCGGCGGCGGTGATCGTGACGCTGACCCTGCTGGGGCAGGTGCTGGAGCTCAGGGCGCGGGAGGCGACCGGCGGCGCAATCCGCGCGCTGATGGACCTGGCGCCGAAGACGGCGCGGCGCGTGCGTGACGGCGTCGAGGACGACGTGCCCCTGCAAGAGGTGACGGCGGGCGACATCCTGCGGGTGCGGCCCGGCGAGGCGGTGCCGGTGGATGGCGTGGTGACCGAGGGGCGGTCGAGCGTCGATGAGGCGCTGGTGACGGGGGAGTCGGTGCCGGTCGAGAAGATCGCGGGATCGAAGGTGACCGGCGGTGCACTGAACGGCAGCGGCAGCTTTCTGATGCGGGCGGAGCGGGTTGGCAATGAAACGATGCTGGCGCGGATTGTTGCGCTGGTGGCGGCGGCACAGCGGAGCCGCGCGCCGGTTCAGGGCCTCGCGGACCGGGTGGCGGGGTGGTTTGTGCCGGTGGTGATGGGGCTGGCGGTGGCCGCTTTTGCGGGCTGGATGGCCGTGGGCACGGCTGGCGAGGCGCTGATGGCGGCGGTGTCGGTGCTGATCATCGCGTGCCCCTGTGCGCTCGGACTGGCCACGCCGATGGCGGTGATGGCGGGTGTCGGGCGTGGCGCGAAAGCGGGCGTGCTGGTGCGCGACGCGGCGGCGCTGGAGGCGCTGTCCCGGGCCGATACGATCGTTCTGGACAAGACTGGGACGCTGACCGAAGGCCGGCCCAAGCTGACGGCGGTGGAAGCGTTGCCTGGTTTTTCGGCCGGCGAGGTGCTGCGGCTGGCGGCGAGCGTGGAGGCGTCGGCGGAGCATCCTCTGGCCGCGGCGGTGACGGAAGGTGCCCGGGAGAAGGGACTTTCCCTTGGCGCCGTCACGGGGTTCGACGCGCCGCCCGGCAAGGGCGCCAAAGGCATCGTCGACGGGCGATTGGTGCGTGTCGGGAATGCCGCCTGGCTCGCGTCGGAAGGCGTGGCGGCGGAGGCGACCGACAAAGTGACGGCGGCCCTTCGCGCCGGCGGTGCGACGGCGGTGATCGTGGCCGTCGGGGATGTGCCGGCGGGAGTGATCGGGGTGGCCGATCCGGTCAAGCCGAGTGTCGCAGAGGCGGTGGCCGCGCTGGCGGCGGACGGTGTGACGCCGGTGATGGTGACGGGCGATCATGAGGGGACGGCGCGTGCCGTCGCGGCGGCGCTGGGCATTACGGAACTGCGGGCCGGTGTGTCGCCGGAGGGCAAGGCGGCCATCGTGGCCGAGATGCAGGCGGCGGGGCGCAAGGTGGCGATGGCCGGTGACGGCGTGAACGACGCCCCTGCCCTCGCGGCGGCGGATTGCGGGATCGCCATGGGGACCGGCAGCGATGCGGCGCTGGAGAGCGCCGGGATGACGCTGCTCAAAGGTGACATCTCGGGACTGGTGCGCGCGCGGCGGCTGGCTGGGGCGACGATGCGGACGATCCGGCAGAATCTCGTCTTCGCGTTCGGCTATAACGCGGCGGGCATTCCGCTGGCGGCGCTGGGCCTCGCGGGGCCGGAGATTGCCTCAGCGGCGATGGCGCTGTCGTCGGTGTGCGTGATCGCCAATGCGCTGCGGCTGGGACGGGTGACGCTCTAGGGTGCGCAGCGGTACCAGTAGTGGCCGGCGGTTTCGTAGCCGAGGCCGTCATACAGGCGGCGGGCCGGAGCGTTGGCTTCCAGCACCTGCAGCCACATCGTGGTGGCGCCCTCCTCCGCCGCCCAGGCTTCCAGATCGTGCATGACGGCGCGGGCGCCGCCCTGCCCGCGTGCCGCCTCCAAGGTCGCCATGCATTCGATGCCGCAATAGGGCGGCTCGGCCACGCCGAGGCCGCAGGCGGCGGGCGCACCGTTCAGGCTCGCGATGAAGAAGGTCTTGGGTTCGGGCAATGCCGCGATGATGCCGGGCGCGGTGGCGCGGCGGTCAGGTGTGACGACCGAGAGATAGATGGCGAGCCAGTCTGGCGTGGCGGTGGGGTGGCGGGTGACGGACTCTGCGGCTTGCCCCCATCCCCCGGCTTTGCCGGGGACTTCCCCCGTAAGGACGGGGGAAGACAAAGGGGTGATGGTTTTGGTCATCAGAAGGGTGGTGTCGCGTCTGGCGTAGCCGCGCATTTCGAGGCGGGCGTCGAGGTCGGCGGGGACGGAAACGTCGACGATCTGGAAGATCGGGGTCTGGCCGCAGGCGCGATAATCGGCTTCGGCGGCGTCGATGGCGGCTTCGGTGTTTGAGCCCGTCCAGTAGAGGCTCTGCACGGAGTTGGCGCGCTGGCTGCCGCCGCCGGAGAAGCGCAGAGTCCAGCCGTCGCGCTCCAAAGTCTCGCGCGGCGGCCAGGCGCGGGCGGCGGCTTCTTCGAGGGCACGGCGGGCCGTGGCAGTCAGGGCGGGCATGGTTTCGGCTTGTGGTCCTCACGCGGGCTTGCGAGGCTTAAATCAAATCGGACAGCCAGCATGACGGGGATGACGGCGGGATGAAATCGTTTCGCGCGGCGGATGGCGTCGAGATCGCGACCTATGAGTGGGGCCAGCCGGGCGCGTTGCCGCCGGTGGTGCTGCATCACGGGTTTGCGGCGAGCGCGCAGGCGAACTGGGAAGCGCCGGGCGTGGTGGACGCGCTGGTGGGCGCGGGACGGCATGTCTATGCGCTGGATGCGCGCGGGCATGGCGCGAGCGGCAAGCCGCATGATCCCGCCGTCTATGGCGAGACGGCGATGGCGCGCGATCTGATGCAGTTCTTCGACGAGATCGGCGCGCGGGAGTTTCACCTCGCCGGCTATTCGATGGGCGGGATCGTGGCGCTGGTGGCGGCGACGAAGGACAAGCGCATCAGCCGCCTGGTCGCGGGCGGGATCGGCGGCGGGGTGGTCAATCTCGGCAAGGACCCGCGCGTGCAGAGCATGGGGGCGATCGCCGACGGGCTGATGGCCGCGACGAGCGCGGCGGCAGAAAAGCTTGGCCCCATGGCGTCGATGTTTCGCAAGTTCGCGGAAGGCACAGGGTCGGACCTGATGGCGCTGGCGGCACAGGCGCGTGCGGGTCTCAGGACGCCCATCGCGCTGGAGACGATTACCGCGAAGACGCTGGTGCTGGCGGGCGACAGCGACATGCTGGCAACCCAGCCGGAGAAGCTGGCGGCGGCCATTCCCGGCGCAGAGGTGAAGGTGATCGCGGGGGATCACATGCGCGTGGTGGGAACGGCGGCGTTCAGGAGCGCGATTGTGGAGTGGTTTGCCTAGGCCGTTGCGGGCTTGAGTGGCGTGGCCTGCTGACCCGTGCGGTTGATGGTCAGCACTGCGAGCGCGGCGATGAGGCAGAGGATGCCGGCCATGACCAGAGCGGGGACGTAGGTTTCGTAGCCGGTGCGGAGGGCGCCGGCGACATAGGTGGCGGAGGCCGCGCCGATCTGGTGGCCGGTGAAGACCCAGGCGAAGATGAGCGGGGCGCGGTCTGGCCCGAAGCGTTCGGCCGTGAGGCGGACGGTCGGCGGGACAGTCGCCACCCAGTCGAGGCCGTAGAACACGGCGAAGATCGAGAGCTCCCAGATCGTGAAGCCGGAGAACGGCAGATAGATGAGCGAGAGGCCGCGGAGGCCATAGAACCAGAAGAGCAGCCAGCGATTGTCGTAGCGGTCGGAGAGCCAACCGGACGCGATGGTGCCGACGAGATCGAAGACGCCGATCACGGCGAGCATGCCCGCCGCACCGACCGCGAGGATGCCGTAATCGCCGCAGATCGAGATCCAGTGCATCTGGATGAGGCCGTTGGTCGAGAAGCCGCAGATGAAGAAGGTGCCGAACAGCACCCAGAACGTGGCGCTGCGTGAAACCTCGGCCAGCGTGCGGATCGGTTGAAGCAGCAGCGCGCCGAGGCTGGCAGCCTGAGGCGGTGCTGGGGTGATCTCGGTTTCGCCGTAGCGCGCGAGACCCAAATCGGCGGGACGGTCGCGCATCAGCAAGAAGATCAGCGTGGCGACCGCGCCGAGCACCGCGACGACGAAGGTGAGCGCGGCGCGCCAGCCGATGGCGTCGGTCACGCTGGCGAGCATGGGCAGGAAGACAAGCTGACCCGTCGCGTTGGCGGCAGTCATGAGACCTACGACGAGGCCGCGCCGTGCGCCGAACCAGCGTGTGGCGACGGTGGCGCCGAGGACCAGCGCGGTCATGCCCGTGCCGATGCCGATGACGACACCCCAGAGGGCGACGAGATGCCAGAGTTCCGTCATCGCGAAGGAGGCGAGGATGCCGCCGGCGATCATCACCATCGCGGTCAGCGCAACGGTGCGGATGCCCCACTGGTTCATGAAAGCGGCGGCGAAGGGACCGAACAGGCCGAAGAGGACGAGGCGGATCGCCATCGCGAAGGAGACGTCTTCGGTGGTCCAGCCGAACTCGGTTTCGAGCGGCTTCAGCAGGACACCGGCCGAGCCCATCGCGCCCGCCGTCGCCAGCATGGTGAGGAAGGTGACGCCCGCGACGACCCATCCGTAATGGATGTTGCGGGAGGCGAGCGCAGCGTTGAGGCGATTGGACAGCATGGACGCGAGATATAGGGGAAGCTCGCGTGTATTTACACTATGACGTTACGTGAGGCTGCGTTTACGGCGTTCGGGCGTAGCGGAGTTCGGCGCCGAGGGTGGACTGGCCGCTGCCGATGATCTCGCTGCGTTCGACCCAGAGGTCGGGCGTTTCGAAGAGGACGGCGGTGAGCATCATGTCGCCGGGGATCGTGGGCGACTCGATGCGGGTCTGGAAGCCGTTGCCGGAGAGCGTGACGGTGCCGCGTACAAGGCTGCGGTCCTGGCCTTCGATCTTTGTGGAGTTGGCTTCGTCCGGGATGCGTTCGGTGGTGATGGTGTCCGTCGCGGCGTCGTAGGCGAAGTTCACATGCGTGACCTGGCGGATGCCGGCGATGCCGCCCATGCGGATGGAGGTGCCCTTGATCGAGTTGCTCTCGGTATCCCACGCGAAGGTCATGGTGGTGCGGATTTCATCCGGGTATGGCGCGGTGGGCGGCTCCCACGTGCCGCCGCAGATCATGTCGCACAGGGGTGAAAGCGGATGGCCGACGGAGGGGCCGGAGGCTGTTTCGGCGTTGGCGGAGACCGCAAGCGCGAGCGCGGCGCCGATAAAGACGGTGCGGAGAACCTGCATCTTGGATTCCTTCCCTGCCCCTTGCTAAGCACCTGCCCGCAAGGAGTCTCTCATGCTGCATGTCACCACGCCGGGCGCTTTGACCGGCATTCGCGTCGTCGATCTCAGCCGCGTGCTGGGCGGACCCTATGCCACACAGGTGCTGGGCGATCATGGCGCGGATGTGGTGAAAGTCGAGCCGCCGGGAGGCGATGAGACGCGCGAATGGGGGCCGCCGTTCCGTGACGATGCGGGGGTGCGCGGGCCGAGCGGTTACTATCTCAATGTGAACCGGAACAAGCGCGGGATCGCGCTGGACCTGCGCAAGGCCGATGGGCGTCTGGCGTTGCTGCGCCTGCTGGAAGATGCGGATGTGCTGGTGGAGAACTTCAAGGCGGGGACGCTGGAGAAGTGGGATCTCGGCTTTGAGGCGGTGCTGCAGCCAATGTTCCCGAAGCTTATCCACGCGCGCGTGTCAGGGTTCGGCAGCGAAGGGCCGTATGGCGGATTCCCCGGCTATGACGCCGTGGTGCAGACGATGACGGGTATGTCGAGCGTGACGGGATCGGCAGCCAGCGGTCCGGTGAAGATGGGATCGCCGGTGGTGGATCTGGCGAGCGGCCTCAACGCCGTGATCGGCATATTGCTGGCGCTGCGCGAGCGGGACCGGACGGGCAAGGGGCAGTTCGTGGAGGTGGCGCTGTATGACGTGGGCCTCACGCTGACGCATCCGCATTCGGCCAACTGGCTGTGGGGGCAGAAGCTGCCGACATTGACGGGCAATGCGCATCCGAATGTCGCGCCGTACGATCTGTTTCAGACGGCGACGCGGCCGATCTTTCTTGGCGTCGGCAATGACGGGCAGTTCGTGAAGGCGATGGCGGTGCTGGGCAAGCCGGAGCTGGCGAAGGATGCGCGGTTCGCGAACATGGCCGGGCGCAATACGAACCGCGCGGCGCTGACGGCGATCCTGTCGCCGCTGTTTGCGGCAGAGGATGGCGTGGCGCTGGCGCGGCGACTGCTGGAAGCCGGGGTGCCGGCAGGGCCGCTGAACACGGTGGCGGAGGCGTTCGACGATCCGCAGACGATGGTGCGCGGGATGCGGGTGGAGACGGAGGGCTATAAAGGCGTCGGCAGTCCGATCAAATTGTCGGAGACGCCGCCGTCGCTGCGGCGCCTGCCGCCGGACTTCGGCGCGGATACGGATGCGGTGCTGGCTGAGGCCGGGTTCACGGATGCGGAGATCGCGGGGCTGCGGCTCAGCGGCGGTGTGCCGGAGAGCTAAAGCGGCTTTTTCAGTTCGATGAGGTCGAAGTCGCGGCGGAGTGCGCCGGGGGCTTCGTCGAACGGAAACGGCTCGCGGTTGCCCGTGCGGGTGTAGCCGCGGCGCTCGTACCAGGCGATGAGGTCTTCGCGCAGGTTGATGACGACCATTTCCAGCGCGCGCGACTTCCATTCGGCGCGGGCGGCCTTTTCGCAGGCGGCGAGGAGCTTTTTGCCCATGCCCTGCGCCTGGTCCGAGGGATCGATGGAGAACATCCCGAAATAGGCGTTCTGCCCGTCCTTCTGGACCAGCGCGCAGCCTTTCAGCGCGCCGTCGATCTCGGCCAGCACGAAGCGGCTTTCAGCATCGGCGATGAGGCCGGCGATTTCGCTTTCGTCGGTGCGAGGGCCAGTGAGGAGGTTCGCTTCGTTGGTCCAGCCCTTCGCAGCTTCGGGGCCGCGATAGGCGCGTTCGATGAGGGCCGCGACAGCGGCCGTGTCGGCGGTCTCGGCATAGCGGAAATGCAGTTCGGCCGGGCGCGCGCTCATGGCTGAGAGCGTGGCGGCTTCCGGGGCGGGCGGTCAAGCTGCCGCCCCGGGCAACCGCCTCACGACTTGTTGCCGAGCAGGATTTTCATCGCCTTTGAGGCAAAGGCCCAGACTTCCGGCGAGCCGGGCATCTGGGGCGCGGTTTGCGGATTGGCGCGGGCTTCCGTGTTGAACTTCGCCGCCGAATCCCAGAGGTCCTGGCGGCCTTGGGTGAACTTGTCGGTCGCGGCCTTCCAGCGCGCGGCCCAGGCCTGCGCCTCGGCCGAGGCCGGGTCGCCAAGGCGGAGGCGTTCGCCATCGGCGAAGATCTGCGCCCATTCGGCAGCGATCGCCTGCTGGTCGCCCATGTCGAACTTGCGGCCGCGCAGCTCGTCGAGCTGTTCCTTGGTGTAGTGCTTCTCGGCCAGAGACTGCATCTCGGGCGTCCATGTGGTTTCGGTCATTGCGGTTGTCCTTACGAGTTGGGTGAGGTCGTCCGCAGTGAGGGCGTGGCCGGCGTTCAGGCGCGCGCGGGCGGCCTGAACGATGGCGAGGGCGGTGGTGAGTTCGGTCTGGCGCTGCGAGAGCGAACGCTCCTGCAGGGCCAGGACGGCGTTCAGGTCGCCCCGGAAGCCGCCCAGCAATTCACGCACCTTGGCGAGCGGAAGGCCGAGCCGCTTGAGCGCCAGAATGGCGGTCAGGCGTTCTTCCTCCGCGCGGCCATAGGCGCGCCAGTTGCTGCCCGAACGAGCGGGCTTCAGCAGCCCTTCCCGCTCGTAGACGCGCAGGGCCTTCACCGTGACCCCGAAGCGGGCGGCGAAGGCGGCGGCGTTGTCTCCGGCTTTGGTCATGGTGTCCCTGGCATCATCACTACGGATGCCGAGACTCATGAAGCCGGACCTAAGGTCCGGTGCAAGGGCCGTTTCAGGCCGCAGTCCGGGCGGCGCGGCGTTCGATCATCCGGCGAATGCGGGCTTGGCGCTCCGCCCCGATGGGGAAGCGCCAGAGCAGCAGCACCGAGACGAGGAAGAACGGCCAGGGCATCCAGACATAGGTGAAGACCAGCGCGTCGATGGCCTCCGGCGAATTGACGGGTGACATGGCGTTGAAGCCCACGCTGGCGAGGATGGTCAGCGCGATGAAGCCGCCGATGGCGTCCGCGAGCTTTCCGCCCATGTTCCAAAAGGCAAAGAGCAGACCGGCGCGCGAGCGCCGGGCGCGGAGTTCATCGAGGTCGATGACGTCGGCCGAGATGGAGAGGCCGAGCGTCGCCGCCGCGCCGCCGCCGAGACCCGCCAGCGCCATGATGATCATGGCGAGGTTGGCATCGCCTTTCGGTACCAGCAGCAGGCCGGCGAAGGCGGTGATCGACGAGAGGACCGCGAAGATGAGGGCGTTGTGCTTGGAGAAGCGAGAGCCGGCCCAGACCCAGATCGGCACGCCGAGCACGGCGGCGAGGAGATAGACGATGACCGGCAGGCCGGCGCTGGCGCCGAGAGCCAGCGCGTGGATGAAGAACCAGAGCACGACGGTGGTGTTCACCGCCGAGCCGATGCGGCCGATGGTGGTGGCGGCGAGGATGCGCACGAAGGGGCCGTTGCGCATGGCTATCTTCATGCCCTCAAGCCAGCCGGTGGTGTGGTGGCGGCCGCGCGGTTGGCGGTCCGGCACGAAGTACCAGAGCAGGAGACCGCTGATGGGGAAGAGGACTAGCGCCCAGAGGCCGAGGCCCTGCATGACGGGCGTCAGCCCCTGCGGTGTGCCGGCACCGCCGCCGGTGATCACGGGGGCAAGTGTCGCGATCATGATGCCGACGAAGGCGAACATGGTGCGCCAGCCGGTGATGCGGGTGCGTTCGACATAGTCGCCCGACAGTTCCGCGCCCCAGGCGCCATAGGGGATCTGGATCATCGTCCAGCCGAGATAGAGGACCATCAGCCAGGCGAGCAGATAGAGCGGGCCGACGCCAGGCACGGCGAAGAAGATCATGTAGATGCCCGCCATCTTCAGCGGGATGCCGGCGAGCACCCAGGCCTTGCGCCGCCCGAGGCTGAGGCCGGTGGAGCGGTCGGAGGCGATGCCGATGAGGGGGTCGATGACGACATCCGAGAGGCGGGCGACCAGCAGAACCCAGGCGAGGTCTGACAGCGGGACGCCTAGATCGGTGCCGTAGAACGTGGTGAGATAGATCACCAACGGCAGATCGGCGATCGACAAAGGCAGAGCGATCTGGCCGTAGGCGGCCAGCGAGCGGCGGGTCAGGCGCATGTCACTCCCTCAGGTGGGCCGTTCTATGCGGCCTCTCCGCCACAGTCGGGGGTGAATCACAGCGGCGCAAGGGGTTAGACACATCCAGCCGGGTATCTTGAGCGTTAGGGTCCAACGCGATACCGCTACGCCTGACCTCCCGGGAGATTTCATGAAAACCGCCCTCGCCTGCCTGGCCGCCGCCTCCGCGCTCGCCCTGACAACGGCCGCCGCCGCGCCGAAGCCCAAATGGGAAATCGGTGTCGGCGCCTTCGGCACCTATGGACCGGCGTTCTGGGGTTCGAGCCGTGACAACGACGATTTCGGCGGCTTCCCGGTCGTCTATTTCATCTATCGCGGCGAGGGCTTCTCAATCCTCTCCAACGGCCTCTTCGACATCGATGCCGGGAATACCGATCGCTTCAGCTTCGGCCTGTCGTTCGACGGCAACGGCAAGGTGGACAATGCCGACCGCTATGGTCTCGGCGAGGTCAAGCCGGTGATCGAGGCTGGCCCTCAGGTGACGCTGGCGCTGTTTGCCAACGGATCGCAGCGGCTGGAAGTCAGCCTCGCGGCGCGGTTCGCCTATGAGCTGGGCGAAGACTTCCGCGGCTGGGTGATCGAGCCGGCGGTCGCCTACAAGCTGACTCTGACCGACACATCACGCATCGCGTTCACCGCGACCGCCAAGTGGGGCAATGACGAGTATAACGGCATCTACCTGAATGACGGGTTCTTCATCGCGGACTCCGGCTATTACGGCGCGTCCTTCGCGGTCGATTTCGTCAACGACATTTCGGACCGCCTGCGCTTTTCGGCCCAGGCGAAGGTGAGGACGGTGGACGGATCGGACGCCGACCAGTTTGCGTCTCTGGTGGAGGACGACACGAACTATTCGTTCCGGATCGGCTTCACCTATTCGATCTGGCAGTCGGACACGATGACGAACGACTGAGCTTCGTATGTCGCGATAGTGAAAAGGCCGGGCGTCGTGCCTGGCCTTTTTGTTTGTGCGGTTGATAGGCCGGTGCGACCCCAACCCCTAGCCCCTCCCCACAAGGGGGAGGGGAACTCCACCTAATAGGGCATGAGGCCGATGGTCGCGCCGACAAGCAGGCTTGAGAGCGTGCCGGAGATGAGCGAGCGCTGCGCGAGCTGAACGATCTCTTTCCGGCGGCCAGGCGCGAGAACCGTGACGCCGGCGATGGTGATGCCGACCGAGGAGAAGTTCGCGAAGCCGCACAGCGCATAGAGCATGATGAGGTCGGTGCGGTCCGACAACACGTCAGGACCGAGCGAGGCCTGCTGCAGATAGGCGACGACCTCGTTCACGATGAACTTGATGCCGAGCAACTGGCCGGCGTCGACGGCTTCGGTCCAGGGGATGCCGAGGCACCATGCGATGGGGGCGAAGACCCAGCCCGCCATGCGCTCAAACGTCAGCGGCGCGCCCCAGACATCGCCGAAGCCGCCGAGCATGTAATTGGCGAGGGCGACCAGCGCGATGACCACGACCAGCATCGCGATGATCTGGAGGAACATCGAAAGACCGTCGGAGGTGCCGCGCGCCACGGCGTCCATTGTGCCGTGATATTCGACGCCAAGGCCGGCATCGGCGGGCGTCGTTTCCTTGCCGGGGATCATCACCATCGCGATGACGATGGAGGCCGGGAGCGAGATGAGCGAGGCGATGATGATGTGACCGAGCGCGCCCTCGCCCACCACCGGCGTCAGGATGATCGAATAGAAGACGAGAATGGTGCCGGCGGCGTTCGCCATGCCGCAGGTGAAGACGATGAAGAGCTCGGACCGCGTCAGTCGTTCCAGATAGGGCTTGATGAGCAGCGGGCTTTCGATGGTGCCCAGAAAGACATTGGCGCCGCAGGAGACGCCGACCGCGCCGCCGATACCGAGCGTGCGGCGCAGCGCCCAGGACATGCCGGCGACGATCATCGGCAGGATGCGCCAGTGCCAGGCGAGCGCAGACAGCGCGCCGATGACCATGAGGCTGGGGAGAATCTGGAAGGCGAAATTGCCCATCGCATTCGGGTTGGTGATCGCGAACGGAACGTCGGCCGAGCCGCCGATATAGCCGAAGACGAACCCGGTCCCGGCCTTGGTCGCGAACTGGATCGCCTCAACGACGGCATTCAGGCTGAGCAGCCCTTCGCGCATGAAGGGGATCTGCAGGAAGACCGTCGCCAGCACGATCTGGAGCGCGATGCCGGCGAAGACGACGCGCCAGGGGAACTGGTTCCTGCGCTCGCTGAGCAGCCAGGCCAGCGCGACGATGATGCAGATGCCGAGCGCGCTTTGCAGGTTGAGGAGCGTCATGGAAGTCCGGCGACAAAGATGTGACCGAAGCGTCGCAGAGTCTGACGCCACAGACAATGTGTGACACCTGCGACTTGGCAACAGCCAATGCGGCGGCAGAGTGAGCCGATGACCACGCGCCCTGCCCGGCCCCGCCGCCGTATCCTGCTGAAGACCTTTCTTGGCCTTGCCGCCTTTGTCGGCGCGGTGCTGCTCTATAACGGGTCGTGGTGGGCGTCCGCCCCGGCGGGCAAGCCGCAACTGATCGCCCATCGCGGCGTGCATCAGACGTATCACCGCGAAGATTTGATGCGGGACACCTGCACCGCGACGCGCATCTTCCCGCCGAGCCATGACTTCATCGAGAACACGTTGCCCTCGATGGAAGCGGCCTTTGCGGCCGGGGCGGATATCGTCGAGATCGACGTGCACCCGACGACCGACGGGCAACTGGCCGTCATGCATGACTGGACCATCGACTGCCGCACCGAGGGCAAGGGCGAGACCCGCGCGCACGACATGGCTTACCTGAAGACGCTGGATCTCGGGTTCGGCTACACGGCCGATGACGGCAAGACCTATCCCCTGCGTGGCAAGGGCATCGGCATGATGCCGGAGCTGAAAGAGGTGCTGGCGGCGTTCCCGGACAAACGCTTCCTCGTCAACTTCAAGAGCAAGTTCGTGCGCGAGGGCGACATGCTGGCGGCGGTGGCAGATACGCACCCCGAATGGCGCAGCGCGATCTGGGGCGCCTATGGCGATGGCGGGCCGACGCTGCGGGCCGCGTCGCTGATGCCGGGCCTCAAGCAGTTCACCAAGAGCGGCATGAAGGACTGCCTGATCGGCTATACCGCCTATGGCTGGACCGGGATGGTGCCGGGCGCATGCCAGAACACGCTGGTGATGGTGCCGGTCAATGTCGCGCCCTACCTGTGGGGCTGGCCGAACCTCTTTCTGCAGCGGATGCGTGAGGCCGGGAGCGAGGTCATCCTGCTCGGCCCCTGGGCGAGCGGCGACCCCGGGACGATGGGCATCGATACCGAAGAACAGCTGGGGCGCGTTCCCGCCGGGTTCGATGGCTATATCTGGACCAACAAGATCGAGCTGATCGGACGGCTGGTGAGTCGCTGAAACGCGTAGTTGACGTTGACGTTACGTCGCTTGATTTCGGGCCGTGTCAGAGTCAGAAGCGTGCGCCTGAATTTCAACGTGCGCACAGCCGCCGAGGAGAACCCCCATGACCATTCGTTTCGACGGCAAGGTCGTCATCGTCACTGGCGCCGGCGGCGGTCTTGGCCGTCAGCATGCGCTGGAATTCGCCCGCCGTGGCGCGAAGGTGGTCGTGAACGACCTCGGCGGGTCGGTGGACGGGACGGGCGGCAACTCGGCCGCCGCCGAAGCCGTGGTCGCCGAGATCAAGGCCGCCGGCGGTGAAGCCATCGCCAACGGCGCGTCGGTGACCGACGACGCGGGCGTTGCCCATCTCGTCAAGCAGACCATGGACACCTGGGGCCGCATCGACGTGCTGATCGCCAATGCCGGCATCCTGCGCGACAAGTCGTTCTCCAAGATGGAGCTGAAGGATTTTGAAGCCGTGATGGCCGTGCACGTGATGGGCACGGTGAAGCCGGTGAAGGCGATCTGGGAAATCATGAAGACCCAGAAATACGGCCGCATCGTCGTGACGACCTCGTCGACCGGCCTCTATGGCAATTTCGGCCAGACGAATTACGGCGCGGCGAAGCTGGGCCTTGTCGGCTTCATGAACACGCTGAAGCTGGAAGGCCAGAAGGACAACATCAAGGTCAACGCGATCTCGCCGGTTGCGGCGACGCGCATGACCGAAAGCCTGTTCCCGCCTGAGGCGCTGACTGTGTTCGCGCCGGAATACGTGACGCCGGGCGTCGTGTTCCTCGCCAGCGAAGACGCGCCGACCGGCGTCGTGCTGACGGCGGGCGCGGGCACGTTCTCGAAGGCCGAGATCATCGAATCCGCCGGCGTCTATCTCGGCAAGGACGGTGTCGATGCCGACGAGGTCGCGGCCAACTGGGGCAAGATCTCCGACATGACCGGCGCGAAAGCCTATTTCCAGGGCGGTGAGCAGACGGGCAAGTTCCTGGAGCGGCTCGCCGGCAAGTAAGCGCGGTGAAGCGCTTCGCCAGCTTTGATGGGGCACAGATCGCCTTCACCGTTCTCGGTGAAGGCCGCCCGACGCTGGTGTTGCATGGCTTTCTCGCCAATGCCGATCTCAACTTCGTGCAGCCCGGTATTGCCGGGCGCATCGAGACCCTGCGCCGGCAGGTGATCCTGCCGGACCTGCGCGGGCATGGCGCGAGCGATGCGCCGGAGGACGAGGCCGCCTACCCGCCCGATGCGCTGGCGATGGACCAGGAGGCGCTGCTGAAGCATCTCGGCATTTCCGACTATGACCTTGTCGGTTACTCGCTGGGTGCGCGCACCGCGATGCGGATGCTTGTGCGGGGCGCGCGGCCGAAGCGCGTCGTGCTGGGCGGCATGGGCGATAGCGGGATCATGAATGTCGGCGCGCGGCGGGCGTTCTTTGCCGATGGCATTCTGAACGGCGCGAACGCCAAACACCCGCAGGCAGGCGCTTACATTCAGGCCTCCATCGCCGAGCGCGGGCTGAGCGCCAAGGCGATGCTGAACGTGCTGACGCAGCAGGTGGATACGAGTGCCGCCGAACTCGCCGCCATCAATGTGCCGATGCTGATCGTCAGCGGCGAGGACGATGCCGATAACGGATCGGCCGAAAAGCTGGCCGAATTTCTTCCGAATGCCATCGCTAAACGCGTGCCGGGCAATCATTTGACCGCGGTGATGGCGCCGGAGCTGGGCCGCGCCATCGCGGAGTTTCTGGGCTAGGCTCCATCGCAAACAGGCTGCCTTGGGAGGCCGGCATGGGTGTGACGGGGATTGGCGGGTTCTTCTTCCGCTCGAAAGATACCGAAGGTCTGAAAGCCTGGTACGCGCAGCATCTGGGCGTCGGGACGGGGCCGTATGGCGAGTGGGACACAGCGGCAGGTCCGTGCGTGTTCTCGCCGTTCAAGGCCGAGACCGACTATTTCGCCGCCGACAAGCAGTGGATGCTGAACCTGCGGGTCGAAGGGCTGGACGCGCTGTGCGCGAAGCTGGCCGCTTCCGGGATCGAGGTGATCCGCAAGCCGGACTGGGACATGCCGGGCGTGGGGCGCTTTGCGCGCATCCACGACCCGGAAGGCAACGCGATCGAACTATGGGAGCCGGAGACTACTTCAGCGCCTTGAGGCCGGCGAAGTTGATGTTTTCGGCGTAGGACTTGCGCACCTCGGCGGGCGCGGAGCCGGAGACGGTGACCATCGTGCGCTTGTCGATGATGAAGAGGTATTTCTCGCCGCCCGGTTCGACGATGGCGGATTCACCACCGATGGTTTCGGTCGTCATACCCATCGCGGCGAGCGAGGGCAGATCGGCGTACATCTGGGACATCTGCTCGACGATGTCGCTGTCGGCGAGGATTTCGATACGCACATCGGCGCTGTCGTTCGAATAGGTGCGGTCGAGCGTGATGCCGCCGCCGAGGGCGACGAGTGAGCCGTCGGCCGCTTCGCTGTCGCTGGTCGTCCAGCCCTCAAAGGCGGCGGGCAGGAAGGCGAACAGCGCCTGAATGTGCTTGGCGGCGACGGAGCGGGTCGCCTGCTCCAGCGCGCGGCGGGCGTGGGAGATCTCGCCGGCCTGCCAGGCGGTTTCGGCCTCCTGGATCAGCGGCAGAGGGTCTTCGGCCGGCGGCGGGCGGTCCTGGGCGATGGCGGTGGTGGCGAGCAAAACGGCGGCAAGGACGAGGCGCTTCATGTTCCGGTTCCCATTGCGTCAGGGGCGCGGGAAGGCATCATGCCTGAACGGGGATTTCAAGCGAGGGCATGATGCGGTTCTGGGCGTTGGGCTTGGCTGTGCTGACCGTCACCACGGCGAGCGCCGAACCGTTCCGCCGGGCCAACGGCAACGAGCCGGATACGCTGGACCCGCAGAAATACGAGCTGGTCTCCGAGAACAACATCCTGCGCGACCTGTTCGAAGGCCTCGCGAGCACCGACGACCAGATGCGGATCGTGCCGGGACAGGCCGAAAGCTGGGACGTCTCGGATGACGGGCTGGTGTGGACGTTTCACCTGCGCGAAGGGGTGACATGGTCGGACGGCGTGCCGATCACGGCGGCGGATTTCGTGGCCGGGATGCAGCGGGCGGTCGACCCGGCGACGGCGGCGAAGATGCCGGACCTCACCTACAAGATCGAGAACGCGCGGCGCATTCTGGACGGCGAGATGACGCCGGACACGCTGGGCGTGAGTGCACCGGATAAGCGCACGGTCGTCGTCAAACTGAACTCACCATCTCCGCTGATCCCCAATATCGTCGCATCGACGCTGTTGGTGCCGGTGCCGCGCCATGTGCTGGAGAAATTTGGCGACAACTGGGTGAAGCCCGGCAATATGGTGACGAACGGTCCCTACGTGCTGACCAAATGGGAGCCGTCGAGCGAGGTGAAGATCGCCCGCAATCCGCATTATCGCGAGGCGGACAAGGTGGGGATCGAGGAGGTGAGCTTCTTCCCCTCCGACGATCTGGAGATGGCGCTGAAGCGGTTTCGGGCGAACGAGATCGACTTCGTGGGGATCATCCCGGCGCTGAAGATTCCTTGGGCGAAGGCAGAACTGCCCGAGGCGCTGACTCTGACGCCGGTGAACCAGGTCCGTTACATCGAGATCAACCACACGCTCGACAAGCTTAAAGACCCGCGCGTGCGGCGTGCGCTGGCGCTGACCATCGACCGGGAGGTGATCACCGACAAGCTGATGCCGGGCGCAGGGATCGCGGCCTATGGCTTCGTGCCGCGGGCGATCGAGGGCTATACCGGCGCGACGTTCAATTTCGCGGAGAAGCGTCAGGCTGAGCGCGTGGCGGAGGCCAAGGCGCTGCTGGCCGAAGCGGGGTATGGGCCGTCGAACCCGCTGACCATCGATCTGCGCATCACGAGCGAGAGCTGGGTGAAGCCGGTGGCCGCGGCGATCACCTCGATGTGGCAGGTGGCCGGCATCAAGGCGACGGTGAACATGGCTGAGGCCAAGGTTCACTACGCCGCCATCGACCAGGGCGACTATGAGCTGGCGATCTCGGGCTGGTTCGGGGCGGACGACCCGGAGACGTTCATGTGGCTGTACCTGACGGGCGGCGGGCTGAACGAGAGCAAGTATTCCAGCGCGTCGTTCGATGCCGCCGATGCGGCGGCGGAGACGACGATGGATCTGGCGCAGCGTTACGAGGCATTTGCGAAGGCGGAGCGCATCCTTCTGGATGATGTCGCGATGATCCCGCTGTTCTGGACGGTGCAGGCGGGGCTGGTGGCGCGGAAGATCGAAGGCTATCGCCCGACGCCGCGCGGCTTTCCGCGAAGCCGCTGGGCGACGTTCGGGCGCTGAAAGAAGAAGGGGGCCGCTTGGCCCCCCTGGTGGTTGGGATAGGTCTGAGCGACCCCCACCCCTAACCCCTCCCCACAAGGGGGAGGGGGACTTTGGGATCAGAGGCCGAGGACGGCCTTGGCCATGATGTTGCGCTGGATCTCGTTGGAGCCGGCGTAGATCGAGGCCTTGCGGAGGCTGAAATAATAAGGCGCAGCGGGGCCGGCATAGTCCGGACCCGGGCGGCCTTCATTGGTCTTTTCCCAGGTATTGCGGATGAGCGGCTGGGCATAGTTGCCGACAGCTTCCAGCGTCAGCTCGCTGATCGCCTGCTGCAGCTCGGTGCCACGGCACTTGAGCATCGACGAGGCGGGTCCGGGGGCCTGGCCGTTGGAGAGCTCTGCGAAGATACGCAGCTCGACGAACTCCATCGCGCTGATCTGAACGTCGATCTCGTCGACCTTGCGGCGGAAATCCGGGTCGTCGATCAGGCGGTCGCCATTGCCCGAGAGCTGATCGGCGGCGATCTTCTTGGTCTTGTGCAGTGAACGGCGAAGGCCCGGCGCGTAGGCGTTTCCGCGTTCGAACTGAAGCAGGTACTTGGCGTAGGTCCAGCCTTCGCCTTCCTTGCCGATCAGGTTTTCCTTGGGGACTTTCACGTCCTCGTAGAAGACCTGGTTCACTTCCTGCTGACCCTCGATGGGATCATCGAGCGTCGGGAGCGGGCGCACGGTGATGCCGGGCGTCTTCATGTCGACGAGGATGAAGCTGATCCCCTCCTGAAGCTTGCCGGTGTTTTCGGTGCGGACAAGGTTGAACATCCAGTCGGCCCACTGAGCGTGGGTCGTCCATATCTTGGAGCCGTTCAGCAGATAGTGGTCGCCTTTGTCCTCGCACTTCATCATCAGCGAGGCGAGGTCCGAGCCCGAGCCCGGCTCGGAATAGCCCTGGCACCACCAAATCGTGGAAGCGAGGATCGGCGGGAGGTGCTGCTTCTTCTGCGCGTCGTTGCCGAACTTCATGATGACGGGCGCGACCATCTTGAGGCCCATCGGCGAGGAAATGGGCGTGCCGGCGGCTGACATCTCGAGATCGTAGATGTATTTCTGCGCGGCATTCCAGCCGGTGCCGCCGAACTCGACCGGCCAGTTCGGCGCGGCCCAGCCCTTTTTCGCGAGGGCGCGCTGCCATTTCAGCTGGCCCTCTTTGTCGAGATAGCCGTTCTTCGACTGCGAGATCTTGAAGCGCAGGTCTTCGTCGAAGGCCTCCGCGATGAACGCGCGCACTTCGTCACGGAAGGCGGCGTCTTCCTTGGTGAAGTTCAGGTCCATGTCAGATCAGACCTTGTCGAGAAACTGGAGAACCGGACGGCCGGCGAGGAAGCCGCCCATCTTCGCCATGCCAGCCTTGCCGGCATCGGACTTGCCGTGAACTTCGAGCGCCGCCTGATCGGCATACTGCTCGTAGACGACGTAGGTATCCGCTTCCTTGGAGCGGAAGAGATCGTACTGGAGGTTGCCGGGCTCTTCCGCCTTCACGACCTTGGCGAGGTCGGCGAAGGCGGCTTCGAACTCAGCGCCCTTGCCGGGCTGGATTTTCAGGGTGGCGAGCAGGCCGATGGTCATGGGTGTCTCCTCAGGATTCTTGTGGCGGCGGAGCCTAGACCCGGGGGTTTGTCCCTCGCAAGGCGGGGCGATTGACCAACGGTCAAGGCGCGGCGAGGGGCGATACAGCTTTCCCAAGGTTTAACGGGATCGGTGCAATTTTGGCCCCGGCGCGCACCCAAATATTCAGCCCAAACGGCGAAAGTTCCCGCGGGGACTTTAGCTGCTGTGCCGATAAACGCCTTCCACCGCTTTGCTGAATGGTTCATGCCGTCCGACCCTGCCGGGCGCGAACTGCAGCGCGACCAGCTGAGCATGGTGGTGCGCAGCTCGGCGCGGACGTTCACGGGGCTTTGCGTCGCGAATGCCGGCGTCGGTGCGGTCGCGCTGGCGTGGGCGCCGACCGTCAACGTGCTGGTATGGCTGCCCTTCCTGGCGCTGAGTCTCTGGCTAAGCCATCGCGTCAACCGGCACTATTTCGCGGCCAGCGGCGATCTTGCGCGCTTTCCGCAGCTGGCGATGACCAGCATGGCCGTCACGCTGTTCGTGATGCTGTGCGTGAGCGCCGGGGCCATCATGATCTGGCAGGGCGACGAGCCGCTGAGCCAGCTTTTCGTGCTGCTGCTGCTGGTGACCAGCGCCGCCGTCGGCACGGTCTATACGGCGCCCTACGCGCCGATCTCGGCGATGTCGGCGATCTATCTGATCGTGGCCATCGGCCTCTGCTTTAGCCAGGGCACGCTGGACTACGCGCTGGTCGGCGCGATGGGCTTCGTCGTTTCCGCAATGCTGACGGGTGTCGGCTTCAGCATCAATGAGGGCGCGCGGGAAATTCTGACGTTGCGCCATTCCGAGCGCGCGTTGATCGACCAACTGCGCGATGCGAGCCGCGCCAAGAGCGAGTTTCTGGCGAATATGAGCCACGAGTTACGGACGCCGCTGAACGCTGTGATCGGTTTCTCGGACGTCATGCGCCAGCAATTGCTGGGGCCGGTGGGGACCGAGGCCTATCTCGGCTATGCCGAAGACATTCACGCCAGCGGCAATCACCTTCTCACGCTCATCAATCAAGTCCTGGACCTGTCGAAAATCGAAGCCGGGCGTTATGAGCTGCGGGAAACGAATATCGATCTCAACCGCGTGGTCGACGAAGCGGTGCGGATGATCGCCGGGCGCGCCGCAGAAGGCGGCGTCACCATCATCAACGACGTGCCGCGCAATGCCATCATTCGCGCGGACGAGACGGCGTTGCGGCAGGTGGCGCTGAACGTCGCCATGAATGCCGTGAAGTTCACGCCCGCCGGCGGCACGGTGCGGGCGTTCGGCACCATCCTGCCCGACGGGCGGTTGGCGATCGGCGTGCGCGATACCGGATGCGGGATCCGCCCGCAGGACCTCGACGCGGTATTCGAGAATTTCGGACAGGGCCGTCACGATCTCGCCGTGCGCGAGAAGGGAACAGGACTGGGCCTGCCGATCGTCCGCAGCCTGATGCGCGCGCATGGCGGCGATGCCCTGCTGGAAAGCAAACTGGGTATCGGCACGACTGTGTACCTGACTCTGCCGCAGGATCGCGTCGTCGATTTCGGCGAGGCCGAAGCCCCGCCGCAACGCGCCAGCGCCGCCTAGCGGCCCTTGTAGTTGGGCGTACGCTTCTCGAGGAAAGCGCCGACAGCCTCGGCGTGATCTTCGGTGTGGTGCGCGAGCGCCTGCATCGAGGCCGACAACTCCATGATCGTATCGAAACTCACGCCCATGCCTTCGCGCAGGAGCTTCTTCGTCATGCGCAGCACGTCGGGTGGCTGGCGCGCGATGCGGCCGGCGATGGCCTTCGCTTCGTCCATCAGCGTCGCCGCCGGGACGACGCGGCTGACGAGACCCCAAGAGAGCGCGGTCGGTGCGTCGATCGTGTCGCCGGTGAAGAGCAGTTCCGAGGCGCGGGCCATACCGATGACGCGCGGCAGCAGCCACGCGCCGCCGTCGCCGGGAATGAGGCCGATCTTGAGGAACGTCGCGCCGAAGATCGCCGTATCGGCGGCGATGCGCGTGTCGGCAAGGCAGGCGACATCGTTGCCGAGGCCGATGGCCGGGCCGTTGACAGCGGCAACGACCGGCACCTCGATGCCCCAAAGACTCTTCACGATGCGGTGAATGCCGGTGCGATAGCGCTCGCGGATCGCGACGCCCGGGCCGGCGAACGCCCCGCCCTTTTCACGCATGGCCTTTACATTGCCGCCGGCAGAGAAAGCGGGGCCGGCGCCGGTGAGAATGACGGCGCGGACCTCGCGGTCGTCATTGATGCGGGTGGCGGCTTCGGCGAACAGAGCGCCGTCGCCCTCCTCGCCCAGCGGATTTCTGCTTTCGGGTCGGTTGATCGTCAGGGTGACAATCGGGCCTTCTTTTTCGAACAAAAGCGCAGACATTTGAGGTTCCTCCGGGATTTCGTTGGCCGGGAGTGTGACCAGAACCCTAACGGAGACGCTAGACCCCTCGCGATCCGCCTAACCGCGTTTTCAACCCATCGCCGTAAATTCGCGCCCATGAGCGGGGCATCCCAGAAATCGAGCAATCCGGCAGGCCCCATTCTGGCCATGCCGTCGGTCGGCTCAATTTGGGCGACCATACGCTCGGAAATGTTCCCGACCGACGCGCAGGCGCCACTGGCGTTGGCCAAGATGCATCACGGCATCGCCGCGATGAAGGGCGCCATGCGCACCATGCCGGTGTTGGCGATGCTCTGCGCGGCCATCCACCTACAATGGGCGTCATGGCAGGCGGTGGCCGGCTGGTTGGCGATCTTTTTCATCGGGCTCGGTTTCCGCCTGATATGCGAACGGCACATGCCGAAGGCAAATGCCACGCCCGATGAGGTGCGTCGCGGCGCGCTGCTTTTCGTCGCGATGTCGAGCGTCTTCATCATGTCGTGGTCGGCGCAGGGGTTCCTGTTCTGGGTGCCGGGCGATGCGAACAATCACCTGATCATCGCCATTCTGATGCTGACCTCGGCGATGACAGCGACGCTGACGGCCGCCTGGTTGATGAATCCGATGATCCAGATCGCGGTCTACATCGGCGGCATCGGCGTACTGATGGCGACCGAGGGCACGACGCAGGGCTTCATCCTCGCCGGACTCGCGGCGATTTACGGCAATCTGGTGATCGGCGCGACGGTCCTCATCAACCGCAACACCGCGCGGATGCTGACACTGGAGAACGACAAGGACGCGCTCATCACCAATCTGCGCTCCGCAGACAAGGCCAAGAGCGAGTTTCTGGCGAATATGAGCCACGAACTGCGGACGCCGCTCAACGCCATTCTCGGCTTCTCAGAAGTGATGAAAGACGAAGTTATGGGGCCGATGCAGAACGCGGCCTACAAATCCTATGCTGGCGACATCCATTCCAGCGGTACGCATCTGCTGGGGCTGGTGAACGACATTCTGGATCTCGCCAAGATCGAGGCCGGGAAGCTGGAGCTGAACGATGATTCCTTCACGATGGACGCCATCGTCAACGAAGGATTCCGTCTGTTCGCGCTGCCGGCCGGCAACAAGAACGTGCGCCTGATCAAGAGCGTCGATCCGGCGATCCTGCTGCGTTGGGATCTGCGCTCGGCCAAGCAGATTTCGATCAACCTGCTATCGAACGCCCTGAAGTTCACACCCGAAGGCGGCGCGATCACTGTGTCATCCGGTATGCGCGAGAGCGGCGGTTGCTGGGTGACGGTCGCCGACAATGGCTGCGGGATCGCCGAAGAAGACAAGAAGCTGGTGTTTGAAAGCTTTGGCCAGGGGCGTCACGACGTCGCGACCGATGTGAAGAGCACCGGACTTGGCCTAGCCATCGTGAAAGCGCTGGTCGAATTGCATGGCGGTGAGGTCTGGCTGAAGTCGAAGCCCGGCGAAGGCACGGCCTTCACGATCGAAGTGCCGCCGGAACGCGTCACGCGACTGGCAGGGGCCAGCGCGGCGGCATGAGCGAGGCTTTCAAACTCAGCGACGACCGGCTGATCTGGAATCAGACCGAGGAAGTCGCCGGCGGTGTCATCCGCGAGCAGCATATGATGCCGCTTTCGGCGCTAGGGCTGACGGCCGTGGGCTGGCTCTATACCGGACCGGAGCTGGCGCTCGCCTGGGCTGCAGCGATGGTTCTTTCGACTGCTGCGCTGCTGGGTTCGTGCTACTGGTTCAAGCGGCAGGCCTATGGCGTGACGCCGACCGGTAAGGCGCAGCGCGTCGTCTTTTATGGATCGCTGGCGCAGACGGTTGTCACGGGCGGGCATATGCCGCTCTTCTG
>VFQQ010002138.1_pt1 | contig 23732 bp, 40 predicted proteins | sample 3512341 | NCBI WGS metagenome assembly VFQQ01 (sample SAMN10412373, study PRJNA504923) | tailings metagenome | isolation source: Relicate 2 Philex TSF1 revegetated site | place: Philippines: Tuba, Benguet | collected 2017-08-29 | reverse complement strand
GTGCTGAGGTTGTTCGAGCACTGCTTTGGCACCTGAGCGCCTGCAAGCGCTGCTCACCCGCTTCTCGGTGCGTGATCGGCGTGGAAGTGCATCTTCTGCTTGGGGATCAGGGTTGTTCACACTGGCTTTTTGTATGAGGACCGCTGACTTGCGCAATCGGTTGTGGATGAAGGATCTGAGGGTGGCAGGATGCTGCTTTGACTGCAGCATTTTGCAAGCCTGTTGACCCGAACTGACTACATTTGATGAAGCTTATGCTGAATCCTGCAGGTCCCGGAGGAGCTGTTTGGCCCGCTGTCCATGCGGGCGCTGGAGGAGGATAAGTACATCCGCCAGACCAGCGGGTGCATGGGTGCACTCGAGCTGGTGCCGGGTTTTCCGGCCTTGCATTTGTGTGTTTGCGAATATTTTGGGGTGGATTCAGCGGATGCCCGTCACCTGCGACAGCTGTACCCTAAGGCAGCCAAGGCGGCTGTCCCATTGCCTTGCTGTGTGCCACATACCAAAAACGCTCTTGACCACTCTCACTGCTTGGCGCCCACCATTCGTCGCAGCTACCTGCCCGAGGCGACGGTGGCGTTTGTGGACGAGATCTTCAAGGCCAACTCCGCCATCCTTAACACGCTGCTCACCCTGCTGAACGAGCGGCTGTTTGACAACGGGTCCACACGCGTGCACGTGCCCCTGCTCTGCCTGGTGAGCTATTCTGGGGCAGGTGCAGCCGCGAAAGCTCTCATGGGGCGGGTACACCGCATGAAGGAGCTGCGGCTTGCAGGCTGCTCTGCGTTCCTTGGCCAAGGCATGCTTGCTGCCCCTGTTTCGCTGAATGGCCCTCTAAACGGGGAATTGCGGCTGTGCTGCGCTCACTCTGCCCCCACACCTTGCTCCTGCAGGTGGGCGCCTCCAACGAGCTGCCCGAGAGCGAGGAGCTGCCTCTCTCTCTCTCACTCCCCACCCATCCTCCTTCACTGTTTTTTGTGCAGGTGGGCGCGTCCAACGAGCTGCCCGAGAGTGAGGAGCTGGACGCGCTGTACGACCGCTTCCTGCTGCGCCGCCGCGTGCAGCAGGTCAGCCAGGCGGGGCTGCTGGAGATGCTGGGCAACGGCGGCGGGCGCAAGCAGGTGGGGCAGGGGCAACTTGTTGAAGCACAGGGTTATTGTTATTGTTGCCCATGCTGTGGTTGCGTCGCTGTTAATGCTGCTGGAGATGCTGGGCAACGGCGGCGGGCGCAAGCGGGTGGGGAGGGGGGGAGCCGCATCTCATCAGGTTGCCCACAATGCAGCTGCTGAGCGTTGGTGACCGCAGCAGGCGCAAGCCCGCCACGCACACAGCTGCTCACCTGGACACCCGCACACTCTCTGCCCTTCTGCAGGCCATTGCGCTGCGCAGCCCAGGCACCCAGGGCCTGCAGAGTGTGGACGATCCAGCCGTCCAGCCGCTGCTGACCGCCGACGACTTCGACCACACGCGGTGGGTGGGGCGCATGGGCTGCTCGGGCGGATCGTGGCATGCTGTCCCGCACGTGCGCACTGACTCCATCATCGTAACCTTTGCGCCTGCATTGCTCGCCTCTTTCACAAACTCACCTCTTGCACTGCCATCACACCTCATCATGTCCCGCCAACCGCAATTGCACCCACAAGCCAAGCCCCTCCCTCAACCCCGTGCAGCGAGCGTGCTCTGGACGCAGTAGAGGTGCCCCCCTCGGTGCTGCAGCTCATCGCTGACCTGCGCACATACCTGCAGGCAAGCGCTGCGCCTGCTGGAAACTGCCTCCTCGTGCGCTGGGCTTGCTTGTCTGCCGCATTGTTCAGCGTGGACTGCGCATCTTGCATGCCTGCAGGCAGTGGCCCCAGCCTTTCTCGGGCGCAGTATGCTAGTCTAGTCTGGTCCAACAGCTTAGCGCCAGCCCCTGAGGGCCCAACTTCATGGGGCAGGATGCTGCCGCTGTGTTTGGATGGGCTGCTCACCGCGCCCTGCCGGCCACCTGCCTCCCGTACTTCGCTGTTACAGGACAAGTGCGTGTGTCCTGCCTCCTCCTTGCTGCAGGACAAGTGCGAGCCGCCGGTGTACGTGTCAGACCGCCGCCTGGTCAAGGCGGTGGCGCTCATGCAGGTGGGCAGCAGGGTGTGCTGCACATGGCAAGGGCAGGTTGTTTGGTCGGGGAGTCAATGGCAGGGGATTTGCAGACGCCGATCCAAGCATTCCATGCGTGGTGGCATGTGGATGGGGCTGCGTCCCATGTGCCTGCCCTTGCCCTTTGCTTGCACTCCATGCACCCGGAGTGCAACCTCTCACTCCCCCACTCCCTCCCAATTCCCGCAGGTGGCCGCCTACACCAGCGGCCGCTCCCGCGTCTCCGAGTACGACTGCCTGCTGCTGCGCCACATCCTGTGGCAGCGCCCCGACGAGGCGGAGCGCATCTACGACTGGCTGCTCAAGTGGGTGGCTTCTGCTTCCTTCCAATATACATTCCTTGTTGGGATCGATCTGTTAAATGGAGGGGCGGCAATGCATTTACGACTGGCTGCTCAAGTGGGTGGCTGGTTGAATCACTTGGGGGGGAAATGTTTTGGGATATTTATACTGGATGGCGGAGGGGTTGAAACGCACCTACGACTGGCTGCTCAAGTGGGTGGCCTGTTAATTGGTCTGAATTGGGGTTGGTTGCTTGCAGTTTGGAAATGTGGGCTGTGGTGGGTTGGAGCGCACTTACAACTGGCTCGTCATGTGGGTGCCTGATAAGCTACACGTTGGTATAGAGGGTACTGCCTTACGCCCCCTCCCGGTGCACCACCACCCTGCCGGCCCCGCACCAATGCCCCTCCATCACCTTCCCCTTCCCCTGCCCTTGCAGCAACCTGGCCTCGGACGACGGCCTGCAGCAGCTGCAGTTCATCCTGAACGGCATGTTTGGGCGGGCCTGCAAGAACCTTGGCAACCCGGAGGCCACAGCCATGCTGGTCAAGGAGGTTGGAGACGTGCGCGAAACCCTGGTCAACAAACTCGCAGGTGATGCTTGTTGTGCTATGTAATGCGGGTGCTGTGCTGTGCGGCAGCCATGCTGGTGAAGGAAAAGGGCGACGTGCCCGAAACGCTGGTCAAGAAGGTGGCGGGTGAGCAGCAAGCCAACTGCTGTACGGCGCTACTGTGCCTGCTGTTTGGCGGCATTCAGCTGCATGTGGCCTGCAGGGGCGCGCAAGTGCGCAGCCCACACTGCAACAACTGCAACAAGCACGCCCTCCAACCAGCATCAGCTGGGCAGGATCTGCGTCTGTCTCCCAGCGGTCCTTTACCATGGTCCTTTGCGGTCCTGTGGTGCAGGCGTGTACAGCGCGATGGAGGGCGGCTTCCCCGCGGTGATGGGCAACCTGTGGCTGGGGCAGGAGGAGGCCCAGGTGGGTGGGAGCAACTTTTAGCCAGCCATAAGATCATCTGTGTTCAGCGTACAATGGGAGATGAGGGGCTCAATTGCTCAATTGAGTGCGCTTTTGGTAGATGGTGCACCGCTGCCTGGCATGCAGCACCCGGCAGCCACTGCGCGTCAGCCAGGCCGTCTTGGTCCTTGCCCAGACCCGCCGCTGCTGCGCTGCTGCTGCTGACGCAGGCCGTGGCGTCTGCGCTGCTGCCCAAGCTGGAGAAGTCTCGCAAGGAGGTGGAGGACCTGCTGTTCGAGGTGGTCACGCTAGAGGTGAGATCCGAAGGTTTCCATTGCTATTGTGTGCTTCTGAATCAATTAAGCTTAGTTGAAAAGTGGAGGACAGGAGGACCTGCCGTTCGAGGTCGTCACGCTCGAGGTGAGAGCACGGAGTTGTCGAAGGGATCGCTGCGTTGGGTTGGCTTTGCGCTGATTGATGTGTGGGATACATTTGGAGGAGGCCCGGCACCTGGGCAGCTTTCAAGGCTCAGGCTGCACTTGACACAGATTCCGCGGTGAGTCGGCTCGGGTTCTGCTGCTTGCTGTGGTGCCTGCACTGCCATGCGTTGTTATGCTTGTGCGATTGCTAGGTCGCCCACCATTGAGTCAACCTGTAGCAGCATTTGCTGGTCGCCCCAGCTGGGTGACCATAGCCCACCAACCTCTTCTGCTGCATCGTTGTTCTGGACTGTGCCAGCCAGCCGCTTCCAGTGGCCAGCCACCCCTGGCAGCAACTCAGCGTCACGCTGCGCTGCACTGCGCTGCACATGCATTCAATTCAGTCTGCATCCAGTTTTTTTCTCTCTCTCACCCGGGCGCCCGCCACCTGCCTGGCCCCGGCCGCAGGTGGCGCTGGCAAACGGAGCGGCGGCCCTGGACTTGGCCCAGCTGCTGCCCCAGCGCTGGCAGGCGTTCCTGCGCTGAGCGGCCACAGCGCGCGCAGCGCGCGCCGTGCATGCCGCCGCCCCGCCTGAAGGTAGCCGGCTGCTTGCTGCACCACGCCCGCCGTGCACCCGCCCCTCTCGCCCACCGCACCCGCCCTGCGGCAAGGCTGTCCTTAGGGCCAGCCCCACCTGCCTGCCCCAGGCAGCGCCGCCCAATCGCTGACCTGGGGTGTCGCGGCCGCCACCTGCGCTGTGCAGGTGCTGCTGCGGCATCAGGCGGAGGCGGTGGTTATAGCGGACCTCATGCCGGCACGCTGGGCAGACTGGGTGCGAAACGCACCGGCGGAGCAGCTGCGGCCGTACGGCGGCGCCAACATTCGCCCAGCAAAGGGCATGTGGTACTGAGCAGCAGCCGCACCGCTCAGCAACCAGATTGGGGCGGCAGCCTGAAACTCCGGTGCCCGGCTCGGCCCAGCCCCTTAGATGCGGCTCGTCCCCCTTCCTCCCTTTGATCCAACCTTCTGTAGCACCTTCTTTTCTCTCTCCTCTTTCTCCCCCCGTCTGCCTTGCATCCCAAACCAGCATTTCATTGCACAGCGAGCACGTCTCCCACCGCTCCCCTGCCACATCTGCCACCACTCATAAGCAGGAGGCGCTACGCAGCAACGTGCCGCCTGCAATTCTGGCAGAGACAATGCCGCAGCACTGGGCAGCGTTTGTGCGCAATGCTCCCATCGACCAGCTCAGCTGGGGCACGCGGCAGGCGCCCACGCAGCGGCAGCCCTTTGCAGCGCCCGGCAGCGGCCCGCCGCAGGCAAGCTATACCAGCGGCTCTGCCACAGCCTTGTACTACGGCAGGCAGCCGCCGCCGCCGCCGGCGGCAGACGGGCAGCAAGCGGGCCAGCAGCAGCCACCAGCGCAGCAGCCCCCGTGGCAGACGTAGCCTGGCCAGCTGCGTTCCCAAAGCCCAGCGACCTGTGCACCCCTGTTCACTTCCCCCTCCTCCTCTGCCTGTACTTGCGTACTGCCATTCCCCCCTCTGTCTGCATATTCCGGTGCGCTCCCAGCCCTTCTGACGGTGCGCCGGTCAGCTGGCATGTAACATCACGGCATGCAAGCCAGTAGGTTTATTCAAGCTGGAAGCCGCGGTTTCGGTCTAGTTGAATGAGAGTGATCGGACAGTGGGGAAAAGAGTGGCAGACGACTTGATGGTGCATAGTGTGGTCAGGAGGCTATGATAGGTACATTAAATACTTTCTCAGTCCTGGTCAAGTTAGGTTCGGCAGGTGTGGTGTGGCCAGTCGAAAGTTGAGTTGGTTTTGAGAGCTCCACCTCTCCAGTAGGTCCTTCCTCTAAGGCCGCCTGCCACCAGGGCGCTTGTTGCGCTGTGTGGCAGGAGCGGCAGGGCAGGCAGGTGTGAGCTTCGACTCAGCCAACCGCACGATGCCGCTATGCAATGTGAAGTGCAGGGGCGGCGGCGCATAGCCCGCCAGGACCGCAGGCACACCAACCCAGCCTCAGCAGGCGCAGCAGGCATACGTACATGCACCGCAGCGCAGGCATACATGCACAGCAGGAGCAGGCACCATGCATGCATACATGCTCAACAGGCGCAGCGTGCGGCACTCACCGGCAGGGCGTGGTCGAGGAAGCGCACCACGCTCTTGGCCCACTGCTGGGGGTGCTGGTACGGCACAGCGTGCCCAGCGTCGGGGATGGAAACCAGCCAAGAGCCGGGGGTGGCAAGGTGGGCCTTGGTTTCGGTCAGGATGGGGATGATCTTGTCCTTAACACCGCTGCAGCAGTACAGTGGGAGATTTGGTGCGAAGATGACAGCAGGCAGCAGTGCACCCGGCAGTCAAGGTATGAGCGCCGCTGTGGACAGCAGCAGCAGCAGGAGTTGACGGCTTTCAGCTCACCCCATCCACATCAGCGGGTGCTTTGTAGCGGCCAGGCGGGCCAGTGTGCCCTGCCCCTTGAAGAACTGGCTGATGGCCGCAGCCTGCTTAGCCTTGGCCTGGGGGGTCACCACCGCCGCCAGGGGGCCTGCAGAGCAGCACCGACGGTGGACAGGTTTGGCGACAACACAAGGACAGGAGCAGGTGACACCGCATGCAGCACAAGAATGCACTGGCCCTCGACACCGTGCAATGTTATACCATGCCATGCCAAGCAGCCTCACACCACCCTCTTCTTCTCCGATCATAGCTCACTTGGAATGATGGTGCCCGCTCCGTATCCAGCGCTGGAGATGTTATTGTAGCCGGGAATGGATGCAAAGTAGAGCGAGAACGCGTCGTGCAGGAAGGTGCAGAGGGCGGGGTCGGCGACACCCAGGGGGAACATGAGGGAGGGGTCGGAACCGCCCTGCTCGCTGATGAGCACCCTGTACGTGAGGGGTGGGGCAGGCGGCTAGGAAGACACCTGTTGGTGTGGCACGTGGCAGATGCAGGTCGGTATAGCGACCAGCGGTGCAGGTTGGCACAACGGCAAGGGGTGCGGGTTGGCACAGCGGACAGCAGATGCGGGAGATGGGTAGGCAGTGCACCGGTGCTTGGGTGTTTCGAAAGCTGTATCCCTCCATTTCAGACTCACTGGAGCATGGCATCAATGCCGCCGGCCGGCTGGGGAGCCGCCCTGCTGCCGTAGCTGCTGGCCACCGAGACCACAGCACGCACAGCATCAGGGTGGTTGACGGCGATCATCTGGGCCACCATGCCGCCCATGCTGAGGCTGCACCGGGGTTGGGCGAAGGATGCGGGGCGGCAGTGGCCACTGGCCGTCGGTACGGCATGCTTTGCCGGCACGTGGCGGTGAGCATGCAGGGCGGAAGGACTGCAACCCTGCCAGCCGACGCGCCTCTGCGCCGCAACCGTGCCCTGTGTCAGCTCACCCCAGCACGTCGGGCTTGCGAGGGAACTTGAGAGCCTGGATGAGCTCCACCGTGGTTTTGGCCATGAAGGGGATGGTGAGCATCAGGTCCCGCTTGCCGGCCAGGGTGTCCACTGTGGGCGGCGGGAGAGGCGGGAAAATCTATCACAGTTGCGCATTAGTTGCAGGGCGCGAAGGAGGTGCAGCTGTGATGCCGGGCAGGCCAGGCCATGTCACAGATGCCAGCAGCATGTACTGTGGCAGTGCTTGCCCGGCAGTCATCTTGCCCAGCACCACTCACCAGAGAATCCGGTCAGGGCGTTGTCAAAGATGAGGACCTGGCGCGTCTTGGCCAGCTCTTGCAGGGCCTACGGTGCATGGGAAAGTTGTTCCAGGGAGAGGTCCTGTGCCGCAAGCAGCGCAACCTCTGCGCCCGGCGGTTAGGCGGCAGTTGGGCCACAAGCGCTGGCTGGCGGCCCCTGCCTGGGTGCCAAGCAGCCTCACCTCCAGGCTCCAGCCGTACTGCGTAGTGCCGAGGCCCATGATCATGACTAGCGGCGGCTTGTTGGCTTTGGTATTCCCAAACAGGTGGAAGTTGAAGTTGATCCCGCTGGCTGCACAGGGGTGGGAAGGATTGCCCTGTCAGCAGAACGCATCGTGGGCTGCTTGACGGCAGCGCTTGTGGTGCTGGCTGGCCAGGCCAGGTTGCAAGGGGGATGCATGCCAGCCTGGTGCTTGTAGCGGCGGCGGCGGCGGCGGCGCACCAACTTTCACCGAGCGGGCGGGACCCAGGAAAGACACTATGGTGGGCATGGCGAACTTGGCGGGGTCGCACTGAGGCGGAAGGGGCTGGCAATTGGCCAAGAGAGGCAGCAGGGCCACCAGGAGGAGGCGGACCAGCACCATGTTGACCGGCGGCAGTTCAGGAGGCGCTGCTGCAGTTTTGACGTGAGACGAAAGTAGAGCGCCCAATTGGCGTCGCACTCAAGTGATTTAAAATGTCTGACTGGCTCAATTGGCGTGAGGCTGCAGGGGGAGCTGAAACTGCCGCCCAGGTTGAAGGGCGCTGGAGCCATGGCAGCGGGCGCAGCATGCGGTGGGCTGCTGGTGTCGCCAGCTGGGGGAAGTTTCGCTGGTGCTCTGCAAATTCGTTGGAGGCTTCAATCTCAAAGTTGGTCCAGGTACTGGTGCAATGGCTTAAGCTGGGCAGTGTTGCCGCTGGCTCGCCGCAGACGCAGCATGCGACCCGCTTGGGTCGAGCGGCAGCGGGGGACGAGGTGCCCAGGAGCGATGCCGGGCCCCGCGTATGCTTCAACGATCTGGCTGTGAGAGCTATTCAGCCCTCGGCTCTCTCTCCTCGAGCTTGCCCTGCCCAGGGCCACCGAGCGCGAGCCAGCCGAGGTCACCGGGCGTGTGGGGCTTCCCAGCACCATTCCGTCGCGTTATCGCTGATCGGTGCAGCCGCTGCAGGCCCTGCCAACCCGCAGCACACCGCCAAACCCTGCCCCGTGCCGCACGGGTTGCCCCGAGCCCCCATCCACCCCTCGCGACATTGCACACGCCCGTCATGCTAGCAGCGAGCGTGGGGCCAGCCGCCTGCAGGCTGGGCGGCAGCGGCGCCGCCGCCGCTCCGCAGGTGAGGTGCCGGTCTGGAGCCTGTCTGGAGCCTGTCTGGAGCCGGTCTGGAGCAGGATAGCATTGGTGGCAAGACGGCTGGGCATGCCCGTGTGCCCGAGGGTGGATTGCATGCCCCCGCTGTGCGCCTATCGAGCCCATTCCCTCATACTTGCTCAGCTCCGCTTCTAATGCATCCCTCTGCAGGCCGGCAGCACCTACTTGCCCAGCCGCAGCCGGCGTGGCCGCCGCTCCCTGCGCTGCGCTGCCGCCGGCGGCGGCAGCAGCCAGCAGTGGAAATTCGATGATCTCACAGCAAGCACTTCAGGCATCACCAGCTTTGACGACCTGTGGGGGGAGCAGCTGAGGGCCGTGCAGCGAGTCCAGGACCGAATGGAGCTGCAGCGGCGCGAGGTGGGCGGCAGCACATTGCACGTTCATTACTGGCCGCCACGTGTGCGGTGCTCCTGGACCGCTGCCTGGCTGTTCTTGGGAGAGCATGCACATCGCACTCACCTGCAGTCTTCAAATGTGCACCTGGGCACCCACCTGTTTGCAGATGGATCAGCGGTTTGAGGCTGTGCAGCGCGAGGCGCAGGCGGCGGGCAGCAGCGGGCGGCAGGCGGTGCAGGAGCACAGCGGGCCCTGCGGCTACCACTGGCAGCGCTCCTACGCTCGCAACGGCCCGGGTGAGGCAATACTCGGTGCTGCTGGCGGCGCAGCATGTGCAGGGATGGGTACCTTGCCCGCCCTCTGTGCTGCCGGTGTGCCGCCCTCGCTTGCCTCCCCAGCATGCCATGTTGTGTGTATTGCCAACCGCCTTGCATCCAAGCCTAACCATGCATACTGCAGGCTACCAGGAGTACCAGTCTGAGAGCTATTCTGTGATCGGCGTGCCGCCCGGTCGGTGCGGCATGATGCACGCCCCTCCGCCCTCCGCCCTACACATGGACCCGCTCAGCTCGCTGGGCCTGCTGCTGGCGGCTGCGCTGGCAGGTGAGAGGTTATCAAGTCAGGGAGAGGCGGGCATGCTTGTTGAGCAGGTTGTTAGGCTGACTGTCTCAGCACCATGGCCTGAGCATGGTGCCTAAGCAGCCAACACTTCTCCCTCCCCCCCCCTCCCAGGCTTCTGGGCGGCGGCGACCGCCGCCTTCAACCGCCGCTTTGGCCTGACAACATACCGCGAGGAGAGCCGCTGGCGTTTGCTGTTGCTCTGGCCCTTCCTGCTGCTCACCAGCCCCGAGTTTCGGGAGCAGTTTTGGGCGGCGGTTCGTGGGCGGCGGGCAGGCGGCGGCGGCAACGTGGCGGCGGGCGGCAGCGCATGATGCGCCGCGGAAATTTTGCATGCATGCTACAACGCTTTGATATAGATACAAGTGCATAAAGGTCTGCCTGGCCCACTTTGTGTAATGCCACAAACCGATGGCGCATTTGGTGTCGCCTGCTCTGTGCCCGCTGCGGCCACATTTGGCTGCCTCCCAGCTGTTGTTGCGTAGAGCTGCTTGGCTACCTGCGTGCACTTAGACTTCAGCCGGACGTTCAGAGCGGATTGACGAGATGGAGGGCGCAGCCACGGGTGCGCGCGGCAACTGGCACGCAAAGGGAGCCAGGAGGCGCTCTGGCGCTTCTACAAGCAGTCGGAGGGCCGCGCGGGTGCCAAGAAATGTTCCAGCAGCGTCCAAGGCCTTGGCGCAACCGCCGCCGCTGCCGCTGCCGCCGCCGCCGCCGCCGCACCCATGCTCGGAGTCCCGCTTCCCCCACATGCAGTCTGCGGCGGCGACCTGGCGCTGGCCGCCGAGGTGTTCCGGCGGTACGACGCCGATGGCAGCGGGCGGCTGGACCGAGACGAGCTGCTGGCAGCGCTGCGAGACCTCGGTAAGCTGTTTGCACACAGTGTTGCTCTGCCGGGGCGCCATGTGAAGCTCAGACCTGTCGATCTGCCATCCTTCTTCCCTGGCAGGCCTGCTGTCCAAGGTGTCCGCCTCGGCGGCGGGGCGCACGCTGGCAGAGATGGATACCAACGGCGACGGCGTGGTGGTAGGTCCATGCCGGAAGAACCGCTTACCCTCCAACCGCTCCATGCTGCTTCAACCAATGCCTGATCTTGATTTGACCGCCCAGTCTGCCTCTCCCCTCCCCTCACCCTGCTCTCTTGCCGCCACCCAAACTGATCGCAGTCCTGGGAGGAGTTCCGTGAGGCATTCGGCCGCATGGCGCGCCTCAAGGCCTCGGAGCAGCGGGCCTCCCGCATGCACCGCGCGCCGCCGGCGGTGCCGCCCAACGCCGCCACCGACCCGCGGCTCAAGGTGGGGCAACCTGAATAGAAATGAGACGCTGGGTGTCAATGTCGCGTTGCATTCTAAACGGGCAGAAAATGAACAGTCTTTCTGCCCTCCATTCCCCCGCCTCCCTTCTTCCACTCCACCCCGCAGGCCGCCTTTGCCGCCGCCGCCGCCTTTGGTGCGGCCAAGGGCCTGTCCGAGCGGGCGGAGAAGGCCGAGGGCCTGACCAGCACCCAGTTCCAGCGCGCCTGCACCGCCGCCGCCCTACCAATTGAGCGGGCGGCGGTTGACATCATCTTCTGTGTGGCTCGCAAGGGCAGCAAGGTGTGGGCCAAGGGGACTGGTTAAAGCAGGGAGCTGGTGTGTCACACACTGCTTGGGGAGGAGGTTGGGGGTGGGGCGGAGCCGCAGATGCCCACCACCTCTGCACGTTGGCCAGCTGCCTTGGTGGTCTGGTCCTAATTGGCGCAATTGCTCTTTTTGTTCTCTAAAAGCTCACCAGGTGCACATTGCCACTCCCACCTGCAGGTGCTGTCCTTCCCGCGCTTCCTGGAAGCGCTGTCCCAGGTGGGTGCTGGCGTTTACATGGGCGCTGAGCAATGTGCAGCAGGTCGCATGCCAGGAAGGCGTGCAAGCAACCCTTGACCAGGGGGTAACTCATCAGCAAGGCTTGATTGGATCTCTGGGGTGACATCTGTCCAATACTGGCTGCAATCCGCATCTTCATCCCACCCTCACTCCATGCCCTGCAGGTGTCTGCCGAGGCGGGCGTGCCACTGGACAGCGTGCTGGATGCGGTGCGCGCAACCGCCCCCACCAGCGCCAGCAGCCCCTGCAAGGACGTGGACAGCAAGCTGCCCCTGTCAGCACGCGCCCGCGGCCGCCCCCGCTCTGCTGGGCCCGGCGCACAGCCCGCAGGCGGCAGCCGCCCCGCCTCCCCGCCGCTGGTGGGTGCTGCCGCTGGGCTGCCGGCCAAGCCGGCTGTGAGGCCCTGCCCGGCAGCTGAGGCGCTCGCCGCTTCTGCTGCGCTTGCTGGCGCTGCTGCCGCCGGCGACCAAGCCAGCACACCGGGCTTTGGCTGCAAGCTGGAGCAGCGGGTGCTGGGGCTGCAGGCGCTGCTGGACTTTGAGGAGGCAGACCTGGACTCCATTCTGGCACACCCCGGCAGCGGCGCTGCTGCCGGCGGGCCCGCTGCGCCCGCTGCCCAGCCGGCTGCTGTGGTGGAGGAGGAGGGGACGGGAGGGGAGCGGGCGCAGAGCGGCCCTGGCGCCGCCACAGTGCAATCCAACCCCACGTTCCAGGTTAGTTCCAGGACAATGCAGAGCAGGTTGTGAGTTTGCAGCGTGGATCGGTATCATACTTCCAGTGCGGTCAGCCAGCTGTCCCTCCCCGCTGCCACCCAACCTCCATTGCAGGGTGCCGCAGAGCCGGGCAGTGACATGGCAGCCTTCCGCCTGGACCTGCTGACGCTGATGGATCAGAGGTGCGGCAGAAGTGGTTGGCTGGACGGGGGTGGGGCAGGCTCCGGCTGAGCGCAGCAACCGTACACTTCCTGGTGCCCCTGCACATGCTGTGCTGGACCATCACACCGCTGTCAACTGGCAATTGACCGGCCTCCGCACTTCCCTGCTCCTACCTGCCCGCATCACTCTGCAGGTGTGAGGCCGCCGAGGCCAAGTGCGCTGCTCTGGTGGCCAGCCGGGCAGCGCTGACCAAGGAGCTGCTGGCTCAGGCGCGCTGCGCTGTGGGCGCTGCCGGCGGCGAGCAGGCGGCGTCTGCCCTGGCAAGCGTGCGGGGCCTGGAGGGCCGCCTGGCTGAGCTGGATGGCACGCTGACAGAGGCGGTGGCGGTGTGCCGGCAGGAGTGCCGCGCCGCTTTGGCCGGGCTGGATGCACGTATGGCGGAGCAGAAGCGGGAGCAGGAGGCGGCGCTGGGGCGCGTGAATGCCGCGCTGCTGGCCATCGCCAAGCGTGTGGGTGAGCTGGCGGCGGCGCAGGGCAAATGAAGTAAGACAGGAAGCGCAGCATGGCAGCAAAACTTTACTGTTGGGCTGCACAGCAGGCAGCCATGATTGCAGCAGGGACGGGGGCAGCGGCCGCGGGTCAATGCCCAGTTGGGGAACCGGCGCAGGGGCGCCCTGGGACGGAAAGCAAGGGACCTTATATATCTGACTGATATTGGTTGACTGACACGCTCGTTGTAAGGGATGTGCCTTGCTTGGCGCGGCTTAGCCAGCGCAGGGTGGCACTCCCAGTTGACAGCCGGCAAGTGCTGCGGTCTGCCCCTGGCAATGTGCAAACAGGCATGTGTTCTACAGACAGTGCCAACACATCATCTGCTTCTAATTCCCGATCACATGTCTTGTGCAGATCAGTTATGCTTGCTCTGGGGCTACAGATAGTTGCTGGCAACACTGCTCGGCCAACGGCCGCGCTGGGCGGCGGCGCAGCATGTCATCACCGTCATCTCCCAGCTTGTGCTGCGCCTGCGACCACTCTGTCGCACTCATCACATCTCACAGCTCAGAAGCCCGCAGCAGGGAACGAGGAAGCGATGGTTGCAGCGAGCGTCACCCTGCGGCCCTCGCGGCCCGCGGCAACCGTTCAACGCAGCAGCAGGAGCGGCAGGCAAGTCAATGGTTCGCCCCCGCCTGGCGCATTGCGCGGTCGGAGGTTGCCGCCGCTCGCCGCCGCCGCCTGTCGTCCCCCCTGCTCACATGCCCCTTTGCACCTCGACGTGCAGGCAGCTGGCGGTGCACGCAACATGCAGCCAGCAGCAGACGCAGCAGCACCCGCGCGGGCAGCCACAGTTGGCGGAGGCCGCCCCGGCTGCGCCCTCTCGCCGCCAGCTGCTTGCGGGTGCTGTGGCGGCCGCCGCTGCCGCAGTTGCGCCGCTGCCTGCGCGTGCCGAGGCCACCAACGTGATCGATGGCCAGGGCCAGACCTTCCTGGTGCCGCAGTCTGCAGTGGCGGAGTTCACGGCCGCGCAGAAGCAGCTGCTGGAGTACAACTTGCGCACCCAGCGGCAGAACAACGCTCCGCTGGACTTCCCCGCTTTCATTCGCGAGGGGTGAGCACTGCTACATTGTGCTGTCACGCTTGCTGTGCGTGTTCTCGCCTGTGTGTCAGCGGGATCATGGCCAGTGCCATGTGCGCGCTGTGGCATTGGTTGTACGTGTGTTTTCCAGCTGTTGCGCCGCAGCATTGCCGGGCGTCGACCGCCCATGCTGATTTGGCGGTCCGCGCCTGCCGCTCCGGCGCCGCCACTCCCACCCCGCCCCCCTCTGTCTTACCCTATCCATCATGCTGCAGCTACGACATGACAGTGGTGGCGGACGGCTACGTGCAGTCGCCGGATGGCCTGATTTACAGGGACTTTGTGGAGGGCAGCGGCGAGAGCCCCGTGGATGGGCAGGTGTGTTTCGGATGGGCTGGCTGTTGTGGAGAGCCGCTTCACAGTTGCTTCTGACGTGGTGCACGTGTGTGCGAGGGGCTTGTGGAGGGCAGCACCTAACACCCCCTGGCAGGCCAGCCGCGGTTCCTACTTAAACAGCACGCCCCAGCGCGCACTGCCATCCTGCCTCCCCCATGCCTCACCCCGGCACCCACCCCCCTTGCAACTGTTTCCAACTTCGCAGCAAGTGGTGTTTGACTACACGGCGTACAACGAGAGCGCGGCCACCATTGACAGCTCGTACCGCAAGGGCCAGCCCGCGCAGACGCAGCTGGGCATCCAGGGCCTCATACCCGGTGGGTGCTGGCTGCTGTGTACTACTGCTGCAGAGCAGCTGGATTTGGATCTCATTCATCCATCAGCCTGCCATGGCGCAGCATCACGGAGTGGCCAGTGATGGAGGTTTGGAGAAGATTTACCAACGGGCCTCTTACATGTGCATGGTTTCATTGCTCTACAAGTCCGCACCCTGCCAACTCGCTCCCCCCCAGGCTTTGAGCTGGGCATCAAGTCCAGGTGTTCGTGCTCAACAGCTTGGCATTTAAGCGGCATGCCACACATGTCTGCTATCATTCACAAACATCCGCACCCTTGCCAACCCACCCTCCCCCAGGCTTTGAGCTGGGCATCAAGTCCATGAAGCCCGGAGGCAAGCGGCGCATTGTGGTGCCGCCCGAGCTGGGCCCGCCGGTGCGCTCCTGGCTCGTGTTTGTGTTGGCTGGCCCTGCCCAGCGCTGCACTGGCAATTGGCTCCCACCCTGTTCTGCAAAGCCGCGTTCCCATGGATGGCGGCTTGGGCCGACCTTGTTGTCTCATATGCCGGCCAACCAGCCGCCCCCCGATGAACGGCTTGCCAAGTGGCATTGCTATCAGGGCAGTCTGAGCACTGCTCCATTGCCCTGCTGCCCTGCTCGTCTGCAGGTGGGCCCCGCCACCTTTTTCTCCGCCAAGCAGTACGAGGTGTTTGACGTGGAGCTGCGCTCTGTGAAGACGTGCAGGTGCGCCTTGTTTGAGTCGCTCTTCTTTGTTGTTTGCTAGCTGCACCAAAGGTGTTCGACGTGGAGCTGCGCTCGGTCAAGACGTGCAGGTGCGCCTTGTTGACTGGTTTCCTGAGATATGTTTCAGCCACCCCGCATCGCCAAAGGTCACTGGCAATGCTGGTTTCCTTGGCTTCCTTGGCCCTCAGCTTTGTCTACTGCCACTGGAGCGATGTCTGTGCCCTGACCTGCTGTGCTGATGTATGTTCCCTGGCCCGCTGTGCTGCAGGCGGCAGACCGTGGGCATGTTCAGCTCGGTGGTGTGCGAGTGAGGGGCGATAGGCAGCAGTTTGCTGTTACACCAGACCATGTAACTAGGCAACACCCAGTACTTAGAGCAGCAATGATCAACAGCTTGCGAAATGAACAGGGAAAAAATGAGTGGAGATGATAAGGGCACTGCGGCAGCGAGGAGGGAAGCTGCACAGAGCAGCGAGGCATGAACTTGAAAGGTGAAGGAAGTGGTGGGCGCCTCATGCGGTGTATATTGGCAGCACAAAACATTATCGCAACACTAAGAATGAAAATTGATTTGAAGTGGTGGGCGCCAAGTGTGGGTTTTCAGCACAAATACAACATTCTCACCTAGCAGGTAAACAACAAAACTGCCGCTGTGTATTCCATTCAGTGTCGCAGTGAAATTGAGAAAAAGTATGAACGAGCATTTGTTAAGCAGGTTGTTGTTTGGCGGTCTCGCCCCAGGCTGGGCTCGCCCCACCACCACAGGGCCCGGCTGGAATTGCACTTGCAATGCAACGATGACGCCCACTGGATGGGCATGCGGCCCTCCACGGCCGTGATGCTGTGACTTGCACTCCATGCTCGGCACAGTGCAGCATCGCCGTGGCTCATCAAGTGCAGCTGCAAGGCATGGCAGAGGGCGCGGTTGGCTTGGGTGCCACTGCATCTACATCAGCAGTATTAGGGGCCCAGCATCTCATTCTGCCACAGCTGGCTGGCCCGCTGCAGCTGTACGGCGCTCCTGGCATGCATTGCCTCCTCTGGCAGCACTTCCCCGCACACCAGCCATCCCTCACATGAAGTCAGCATACAATTGCATTCGATAATAAGACTGTTTGTTTTAGTCTCATGAGCCCCTTTCTGGCTCTGTGGACTGTAAAATTTGTGGAGTGAATTCTCACATGAAGTCAGCAAACAGCGCCTTCACTACGCCACCGCACTGCAGCAGGAGGGTTAAAGCGGCAGGCTTGAGTGCTACCCACACTTCATTCTCGACTCAAGGAGGGGATCCGTCTTGCGCGCCGCGCGACACTCTCTTGTCAAACTGTACACTAGCAGCCCCCGGCGCTGATTTTAATATAAAGCAGCGGCTGACCCACACACTGCAAAAGGCTGATGTCGAGGTACGGCAATAAGTTGATTGATACAGTACTGGAAAATGTTGCTCAAATCACTACCCACCGGGTCCTGCAGCCCCAGCTCGATGTTTCCAACGGTCATGGCACACTTGGACCTGTTCTTGCACCTGTTATTGAGCGTGCTGCAGGGGCGCAGCAGTGGGTGCCCAGCAGCTTGCATTGTGCTGCCAATCTGCGAAAACCGACCCGCAAGGTCCACGGCAGGAGCCCAAACGCCGTGGGTATGCAGTCCGGCGTGCAGGGGGCCCCGGGGCGGTGAAGTGGAGCGGCGAGCAAGGCGCCTTGCTGACGGCAACCCCGTGGCCGCACCCAGCTCAAATCCGTCCTGCCATGAGCCGCACCGGCTGGCCGTGGCCTGGCCGCCACACTCGCCCCGCACTAGTTTACAGCCGGCACGCCCGCACTCACGTGAGCAGGCCTCCGTTGACGATCTCATTCGGACAGAAGCCGCGGTCAGTTGCGCCATAGACGGCCCGCACAAACTGCAGCTTCTTGCCGTTCATGCAATCCACCTCCAGTGGGTTGCCTTCCAGAGTGACCGTGTGGTTGATTGCCTTCCCAGCAATGCTGCCGTCGCTGCGGCACAGGCAGGCGGGAGGCAGGCAGGCACATTTCAGACAGGACGGGGCACGGCAGCTCGGTGAACACGGCGACTGGTGCGCAGCGAATGCGGGCAGCATTTCTGCCAGTTCAAGCCCCCCTGCTGCGACAGCATTTGCAAGTGCGGTCACCCCAGGTGCTCACTTCCAGATGTCATCCTGGCACACGTACTCAGAAATAAACATTTTTGGCTGTCCGGGGCACTGCAGCGAGAGGCAGTCATGGGTTGTTGTCACCGCCACTGGGGGCACGGCGTGTCCAAGCGCAGTGGGCGGCACCTGCTGGTGCCAGCAGCAGCATAACCGCCAGCAGCAGCAAGTGGGGCCCTCAGGCAGCCAATGCCTGCTCCTTCAGCAGCTGCCCACCAAGCCAGCGGCCTTGCGGACGCATCTGGCAAGCGTCGAGCCATTGCACTGCTGCATGTCACCCGTGGGATCACTTACGGGGTCTCCAAGGGCGTCATTCCCCACGTTGAACTGACACACTGCAAGAAAAGGACGCAGGGGCAGGCAGTCAGGTACCTGTGGGCGGAGCTCGGCTTCTGCCAACGGCTGAGCACTGTTGCATGCACGTTTAACACAGCCGGCCCTGGCCTCACTATTGCGCCCGTTGCAGATCCATGCAATTGTGCTGCAAAGCGCAGGGGCAAGTAGGCAGGCCGTCAATTGTTTTACGGCACAGAACTTGCTTGTATCCGACTGTGAGGAGGCACGAAATGGCTGCAGGTGCACCATGCCGTCGCTCTGCTCAGCAGGCTGGCGTTCGGAGGCACACACGTCGGTCTGCAGCCACACGCCCCACCCTAGCACTCGCTCACCCCGTGAAATCTGTTTGGCACGTGCCTGCATGAATGCAAGGAGCCAGCAGAGAGAAGCGCGTGTTGCTGAGAGCCCTGTAGCCGCCCGACAAAGGCATGCGGGGTGCCTGCGATGTGCCAGATGCAGACCAATGCCCCCACTGCATGCCATAGGGGCAGGCCCTCAGTCCGCACCTGGACGTCCCCAGGTAGCTCTTTGGATATTTTGGATGACCGCTAGCGGCGAATCACACTTGATGCTGGCCTTCACAAGGCCGTTCGGTACTTCATCAACGATAGTCATTTTGGCTCTGCATGCAGGAGTCGGCGAGAATACGGATAAAAGGAAGCCAGCAAGTGTGTGCAAGGCTGCTTCCCTGGCCCAACATTGCCAGGGCACAAGAGGGCGACCACGGCGGCGACACAGAGTATGGCGGCTCAAAGGGACAGGCGGCGGCAAACTTGAAGTGCCACTGGCAGGACCCTCGGCGACTTACTCGGAAAAGGCACACCGGCCGTAGACCTGTACATAACTGGGTTTGCATACTGTGCATATCTGCGGACATTAGGAGACTGCCAGGGAATCGTCAGCATGGCAGACGTGCTGGAGCACCAGCTGCACCAGCATCAATCAACTCCAGCCATGGCGTGCAACCGGCTTGTATGTGGCCGCAGGAATGCACTTACGTTGCTATAACCCGCCAGGCACGTGGCGCAGTTGGGAACGGCACACTGTGGCACAGGGCGCATTGGCAGGGCACAACACACACGTGGGCGGGGTCATCCCATAGCACCCTTGCCCTGCCCCGCAGTCCCGCAGCCAGGCGTTATCTGCTGGCTTCGGGGGCAGGGGCACGACACGCGCTCGGGCATGAATTGAGGAGCAGATGCATGCATCTGCCCAGCTCAGGCCCTCCCTACTCAGGCCTCCCCGATTTGCACCAGACGCACCGCAGGGGGCGGGGGATCCATGCAGCTGCAAGGCAAAGAAGCAGAAGACGCAGGTGGCCGCAATCGGATTGGGACGGCTCACGGCTGGGCCTCAAGGCATGCCGACAAAGCTGAACGGGCGCTCGCCATGTGCAATACCAGCGCCCACACCATGCCGTGCAAGCACGTTGCTGGCTACTCAAGCCCTGCAAGGCAGTGCGCCAGCCCCGGCACTCACATATAATCGGCAAAAAGCCAGTTGGGCACTCCAGGGCACTGCGGTACGTGTGGACAGCAGTGGCAAGCTGAGAATGCCCACAGTGCAGGCCAAGACCTGGCGGGAGCTGCCTCAGCTGGGATGGCACACCATGCAACTCCCATGGTGTGGCCACAGCGCCTGTTGTGGCAAACAAACCAAATGCAGCACAAGCCCGGCAGCATGCGCGCATCGGCTTCTCTGGTGCCCATGCCCAGCCAGCGTGCTCACCGGATCCTTCACCCCCAGCTGAGTTGCTCCAATTTTAACGTCGCACTTCCACTTGTTCTTGCAGAGAGCGTTCAGCTTCCTGTGGGGCGAGTGGGTGCCAGTGGGGGCAGCATGGGCGGGATTCAACATAGCATTCGAAATAGCCAGCATGGCCGCCGTGCTATTTTCGGTGTTGTTGTGCAGCCAGCAAGCCCGCACTCACGCTAGCAACGCGCCGTTGGCAACCTCGCTCTTGCATGTGGCTCGATACATGTCAGTGGCGCTGTAGCGGGCGCGCAGGAAGACGATTTTGCGGCCCGAGACATAGCAGTCGGCCTTCAAGGTCTGGCCATCCCCCAGCTGATTATGGACGATCACCTTGCCGGCCTTGGTGCCGTCGCTGCACGGCAGGGAAGGCAGAGGACGGGCATTTTGCGGCACAATAACAACCGCCATGTCGGCGATGCACTAATGCGCAGCGGCAGTGTGACACACCTCAATTCAAGCGCAAGCCCCAGCACAATGGCCTCCCGTCCGCACTCACTCCTTAATCTCATCCTGGCAACGGAACGTGATGTTCAGCTCTTTGCGCACACCGGGGCACTGCAGCAGAGGGCAGGCTCCTTGTTGGTGAGGTGTGAGCCGCGGGCCGCGGCGCACGACAACTAGGTTGTGACAGCGACAACATTCATGGCGTCCAAGAGACAACTGGCCTTGACCGCTCTGTAGAGCAGCGGTCTCCCTGAGTGAAGGGAAGCACTGCCATCACCGACATCAAGCGCTCACCGGATCACCGAAGACTTGGGTGCCCACTTTGAACTCGCAATCTGGACAAACAGGATAGGGGTAAAGGCAGCGCAGGGTGGGCTGCAGGCTGAGAGCAAGCGCGTATGTTGGGCCAGCAGGGCTGGCAGACAGCCGTCCCAGTAAGCTGCTGGAAGGGTAGCAGTTGCAGAGGCGGCTGGGCAAGCCCCTATGCGCGGCCTGAGCGCAGCCGGCAGCGGCATGCTCACATTTATGGCCCTGGCAGATGGGAGCAAGTGCGCTGCAACGCAAGTGGTGGAGGATGGATGGATCAAGCTCGGGCAGGGTGCGGGGCAGCCCAGCAGCATGGCTCCCGCCGCCCAATACGCCGGGCAGGGTTGCAGCCCACCCTCGCTTGTGCAACAGACTCGGTAAAGCGAGGGCCTGGCATGAGGGCGACAGCTCTTGCTGTCCCTGTAGGGTAGCACTGCAAGCCTCCCCGCCTGCGCACCTGGTAACATCCTTCTTGCGGCATGAGGGCTTGGCTGCGTGAAGCACAAGGAGAGGTGGATACAATGTACAGTGTAAGGTTCACTGAGCAGCCGAGGCCATGTGGCGTGCATGCCATCCGAAGCAGTGTAGTGTGCATGCCAACATCGTGCGCCGTCCGCGATCCTCATGCAATGTGTACCGCCCAGCGCGTGCCTGATGCGCCCCACGTGGCTTTGAGGACCTTCATTGTGGACGACATGCCGTGCATGCACTGGATGTCGCCTTGCACAACGGCGCTCTGCCCCTGAACAACTGCCACGGACTCGCTGAAGGGAGGGATGGGCAGCTGGCACGCAGCGATCTGGTACGTGAAATGCAGTCAAGTGTGGCTGTGGCATCCAGCCGCCAGGGCACATGGGGCTGGTCAGGGCAGCGGGTCAGACAAGCTTGCCTCGAGGCCACGGTGACGGGTGGCTGCAGCAGGCGGCGCACTAGCTGGCCTGCCACTTACTATGTATAGGCGCAGTGCTTGCCGCCATTGACAGGTTTGTAGGAGGTTTTGCACGTTTGGCAAAAGATGTTTACCTGTGGGGACCAGGAGTGGGCAGCCGGTGGGCTTGGCGGTCGCAGCACAAATAGCAGCACAAATAGCAGCGGGTGTTGCAACACACACGGCCAGGCCAGGGGGTGTGATACCAGCTGCGCGGCCGCCTCGCAAGCAACCGGCTGTTGGGCCTGCCCCTGCAGCAGCATCACAAGTGCCTGACTTACGTTCATGCACGTTGCACAGTTGGGAATCGTGCACTGCGAGGTGGGGGGCAGGCAATGCCATCAGCGAGGCGGAGCATGGGGTGGGATCCAGCGGCCCCTGCGGCGGCAGCACCGCGGCCCCAGGCATGCCCCTGCAGAGAAACCCTGCCGCCGCCGTGTCCAGGACGGTGCGCACCTTGCCTCGCAACAACCGCTTGCTGCCTGCAAAGGGCGAGGGGGAGCTCTGGGCGCCGGGTCGGGACGGCACAGTCGGGTTAAGGAGCTGCAGCAGGCCGGCGGCAAGCTGCAGCACCCCCTGCTCGACAGCAACTCGATGCAGACTCACCGAGGGCGGCTGGGCACAGGCTGCAGCCGAGCGCCATAAGAAGGAGCAGTGCGAGAGGCTTGGGCGTCATGGCGTGCTTTTATATCGTTGAATTGGTAGAGATGGAGTGAACGGCGTGCTGCAGGAGAGATGGCACGTGTCCGGCCGAAGAGAGCAATGCAGCCTGCCCGGCCTGGCGCGCCGGAGCGCCCCTCTTGCCGCTCACAAGAGTGGGCAGGCGCCGAATGTTACAAGGAGGGTGCCGGCAGTCCGCCACCGGTCCCAGCCAGTGGCAATGGTCCAACGCCCGGCGCCCCAGGACGTTAGTCCGGCTCGACTAGTGCCCCGGCACCTGCCTGCGCTGCCCAGGCCCTGCCATGGACTGTCAGTTGCCATGGACTGCCTGCAGGGTGTTGTTTCAAATCCTGGCATCAGGCAATGCACAGTGGAGTGGGCAACACAGCCCCTCCCCTGGCTTGCGAGTGGCTGCGGCCGAACCAGCATGTTTTTGCTGCACACGGCTTGGGCACAGCTGGACGCTTACACAACTTTTTTTTCCCTTCTTATATTTTCATTCGATGGGGCGACCTGTGCATGCCTGATGTGGGCGGCAGTAGGGAGGGGAAAGCAAGGAGGGCGGCAGGGAAAACCTGGCAGTGCTGAGGGGAGAGGGCGCATGGGTTGTTTATGACGAGGCATCCAAGGGGCGACAGTCAATGGGTGGGCATACAATATAGGGGGAGAGGGCCGACAAATCGGCACTACAGATGGCTGGCGGAGCAGTCTGCCGGGCCGAGCTAGCCGGGTCGGCAGGCGCGTGGGGCAGCGTACACAGCAGGCGCACATGCTGTGCAGCTGCGCGCTGGGCTGCCGCCATGATCAGTGGAGCACCACCAGCGGCTGCTTGCAGTGGTGCGTGCAGTACTTGGTGACTGCGGCAGGGGGCAGGGTGGGGCAGAGAGATCAAGAGGGGCGGGCATTTACAGGAGCAAGGCAAGCTTGCAGGTGCATAGTGCAGGGCAAGTGCGGCCGCAACGGAGACGCCACGTAACCCAGGCACGTGGCAGCCTGCCCACCGCTCCTCCTTTCCACCATTAGCCTGCGCACCTGAGCCCAAAAAAAACTCAGCGATGGCGCCGCGCTGGTGCTTGGCCATCACCACGGCGGCCGCGTTGAGCGCCTCGGCGCGCTTGCACACCGCCTCGCCGATGGAGTCGTTGTCGGTGAGGAAGTGCACAATCTCCCTGCAACCGATTGTAGGGCATGCGGTTGTTAAGAGTTGCATAGTCGAAGCATCAATAGAGTCATTGTCGGTGAGGATGTACACAAAAGTTATTGGTAGAAATCAGGCGAAGGCATCATTGTCGGCAGGCTGGCTGGTGCACAACCTGTCTGCAACGCATCAATCACACAGCGGATGACAACTACGAGGTGCACGATTCGTTTGCGACGAGTACAGAACACGAGGAGAAGAAAGGTTGGCATGGGCCAGTGATGCTCACACTTTGTACGCGATGTTGCGGGAGGCCAGCTTGGTGACGAAGCGGCGCTTCATGAACTCCTTGGCGTCGGCAATCTGCACCAGCAAACCAGCAGTACCTGTGATGCCAGCTTCAGGAAAGGTGTGTCTGCATGCACATGAACACACATGGCAGGGCTGCAATGTGCACGATCTCCTCGAGAGGGCTGAG
>VFQQ010002137.1_pt1 | contig 23761 bp, 21 predicted proteins | sample 3512341 | NCBI WGS metagenome assembly VFQQ01 (sample SAMN10412373, study PRJNA504923) | tailings metagenome | isolation source: Relicate 2 Philex TSF1 revegetated site | place: Philippines: Tuba, Benguet | collected 2017-08-29 | reverse complement strand
GGCTCCTTTGGCTCCACCTTTGGAGAAGCAAAGGTGGAAAAAAGAAAAAACTACCGGAATTTTGATTGTACCTTAAACATGATTAACACATTTGAATGTTTTAGAGGCTTTTTAAGGGTTGACTATTTAACTATTGTAAATATATTTCATCTGCATGGTAAATAACAATTATGTTAAACTTAAGCTGTTTTTGATTTGCATGCGTTTTAGTTTTCGCTAATTCAGTGCTACGTCATCTTCTTCGTTAAAGCCTGTAAGGCTTTACTACAGTAGTATCCGCCAGATTTTTCCTCGAATTTAATGCAAATCTGAATTTAACGGCAAGCCCTATTTTGCTAATTTAAATTCCTTTATTAGCTTTTCAAGTTGTTCAATGCGGTTGCTCCATGCATTATGTTTTGCCATTTGCATGCGTTCTAAACTGCCTTTTTTTGTAGCATTGTCAATCCAATAGGTTACATATTTTATAAATTCATCGTCGGTTTCTGCAACGTTGGCAAATGGTTCAAGCTTTGCTATATCATTGCTAAAATTAGTGGTTACACATGGAATGCCACTTGCTAAATATTCGTTTATTTTTAATGGATAAATGCCTGCAGTTAACTCGTTGCATGCGTAAGGAATAATGCCAACTTTACTATGATGAAGCAATGCTGGTAATTGCTCTATGCCAACATTACCGGTAAAGTAAATATTTTGTATTTGGTTTAACCCCGATTGTTTAATTTCTTCCTTGTTGTAAGTGCCGGTAAATACAATACTTGCAATGTTTTTTAACGCATCGGCAAGTTTTTTTACCAAATCTACATCTATTCTTAATGTGCTTATATGGCCTGTAAACAATACAATGGGTTTGGGTACATTAATTAATATTTCGGGTAATGGCATGTTTATGTTTATGGCGTTATAAAACAAATCGTAGTCTACCCCATTAAATAAGCCATGCACTTTTTTGTTTATTTGTGTGGTGTATTTTTCGCTTAAGTAGGCCGATGAAGCCAACGCAATATCGAATGTTTTAAGTGCCTCTACTTCTAAATACTTACCGTGTTTAGCAATGTATTTTTCTTGGGTTATTTCGTCTAATGTTTGATATAAGCTAACTACAGGTTTGTGTTGTAAGTTATTTAGCGCAAACACCGGAAAGAATGAGTTGTAAAAAACGTAATTTTTAACTTTATACTTTTTTATAACCCTTTTAAGTGCGCTTTGCAAGAGCATTCGGTTAATGCTTAAAAAAAAACGATAAACGCTATTATGGGGCAAATAATTAATGGGTAAGCTAATACGCGAAATGTAGTAGTAGTAAAACGTGCTGCTAAATTCTTTTTTTCTATGCGTGTTTAATCTAAATAGTAAGCTGCCTAATTCGGGTTTAACCAATGGGTGACGCGTGCTAAATAAAATATCCTTTAATGAAAAAGGCCTATCGATAAAAATTACTCTACGGGTTTTGCTCCATTCTTTGGCTAAGCTTAAAGCAGATGAAGAAATGAGGTTATTGTTTCTAACTAATCCCGTCATTATTACATCAAATTCATCCTCTTCTTCGTTTTGTATTTTGTGTTGTATTAATTGCTCTAGTTTTTCAATTCTGTTATGCCAGCTATTGTTATTTGCCACTTCTATGCGTTGAACCAACAAGTGATTTGGTAATTCATTTAATGCATTTTCAATACTTGCCAGAAACATCTCATCGGTATCTGCAACATATGCAACTTTATTAAATGCGGGAATATCTTCAGAGAAATTGCTTGTAACAACCGGAATACCTGCGGCAAGGTACTCGTTAATTTTAAGCGGATAAATATTGCTGGTTAATGTGTTTTTGGCATAAGGTATTATGGCAACATGGCTGTATTTAATAAAAGCCGGAAGCATTGTTATTGGTCTAAGACCAAGAAAATAAATATTAGGGAATTTATCTAAGCCATGTGCAACCACATCTTCTTGCGCATACGAACCAACAAAAACCAAATTACAGGTAGAAAATTGTTTTGCAATTTTTAATACCAATTCGTGGTTAAACCTAAGGTTGCTGTAATGACCGGTGTAAAGTATAATTTTACCATTTAAACCAACTAATTCCTTAGGAATTGGGAGTGCTTTGTTTTTTGCATTTTCAAAAAGTTTAAAATCGGCTGCATTGGCAACAACTTCTACTTTTTTTCTAATTAAATTAAAATATTTTTTCGATAAACCGGTAGAACTTGCTATGCCCAAATCGCTGCATAAAAAGGCTTCTGCTTCTTCTCTAATGCCATGTTTGGCAATATAACTTTCCTGCGAAATATCATCCAGAGTTTGGTACATGGTAAGCAATGGCTTATTTTCACAGTTGTTAAATAATGTGGGTTCAACCGAAGGAAGAAATGAATTTACAAATACGTAATGCTGCACATTAAATTGCTGCAGCACCTTAAGAATACTGCGCTTTATAATAAAATTGTTAAGCCTGTTTAGTAATTTATATAGCCAACCATCGGGTAAAAATGCACACGGAATTAATAATGGAGTAAGTATAACTATAAAGCTGCTGCCATCGCTATTGGTATGTTTTCGCCATTTATATTTGCGTTTTCCCCAAGTATTAAATTTAGATTTTATATCAGTGGATTGGCGTTCTGCCCAAAAATCTTTAAACGAATATGGCCTGTCTGTATAAAAAACATTTCTGCTTTTACTCCATTCGGCCGCTATAGAAATGGTTGAAGAAGATAATAGCTGATCGCTTCTAAACAAGCCAATCATTACAACATCGTAATTGTTATTGTATGTTTGTTTTTGGGTCAATTTAATTTTGTTTTTTTTGCAATTGCATGCCTTCGTTAAAGCAGTTTCTGCAGCGGGCTTCATAGCTGTCTTTTTCGCCCAATAACACTTGGTTGTTGTTATTGGCAATGCGGTAAGAGTGATTGGCTAAATCGCCACATTTAACACAAATGGCATGTACTTTTGTAACATATTCGGCAACCGACATTAATTTAGGCATTGGGCCAAAAGGTTTACCGGCATAATCCATATCTAGTCCGGCAACAATTACCCTAATACCTTTTATGGCAAGCTGCTCGCAAACGTATACCAACTCATCGTCGAAAAACTGTGCTTCATCTATGCCTACTACAGTTGCATCGTTTACCATTAATAAAATGTTTAATGAGCTGTTTACAGGGGTGCTGGATATACTGTTTTCGTTGTGCGAAACAACTTCTGTATCGTGGTAACGGGTATCTATTGCTGGTTTAAATATTTCTACCTTTTGATGGGCAATTTTAGCGCGGTTTAAACGCCTAATTAACTCCTCTGTTTTGCCCGAAAACATACTGCCACAAACCACTTCTATCCAGCCTTTGCGCTGATGCGGGTAATATCTGGGCTCAACAAATGTATCTTCGCTCATGTAAAAAGTGTATTAACTAACAGTATGGCAATTTAAATTGTTAATTACTCTTTACAAAACTTCATAAAATTTGCATAAAAACATAACTGACCATGAATTCATTGCAATTAATAACTAAAATAAAGACCAAAGCAGCCGAATTACAAGCTGCCATAGATGAAATTTTTAGCAAAGGAAACGAATTGTCTGAGCTGGATAAAGACTTGTTAAAAGCTCAAACAACAGCGTTTTACGATTTGGTTTTAAAGTTGCAATGCAGCAGTAACGATACCTTAACAGAAGAAACCAAAAGCCATATTGCAACTGTTGTGGTTGAACCAACCGTTTTTGCGCAAACCCAGCCGGATGAAATTATTTTAACCAATGAGTTACCCGTTACCTCTGAATTACCACAAGCCTTTAACCAAGTGGTTAGTATGGCCAATGAAGACGAGGTTAGCTTAAATCAAATTGAAGAGTTGGTTTTTGAGCAACCCAAACCTGAACCTGTTTTTGAAGAAACTCCTTCTTTGTTTAACCAAACAAATGTATTGCCTGAAGTAGATGAAATGCCTGAATTGGTTGAAGAAAAACAACCGGCTAAAGGTGCCGATAACAATATTTTTGAAAAGTATATTGAAAAAGCTACCGAAAATAAGCGCATACAATACACCGTTTTACCTCCGGTAGAAACATTAAAAGAAGACGAAAATGCTCCGGCCAGCATTAACGAGCGCCTTGCTAAACTCAATCAATCGCAATCGCTCGACCCTAAAATAGATAACTTAAAAACCGCAATTACCTTAAACAAGAAAATTGCATTTGTTAACGATTTATTTAAAGAAAACGTGGTAGAGTATGCCAAAGCCATAGATAAATTAAACAATGCCGCATCTTTAGAAGATGCATTATTATACCTATCTGAGTACAAACGCGCCTACAACTGGGAAGGCACAAACCAATTGGTTAGCGACTTAGAAGGGCTTATTAAACGTAGATTTAAATAAACCGGCTTAACTTTTAAAATTAAAAATCTGGCCGATAACCAGGCATAAAGCTATTTTTTACGCCTGGTTTCCGGTTTTTTGTTTTATAAATTCCAATTATTCTAAATCATTCCTATCGGCTGCATCAATAATGTCTGAACCCGACATAGGCTCGGCCTCTGATAATGATTTGTTGTTTAAATCATCTAAAGTGTAATGATCGGTATTGGTAGTTACAATCCAAGTATTGCTGCGTTTATGAAATACTTGTACCATTAAACCAAATGTGTTTTTAAAATGATTTTCGAAAGCACTAATGGTTTCGTTGCCATGAATTTCAAAGTTTATTTCGGCAGCGGTAGCGCCAAAAATTCCTAATTTACTTTCGCGGTTTTTTATCATTTCATTTGCAGTAGCCTTGTTATCATGGTTTTCGTCTATAAAAAATTCAATTTTTAAACCCGGATACCTGTTTTTAAACGCATCCATAATTTGCTGAATGCTGGTGTTTTGATTGATGTTAATTATCATAGCTTTATTATTTGTACAAACCTAATGTAATTTTTTTTGGCATAAAATGATAAAAATCATGTTTGCCAAAATACAATAAAGTAGGTGTTGTCCACCAATTATGCCTAATTAATTTGCAGGCAAATGTGAAAATCTGTCAGTCAAATTGTCACCATTTAAATTTGGTATGGCTTTTGAAAAGTTGGTTCAATAAATACAATTAACAATATGGCAACAAAGGGTAATATTAGTGTTCATACCGAGAACATTTTTCCGATTATTAAAAAGTTTTTATACAGCGACCACGAAATTTTCTTGCGCGAGTTGGTTAGTAATGCTGTAGATGCAACGCAAAAACTTAAAACACTTTCTAGCGCCGGCGAAGCCAAAGGTGAACTTGGAGAATTACGCATTGATGTTAATGTTAAAACAGATACCAAAACCATACATATTATTGATAAAGGTATTGGCTTAACAGAAGAAGAGGTTCATAAATACATTAATCAAGTAGCTTTTAGCAGTGCCGAGGAGTTTGTAGAAAAATACAAAGATAAAGGCGCGCAGGTAATTGGCCATTTTGGCTTGGGTTTTTACAGTGCATTTATGGTGGCTAAAAAGGTTGAGCTTATTTCGTTAAGTTACAAAGAAGGTGCAAAAGCAGTTAAGTGGACTTGCGATGGTAGTACTGAATTTGAAATTGCAGCTGCCGATAAAACCGAAAGGGGTACCGAAATTATTCTTCACCTGGCCGATGATAGCCTTGAATTTAATGACGAATTTAAAATTAAAGGCATTTTAAACAAATACTGTAAATTCTTACCGGTTGAGGTTTATTTTAATAACGATAAAATTAATAATCCGGCTCCGCTATGGACAAAAGCGCCTAAAGATTGTACCGACGAAGATTATAAAAACTTTTACAAGGAGTTATATCCATTTAGTGAAGCTCCTTTGTTTTGGATTCACTTAAATGTTGATTACCCTTTTAAATTAATCGGCATTCTTTATTTTCCAAAAATTAAAGATGAATTTGAAGCGCAACGCAACAAAATTCAACTATACAGCAACCAGGTTTTTGTTACAGATAATGTTCAGGAAATTGTACCGGAATTTTTAATGTTGCTGCATGGTGTAATCGATAGTCCGGATATTCCATTAAACGTTAGTCGAAGTTACTTACAAAGCGATGCCAATGTTAAAAAAATAAACAGCCATATTACCAAGAAAGTGGCCGATAAATTGGAAGAGATTTTTAAAAACGACCGCAAACAGTTTGAAGAAAAATGGGATAGCGTTGGCACTTTTGTAAAATATGGCATGATGAGCGATGATAAATTTTATGATCGTGCTACCAGGTTTTGTATTCTTAAAAGCAAAGATAATAGCTACTATACCATAGAGGAATACAAAGAAAAGGTTGCCCCGGTTCAAACAGATAAAGATAAAAAAGTTGTTTTCTTATACAGCAACGATTTATTAAAACACGATGGCTTTATTAAATCGGTTGAAAAACGCAGCTACGATGTGTTAACCATGGATGGTGTATTAGACAACCATTTTATTAGTAATATTGAACACAAAATTGAAGGTGTAAACTGGAAACGTGTAGACAGTGATAGCGTAGATAAGTTAATTGACAAAGACATTAAAAAAGAAAGTGTTTTAAGCGAAGCCGAGCAAAAAAGCTTAAAAGAACAATTTGAACAACAGTATGGCAGCGCAGGTAAATTTAAATTCGATACTGAAGCACTTGCAACCGACGATCAGTTTTTAACTTTGGTTAAACCAGAGTGGGAGAGAAGAATGCAGGAAATGCAAAAAATGCAAGGTATGGCCATGTTTGGTGCATTGCCCGAAAGCTGGAATGTGGTAATTAACACCAACCATTTATTGGCCAAAAAACTAACAACCTTAGATGGTATACAACGAGATGTGGTAATGAAACAAGCTTTTGATCTAGCTCGTTTGCAACAAAATTTATTGCAAGGTGAAGAGCTTACCAATTTTATAAACCGTAACTTAAGTCAGTTAAGTTTGTCGTAAAAAAAGTAATCAAAAAAAAGAGGCTAACTCCAACCGGAGCAGCCTCTTTTTTAATTGTAAGAATTAATAAGCTATTCTTGGTTAGAAACAGGCAAAGGCTTTAACTCATTAAGTTTTAATTCCTGTGGTTTTTTAAATACTTCATAATGGTTTTGCGAAATAACCGAGTGGCGGTTAACATTTGCAGGCCCTTCAATGGTCCAATCGCTGGTTTTCTTTTTGTCGAACCTACAGGTGTTACAAATAAACGCTTCCACTTCGCCCCATTGGTCTTTTCTGCCTGTAACACGAATTACATCATCGCCTTTGTACCATAAATGCACTTTGCCACAGCATTTTTCGCAATTGCGGTGCGCATTTACCGGTTTGGTAAACCAAACCCTGTTTTTAAACCTAAAAGTTTTATCGGTAAGTGCACCAACCGGACAAACATCAATAACATTGCCAGAAAAATCGTTTTCTATGGCGTTGGTAATATAAGTGCTAATTTCTGCCGCATCACCACGGTTTAAAACACCATGTACACGTCCGTCTGTAACCTGATCGGCTACTTTTACGCAACGGTAGCAAAGAATGCAACGCGTCATGTGCAATTGCACATAAGGGCCAATATCTATTTTATTAAAAGTTCTGCGTTTAAAATCGGTACGTGTACCGGCAGCGCCATGCTCATAGCTTAAGTCTTGTAAATGACACTCGCCTGCCTGATCGCAAATAGGGCAATCTAACGGATGGTTCAACAATAAAAATTCTACAACACCTTTGCGTGCATCTAATACTTTACTGCTAGATGTATTGGCTACTTCCATGCCATCCATAACAGCTGTGCGACAGCTGGCCACCAATTTTGGCATTGGTCGCGGGTCTTTTTCCGAGCCTTTGGTTACCTCAACCAAACAAGTACGGCAGTAGCCACCACTTGTTTTAAGTTTAGAGTAATAGCACATGGTAGGAGGTGCAACCTCCGGACCAATCATGCGTGCGGCTTGTAAAATGGTTGTGCCATCCGGCACTTCTATGGTTCTTCCGTCTATTGTTACTTTTGCCATGTTGTAATTAATTAAATAAATAACATAAGCCAGTTGCTTATGCCATTACACTATTGTTATTGCAATATTCAAGGTAGTTTATATTGTTTGTTAAACCATGGTTTTGAACCAACGCCTCAAATTCACTTCTAAAATGTCTGATAGCACTTGCTACCGGCCAAGCTGCTGCATCTCCCAAAGGGCAAATGGTGTTGCCTTCAATTTTTCTTTGAATATCCCAAAGCAGGTCAATATCGGCAGTGGTGGAATGTCCATCTAAAAATTTGTGCAATATTTTTTCCATCCAACCGGTTCCCTCGCGACAAGGGCTGCACTGTCCGCAGCTTTCGTGGTGGTAAAAACGAGCAAATGTATGTAGGTTTTTTACAATATTTGTTGATTCATCCATTACAATAAATCCACCCGATCCTAACATGGTTCCACTTGCAAATCCGCCATCGGCTAGGCTTTCGTAAGTCATTAATCTTTTTTCGCCGTTGGCAGTGGTTAGGATTAAATCTGCCGGCAATACCGGAACAGATGACCCACCGGCAACAACTGCCTTTAACTTTTTGCCATTTAAAATACCGCCACAATATTCGTCGCTGTAAATAAAATCCTCCACGGTAATACCCATTTCAATTTCGTAAACGCCGGGTTTATTAATATGCCCCGATGCCGAAATTAATTTAGTACCGGTAGATTTACCAACACCAATTGCGGCATATGCATCGCCACCATCGTTAACGATTGGTACAACAGCAGCAATGGTCTCAACGTTATTTACTACAGTTGGACATTCCCATAAGCCTTTTACAGCAGGGAAAGGCGGTTTGATACGCGGGTTGCCACGTTTGCCTTCTAAACTTTCGAGCAAGGCTGTTTCTTCGCCACATATATACGCACCTGCACCCACCTGAACGTATAAATCAAGGTTATAACCTGTGCCTAAAATGTTTTTGCCTAACCAGCCATGGGCATACGCCTCGGCAATGGCTTTTTCTAATATTTGTAATACGTAATAATATTCACCACGAATGTAAATGTACGAAGTATTTGCACCCAAAGCATAACTAGATGTAATCATACCTTCTATTAGCAAGTGCGGAATACGACTCATTAAATAGCGGTCTTTAAAAGTACCCGGTTCGCTTTCATCGGCATTACATACCAAATAACGCGGAACGCCTTCCGGTTTGGCTAAAAAGCTCCATTTCATGCCCGTTGGGAAACCTGCACCACCGCGTCCGCGTAAGCCCGATTTTTTAACTTCTTCTACTACTGCATCGGGGGTCATGCTTTTTAAGGCCTTTTCAACCGATGCATAGCCACCATTTTTGCGGTAAACTTCATAACCCTGAATCCCGGGAATGTGGTCGTTTTTAAGCAATAATTTTTTACTCATCTTAATAGTGTTCTATGGTTACATCGTCGAGGTAAGTTTTTCTTTTACCTTCGGCTTTTAAGTTGTTTAAAATTTGGTCTACTTTTTCGTAGGTTAAGTTTTCATGAAATTGTGCACCACACATCATCATTGGAGCTGTGCCGCAACTTCCTAAACATTCAACCGTTTTTAAGGTAAACATACCATCGTTGGTGGTTTCGCCTTCTTTAATGCCTAATTTGTTTTCAATGTATTTAACAATGTCTTCGGCACCACGTAACCAACAGCTGCTGGTGCGGCAAACTTCAATTAAGCATTTGCCAACCGGTTGCAAATTATACATGGTATAAAAACTGGCAACTTCATACACTTCTATGGGTTGTATATTTAGTAATGAAGCCACATAATCCATTACTTCCGGACTAAGCCATCCGTCAAATTCGGCTTGAGCCAAATGCAATACCGGCAATAAGGCAGATTTTTGTTTGCCTTCCGGATACCTGGCTTTTATTTGTTCAACCAAAGCAAGCGCTTCGCTATTAAATTTAATTTCTTTCTGATTTGTCATTTCTCTAGTGTTTTTAAGCGTCTAGTTCACCTGCAATTACATTCATACTACTCATTGTAACAATGGCATCACTAAGTGTTGCGCCTTTTATCATTTCAGGAAAGGCTTGATAGTATATAAAACAAGGTCTTCTAAAATGTAATCTAAAAGGCGATCGGCCCCCATCACTAACCAAATAAAATCCAAGTTCACCATTGCCGCCTTCTACTGCGTGGTAAACCTCTCCGGCCGGAATTTTTGTTTCGCCCATAATAATTTTAAAATGCCAAATTAAGGCTTCCATATTATTATAAACTTCTTCTTTTGGAGGTAAAAAGAACTCAGGTACTTCGGCAAAGAATTTACCTTGTGGTAAATTTTCTAATGCCTGTGTAATTATTTTTAAGCTCTCTTTTATTTCCTGTTGTCTAACCATAAAACGGTCGTATGTATCGCCGTTGGTGCCAATAGGAATTATAAAATCAAAATCTTGGTAAGATGAATAGGGGTTCATTACTCTAACATCGTAATCAACACCGGCAGCCCTTAGGTTAGGGCCAACAAACCCGTAATTCAATGCACGATCGGCAGAAATGGGTCCGCAGTTTATGGTTCTATCCATAAAAATACGGTTGCGTTCCAACAAATTGCTAAACTCTGCAAATACCTTTGGAAATTCTTTTAAGAATTCCCTAATCATGCCAATTATTTTGTCGTTAAAATCGCGTTCAAGGCCACCAACCCTGCCAATATTGGTGGTTAAACGTGCGCCGCAAATTTGTTCGTAAATGTCGTAAATTTTTTCACGCCATTGAAAAACATAGGTAAAACCGGTTAAAGCACCGGTATCTACACCAATTACACTATTGCAAATTAAATGGTCAGCTATACGTGCTAACTCCATAATAATAACACGCATATAATCTACACGTTTAGGTGTTTCTACACCTAAAAGTTTTTCAACCGTCATATGCCAGCCAAAGTTGTTAATTGGCGATGAGCAGTAGTTTAAACGGTCGGTTAAGGGTGTTATCTGATAGTATGGTCGGTGTTCAGCAATTTTTTCAAATGCACGGTGTATATAACCAACTGTTTGTTCCGAGTCGATTATTATTTCACCATCCATTGTTAAAATATTTTGAAAAATACCATGCGTGGCCGGGTGTGTAGGACCTAAATTTAAGGTGCTATACTCCTTGGTTTTGTCGGCAAAGTTTAATGTTAAATTGTTTTCCATTGTGCTTAACGGCCAAAATATTTATCGTCTTTATCTGTGCGTGTTTGGTCTTCCATCGGATATTCTTTGCGCATAGGGAAATACTCCATTTCATCTACATTTAAAATTCGCTTTAAATTAGGATGCCCTTCGAAGATAATGCCATAGAAATCAAAAGTTTCGCGCTCTTGCCAATTGGCACCATTAAAAATATGGCTAATGGTAGGCAGTTGCGGATTGCTTTCGGGTAAAAAACATTTTACACGAATACGTATATTGTTAATAAAGCTATGAAAATGGTAAATTACACCAAGTTCTTTGTCTTTTACATCGGGGGTGTGTATGCCACAAACATCGGTTAAAAAGTTAAACTGCAATGCTTTGTGATTGTATAAAAAATCTGCTAAATCTGCAATGATTGCAGGATTTACTTCAACAGTTAACATGCCATAAGGTTCGGTTGCATGTAAAATGTTTGAACCAAATTTGTCGGTTAACTCCGTTAAAACGTGTTGGTTATTAAACTTTGCCATTATTGTATTCCGTAGCTTGCAAGTAAGGTTTTATACTCTGGAGAATTACGTCTGTCTACACCTTCTGTTTTTACCAGTTCTTGTATTTTTAATAAACCATCAATAATTTGTTCTGGTCTTGGTGGACAACCCGGTACGTATACATCTACCGGAACTACTTTATCTATGCCTTGTAATACAGAGTAGCTGTCGAAAATACCACCTGATGAAGCACATGCACCAACGGCAATAACCCAACGGGGCTCGGCCATTTGCAAGTACACTTGTCTAACTACCGGGCCCATTTTTTTAGCTATGGTACCCATTACCATTAATAAATCGGCTTGCCTTGGAGAGAAACTTAAACGCTCGCTGCCAAATCGTGCCATATCGTAGTTGCTACCCATGGTAGCCATAAATTCAATACCACAACAAGATGTGGCAAATGGCAATGGCCATAATGAGTTAGCCCTAGCCAAACCAATGGCTTGCTCAAAGGTTGTGGCAAAAAATCCTTGTCCTTCTATTCCTTTTGGGGTGTTTGCTAGTGTTATTTGTGTTGTCATTGCTAATTTTTGTATTAAACAATTATAAATTGGGTGGGTTTTTATTGTTTTATTGCCACTTTAAAGCGCCTTTTTTAATTATATAAAAGAAACCTAAAAGCAGCGGACCAACAAATAAAACCATTTCTAAAAATCCAATATGGCCCAATTCTTTAAAGTTTACTGCCCACGGATACATAAATATTACTTCTACATCGAACAGTACAAATAAAATGGCTACTAAAAAGTAACGGATTGAGAAGGGCATACGTGCGTTACCTTGCGCATCTATACCACATTCAAATACATCTAATTTGTCGGATGTATTGCGTTTTGGGCCCGCCATGTGCGAAACCACCATACTTGTAACTACAAAGCCTAGCGCAACAACAAACTGTATGGCTATGGCAACAAAATCAATTGATGAATGCATTGTGTTTTTTTAAAGCGTGGCAAAAATAGTTTTTTAAGCCTGTAATGCTTAATTTTATACTATAATTTAGTGCTTGATAATTAATGTTTTACAAAACTATGAAATTGAATTGCGAACGCGTTCCGAAAATTGCCTGATAGCTGTGCGCAAATCGCAACCTTCGTTGGCAACCCTGGTTAATATGTCTATTGCCGCTAAAACATGGGTTAATTGCTCTCCCTCATCATCTCCTGGAATTAAAATCTCCGGTGTTTCCTCGTTTAGCAGTTTTTCTTCGGCTTGCTGCAATTGTTGCAAAGTAAACTGTTCGACAATGCTTTTTATAGCTGGTAATTTCATGGTTTTTTAAATGTTTATATTAAACCGTTTGGTTGCTTAGTTTTGCTATCATTTGCTCTAATGCTTCTTCTTTGGCAGTAGTATCTGATGCAATTATTTGCCCGTTTTTAATAACCGCAAAAAAAGGCAAATTGCTTACGCCTGCAAATTTTCTTGCTTCCGGATTTTCCTCTGCATTTACATCTAAAAATAAAATTCCCTCGTGCTCCGGCTTGTTGCTTATTTTTGTAAACTTTGGTGCAAAAAGGCGACAAGCGCCACACCAGCCTGCATAAAACTTTACCACCACGCTGTTATTGTTGGTAATTAATTCTGTAAAATCGCTGTCGGTTGCTTTAATAACCATAGTTTTATATTTTATTTGAACGCAAAATAAATGATTATTAAAACAACCTTTTACACCGGCTTATTGTTTTTTTATTTTTGTAACTTTTGTACGGCTGCAAATATAACAGGTACAGTAACATCCGAAAATGGCGATAGCCTTTCGTTTGTTAATATCTTTATAAAAGGCACACAAACAGGTACCAGCAGTAACGAGTTAGGTTATTTTGAATTAAACCTTCCTTCCGGTTCTTATGTTTTGGTTTTTCAATACATTGGCTATAAACAACAAGAGGTAATGGTTACGGTGGGTTCAAGCAAACAACACCTGCATGTAATTTTAAAACAGCAAGAATATGCTTTAAAGGAAGTTGCGGTAAGCGCCACTGCCGAAGACCCGGCTTACCCAATTATGCGAATGGCAATAGCACATGCCAAAATTTATAACAAAGAAATTAAAAGCTTTGAATGCAAAGTATATATGAAAGCCTTGCAACGTTTAACAGCTGTGCCCAAAAGAGTTGCACTTATTAAAGTGCCCGAAAATGTTAAACCGGGAATAATTTATTTGTCTGAATCGGTTAGCGAATTGTCTTTTACCGCCCCCGATAAAGTTAAAGAACGCATGATTAGCAGCAAAGTTAGTGGCGCTAGCAAGGCTTTTAGCTTTAATAGAGCAGGATCGGTTAAGTTTTCTTTGTACGAACCCATGGTGCCTTCTTACGGATTAAATGAAAGAGGTTTTGTTTCGCCTTTGGCTCCTAATGCTTTATTTTATTACAAATTTAAACTTGAAGGCAGTGAAATTGAAAACGGATTAACCATTTACAAAATAAAACTGTTGCCCATTAGATCACACGACCCGGTTTTTAGAGGACATATTTATGTAATTAAAGATTTGTGGCGTTTGCATAGCACCGACTTAATTCTAGATAAACAAGCAAATATTGAGTTTGTAGATGAGTTGGTTATTAAACAAGATTATGCGCCGCTTATTAATGGCATGTGGTTACCTACGGCACAACGATTTATTTTTAATCTTGAAGTTTTTGGTTTTAAAGGCAATGGCTACTTTGTGGTAATGTACAGCAATTATAAAGCCGTTAGTAATTATAACGAAAGTTTTTATACCATTAAAAATCTGGCCGTAAATAACAACGAACCGGTTCCTCAGGTAAAAAAAATAACCAAAGTAAAAGTGGGTTCAAACAAAAAAGAAAAAGATAAACAGCCTCAATTTAGTAATAATGCCGAATTGCTATCTGTTGATGAAATGGCGAATAAAACACCCGATTCGGTTTGGGAAAATAGCAGGCCTATTCCACTAACAGAAGAAGAAATAGCAGACTACCGCCAAGGCGATAGTGTGGAAACGGTTAAAGAATCGGTGTGGTATAAAGATTCGGTAGATAAAATTACCAATAGGTTTGATGTGTTAAATTATATCATTTCTGGTTATCGATACAGCCATTCGAAAAGCAATGTATCTGTTTCGTTTGAACCTATGTATGATGCCCTTCAATTTAATACCGTAGAAGGTTGGTTACTTAATTTACCAATAAGCATAAACAAACGTATAAACAATGGAAAGCAACGATTAGAAATTACGCCTCATTTGCGTTATGGGTTTGAACGCAACCAAGGGTTTGCATCGCTTAAATTGCGTTATGTTTATAATAATATTAAGCTTGCATCTATTGGTATAAATGGTGGCAGTATGGTTGAACAATTTAATAATAACAACCCAATTTCCCCATTGGTAAATACTACATACACATTGCTTGCACAACAAAATTTCATGAAAATCTACCAGTCGGATTTTATAGAAGTTTACCATAAAAAAGAATGGTTTAATGGGTTGTTTAATAGCATTTCGGTTAAATACCAACAGCGTATAGCCATGCAAAATCTATTGCGTTTTGATACCCCAAACCCAAATCGGTTTACTGTAAATAATCCATTAAATGTAGAACAAGGTTTTGTACAAACACAAACACACAATGCGCTTGTAATTGATTTAGGTTTTAAATTGGTTCCGGGACAAAAATATTTATCGCGACCCACATACAGATATCGCATAGGGGGTAAATGGCCGGTTTTTAATGTTAATTACACTAAAGCTATTCCCGTTTTAAATGCTGTGGTAAGCTACGATAAACTAGAAGCTTGGATTGAAAAAAGCGTAGATCTTGGCTTGTTTGGCGAATTTAATTGGCAATTTAAAGGTGGTACATTTTTATCGCATAATAGGGTTGATTTTATTGACTTTTTTCACTTTAACGGAAACCAAACCGTATTTATGGGCAGCGGTTTTCAGTTACTAAATTATTATATGTATAGCACCGGCAGCAGTTATGTTATGGGTAAGGTAGAGCAAAATTTTAATGGCTTTATTTTTAATAAAATTCCATCGTTTAGAAAATTAAAATTGCAAGAAGTACTAGGGTTTAGCGCGCTGCAAACCGCACAATCGCCTTTTATTTACGAGATAAATGCTGGTATTGAGCATATTTTTAAGGTATTACGTGTAGATTTTGTAGCCCAATTTATAGATCAAACACATCATGCAAGCGGATTACGATTTGGATTTGGATTTTAATTTTTTTACAATTAAAAATCCGGCCGGTTTAGATTTATTTGAAAGGAATAAGTGTATTATTTTGGTTTAAATTAAACTACCAATCTACAAAATTTATGGGTTGGTTTATAAGCATCATTACCGCTTCGTTTTTTATTTCAGGAAAATAATCGCGCATATTATAATCGTTAAATTTTATTGGAATTTCCAATGTCATTAACACACGCTCTTCGTTGTTGTTGTCGTTACCCATTTGAAAAAACGATACATTAGCTGTAATGGCATGCTTTATACCATTTAGTTTAACATAACCTGTAATTCGGTGCGATGCTGTAAAGAATCTTTTTGCAATTATATCATTTACTTCAATACCTAAATTACCTCTAAAATAAAACTTCTCGTTGTACTCGTTTAAATGCTTGCTTAATGCAGAATTGTTGCCGGTAAAAGTGTTTAGCTTTACTTTAAACATAACTTCGCCGGTTTGCCTGTTTAATTCAACCCAAGCTTTGTTAGATTTAAATTTTACCTCGCTCGAGTCGGTAGCAATTGCAAATAAAATACTATTACTTTGTTTGTATACCTGGCTAAACAATGCTTTACCATACAATATTGTAAACAATAAAATAAGTGCGGTATGTTTAAAGTGCTTTATTATCATTTATATTACATATTTCTTCTATACTGCCCGCCCACCTCAAACAGCGCATGGGTAATTTGTCCCAAAGAGCAGTATTTTACGGTTTCCATCAACTCGGCAAATATGTTTTGGTTGTGTATGGCTACCTGCTGCAAACGGTTAAGCATTGCTGCGCCTTTTTCGGCATTTCCTTTTTTTAACTCGTTTAACATGGTAATTTGGTATTCTTTTTCTTCTGTTGTTGATCGTATTACTTCTGCCGGAACAATAGTAGGTGAGCCTTTGCTTGATAGGAATGTATTTACACCTATAATTGGATACTCGCCTGTATGTTTTAACATTTCGTAATACATGCTTTCTTCCTGTATTTTGTTGCGCTGATACATGGTTTCCATAGCGCCTAATACGCCACCGCGCTCTGTAATGCGGTCAAACTCGGTTAGAACCGCTTCTTCTACTAAATCGGTTAACTCTTCAATAATAAAAGAACCCTGCAAAGGATTTTCGTTTTTAGCTAATCCTAACTCGCGGTTTATAATTAACTGAATTGCCATTGCTCTCCTCACTGATTCTTCAGTAGGTGTGGTGATGGCTTCGTCATACGCATTGGTGTGAAGTGAATTACAGTTATCATAAATGGCATACAATGCTTGCAGCGTTGTACGTATGTCGTTAAAATCAATTTCTTGTGCATGCAAACTGCGACCAGATGTTTGTATATGGTACTTTAACATTTGGCTGCGTTCGTTGCCTCCGTATTTTAACTTCATGGCTTTAGCCCAAATTCTTCGGGCTACGCGACCTATTACCGAATACTCAGGGTCGATGCCATTGGAGAAGAAAAACGATAGGTTAGGTGCAAAATCATCAATATGCATACCTCGGCTTAAGTAATACTCAACAAATGTAAAACCATTAGATAGTGTAAGTGCCAATTGTGTAATTGGATTAGCACCGGCCTCTGCAATATGGTAACCGCTTATTGAAACTGAATAAAAATTACGTACTGCATTGTCGATAAAATACTGCTGCACATCGCCCATTACACGCAACGAAAATTCGGTAGAGAAAATGCAGGTATTTTGCGCTTGGTCTTCTTTTAAAATATCGGCTTGAACCGTACCGCGAACTTGTTTTAATGTATCTGCTTTTATTTTGTTATAAACATCGGCCGGCAATACCATATCGCCTGTTACGCCTAATAACATTAAACCTAAGCCATCATTTCCTTCTGGTAATTCTGCTGCGTTATAGGTTGGACGTGTAGTGCCTTTGGCTTTAAAAATAGCGTTGATTTTATTATCTACTTCTGCCTCTAAACCATTTGCTTTAATGTACAATTCACATTGCTGGTCTATTGCGGCATTCATAAAGAAAGCACAAATAATGGCAGCGGGGCCATTAATCGTCATTGATACAGATGTTTTTGGATCAGCAAGATTAAAACCCGAATACAATTTTTTAGCGGCATCCAAACTCCAAACACTTACACCCGAGTTGCCAATTTTGCCGTAAATATCTGGTCTATGGTCGGGGTCGTTACCGTAAAGTGTAACCGAGTCAAATGCTGTACTTAAACGCTTAGCCGGCATGCCTTTCGATACGTAATGAAAGCGTTTGTTGGTGCGCTCTGGGCCACCCTCACCGGCAAACATACGGGTTGGATCTTCGCCTTCTCGTTTAAAAGGATATATACCTGCTGTGTATGGAAAATCTCCGGGAAAATTTTCTTGTAAAGCCCAACGTAAAATATCGCCCCAGCCTTTGTATTTTGGTACCGCTACCTTAGGAATATGCGTGTGCGATAATGATTCGGTATGTGTTTTAATTTTAATTTCTTTATCCCGCACTTTAAATACATAGTATTCGTTTCGGAATAAATCTTTCTTTTGTTCCCACGTTTCTAAAATCTGACGGTTGCGGGGATCAAGGTCTAATGCTACATTGTGGTAAGTTTCGTCTAAAGCTTTTACCAAACGGTCTTTATCGTCTAGTTTAGAGGCCTTAATGGTATCAATTGAGGTCTTAAGACCATGTAGTTTTTCGGCAATTTCTACCTGTTTATTTACCCATTTGTCGTAGTTGCGGTTGTTTTCTGAAATTTCAGATAGGTAGCGCGTGCGTGAAGGTGGAATAATGTAAACCTTCTCACTCATTTCATCTGTAATTTCGTAGGTTGAATGTAAGTCTGCACCTGTTTTCTCTACCACTTTATCCATTACGGCCTTGTACAGGCTATTCATACCGGGGTCGTTAAACTGGCTGGCAATGGTGCCATACACAGGCATTTCGTCCGGATTTTTATCGAACAGTTTGTGATTGCGCTGAAATTGCTTTTTCACATCACGCAATGCATCTAATGCTCCTTTTTTATCAAATTTGTTAATGGCTATGATGTCGGCAAAATCGAGCATGTCGATTTTCTCGAGTTGTGTAGCAGCGCCATATTCTGGCGTCATTACATACAAAGCCACATCGCTGTGGTCCATAATTTCGGTATCGCTTTGACCAATACCCGATGTTTCCAATATTATTAAATCGAAATTTGCTGCTTTAACAATATCAACGGCTTCTTGCACATGCTTTGATAACGCCAAATTGCTTTGTCGTGTAGCCAAAGAACGCATATAAACACGTGGGTTTCTAATGGCATTCATGCGTATTCTGTCGCCAAGTAAAGCGCCACCTGTTTTCTTTTTGCTAGGATCAACCGAAATAATGGCAATGGTTTTGTCTTTAAAATCCATTAAAAAACGGCGTACCAACTCATCTACCAAAGATGATTTACCTGCACCACCCGTACCTGTAATACCAAGTACAGGGGCATTACCTTTGTTTAATGAATGTAGTACATTTTTAAAATTATCAGGGTCGTTTTCGGCAGCCGAAATTAAACGTGCAATAGCTTTATAATCTTTTTCGCTGAGGTGTTTTACTTCGCCGTTTAATTGCTGTCCGGTTGGGAAATCGCATTTTTCCAGCATGTCGTTTATCATGCCTTGTAAACCCATTGCACGTCCGTCATCAGGGTGATAAATTCTGGTTATGCCATAGGCATGTAATTCTTCAATTTCTTCAGGTAAAATGGTTCCACCACCACCACCAAAAATACGAATATGGCCACAACCCTTTTGCTTCAGCAAGTCGTGCATGTATTTAAAATATTCAACATGTCCACCTTGGTAGCTAGTCATGGCAATGGCATTGGCGTCTTCTTGTATGGCACAGTTTACAACCTCTTCTGCACTGCGATCGTGCCCAAGGTGAATTACCTCTGCACCGCTAGCTTGAATTATTCTGCGCATAATATTAATGGCCGCATCATGGCCATCGAATAGGCTGGCAGCGGTTACTACTCGTATCTTGTTTTTGGGTTTATAAATTTCAACAGATTCAACCATTTCGTTTAAGTTTTTAAGAAGCGCAAAATTAGCTAAATAAGCCTTTTATGCAAAAAATCAAGTTGGTTGATTATCAGAATTTAAGGCATAAAATACACAATGGCATTCCTAAAATTTATAAAATTATTCGGAATTCCGGGCGGTGGAGCCGAGTCGTAGGTTTGTGTACCGGCAAACCTAAAACTTAATGCTTTGGTTATGGTAAAGTCTAAACGTAATTCGGTTAATAGCCTGTAATCTTTGGCATAAGCTACATCGGGCTGATAATAGCCCAACAAGTTAATATTTACTATACCTTGTTTTAACAATAAAAAAGATAAATAAACACTTAAGCGGTTGGTTACCACTTGTTTTTTGTTTGGGTTTTCTACCTCATATTCGTACATCCACATGGTACCTAAAAATACTTTAAAACTGTCGTTTTGTATAAGTCTAAAGCGAGGCCCCGCGCCTAGTAAACCTCTAAAATCTAAACCCAGTTGTTGGTTAAATTGTGTTTGTGCAAAAGCCTCGCCATGTAACCAAGGTTTAATGGTTCGTTTGTAACGTAAATGCTGATAAGTGTTGTAGTCTAAATTACGCTCGTTTACACGAATAAAATTTATATCGTTTATAAACAAATAGGTATTTATACCCTCTACATACATGATATCAATTTTGTTGCCGGTTGTAATAATTTTGTTTTGATTTTGTAAATAATTAAGGTTAAATTCTGCTGTGCCATGCCAACCGCTATCTAACCTGTCATATCGCCGGCTTTCTATGTTAATAACTTGTTGAGCCCACGCATATGTTGTGTTCAAACAGAATAGTAATGGCAATATACTTCGCAGGTTAAGCATAAAAAAGTGTGCAAATTAAGTTTAAATGTTAACAGACTTGGTAAATAAAAATTCACAATTTTTAAAAATTGTTACATTTGCGCACTTTAAAACTAAAAACAATGGAGTTAAAAGATGTAGTAGCCATAAGCGGCAAAAGCGGATTGCATAAAGTTATTGGCCGCAGCAAAAATGGCATTATTGTAGAAACAATTGGCACAGGATTAAGATTTAGTACTGGTTATCAAGATAAAGTATCGGTATTGGTAGATATTAGCATGTATACTTTAGAAGGCGATTTACGCTTGTCTGAGGTGTTTTTAAAATTAAAAGCTGCTGCTAATGTACCCGATGCAAAAACCGATATTAAAGCTGTAAGAAAGTTTTTGGTTGATACCATTCAATTAGATAGCGAGCGCGTTTACGATAGCGATATTAAAAAGCTAATAACTTGGTATAATTTGCTTAAAGATGTTTTAAATTTTGATGCGTTAGCCGAAACTTCTTCTGAGGATGAATCTGTTGCAGAAGCATCTGAAACATCAACCGAACCACAGGAGGAAACGCGTGTTGCAGAAAAACCAAAGCGTACCAGAAAAAAGAAAGATACACCTGACGAATAGCTTATAACCGGCCAGATTTTTAATTGTAAACGTTAGTCGTTTATTTTGGCTACCACGCGCTGGTTAGAGGTGCGGTAAAATGTTTTTAACAGCACCTCTAATGCGGTTATTGCTGCTGTTAGCGGTATATTATTTAGTGTAAAAATCTTGCTTAAACTACTCTTTCTGTCGAAAAAGTAGTGGTGAAACGATTGCACCCAAAATGCAGGAGAAAGCAAAAACTCTTGTTTAACAATATTAAAATTGTGTAACTGTAAATGCTGTTTTAGCGTTTTGTAACTGTATATATTAAAATGACGCGGTATATGGTAACCTCCCCAATATTTGCTTTTAAATAGTTTTTGGTCTAGCGATAAATAATTTGGCGTTTCAATTATTACAATGCCGTCTTTGTTTAATAAACTATGACATCTTTTAAGCATACTTGCCGGGTCGTACAAATGCTCAATAAGTTGATTCATTATTATTACATCGTATTTCTCTTTAAAATCAATAGTTTCAAAATTGCCAATAGCAAATTCAATGCCTTTACCCGCTAGGCGTTGTAGCCTTTTCATTTCAAATTCATTGGCAGTAAGTTTCCATGTGCTTGGTCCAAAACGTTTTAAGCTTTCAATTAAAATTCCACTGCCGGCACCCACTTCTATAATGCTTGCATTGGGTTTAATAAATTTTTTATAGTCTTTTACTTTTGCCAATTGAACCCTGTCTCTAAACCATCTAACTATTGGGTTTAAATCGGTTTCAAAGCGGTATGGTTGATAATTGTCGGGGTAAATTACCGGCAATTCATCGGGGTGTGGTTGGTTTTTTAAAAACAAATGCCCACAATTGTTGCATGTTACCAGGTAAAAGTCGTCAAAGCTGGTTTGATATTCGTAATCTGTTCCGGTGGTTACTTCTGTAAATTCGCCATGCCCGCAAATATTACAAGCCGTAACGGATATTTTTTTTAGTTGTTTAGGCATGTGCTGGTTTATTTAAAATGGGTAGCGACTTAAAAAATTTTAACATATGGCCAATATAAGAAATACGCACATGCGTTATATAATCGCTGTAATGCATTTGCATAAATTTTTGTAAAGCGGGTAAATGGTAATAGGGTACATACATGTATTCGTGGTGCTCAAAATGATAGTTCATATTGTGCGGAGCCAATACAAATGCTTCTAAAATATTACTGTTAAAAGTGTACAAACGATTGCTATTGCTGGTATCGGGTTCGGCAATAGAGTGCTCGCAAAAGCTTCTAATGGTATTTAGCGGTACAAAAACACCAAAAACAGCAAGTATCCAAATAATAAAGTAATACTGCCAGCCAAGTGTAAAGTTAAAAATTAAAAAAATGGCTGCTTGAGCCAACATTATACTAAACAAATCGTATGGAAGCTCTTTTGCAGTATGCGCGGCTGCGGCTTCTTTAGCTGCATTCGATTTCTTCCCTGCCAATAATTTAAATGCTATTTTAAACACAAACCCAAATCCAATTACACTAAGTATCCAGGTATAAAATTTCGATTTGGTGTCTTTATCTGCGGTTTTGTAATATTGCCAGTCGGCATCTGCTGCTGTTGCAAATTTACCGTGATGGTTTAAATGGTTAAATCTGTTTAAACTGGTAGGCGTAAATTGAGGAGCCAATAAAATATAGCGCGTAAAGAAGTCGTTTAGTTTTTTATTATCTGCAATGCAATAATGCAAGCCATCATGCCCAATAATTTGTAGTCGGTAAATAAACACACCGGTTATTATTATGGCCAATACCAATAAAATGGTTGATTTAAATATAGCAAATAATGCTATACTACCAACAATAGCAGCATAATCCAATAGGGTATGTGCAAGTGGTATTAAGAAGTTTTTTTCTTTTAGTTCTTTAGGAAGCGCTATGCGTTTGTTTGTTTGCATGTTTTAAAAACTAATGGATGCGAAAGTAATTAATTATGCAAAAAAAAGCCGATGTTTATTACACCGGCTTTGTAAAATTATTTAGTCGTCCCTTAAAAAGCTATTTCATCATAATGCAGCAATGGATTTTTAATTATTTTAATCATTTAAATTGCAAAAAAGCCAACAAATACCAACAAAATCCTGCAAATTAATACAAGCAATCTATTTTCATAACTACGATTGATATTCCTCTATTAGTTATGTGGGGAAAGTGCATTTTTACAACTATAGAGGTCGCCTTTAATTAAGAAATTGTATTCCAAAATGCTACATCCCACGATTTTCTTTCCACTTTTTACTGCAATACCGAGCAATCGGCATAAGCATTCTAAGGTTCAAAACTAATGTGTTAAATTTTAATGGTTTGTTTTGAACCAAGAATTGGTATAATAGTGGCGCAAAAAAATTCTATGAGCAAGGCGCTTTGCCAACGCGCAAACCAGCCATGCAAAATTTTCCCTTGCCGCTGCTTTCTTTCCCCTCTCACGCGCAGGCCGGCCCA
>VFQQ010002136.1_pt1 | contig 23765 bp, 19 predicted proteins | sample 3512341 | NCBI WGS metagenome assembly VFQQ01 (sample SAMN10412373, study PRJNA504923) | tailings metagenome | isolation source: Relicate 2 Philex TSF1 revegetated site | place: Philippines: Tuba, Benguet | collected 2017-08-29 | reverse complement strand
ACCTCGCTGCACGATTTCGAAGGTCACCAGACCTATATCGAACGCTTCGGCCACTTCGCCGACATCAACAAGACCTTCTCGGAAGTGAACCTTGCCGAATACGACGCGGTCTACTGCGCCGGCGGCCGTGGTCCTGAATATATCCGCACCGACAAGCGCGTTCAGGCCATGGTCAAGCACTTCCACGACACCAAAAAGCCGATCTTCACCATCTGCCACGGCGTGCAGATCCTGGTGGCGGTCGACGGCGTGGTGCGGGGCAAGAAGGTCGCGGCGCTCGGCGCCTGCGAGCCCGAAGTGCGCCTGGCCGGCGGCACCTATATCGACGTGAAGCCGACCGAGGCCTATGTTGACGGCACCATGGTCTCGGCCAAGGGCTGGACCGGTCTCGCCGCCTTCATGCGCGAATGCCTCAAGGTGCTGGGCACTGAAATCCGCCATGGCGAAACACTGCAGAACGCCGCCTGATCAAGCCGAGCGGGGCGTCCGCCGGGCGCCCCGTCACTCCTCGATAAAGGCGAAGAGCCGCTTTCTCAGGTCCGCCTCATCCTCGCGGTCCAGCGCGCCACGCAGCCCCTCCAGCGCATCCTCGATATCGCCATTGGACCGCTCGCTCACGGTCGAGCGCAGGATCTTGGGCTGCCGCGTGCGGCTGGCCTGGCTAGGATCGTAGAACAGTTCCTCGAACAGCTTCTCGCCGGGCCGGGTGCCGCTGACTTCGATTTCGATGTCGCCGGCGGGATTCTCCGGCGACCGCACCGAGAGGCCGGCGAGCTGGATCATGTTTTCGGCCAGCGCCCGGATCTTCACCGGCTGGCCCATTTCGAGCAGGAACAGGTCGCCGCCCTCCGACAGCGCGCCGGCCTGGACGATCAGCTCGGCGGCCTCGTGGATGGACATGAAATAGCGCGTCATGCGCTCGTCGGTGAGCGTCACAGGGCCACCGGCCGCGATCTGCTCGCGAAACAGCGGCACAACCGAGCCATTCGAACCCAGCACATTGCCGAACCGCACGGCGCAGAAGCGCTGACCGGTGCCCTTTTCGGCCGCGGTGGTGGCGCAATGGCGGACGATCAGCTCGGCCCAGCGCTTGGTGGCACCCATCACATTGGTGGGCCGCACCGCCTTGTCGGTCGACACCAGGATGAAGTTCTTGACGCCCGCCGCCAGCGCCGTCTCAGCGATGACCTTGGTGCCCAGCACATTGTTGCGCACGCCTTCGAGCGGATTGGCCTCGACCAGCGGCACGTGCTTGTGGGCGGCGGCGTGGAACAGCACCTCGACGCCGTGGGCCGTGAGCGTCCGGCTGATCAGCTTGCGGTCGGTGACCGAGCCCAGCACCGGAACCAGCGGAACGGCCGATACCTTTCGCAGCGACCGCTCGATCTCGTAGAGGGCGAACTCGTTGGCCTCGAGCAACACCAGCAGCCGGGGCTGCCAGCCGGCAACGATGCGGCAGAGTTCAGAGCCGATCGAGCCACCGGCGCCGGAGACGAGGATGACCCGGCCGCCGATCATGCCTTCGAGCAGCGCCGGATCGGCCGGCACGGACGAGCGGCCGAGCAGGTCGTCGATATCGATCTCGCGCAGCTGGCTGACGACATATTTGCCGGTCGCCAGATCGGTGATGGCCGGCAGAGCGCGTACCTTCACCGGATACTTGGCGAGCTCGGAATAGATGGTCTCTCGTTCCGCCACAGTGATCTCGGGCAGCGAGATGATGACTTCCTTGACGCCGTGATCGGTGACCAGCTTGCCGAGATGGCTCGGCCCGTAGACGCGTACGCCGGCCACGTCGCGGCCCTGCAGGCTCTTGTCGTCGTCGATGAAGGCGCTGACAAAGCCGCCACGCTGGCTGCGCAGCGCCGACGCAAGCTGAGTGCCGGCCGGACCGGCGCCGTAGATGGCGACTTCGGGCAGCTTGCCGCCGCCATGGACCGCGGGAGACCACAGCAGGTACTTCGCCACGAAGCGACTGCCCGCAACCACGATGGTCCCCAGCACGAAAAAGAAGATCGGGATGGTGCGCGGCAGCGCCCCGAACCGGGTCGCCTCGGCCAGGAACAGCAGGAAGACCCAGAGCAGCGTCGCCACCGCCATGGCCTGGACGATAGTCCAGAGCGCGCGCTCGGGCAGATAGCGGATCACCGCGCGATAAAGGCCGAAGCGGATGAAAACCGGGATGGCCACGATCGGCGCGGTCGCCATCAGGATGTGGTGCACACCCTCGGTGCGGAACGGCCCCAGGCGAAGGTTATAGCTGAGCCACAGGACGCCGATCAGTGCCGCCGCGTCATAGGCGATCAGAATCGCCTGCTTCCAGCCGCGCGGCAGGGCGTTGAGGAAATTCCTGAAGGCGATAAGCATAACCTGCCGCTCGGTTCTTACTTGCGCTGTACTCCAAACCGCATCAGCCGGCAAAGCGCAAGCCGCGATTGTCCACGAGAGACCGCGGCCTTTCCAAGGCCAAGATGGTGTGGCATCTAGGTCTATCGGCGCTTCGCCGCGATACTTTTGCCAGGATCCATCAATGACCGTTCGACTGCACCGGGGCGACCTGCCCGACCTTTCGCGCTATGGCCGCGAGGTGGCGATCGATACCGAAACGATGGGCCTCGACCCGCGACGCGACCGGCTTTGCGTGGTGCAGCTTTCGCCCGGCGACGGCAGCGCCGATGTCGTGCAGATCCCGCAGGACCATCGCGAGGCGCCCAATCTGGTCAAGCTGCTGTCCGATCCCGGCGTGACCAAGATCTTCCATTACGCACGCTTCGACATGGCCGTGCTCAAGCATCGCTTCGGCATCGTCACCGGGCCGGTCTACTGCACCAAGATCGCCAGCAAGCTGGTGCGCACCTATACCGACCGCCACGGTCTCAAGGACCTGGCGCGCGAACTGGTCAATGTCGATATGTCCAAGCAGCAGCAGAGCTCGGACTGGGGCGCCGAGAAGATTACTGACGCCCAGCTCGAATATGCGGCGTCGGACGTTCTCTATCTCCACGACATCAAGCGCCATCTCGACCGCATGCTGCGGCGGGAGGGCCGCATGGAACTGGCCGAGACCTGCTTCAAGTTCCTGCCGGCGCGTATCGAACTCGACCTCATGGGCTGGGGCGAGACCGACATCTTCGCGCATAGCTGAGGCCGGGGCCGATGCTCGCGAGCGCACAGGATGCCGGGGTTCGAGCCCGGCTCTATGCCGGGCTCGAGCAGCGCAACCGGATGGTCGGCATCCTGCGGTTCGGCCTGCCGGCACTGGGGGCTTTGGTCTTCCTCGGGCTGGCGCTGCAGATCATCGTGGCGAGCCTGCTCGACCAGTTCGGCATTTCCAACATCCGCATCGATCGCGAAAATCTGGTCGTCGACACGCCTTCCTATTCGAGCATGACGGCGGACGGCACCATGTATTCGGTGGCTTCCGAGAGCGCCAAGGCGGCGCTCGGCGACACCGACCTGCTCCATCTCAGCAATGCGCAGCTCTCGGTCACCAAGCCCGACAGTTCATGGCTGAAGGCCGATGCCGAGGCGGCCGAGATGCGGCTCTCCGGCCAGACGGTGTTCGTCCCGGAGACCATGGGCATCGCGGATTCCCGCGGCACGGTCGGAACGGTGCACGGCGTGCATGCCAATCTCGTCACCGAGACGATGATTTCTGACGGCCCCGCCAGCATCCGCTACCATAATGGCACCACACTGGACGCCGAAACCATGGCCTATGACGGCAAGCGCCAGCTCTGGCAGTTCAACCGCGTCACCCTGGTGGTGCCGGCCGCGCCCGGTGCTCAGCCGACGCCCTCTCCCACTCAACCGGCCGCAGCTGAATGATCCGCATCTTTCTCGTCCTGCTGATGTTCGTTGCCGGCGCCGGCGCTGCGGTGGCGCAAGGCAAGCCGAGCACCGAAAGCGGACCGATCAAGGTCACGGGCGACACGTTCATCATCGATGAGGCCAAAGGTCAGGCGACGTTCACGGGCAATGTCGAAATCGTCCGCAACGGCCTGACGGTCTGGGCGCAGAAGGTGGTCATCGAATACGGCACCGGCGGCGTCGAGGACGTGCAGACCATGGTGGCAACCGGCAAGGTGCGCCTCAAGACCAAGGATCAGGACGCCACCGGCGACCGCGCCACCTTCGACCCCGGCACGCAGATGCTGCGCATGACCGGTAATGTGGTGGTCGTGAACGCCACCGGCACGCTCACCGGGCCGTCGCTGACCGTCAATCTCGCCGACAATTCTACGGTGTTCGAGGGTGGCAAGGGCAAGGGAGGCCGGGTGACCGGTACGTTCTCCACCAAATGAGCCGCGTCGACCAGACCGGCTGGCTGGTAGCGCACGGCCTCGCCAAGAGCTTCGGCAAGCGGGCAGTGGTACACGATGTGTCCATCGCGGTGCGGCGCGGCGAAGCGGTGGGCCTGCTCGGCCCCAATGGCGCGGGCAAGACCACGGTCTTCACCATGATCATGGGGCTGATCAAGCCCGACAGCGGCCAGATCCTGCTCGACGGCCGGCCGATCACGGCGCTGCCGCTGTTCCAGCGTGGCCGGCTGGGCATCGGCTACCTGCCGCAGGAGCCGTCGATCTTTCGCGGCCTCGACGTCAAGGGCAACATCCTGGCGGTGCTCGAAGGGCATGTGCGCGACCGCAAGGAACGCAAGCGCCGGCTCGAGCAACTACTCTCCGAGTTCGCCATCGAGCGGCTCGCCAATTCCAATGCACTGGCGCTCTCGGGCGGCGAGCGGCGGCGCGTCGAGATTGCCCGGGCGCTGGCCGCCGACCCGATCTTCATGCTGCTCGACGAACCCTTTGCCGGCGTCGACCCGATCGCCGTGTCGGAGGTGAAGGGTCTCGTCAAGCAGCTCACGCAGCGCGGCATCGGCGTGCTGATCACCGACCACTCGGTGCGCGAGACGCTGTCACTGGTCGATCGCGCCTACCTCATCCATGGCGGCAAGGTGATGATCCAGGGCAAGCCTGAAACCATCACCAACGACCCGGAAGCGCGGCGCGTCTACCTGGGCGACACCTTCTCGGTCTAGCCTCAGGGCAGCCGGCTGTAGTGCGGCGGCTTGAACTCGGCCTGCCCGAAGGTGTTGGGCATGTTGGTCGCCATCCACTCGTAGGGATAGCCGAGCTTGAGCGGCATCGCGTCGGTGAGCTTCTGGCGCACCTCCGCGGTCAGGTCGTCGTCGCCTGCTGCGAGGCTCTCGCCGATCTGCTCGGGCAGGCGGGCGCCGACGATGGCGGCCGTGACGCGCTGGTCGCCGAGCAACCAGCTCAGCGCCACCTGCCCCGGCGTGCGGCCGAGCTGGGCGGCCGTTTCGACCAAGGTATCGACCATCTTCAGCGACTCGTCGAACCAGTAGCGCGGCAGGTTGATCGCCGCCTGGTGGCCGAAGCGGGATTCCGCGGCGGGTCGATCCTGCGAGCGGTACTTGCCGGTGAGCATGCCGGCCGCAAGCGGGCTCCAGCAGATCATGCCGACCCCGAGATTGTCGCAGGCGGGCAGGATTTCGCGCTCGATGTCGCGGCGGACGAGGTTGTAGAGGTGCTGCGCCGAAACCAGCGAAGGCAGGCCGAGGCGATCGGAGACGCCGTTCGACTGGGCGATCTGCCAAGCATACCAGTTCGAGCAGCCGACATAGCGGACCTTGCCGGCGCGGACGAGGTCGTCCATGGCGCCGAGCATTTCTTCGAGCGGCGTGCCCGGATCGGGGCCATGGAACTGGTAGAGATCGATATGGTCGATGCCCATGCGCTTGAGGCTACGCTCGGCGCTTTCGACGATATGCTTGCGGGAAAGGCCACGACCGGTCGGACCCTTCATGGTGGGGAACCAGACCTTGGTGGCGATGACGAGATCGTCGCGGTTATAGGTCTTGAGACTCTCGCCCAGCATGGATTCGGACTTGCCGCCGGAATAGCCGTCGGCGGTGTCGATGAAATTGCCGCCGGCATCGACGAATTTGCGCACAATGTCGTTGGCCGCCGTCTGGTCGCAGCCCCACTGGTCGTTGCCGAAGGTCATGGTGCCCAGGCAGATGCGGGAAACGAGCAGGCCGGACCGGCCCAGATAGCGGTACTTCATCGAAATCTCCTCCGGAATTCGGCGTGCAAATTGGCACTGCCGGACCCGGTCGCGCCAGCGATTTCGACGGCGTCTGGTAAAATTCGAACAGGCCTGTTCTCAGGTGAACAGATTGGCCTTGTACTGCACCGGCGTCTCGCCCAGCACAGTCTTGAAGTCGGTGATGAAGTGCTGCTGGCTGGCATAGCCCAGCGCATAGGCGATATCGGCCCAATCCGGGTCGTCGGTGGCGCGGATCATTGCAGCTGCACCCAGCAGGCGGCGGCGCTGCAGCAGCCATTTGAGACCGATGCCGATATAGTCGCGAAACAGCTGCTGCACCCAGCGCTCGGAGCGGTCGAAGGCCGTGGCGACGGCGGCGACGGTGGTCAGGTCTTCGTCGGTCTCGATGGCGGCGATGATGCGGTTGATGAGCTCGACATTCTCGTCCGGCTCGGCCCCCTTTGTGCGCAGCAGCGCCGTCAGAGCTGCGATCGCGGCGTCATCATCGTCCAGTCGCAGGTCGTCGACATCGGCGCCGGGAAAGACATCGCGGAGCGGCAGTACCTGGTCCTGCAGGTTGGAGAGTTCGCCGGACCAGAACTTGCGGAACGCGCCCGGCCGAAAACGCGCCCCGAAGACGCGACCGGTGCCGCTGGCCTTGTAGATGCGCTTGCCGCGGAAGGTACCCTGGATGCCGGCATCGTCGGCCGTCACGAAGACATCGACATAGGGCCGGTGCATCACCTCGGCATTGTCGTAGGTGCCGTCGATCCCCTCCCAGCGCACCACCCAGAAATGCTCGATGAACGGCGCGAGGTCGGACGGCGGCGGCACCGGGCGGAAGCTGGCGTGATGCTCGTAGCCGGCCGGATCGAGCCGGCCACGCGGATCGTATGGCTCTGCGGGTTTTTGAAATACCGGCGGCGACACGTTTGGCATCCTCGCTGCGTTACCTGATCAAACAAGGAGACGACAGATGAGCAAGCATTTCCTGCGCGGTATGGCGACCCTCAATTTCTACGCCGACGACGTGCTGGCGGCGCGCGCCTGGTACGAGACGCTGTTCGGCATCAAGGCCTATTTCGCCATGCCGGAAGAGGCGCCCGCCTATGTCGAGTTCCGCATCGGCGACGACGCCGACGAGTTCGGCATCATCGACCGGAAGTATGCGCCCAAGGCGATGCAGAAAGGCCCGGGCGGCGCCATCATGCTCTGGCATGTCGACGACCTCGAAGGCACGTTCGACACGCTGCTGGAGGCGGGCGCCACCGTCTACGAGCCGATCACGCCGCGCAGCGGCGGCTTCATCACCGCGTCGGTGGTCGATCCGTTCGGCAATGTTCTGGGCATCATGACCAACCCGCACTTCATCGAGCTGCATGGCGGCCCGGCCGAAGCGTGACCCTCAGGCGGCGAACTGGTCGAGCCACTTGGTGAGTTGCACGCGCGACTGGCCGGCACCCACACGCGCATCGACCGGTTCGCCGTTCTGGAACACGATCATGGTGGGCATGGCGCGCACATTGTAGCGCGTCGTGATCGCCACGTTCTCCTCGACGTTCAGCTTGACGATCTTGACCTTGCCGGCCAGCTCGCGGCTCAGATCGTCGAGGATCGGGTCCATGGCCTTGCACGGCCCGCACCATTCAGCCCAGAAGTCGACCAGCACCGGTTCGGTGGCGGTGAGGACTTCGGCATCGAATGTGGTGTCGGTGACGTGGGTGGCCATGGCTAACTCCATCGGTAAAGGGCGATGAAGCTACTCCGAGTCGGCAGCGACGGGAAGGAATGGCATTCCAACCCTGCCCCGCCAGTCGGCTTCCTCTTCCACCGGCAAAGAAAAACGCCGCCAGCGGAAGCTGACGGCGTTTTGCGAAATGGCGAGATGCGCGCCTTATCAGGCAGCGTGGCTCTCGAGCCACTTCGAAAGTCCGGCCTTGGGGGTGCCAGCGCCGATCTTCATGTCGGCAGCTTCGCCGCCCTTGAACAGAATCATCGTCGGGATCGAACGGACGCCGTACTTGACGGTGGTGTTCGGGTTCTCGTCGACGTTCAGCTTGACGATCTTCACCTTGCCCTGAAGTTCACTGGAGAGTTCCTCGAGCACCGGTGCAATAGCGCGGCACGGGCCGCACCATTCAGCCCAGAAATCGACCAGCACGGGCTCTTTGGAGGACAGTACTTCCTCGCCAAAATTGGCGTCGGAAACCTGAGTTGTCATTGGGATTGCCTTTTGGGTTGAAAGCGGCGGTCTGTGTGATCGAAAAGCTAGGAAGAGTCTAGTCTGAGTTCAACGATAGTCACCGCATGGTGAAGCCTCGGGTGGCCTCGGCCAAAGCCTCACGGGGCAAATCTACCAGCTTTTCCAAGGACGTCCAGAGGATGGCCGCCTCCACCCGGTGGCCCGGGAACAGCTGGTTTGCAACCAGCGCATAGAGCCCGAGCTGGGTGACATAGGCTGGGTTGACCTCGGCCGCGGACGGCGCTGGATTGGCGTCGGACTTGAAGTCAACGATGAGCACCCGGCCGGGTTGCACGACCAGCCGGTCGACGCGGCCGATGACGCGGATCGGCTCGCTGCCCTTGCGGGCTTCGGCGAAGAACGGCACCTCGGCGCGGCTGTGTGGTCCGAACACATCGGCCAGCTCAGGGCGCCCCATGATGGACAGCGCTTTCGCCGCCAGACCGGCATGCTGTTCGGGCCGCGTCGGCATCAGCACTTCGAGTGCGCGCAGCGCGACCTGCGGCCGTTGTGACGGCTCGACCCGGCCCAGATGCTGCAACAAGGCATGCAGCGCCGTGCCGGACAGGCGCGCCGTCTCGGGATCGAGGCTTTCCTCCAGACGCGTGGCGAGAACACGCTCGGGGCTGGTGGATTTCTCCACCGACGATGGCCGGACGATGCGGAGCGGCTTGTGCGCCGGCAGCGGATCCAGCAGCAGCGCCCCGGTGACCTTGGGCATGGCGATGACGTCCGCCCCAACCGGCGCGGCCGTCGGGCGCTCCACCGGATAGATCAGGGCCGAGACCTCACCTTCGGCGTCGGTGACCGTCTCGCTCAGCGGCCGCAGCCCCTGCTCGATCGCCTCGTACCAGCTGCCGTCGACCTTGCCCTGCTTGGTCAGATAGCCGGTGACATAAAGCTCGTCCTCGGCGCGGGTCATGGCGACATAGAGCTTGCGCCAGTACTCCGCCTGCTGCGCTGCGTCGGCATCGGCCTTGTACTCGCGCGTCTCGTCGACATGGGTGGCTTCGGACGAGGCGTGGATGAAGAGCGGCGGACGCGAGCGCATGTAGACGGCGCGCCGGTCGCGCCCGCGTTCGGTGGTCGCCGCATCAGCGAGAATGACGATCGGGGCTTCGAGGCCCTTGGCGCCATGCACGGTCATCACCCGCACGCCGGCGCCGCCTTCCGCCAGTTCGCGCTTGATGGTGACGTCGCGCGAGCGCAGTTCGGAGAGAAAACCGAGCAGCGAGGGCTGTTCGGATTGCTCATGCAGCAGCGCCAGGTCGAGGAACTCGGCCATGACGTCGTCGATCTCACTGCCGAAGCGGCGGCGCATGCGCTTCAATCCGCCATGGGCGTAGAGCACGTCGGCGTAGAAGTTGAACGGCCGCTCAAAGTCGAGGCGGCGACGCCAGCCGTTGAGCTCGTCATAGGCGGAGCGCACCGAAAGGATGGTCGAGTCCCGCATCGCCTGCCACAGTGAATGCTCCCGGCCGTGGGCGACGTCCAGCAGGTCTTCCTCGCTGACATCGAACAGTGGCGAGCGCAGCAGCGCAGCCAGTTGCAGGTCGTCGGCCGTGTTACTGAGCACATCGCCCAGCGCCATCATGTCGAGCACGCCGATATGGGTGGTGACGGCCAGCCGGTCGGCGCCCGGTGTCGGCACGCCGGCGCGGATCAGGGCACGGATTATCTCGTGGAACAGCACGCTGCGGACCTGGACGAGGATCAGCACTTCGTCGGCCGTCACTACCCTGCCCCGCGGACCCAGCGGCCGGCGCGCATCGATCCAGCCCTTGATCTCGCGGGCGATGCGCTCGGCAATGCGGCGCTGCGCCGTCTGCGTCGCGACCAGCGGCGGCTCGGTCGGCCAGTTGTTGGGGTCGGCCTCGTCGGCAATGTCCTTGATGGGCGGCCACAGTGTCACGGTGCCACCGCCCTCGGCTCGGGCGGTCTCGTGCAGCAGGCCTTCGTCTTCCAGCGCACCGGACTTCAGATCGGGGCGATTGTTGAAGACGACGTCGACGGCCTTCAAGACATTGGGCAGCGTGCGGAACGAGTGGCGCAGCGGCACATGCGTCACTTCGAAATGCGCGGCCTTGGCGCTGAACGCATATTGCCGGCCGGCATCGACGAAGACTTCCGGCTCGGCGCCCTGGAACGAGAAGATCGACTGCTTCTGGTCACCCACCGCGAAGATGGTGCGCGGCCGATCCGCTGCGCTGTCGCCGAAGAAGAAGTCGTCGACCAGCGCGCCGATCACTTCCCACTGCTGCGGGTTGGTGTCCTGTCCCTCGTCGACGAGGATATGGCTGATGCCGGCATCGAGCTTGTAGCGGACCCAGGTGCCCTGCGCCTCGTCCTTGAGCAGGGCGGCGAGCTGTTCGATGAGGTCGTCGAAATCGAGCAGCGAGCGGGCGCGCTTGGCCTGCTCGTAATGCGCCGAGATGGCTGCCACAACGTCGAGCATGGCCTCGCTGCGAGCGATCAGTTCGGCAGCCACCAGCTTCTGGTACAGCGCCTCGAGGCGCGCCGCTTCATCGACCAGCTTCTGCGCCACATCGGGGATGAGGGCCGCCGTCGCCTTCTTGAGCAGCGTCTTCCGCGCGGTGCGGTCGGCCTGGGTCAGGAACGTGTCGAGCAGCGCTTCGGGATCGGGCCGAGCCGGATCGATCTGGCCGAGGCGATCGACGAAACTGTCGCCATCGGGATCGGGCGGGATCAGGCGGAAGATCTCGGCATGATCGGCGCGGGTGAGGCCATAACCGGCACTCATTTCGTCCATCACATCGTCGATGGTGCCAATGGGTCCGATCAACTGCCGCAGCTCGCGCTTGGCACGCGGGACGTCCACCAGCACGCGGCGCAGGATGCGCTGCTGGTTGAGCGCCTCGATGATCGCCTGCTCGATGGAGAAATCCGAAAGCAGGCCGAACAGGGTTTCGACCGCCTGTGCTTCGCCGCTGCCCCGCAGGCCGGCGGCCAGCACGGCCTCGCGGGCCTGCAGCAGCATGCTGTCGCGCTCATGCTCCTCGAGCACGGCGAAGTCGAACGGCACACTTGCCTCGCGCGGGAACCGGTGCAGCACGGCTTCGCAGAAGGCGTGGATGGTCTGGATCTTCAATCCACCCGGCGTTTCCAGCGCATGCGCGAACAGCGAACGGGCGCGCAGCAGCATGCCGGGCGTCGGCCGCGTGCCGGCCAGCGCCGTGAGGTCGCGCAGCAGTTCGTCGTCGGTCGCCAATGCCCATTTGCCCAGCCGCGCGGCGACACGGCCGCGCATCTCGGCGGCGGCCGCCTTGGTGTAGGTCAGGCAGAGGATTTCCTCGGGCTGCACGCCGCTCAGCAGCAGGCGCAGCACGCGGGCGGTGAGCACATAGGTCTTGCCTGAACCGGCATTGGCGCGCACCCAGACCGACTGCGCCGGGTCAGACGCGGTCCGCTGGGCCGAGGTGATGGCCTCGGGCATCGGGTTGAGGAGACGACGGCTCATGGATCGTCCACCCCGGCGGTCAGCGTCCACTCGTCGGTGCGGGCGAGGTGATCGTAGTCGCCCGGGAAGCTCTTGCGGCCGGTTTCGATGCGCGGCCGGATCTTGGCCGTCATCGGCAGGCCGTCATGGAGCAGGAAGGCATCGACATGGCTCTGGGTGCGGCGGACGATTTCGTCGACTGCCTGCATCAGCGTCATGCCGCCGCGCAGCTTGAACGGCTTCACCTGGAACGCAGCCGGCCCGAGGCCGATCTTGATGTAAGTAAGAGCCGAAGTACCGCGCGGCGCCAGATCGGGGAAGATGCCGGCCTGCGCCATAGCGGCTTCCAGCAGCAGCTGCGGCGCGTCGAAGGCGGTCATGTCCTTGGCGGCCGGTACGCCACCGGTCTTGAAGTCGATGATCTCCAAAGTGCCGTCACGCTTGACGTCGAGCCGGTCCGCCTTGCCGACGAGCACGAAATTGTCGAGCGCCGGAAACCTCCACTCGCCCTTTTTCTCGGCATGACGCTCGACGATCTCGTCATCGCGCCGGCGCTCGTAATCGAGAAACTGCCGGGCGGCGCGTTCGAAACGCTTGAGCCAGATGTCGCGGCGCTCCTTGATGGCGTCGAGGCCGGCGAAGGCGTCGCGCGCCATGCCCATCATCTCATGCAGTGCCTGGGGCGACTCGATATCGAGCTGCTGCTCGACGAACTTCTCGAACACGCCGTGGATCATGGTGCCGCGTTCGCGCGCGCTGGGCTCGGTGCCGAGCGGCTCCAGCCGCCGCAGGCGCAGCACATGCTTGGCGTAGATGTCATAGGGCGAGCGCATCAGCGGCTCGACCTCGGTGATCGACAGCCGGCGCGGGCGGATCTTTGCGGGCGGGCTGGGCGACGGACGCGGCGCCGGTTTCGGGATGCCGGCAAAATCCACCGCCTCGGCTTCGGCCAGCCAGCGGCCGCCGCGGAGGCGCAGGGCATTGGCCTCGGTCTCGCCGACGAAGGCGTCTATCCGCTGCAACAGCGGCGAAGGCAGAGCCGGCGAGGTCCCGATGCTGGCCGCATAGGCGATCAGCACGTCGGCATTGCCGACAGCCATGGCGAAATCGTGCGCGGCCTGTCCCTGCCGGCGTTCCGGCGGGTCGAGGCCGACGCCGATGCGCATGCTGCGGCTGAGCCACGGGCCGGGGTCGGCGACCGGCGGCCACACGTCTTCGTTCACGCCCGCAAGGATCATCAGGTCCGGCGACTGCAGCCGCGCTTCGAGTTCGCCCCAGATGGCGATGTCATCGCGCACCGAGGGCGGCGTTTCCGCCGTAGCGCCCGCTAACAGGGCCGACAGCACGGAGTCCAGAAAGAGCGGCGGGAATGGCGTGCCGGATGGACCGAGCTCGGCTAGTTCCTCGGCCCAGCGGCGGAACTCGGGGAGGCCGGGGACGTCCGTTTCGCCGCGCAGGCCGTCAATGGCGGCGAGGAGCGCGGTGGCGAGTTCGGTGGCGGTGAGCTGAGACTTCTCGACAAGCGTCATCACCGGCTGCAGCGCCGTGCCGAGCCGGTTGAGGACGTCGTGCACCGGCTCATGGTCGGTCAGCGCGTGCAGGCCGGGGAGCCCGACGAGCGGCCGGTTGTTGCGGAGCTGCCAGTCGAGGCGATCGGCGGCGTGACTCACATCGCGCCGTTCGAGACCGAGGCCGACGGCGGCGTTGCGGAGCAGCGCGATGGTGTCGACCGGCGCGTAATTGCCCGCGGCGACGGCGAGAATCTGGCGGGCGAGGCGGCCGGCGCCGGACTGGTAGAGCGGGGTGCCCGCGGCGTCGTCGACGATGATGCCGTGGCGCTTGAGTTCGACCGAGATGCGGCGCGCAAGTGTCTGATCGCGCGAGATGATTCCGACGGCCTTGCCCTGCGCCAGCGTATCGCGAGCGGCCAGCGCGATGGCGCGGGCTTCGGTGTCGGCGTTCGGCGCGGCGAGGATGCCGACGCCGGTAAGGGCCTCGGCGATGGGCAGGCCGGCGCGCAGATGCGGCCAGGCCGGCGTCTCGGCGGCAGGCGCGAGGGCGGCGCGGACCAGGTCGGTTCGCGGATTTTCGCCTGCCAGTTCAATGACTTCTGATACCGCCGCGTCAAGATGGCGAAGCAGTTTCATCAGGCCGTACTGCGGATGGCCCTGCGTGAGCGCGCCCGAAATCATCAGCTCGTGCTGCTCGGGAGAGAAGCCGGTATCGAGGCCAGGGAGTATCAGGCTACCGCGTTCAAGACCGGCAATGGCCTTCAGCAGATTGGCGGTTGCCGGGATGGAACCGGTGGAGCCGGCGGCGATAACCGGCTTTTCGCCGTAGAGATGAACGACGGATGAACACTGCCGCGCGAGCCTTTCGTTGCGCGCGGCGGCGGAATCGACCTTTCCGCGCTCGGCGAGCACCTGCGGCCAGGCGTCGAGCACGACGTTGAGGAAGTCGAGAATCTGCTGCCAGTTGCCGGCGAGCTCTTCGGGGACCAGATCGCGCAGCTTGCTGGCGGCGACGCCCTCGATGGTCAGATCGTCGATGACGGAGCCGAGCGAGTCCGCCAGCCAGAAGATTTCCGACGCATTGGGCGGGGTGGCGAAGTTGCCGGCGCGTTCGGCGAAGAGGCGGACGAGGCCCGAGAGCGCCAGGCGACGTTCCAGTGCGGTCGCGACCGGCTTGATCGGGGCGGTGTCGAAGGGCGGCAGGAAGGGCTCTTCCTCGGCCTGCTCGCCGCCGAAGGTGCGGATGTCGGGGAGCAGGGTAGCGCCACCCAATCCCCGGGCGAATTCGGCCGCCAGCGCCAGCCGGGCGCGGCGGGTGGGAAGGATGATGGTGATGTCGCTGAGCCAGAACGGCCCGCTGCGATCCCAATCGCCCAGCAGCGTGCCGTCGAGGACGCGGTCGACCAGCATGGGCAGGAACGGCGCGTGCGGCGCGATGGTGAAGAGGTGGCCCCTCATGCGAGGCGGGCCTCGGCGGCCGCCAGCGCCTCGGGATCGCCGACATGGAGCCAGTCGGAGCCCAGAGCCACGCCGCGCAGTTCACCGCGCTGCAGGGCGGCGTCGAAGAGATCGAACAGCGAGAACGGACCCTCCGGCGCCACTTCGATCAGCGCGCGCGGGATCAGGGCCGTGCCCGCGTAGATCACTGGTGCGCCGGCGTCGTTGGTGACTTCGCCATTGGGGGCGAGGCAGAAATCGTGGCTGCGGCGGTGGAAGCCGGAGGCACGGAACGGATGCACGCAGAGCAGCACGATGTGACCGTCATAGGCCTCCACCATGCGGGTCAGCGGATGGTCACCGCCCAGCCAGAGGCTGTCAGAATTCATCACGAGGATCGGGTCGGTGGTCAGCAGCGGCAGCGCCGCCTTCACTCCGCCGCCGGTATCGAGCAGCGTCTCCTCGCGAGAGACGAGATAGCCGGCCTTTTGGGCATGGGCCTCGACCCGGTCAGCGTGGTGGTGGGCGTTGACGACGATGCGAGTGGCGCCCTCGGCTTTCGCCAGCCCGGCGACGCGATCGAGCAACGGCGTGCCGGCGAGCGGCAGCAGCGGCTTGGGCGTGACATCGGTCAACGGCCGCATACGCGTGCCGAGGCCCGCCGCCAGGATCATCACATCGGGGAATCGCTCCATGCCGGGATTTGAGCGACGGGGGTGGGCGATGTCCAGTGCGGCGGCTTCACCACCACCTCGATTGTCACGCCTGCAAAAGCAGGGATGACAGTTGGTGGGTGGGGGACGAGAGCGGCTAAAGCACCCGACCATCGTTGAAGACCACCTCGACATCCCTGCCCGCGCCGCCTTTGGGCACAGAGAGCCGGATGGTGACGTCGGCGCGGGCGGCCAGCGACGGGGCGCGTTCGGGCCATTCGATGAGGACGATGGCGTCGGGGCGGTCGAAGAGGCCGAGCTCGTCGATCTCGGCTTCGGAGGAGAGGCGGTAGAGGTCGGCGTGGAGGATAGGACCGGCGAGGCCATCGTAGGGCTGTACCAGCGCAAAGCTCGGTGACGGGACGTCGAGGCGCGGGTCGCCGACGAGGGTGCGGATGACGGCGCGGGCGAGCGCGGTCTTGCCGGCGCCGAGATCGCCATCGAGCAGGATCAGGTCGCCCGGCCGCAGCACTGCCGCGAGGCGCGCGCCAAAGGCGGCGGTGGCGGCGTCGTCGGTGAGGTGGTGGCGGGCCAAGGGCCCTACTCGGCGGCGCCGGCCTGCTGGATCGAGGCGTCGACCGGCAGGTTGACGACGACCCGGCTGCCGCGCGGTTCGCGCTTGTCGACGGTGACGGTACCGCCGTGGAGATTGACGAAGGCCCGGACGATGGCGAGGCCGAGCCCGGCGCCACGTTGGCGGCCGGCGACGGCTTCGCGGTCATGCCGCTCGGCCATGGCGGCGCGCATTTCGTCACTCATGCCGGCGCCCTCGTCCTCGACGATGAACAGCATGCGGTCGGCGCGGCTCTGGATCGAGAGTTTCACCTCACCGCCCGGCTCTGAGAAGCGGGCTGCCGATGATAACAGGTTATAGAGCACCTGCACGATGCGGGTGCCGTCGGCGATGAACAGCGGCAGGTTGGGCGCCACGTCGATCTTGAGATTGATCGAGTGCTCGCCGTCGATTTCCGGGAAGGTGGCGGTGACGCCGGCGCGGGCCTTTTCGACCAGCGCGTTGATGTCCTGCGGCTCGGGGCGCAGTTCGGCGATGCCGGCATCGACGGTGGCGAGATCGAGGATGTTGTCGATCAGCACGCCCAGCGTGACGCTCGAGGCGCGGATGTAGTCGGTATAGGACTGCTGGCGCTCGTTGAGATCGCCGGCGGCCTTGGACGACAGCAGGTCGGCAAAGCCGATGATGTTGGTCAGCGGCGAGCGCAGCTCATAGGAGACATTCTGGACGAAGGCGTCCTTGAGCCGATCGGCGGTGACCAGCGCCTCGTTCCTTTCCCGCAGCATCAGCGAATACTTCGCGCTCTCGGTGACATCGAGGAAGGTCATCATGGTCTGCCCGTCGGGCAGGCGGACCACCGCGTAGTCGAGCATGCGCCCGTCGCCGCGGGTCAGCCGGCCGGACTGGTCGGAGCGGGTGGGGTTGAGGTCGATGATGCCGCGCTTCAGGTCGCGCCAGATGACCGGACCGTCTTCCGGCATGGTTCGGGCGACATTCTCGGCGATCTGGTCGATATGCGGGTTGGTGTCGAGCAGGTTGGTCGGCACCTTCCAGAGCATGGAGAAGCGCGGATTGTAGAGCGTCAGGCGGCCATTGGTGCCGAACACCGCCACGCCTTCGGAGAGGGCGTTGAGGGTGGAGCGCTGCACATCCGCCAGAGCCTTGTTGAGGCTCTTCAAATGCAGCTGGTCGGTAATGTCCTCGAACACATAGATGACGCCGCCAGCCGGGCCCGCGGGGGCCGAAATCACCTGCACGGTGCGGCCGTCGGGCAGGTGCCAGGGGTCGCTCTCGCGCGGCTTGTTCAGCGTGTAGCTCTGCAGGTGACGGGCGCGCCAGGCCTGGTAGTCGGGCTCGTTGGGCAGCTTGCCGTCGGTGCGCAGCTTGTCGAGGATGGCGCGCTCGTCCATGCCCAGCCTGAACCAGCTCTGGTCGATGCCCCAGAGCGCGCAATAGGCACGGTTGAACTGCACCAGTTCGCGGTTGGCGTTGAAGATGGCGATCGGGGTCGCCAGCGCATCGATGATCGAGGACAGGTGGCTCAGGTTGGCGTCGCGAACGTCGCGCGCCGGATCCTTGCGGGGGCGGAGATAGCCGGCGGTGCCGCCATCGATGGCGAATTCGACCAGTTCGTAACTGCCGGCATCGCCCAGCGTCACGGTCAGCGGGTGCGGACGACTGTCGGCGCCCAGCGTCGCCATGTGCTTTTGCAGCAGCGGCGCGTCGAGCATTTCGGCCGGCTGCGAATCGGAGCTGCGGCGGCCGATGGCGCGGGCGAGATCGTGGTAGGCGGCATTGGCATAGACCAGCGCATTGCCGCTGCGGAGGAAGGCCGGCGTGCCCAGCGCGGCAATGACGGTGCGCGCAGTGGCGAGGTCGGTGGGCGCCTTGGGCGTCTCCGCCGCCACTGCACCGGCAGCAGGTTGCGTGGCGGCGCGGCGAAGGCGCAGCGCGGTGCCGCTGCCCAGCACCCAGCCCGAGGCGCGGACCACCTGGTTCTCGCGCGTCCGCAGCGTCAGGTCGAAGCCACGGCCGTTGACCTTAAGACCTTCGAGGGCGCGGGCCAGTTCACCCGCCTCGGCCTCGCGCAGCCAGAGGTTGAAATCCATCACCGCTTCGGGCCGGCGGCCGGGCGGCAGGATTATGGAGGTCTGGCCGAGGAATTTCGGACCGTCGGCATTCTCGGTCCAGAGCACGGTGACTTCGCCGGTGCCCGAGAGCAGCGCCTCGTACTCGTCGACGAGGGCGCGCAGGGTGGAAATCTGGTCGTTGGATTTGGCGCGCGCCGACTTGGCGTCGCGCAGCAGGCGGCGAACCAGCGCCATGGCGAGAAGCGCAAAGCCACCGGCGCCGAGCGCCACGGTGAGCGGCATGGCCCCCGCCAGCGCGTTGGCGTTGAAGGCCTGTTGGGCAAGCGCGGGCGTCGCCGCGAGGAGGGTGATGACGGAGGCACCTAGCCCCGCGAATCCCCAGCCTTTCCGGAATCTCTCCGGCGCCATGCATTGCCTCATAGAAAAGAACCGCCGCCAACGCACCGGCCCCTGACGGAAACCGGTAACACCACTCGAACGCGTCCCCATGTCCGGCAGCGGCGCCCCTCGCCGACAAACACAGGTTTTCCGGGCGTTTTGTGCCCGCTACGCGTTCTACTTACGCTTCTTGCAGCCTGAGCCCCCAGACCACCGAATCACCGCAAGATACCGGTCCGGAGAATCGCGAAAAAGAGTCTTTGGGGGTGTGGAGAGTGGGCAAAAGGGCAAGAAAGCCCATTGACCTTGGACCGAACAGTGAACGCTTCGTTAACGCCGACGTCACGCGCGGCGATTCCCACATGGAAATCAACGAGGGCTCGCGGGGGTTTTGCGTAAGTGCGCCGACTGCTGAGGGTTAACGCTTAGTGAAGATGGAGGGGGCCCCACGGGCTGCATTTCGAGTCCAGGCACCGGCCGGAGTGTCACCTCCCCCCTTGCGGAGGAGGGTCAGGGTCGGGGGTGCCCATGCATCGAGACGGCGTCCTCGCCATCGGAACCCACCCCAGCGTCACTGCAGCCTGCACCCCCCACCCCTGTCCCCTCCCCGCAAAGGGGGAGGGAGACCTGACTGCAAGCCCTTATGCAACTTGCACAATCACACACGCTTATCCCGCTCTCTCCACCCGCGCTAGAATTCCCCATCAACCCCGCGGTGGACGGGAAGCGCGACGAACGCTTGTGGGGAGATTGCCGGGAGGCGGCGGGGAGTCGTCCCGAACCGCTGGGCCAGGCGCACGGAGTTGCAAGGGGAAGGCCAACCGACCCCCTCCCGACGCGCGGGACAATGCCAGAAAGCCCGGTTCCCGGAGGCGAATGTCGTCTCACTTATCAAATACCAGAGGCGGCATCCGCCTCCGGCCCGTCACGTTCTTTGACATCCCCGGAAGGCGAGAGCCCGGCCTGTGCATCAGTGTGGGTTGGGATTACCCCCACCCACCGGCTTCGCCGGTCCCCCCTCCCCACAAGGGGGAGGGAAATGGAGAGGCCAGTGCGCCATCAGTCGGGACTCCCTCCCCTCTGATGGGGAGGGAGGACCATGCAAAGCATGGTGGGTGGGGTGACGGAGAGCCCCAAAAAAACAAAGACCCCTCCCGTTTCCGGGAGAGGCCTAAAATCGCGGTGCTCGTGGCTCAGTAGCGGTAGGCTTCCGGCTTGAACGGGCCCTCGGGGGTCACGCCGATATAGTCGGCCTGGGACTTGGTGAGGGTGGTCAGCTTGGCGCCGAGCTTGGCGAGGTGGAGCATGGCCACCTTTTCGTCGAGATGCTTGGGGAGCACGTGGACGGCCTTCGCCAGGTTCTGGCCGTTGGTGAAAAGCTCGATCTGGGCCAGCGTCTGGTTGGAGAAGGACGCCGACATCACGAAGCTCGGGTGGCCGGTGGCGTTGCCGAGGTTCACAAGGCGACCTTCGGACAGCAGCACGATGCGCTTGCCCGACGGCAGTTCGATGAGGTCGACCTGCGGCTTGACGTTGGTCCACTTGAAGTTGCGCAGGGCCTGGACCTGAATCTCGTTGTCGAAATGGCCGATGTTGCAGACGATGGCCATGTCTTTCATGTTGCGGACGTCGTCGACGGTGACGATGTCCTTGTTGCCGGTGGCGGTGACGACGATGTCGGCGCGCGGGGCGGCGTCTTCGAGCGTCACGACCTCAAAACCGTCCATGGCGGCCTGCAGGGCGCAGATCGGGTCGACTTCGGTGACCAGCACGCGGGCGCCGGCGCCCGAGAGCGATTGGGCCGAGCCCTTGCCGACATCGCCATAGCCGCAGACCACGGCGACCTTGCCGGCCAGCATCACGTCGGTGCCGCGGCGGATGGCGTCGACCAGCGATTCACGCGTGCCGTACTTATTGTCGAACTTGGACTTGGTGACGGAGTCGTTGACGTTGATGGCCGGGAAGGGCAGCTCGCCCTTGGCCTGCAGCTGGTAGAGCCGCATCACGCCCGTGGTGGTCTCCTCCGAAACGCCCTTGATGGCGGCGCGGATGGTGGAGAAGAAGGTCGGGTTCTTGGCGAGGCGGCGCTTGATGGTGGCAAAGAAGATTTCTTCTTCTTCGTTGCCCGGCTTGGCGAGAACCGAGGGATCGGTCTCGGCCTTGGCGCCGACCAGGATGTACATGGTGGCGTCGCCGCCATCGTCGAGGATCATGTTGGGGGTCTGGCCGCCCGGCCAGTCCATCATGCGGTCGGTGAAGTCCCAGTATTCCTCGAGGCTCTCACCCTTGTGGGCGAAGACCGAGGTGCCGGCGGCAGCGATCGCCGCAGCAGCGTGGTCCTGGGTCGAGAAGATATTGCACGACACCCAGCGGACGTCGGCGCCCAGCGCCACCAGCGTTTCGATCAGGACGGCGGTCTGGATGGTCATGTGCAGGGAACCGGCGATGCGCGCGCCCTTGAGCGGCTGCTTGCCGGCATATTCCTCGCGGATGGCCATCAGGCCCGGCATCTCGATCTCGGCCATGCCGATTTCCTTGCGGCCGAAATCGGCGAGGGAAATGTCCTTGACGGCATAGTCCGTGTTGGTGGGGGCCATGTGGCAAAACTCCGCTTATCCTGATGTTGCGCGCCTTATACGCAAGGACAGGGCAGCGGGCAACAGGGGATATAAAGATTTCTTTATATCCCCTTACCGGGGTGTCGGATCAGCTGAGGACGACGACGCTGGTGCCGGTCGGCACACGGGAATAGAGGTCGATGATGTCCTGGTTGATCAGGCGGATGCAGCCCGACGAAACCTGCTGGCCGATGGTGTAGGGCTCGAGCGTGCCGTGCAGCCGGAAGTGGGTGTCGCGGCCGTTGCGGTAGAGGTAGAGGGCGCGGGCGCCGAGCGGGTTGTTGAGACCGCCGGGGAGACCGGCGGCGTAAGGCTTGTAGCGCTCGGGCTGGGTCTTGATCATGTTGGCGGTGGGGGTCCAGCGCGGCCATTCGGCCTTGCGGGCGATGGTGGCGTTGCCCTTGAACTGCAGACCCTCCTCGCGACCGACGCCGACGCCGTAGCGCATGGCGCGGCCCTGCGACATGATGAGGTAGAGGTAGCGCTGCGAGGTGCTGACCACGATGGTGCCCGGCGCATAATTGCCCGGCGATTCAACCTCCTGGCGCCAGTATTGCTGCGGCACGCGGCGCAGGTCGATGGCGGGAACCGGGAAGGGCTCGTTGGGCTTGGCGGAATAGTAGCTGGCCCAGGGCTCGTCGACCTGAATGACTTCGCCACCATCGCGCAGCGAGCGGCGACCGGTGGAGGAACAGGCGGTGAGGGCGAGGGCGGAAACCCCGATGAGGAAGAGGCGACGGCTGGTCAAGGCGGGCTCGTGCTGGAAAGAGGGCGAAACCGGAAAAGCCGTGATGCGCAAGGATTTGTCGAGTGCGACGCTGCCACACAACAAGGCGGAATCGAACGCACAAGTTCACAATCTGTTGCATGCCTGATGTCGGCGCGGACCATGAACGTTCATCGTGCGATTGTCGGCGTGGTGTCGTTGCACTAGCTTCCGGCGCAAAAGGGAGACGGTCTTGCGCAGATTTGCGGTGACTCTGGCAGTGATGATGGCGCTCGGCGCGCCGGTGATGGCCCAGGATATCGCCGTCACGCAGGACGGGGCGAGGTTCAATCTCGATGCGGTGGGGCATCGCTTTTCGGTGCCGCTGCCGGACTGGCTGACGGCGGCGGAGCGGCTGAACCCGGATGTGATGTCGCTCGTCGAGCACAATACCTATGCCGACCCGCAGCAGGCCTTCGTCGAGTTCTTCCCCAAGGGCGAAACGTTCGAGAAGTGGACGACGACGACCTACGCCGCGCGGGTGACGCTCGACAAGCAGCGCAGCCTTGCCGATTACCGTGACGCGTCGATCGCCGGATACTCCAAGAGCTGCAATTCGGATCTCGCCGGCTCGTTCATGCTGGGCAAGGAAGACGGGCCGGTGTTTCCGCCGCTGATCTTCGTCTGCGGGGCGTATCTCGACTCGATCGCCAAGCTTCGCGGTCAGGGCGAGGTGATGCTCTCGGTGTTCCGCAAGACGCCGAGCGGCGTCGCGGTGGTGTACCAGGAGTGGCGGGGCAATGCATTCGACCCGTCCAACCCGGACACCTGGCCGGTGAGCCGCGCGGCGCTCGAGGCCCGCGCGGCGGAATTGCAGAAGGACGCCAGCCTGATCGAACGGTCGGGAACCTAAGGGCGGCGCCCCTAGCCGCGCTTGGCGAGATAGCGCCCGGTCAGCGAGGTCTTGTCTTTCGCCAGATCGGCCGGGGAGCCCTCGAAGACAACAGTCCCGCCATCGTGGCCGGCGCCGGGACCGAGGTCGATGACCCAGTCGGCGCGGCTGATGACATCGAGGTTGTGCTCGATGACGATCACGGTCGAACCGGCATCGACCAGCCGGTCGAAGAGGCCGATCAGCGTATCGACGTCGTGCATGTGGAGGCCGGTGGTCGGCTCGTCGAGCACATAGATATTGCCGGACTTGCCAAGCTCAGCCGCGAGCTTCAACCGCTGGCGCTCACCGCCCGAGAGAGTCGAGAGCGGCTGGCCGAGAGTGAGATAACCGAGGCCGACATCGTCGAGGCCCTTGAGGATCTTGGCGATGGCCGGTTCGGTGAAGAAGGTCACCGCCTCTCCGACCGGCATTTCGTAGACATCGGAAATCGACTTGCCGCGCAGCTTGTGGGCCAGCACGTCGTCGGTGAAGCGCTTGCCGTTGCAGGTCTCGCAGGTCGTGATCATCGGATCGAGATGCGCGAGGTCGGTATAGATGACGCCCAGCCCGTTGCAGTCCGGGCAGGCGCCCTTGGAGTTGGCGGAAAACAAAGCCGCGTCCTCGCCGGTGGCCTTGGCGAAGGCCTTACGGACGGCATCGAGGATGCCGGTATAGGTGGCGGTGTTCGACCGGCGCGAGCCGCGCGCCAGGTTCTGGTCGATGATGACGGTGTCCGGGTATGCCTCGGGCAGGCAGCCCTGGATCAGCGACGACTTGCCTGAGCCGGCGACGCCGGAGACCACGGTCAGCACGCCTTCGGGGATGTCGACCGAAACGTTCTTCAGGTTGTTGAGCGCGCCCTTCTTGATTGACAGCTTGCCCTTGGACTTGCGGCCCTTGTCCTTGATGGGCTGGTGTCTGGTGATGTGGTCGCCGGTGAGCGTGCCGGACTTCAAGAGGCCCGGATAGTCGCCCTCGTAGACGACCTCGCCGCCCTTCGAGCCGGCGAAGGGCCCCATGTCGACCACATGGTCGGCGATGGCGATCATGTCGGGCTTGTGCTCGACCACCAGCACGGTGTTGCCCTTGTCGC
>VFQQ010002135.1_pt1 | contig 23766 bp, 44 predicted proteins | sample 3512341 | NCBI WGS metagenome assembly VFQQ01 (sample SAMN10412373, study PRJNA504923) | tailings metagenome | isolation source: Relicate 2 Philex TSF1 revegetated site | place: Philippines: Tuba, Benguet | collected 2017-08-29 | reverse complement strand
CCCTGGGCAGCAGGCTGTGTGAGCTGCTGCTACTAATCAGTGGCATTTATCTCTCAATGCTGCGCCCCACCCGCAGGTCCGGTCCAACATGGAGTCGCTCAATGCCATGGTGAGCGCAGGCCTAGGCATAAACCTGTGCAGTGCACCTGTGCTTATGACTCTGTAGATCTTCTAGGCACTGCCGCCAGCCATCCTCACAATCCAGTCGCCACCACAAACATCCCTCAACCACCGCCACCGCCGCCACTGCAGATCAACTACTGCGAGGAGCAGGTGGAGTGCCGGCGCGTGCTCATGCTGGCCCACTTTGGCGAGCACTCCTTCACCAAGGTGCGCCATGTGGGGTGTGTTTGAAAGCAAACACGACGTTGGTTTGGATTTGCAGGGCTGGCGGCATCCTTGCTATGCGCATTGCTTCCCAGGACGACTCCAACCCCCACGACCCTGGCCCTCTACCGTGTGTCGCTCAACTGTTCCTCCCAGGCCCAGTGCAAGGGCACGTGCGACAACTGCAAGGCCACTGAGGGCCAGTCGTTTGTGGAGGAGGACCTGTCGGAGGCGGCCAAGAAGGGTGGGCTGGGCAAGGGGTTGCATCCAAGGCAGAGGTGCTGCCCAAACAAACGAAGGACATGGGTAGGAAAGTTTGTGGCAGCTGCTGATGTGGCCTGCCAGCCAGTTGAGGCCCACATTGTTTGACCAAGCGTAAGCAGCTGCACCTCACCAGGCGTTGACGCCGCCGCTCCTCCCACCCCCGCTCTGTGCAGTGGTTGAGGTGGTGCGCTGCATCGGCGGTGCTTCAGTGAGCCACGTGGTGGACGTGTTCAGGGGTGAGCCGCCTTGCTGGCTGCTGGCTGGCTGGCTGGCTGGCTGGCTGGACGTGCAGAGGGCGAGTGGAACCAACTGGATGCGCCAGATCCACGGGTTCAAACCTTTTGTGTTGGCCAGAAAAAGAACCACATTCGATTGACGGCCCACCAAGTAGCCAATGCACCCTCTCAACCCGTCCGCAGGCAACAACACGGTGGGCATCCGCAAGGCGGGCCACAACAGCGTGCCCGTTTACGGCTGCGGCAAGGCGCTGTGCCGCAACAACGGCGAGGCGGAGCGCCTCGTGCGCCGCATGGTGGTGAGCCTGGGGAGCTGTTGGACCTGTCACAAGAATTGCAGTGTGCGTGGGCGCCGCAAACCTTGCTAACGTACATGTGGCGGGGTTTTAGGATTTTGATGCAAAAAGAACATTGCAAAAGGGCCTGCTGCTGCCGGAAAATAAGGCTCAGTTGCACCCCAACTTTGCAAACAGGTGCAAGGCGTGCTGCTGGAGGAGACGCACCGCCCCGAGATGCACCTGGCCGTCATTTCCACCCTGGCGGTGAGGGGTCGTGGCGCAAGGTGTCTGCTGCTGTGCATTGCTGAAATCTTGCTTGGTTCCACCCAGGAGGGGGCGATGGCTGTTCATGCATTTCATGCATGATTGCCCTGCGTTACCTGAGCTTGTGTTGAATCACACATGCCACCGACGAGCACCGCGGCCTCCTACCCCTGCCATTCAGGTCAACAACGCCGCGGCGCAGCGCCTGTTTGCGGGCCAGCTGCACGTGAAGATGCACATGCAGCAGAAAGGCGGCTCAGGCGGCGCCAAAGCCAAGGCGGCTCGCACGACCAAGAAGGCGGGCGGGGATGGCGGCGCGGCGGCGGCGGCGGCAGCCGGCGGTGGCGGGCAGCCCAGCGGGCGCGGTGCTGGTGGCGGTGGAGGCTACCAGCAGCACCAGCAGCACCAGCAATCCCAGCAGCAGGCCACCCAGCAGCAGTGGCACCAGCCGGAAGACCCCATTGACCTGTGCGACGATGACGATGAGGAGGATGGCAGCAACAGCCTGCGGGTGACGGTGGTCATGAAGGCACTCATGGACCTGAATGCATTCCTGCGCAAGCAACGCGGCGCGGGGCGCGCGCCCTTCCAGACGGTGGCCCTGCAGCGGGTGCGTGCTTGGCGCGGGTTTGGGGCGGAGGAGCGGTGGGGCTGAGGTCGTGTGTGGAGTGCTGTGCTGGGCGGCTGGCTGGGTTGGCGATGCGAATTTTCTTTAGAGCCGCGGGCAGATGATGCGAAAGCAACCAACACTGCAATGCTGGGCCAGCCCCACTTGGTCCCAGCCAGCCTGGCACTCGGAGCAAGGCCCCTGTGTCAACAAACCACATCCCCTGCTGATGCAGCCCCGCCCTGCTACCTCTCCACGCCCCTGCAGATTGCGTCTCGCTGCCCCACCACCTACGAGTCCCTGATGGAGATGAGCATCTCGGGCCTGGGAGTCAACATGAAGAAGCAGTACGGGCGCGAAATCGTGGCGGCCGTCTGCCAGGCGGACGCCTTTCTGCCGCGCGTGCAGGTGGGGCACCAGGGCACCCCGGGTGGGAGCGCAAGAGAAGTGTTGCCTGTTCGTAGCCTGTAAATGACTGGGTGTCTCCCGCTCAGCATGCCTTGCCCGCCTAGATCCTTGCTGGACACCCCTTGATGTTGTTTGTTCTGCAGGCGGGGCAGGTGCAGGTGGACGACTTTGTGCTGGACACCTCGGCCATGTGCAAGCAGGTCAGCCGATCTATTTGCAGCCGAGGAATTTGCAGGCTGCGTTGCTGCCCAACTTGTCAGCTCCCATTTGCAGCCATGCATGCCGAACACCCAAGAGGGTGCAGGCCTCCCGGGCACATGTGCCTGCTGATCGCCGCCTGCCCGCCTGCTGCCTGCTTTTCCTTGTCCAGGAGGGCGGCGCCGCGGCAGCGGCAGCCAAGCGGCAGCGCAACTTGGATGGCTGGAGCGATGACGATGATGACTGGATTGAGGGTAGGCTGCCATGCTTTCTGCTCATGCTGCTTGCTGCTCATGCATGAGTGCATACTCTTCAAACAGAAAAGGTTGCGACAGTTTCCCTGCCCTAGATGTGCCCCTCAAGCCACGCCTTAGCAGACTCCTCATCAACTCTTCTTCCTGCCACCCTGTTGCTGTGCTCGCAGAGGCGCGGCCAGGTGCAGCCGCCAAGCCGCCGCCGCCAAAGCAGCCCAAGGTGGCAGGCGGCGCTCCCCCGCCCGCCAACCAGCAGCCAGGCTTCCAGGCCTATCGATACAATGGGCCGGCACAGCAGGGAGGTGCAGCGGGCGCACCAGGCGGCCAGCCAGTGGGTCGGCCGGCTGGCGGCAGTGGGCGAGTGGCACCACAGGGGCCTCCCCTGGGGCAGCAGGGCTGGCCTCAGCCGCCGCCGCAGCAGCAGGGCTTCTACCAACACCAGCAGCAGCAGCAGCAGCAGCAGCAGCGCCCACAGGGCCAGGGCTGGCCTGGTGCCGCACCGCAGCCACAGCAGCACCCCAGCGGCCCCGCCATGCAAGCGCAGGCGCAGCCGCCCCTGCAGCGGCCGCGCAGCGCTGGGGCGGGGCCCTTTGGTGCGCCGCTGCACAGCGGACCAGGAGGCGGAGGGCATGCTGGCGGCCCGCCCATGCAGCAGCAGCAGCAGGCGCATCAACAGGCACAGCAGCAGGTGCAAAAGCGGCAGGATGATGTCTCACCAGAGTGGCGAACAAAAAAGCCGTCTGGTGGCGGCCAGCGGCGGCTGGCGCAGCCCCGACAGCAGCAGCAGGCACAGCGGCAGCAGGCAGGCGGCCCGCCCCAGCTGCAGACGGTGCAGGTGCAGCAGGTGAAGAACATGTCCAATGCCTTTGCCAGCGGGTGGTGAGGCGCAGGCCGCCGCCGACGGCGATGCGCAATGCATGCTTTTGTATTATATCATGTGCCATTCCAATCCAAAGATTATGATGTATCACCAATCTGTGCTATTTTCTCGACAAAACCAGAAGAAGCGCGCCCTGATGAGGGGAGGGGAGGGGAGGCATGGGTGGATGCGGCAATGCATGGGCACATGGGCGGCCGCCTCCAGGTTAATCAACTCTTCAAGCTGGTGGTCTGTACCCAACAATCCAGAAGAGCCTGGACTGAGCCGGTGGGGTTGAGCGTGGGCGGCCTGTCGAGCCGCTCAGCACTGCCTGCTGAGTGGGGGAGCAGGAGGAGAGCCAGCTGCAGCAGGCAGGCAACTGGGGCGGCCTTGGACGTTGCTGGCGCCCCCTCTGGCAGCCCGTGCTCGTCTTGCCCCACTCCAACGCTGTCAAGGCGCCTGAGTGGCCACCCAACATCACCCGAGTGTCAGGTGAGAGGCCCTAGCCAGCGGCAGCTGATTGGCATCGCACTACGGCGGTGGCTCAGCCGCCGCCGCTGATCGCAGCGCCAGAAAGCTTCACCGGCGTGTCGGCCCATGCCCCTTAGTTGCTGTCATCCGCACTCCTTGTCTTTCCCAGGCATGTCTTCGTCTGAGTCAGACGACGAGCGGCATGACCATGAAGGCGGCGGGCAGCCCACAGATCTGGAGTGGGCCAGAAGCCTGGTGAGCCTGAGCCAGGTTGGTTGCTGCCGACATGGGATGCATGGGATCCCGAAGTTAAGAGCAACTCAGGGGTTTGCATCCGGTCCTGCCGCCATTGCGTGCACCACTGCTGCAGGAGTCGGCTGGTGGCCATGACCGGGCCATGACTGCTGAGTTTGCGGCGGTGCACAACGCGGTTTTTGCTGAGGTTGGTGTTGCAGCTATCGCTGCGCAGCAGCTGCTGAGCATGGAGCTGCATGGCCACCCAGGGCACCGCGGTTCTATGCGCCCATCGAACCGCTGATTACACAATAGTTCTTGCTGGTTGTCTTTTTTCTTTGCCAGGGAGTGACATCTGGCGGCGGGATCCGGGCCGCCATCATTGCGGAACTTAGCAGGCAAATCAGCGGTGGCGCACCATCGCAGCCGCCGCCGCAGCAGTACGGCCTGCCACCCCTTCAGGCCTTTGGCAGCATGGTTGAGTACGCTGCCGCGCGGCAGGCGGCAAAGGCAAAGGCCGAGGCAGCGGCAGCGGCAGGGGCAGGGGCAGGGGCAGCAGAGGCAGGGGCAGAAGCAGGGGAGGGAGCGGCAGAGGCAGGGGAGGCAGTTTTCGAGGCGGGAGGAGAGGCCACTGTGCTGCCAGTCGCTCCAGTGCAGCAGCTGCCCAGCCCAGCAGCAGCGGCGGCAACGCCGGCAGTTGTAGACCCGCTCGCCGCCCCAGTGCCGCCGTCGTCATGATCTCAATGAATACCCTGTGCCATCTTCAGTCTGCTCTGCCTCTGCTCATCATGTTGTGTGCGTCAGTTTGGTTTTACCGATGCAAGCGTTGCGGACATAGGAACAGCAGTAGAGTGGGCGGGCGGGGGGAACTAAATGAGCAGCAGGGGCTTGATAGGCCACAGTAGAGACAGGGAGCGGAGCTCCAAACAGGGCTGGAGGAAAAGAAGTAAACAAGAGCAGCTTGAAAGCGGAACAAAGGATTTGCGGTGCAAGTTTCGGGTTGTGGCAAACATATCGCTACAAAGTGCCGGTTTGGCAGGGGCTGGCGCGGCTTGCTTGCAGGGAGGACAGCAGCGGCGAGCAAACGAGAGGTCAGGGGTAGTCACACAGGCCGCCGCAGCTGGGCGGTGGGTGCCCATGCATGAATGCCACGGCACGGGTCGCGGGAGCACAGCGCGCACAGCACGCACGGCGCTCAGCGCGCACAGTGCTCACAGCGCCAGGCCGGTGGCGCCTGCCAGCGGGCGTGCTGCCCGCTTCTGCCGCTCGTCCTCCTCATCTGAGGAGGTGCGCTTGAGCTCCAGCTCGCTGCCGGGCTTGGAGTCGGCGGGGGAGCCCTCCAGCTCGCGGTTGGCCTCCTCCACGTCCTCTGCGGGCAGAGATACATCAGAGGGAAGAAAATCAGCAGAGGGGGAGACAGCGATTGAGGTCCAAGCAGTGCTCCAGCAGGCGACACCACGGGGAGGCATGGGCAGTGCCAGAATCGGCGGCGGTGGTGTGGCGGCAGCGGCGGCAGGTGCCCAGCTGCCGACCTCGGATGCTCACCGGGAGGGAAGAAGCGCTTCCAGACGGGGTGCGCCGCAATGACGGTCCGCACCTTCTCGATGGGCACCTGCAAAGCGAGGAAGGACGCAAGGGAGACGGGAGGTGAGCGGTGGCAGATGCAGTGGCAAGCGCACTCCCGCTTGGGAGAGCGGCGGGCACCAAACCTGTCTTGACTGCATGCATCTTTGCCTCCACCACTCACGTGGTGCGTTTCCGGCTGGAACCAGATGGCCCAGATGGTCAGCAGGACGGCAAAGGTGGCCATGAAGAGGAAGGTGCCTGTGAGGGAGGGGATGGCAGGCGCTGCCAACGGTCAGTACTCGGAGGGACATGGCTGCTCACGCTGCGTCGAGTGCTACCCCCAACTCCCACCCCCAGACCCCATTTTATTAGCTCCCGATACCCACCCCAGGTCATCGCGCAGAGCTGGAATGTAAAGCTGTAACTCATGGCCATGGATTGCGCCCCGTACGACAGCAGGTTGATGGGGACTGCAGGGTCAAAAGAGGGGTGGGGGGCGTGGCATTCATCCCACCGGTTTGCGGGGAGGCGGCAGCATGGCGGCCCAGGCTTCGCAGCAGCAGAGCTAGTGTGCTGCTGTGCAGCCGTTCAGCAGCACACAGCACCAGCCCTTGAGGCGCCAGCAATCACAGTGCCACTCACACACTGCGGGGCGGATCTCGATCGGGCAGACCTCCGCCGCCAGGCCCAGCGTGCCCACGTGCTGGCCGCCCATGAAGCAGATCTCGTACAGGCTGCAAGGAGATGTGGCGTCCAGCGGGAGGGAGTGCAGTTTGGATCAGGGTGCAGTGAAACAGGAGTTGATTGTACCATGCACAGCGGTGACATGAGCGGACACGTGATGTCAAGGTTGCCGCCTGACGCTGCAGCTGCCATCCCTCCCTCAGCTGCCCCTGCTACCCGCATGATCCTCAAACGACCCCCGTTTCTCCTCCTCACATGATCATCACCAGGATTAGCGCCGCGATGCCCTTGCTGACCTGCGCGCCCTTCACGTTTGGCACCTGCGACGATGGGGTGGATGGGAGGTGGGTTGATGTGTTGACCGTTTCATGCAGCAGGGATCAGCGCTCCTCAAGTGTTTTAGCAGAAAGAACTGAAGCTTGCAAGCCACGAGGCATTAGACGAACCCTGGCTGCTCAAAAGGCCTCACTCCCACCGTGCACAGGCACCCACCTCAACAGCAAAGATGATGGCGGTGGCGATCAGGAACGCAGCCTGGGTGACGCCGCCCCAGGCCAGCAGCGTGCGGCGCGTCATGCGGCGATCTAGCAACCACATGCCAATGAAGACGCCCAGGATCTTGGCGCCACCGACCAGCGTTGCATTCCACAGTGCCACGTTGGCCCCCATGCCCAGCAGGGAGAAGATCTGGGGCAGGCGGTGGGGAGATTGGGTGGGCATGGGTGGGCTGGAGGGGGACGGCGGCAGCGAGTGTGCGCCACGTGTGCGCCTCTTCTGTGCCAGCATGCACCCACCTTGGAACCCTTAATTAACAGGATCCCACCTGCGGCCCGTAGTACACGATGGCAGTGTTGCCGGTCCAGTTGAGCAGGGTGTAGACGGCCAGGTTGATGATGAGGGAGGGCACGTACTTGCGCTTGGTCAGCGCCAGCTTGAAGGACTCGCGGGTGGAGATGCGGTTGATGGTGGACACCTCGATGTCCTTTTAAGAGGGGAGCAGGGACAGTGATAGAGCTTGAGAGGGTACAGGTTGGAGAGGGCACGCGGCCAAGTGCGGCGAGGCGGGAAGGAGGCACATCTCAGGCCGAACGCATGCTGCTGATTGCAGACACTCTGGCCCTCACCCGCAGCTCCGCCTCCACGTCATCAACACCGCGGTACTTCTGCAGCGAGTGGCGGGCCGCCTCCTTCTTGCCGCGCATCTGCGGAGAAGGGGCAGGATGGATGAGTGGTGGGTGGGGGGACAGGAGGGTTTGGGTGGGTGGGTGAGTGGAGGGCCATCGGAGCAGTAGCTCAGGTGGCACGCAAACCCGCTCAAGCTTCCGCTCAGCATCCAACACCGCGCGGCCTGCATTGGCTTGACATTCACCCCATTACCCGACATCCCCCCGCCCGCCCTCTCTCTCCTGCACTCACCAGCAGGCTCACGGGGGTGTCCAGCATGAACAGGGAGTTGAAGATGAGCAGGGCGGCGGGCACAATGATAATGGAGATCGCAATCTGCGAGTTAGAAGGATCGCATGGTGGGGCAGGGCGGTGTGCGGGCAGGTGATCACATGAGCACACCGTGCGAATCGGTCTGGCACCGTGGCGGCAGTGCATGCACCGAACAGCGCTACCGCACAGCAGCAGCAGTATTGCAGTGCATATTCTGCACCTGCCAGCCGTCGGTGCGCTGCTTGACCAGGAAATTGGTGAGCTGCAGGGGCGCATCGGTTGGGCAAGGCGCTTAATGGGCGGGTGACCATCCGCGCCTGTCACTCCGGCACAATGGTGGCGCGGACAGGCAACAGCTCAAGCACCGGCACACCGCCACACCATTCCAGCAGCACTGATTGTGTACCTGGCCCAAAGTGACGCCGGTGGCCGACCAAATGACGCTGCTGCCAATCACTTTGCCACGGATCTGGGTGGGCGCAATCTCAGCGAGGTAGATGTTGTACACAAACTGCGAAACGAAGAATGATGAAGGTTTGTGAAGACCCATAGGTAAACTCGGCTGATGTTTCTGTGGCAACAGCAGCGCCGTCTCCAATGCAGGCAGCTCACCATGCCGAAGCCCTCTCCAAAGCCGCAGATGGCGCGGCCCAGCAGCAGGATGGAGGAGTTGTGCGCGGTGATCTGGGCGGCAGAGGGGGGGGGGGGGGGGGGGGGGGGGGGGGGGGGGGGGGATGGGCGGGGAGGCGAGGTGGCAAATGGGCGGCAGGTGTCCACTGAACAGGCATGCAGCGGATGAGGTGACGCACAGGAGGCCTCAGCAGCAACACGCTCAGCGGCCCAGTCCTCACAATCCTGCCCACCTGGACGATGGCGCCCACAATGTTGAACAGGCCGCACAGCTGGATGCCGAGGGGGCGACCGAATCGGCGCATGGCCCAGCCGCAGACGAAGCAGCCGATCATCATGGAGGGGTAGAGCATGAAGGAGTAGATGGCCAGGTCATTGCTGGTGTACTGCGGAGCAGGGTGAGGGAGGGGGAGGGGCCAGGCGGGTGGGAGGGATGGAGTATCGTGCGCATCAGCATGTGCTGCAGTAGTTTTCAGTGTGTGTGGCGACCAGACGTCTGTCCGCACATGAGCAAGAGATCGAGAAGAGCAAAGGCATCCAGGGTGATGGCCCAGCCGCCTCATTTAACACACCTGGCAGTAGGGGCTCTCGTTGCGACCCTTGAAGTCGGGGTAGAACCTTTGGAGGAACGACTTCTTTGAAAACAGCCCCCCGGCAACTCCCACATCGTACTGCGCTCCGCGGGAAACAAAAGGGAAGGAAGGTGAGGGAGGGGAGGAAGGAGAAGAAGGAAAGGAAATGGATGGGTGCGCAGCCCATGCGCGGTACCGTAGCGGGGCAGACAGCCACACACACTCTGGCAGGCAGTGCAGGCAATGCTTACCCCAATCGTGATGTGCACGAAGCCTCCCTGCAGGCGTGAGCAAGGGGTGCGGGAGGTGGCCGATGGGTGTGGCTGCGGCCGGCCATGCACAGGCTGGCACACCACCGCATTGCAAGCACATCACCTCGCCGCACCAGCGGCGGTGCACAGCGGCGCAGTAGCGGCGGCGGCGCCAGCCACTCACCCACAGCACGCAGTAGAGCAGGTACCAGGTCACGCGGTAGTTGTAGCCGAGCTTGCCCTGCACCAGGGGGAGGAAGGCGGCGCCAAGCCACGCTAAGCCATGCGTACCCGCAGAGCGGCGGCAGCGGCGGCAAGGACCTGCGGCGGCAACCTTTGCCGTGCGTCCCGCACCGCTGCAATCTGCTCGTGGGTCTGCGTCTTTCCAATCAGCTTGCTGCCTCTCTTGGCGGGCGGAGGGCCTGCAGGTGCCTCGCCCATGTTTGTGCTGCCGGCTTGCTGTGCGGGAGAGGGGCCGCCTAGCCTTCCGATGTAAACACAATTTGAAAATGATTGAGCCGGTCTGCAGCGTGTACTTGAGTGGGCGGGGGCTGCTGGCACCGGTGTGCGGCATGTTTGCAGGCGCTCGGTTTACCAGATCAAGTGGGCGAGGACCGGCAAGCCGATCGCGCAATGACCAAAACAAAAATTTTGCAAGCACCGGTTTCCTCTCCTGAATGAATCTGCTGCTCTCCCGCCCCGGCGCCGCCGCTGCCCGTTGTGGCGGCGGCACGGGCAAGCACATCTGTGCATGCATTGGCTCTGTCAGCCGCTCCAGCACTGCTCCAGCACAAATTCATGTTGCATCTTTGCAATACTTGCTCTGCGTCTGTTCCACCTTGGACGGACGGGCAGCCCCATGGGGCAGCGGAGCCGGAGCGACTGCTGCCGCCATGCACCTGCCTTCATCAGGCAGTGTGCAGCACAAGCTGCCCATTGCAGAAAGGTAGAGGGTCCTCGTAAAAGCGCAGCTGACACTGAAGGGCTTCCACTTGGCCAGGCTGCATCGGCACGTCCACTGTGTCGAATGATCTGGGACTGGCTTCCCGGGCCCTCCCGGGAGCCATGCCTTTTACTGTTCCGCATTTGCGTCTGAAACCTCCACGCACACCACCGCTGTTGACGGCATTTGAGGTGCACAAGCTTGCACCATTGCAAGCCCTGCACAGCTAAGCGCTGCATCGGGGGTCCGCTCACCTACGTTATCGCTGCGTGGCACCCATCGGCTGCAGCGAGGGGCTTGGGTCTGTCACCATCGGCATACTATACTGCCACCAGGCAGAAGCTTAGCAACTTCCTGTCTTCAACCTTGTCATTATGCCGTGTAATAATGGATCAAGCGCCACTGGTCCAGGTAGAGCCGGCTAGCCAATGTTGCATGCCGCCACCGCCACCGTCATTGCCGGCGGCTCTAATTCCGCCCTACTCCGCATTCAGTAATTGCGCCACCACCTCCAAATCGCAACTGGCATTCACGCTGCGGCGCTCGTGCGCCCACAAGCGCAAGCCGGATGGCGGAGGAGCGCAGCGGCACACTCTGCCGCTACTTTCTGCACGGAGCTTGCACGCGAGGCGCCAGCTGTCCGTTCTCGCACAGCCTTGCCAACGGCGAGTCGCAGGTCCGCTCGCCGCCGCCGCTGCTGCCGCTGCCGCCTGCGTCCCTGCCCAGCGGGCCTTCTCACATTGACTGCTCTGCCCCGACGTGCCACAGGTCTGTCGTTACTACCTGAAAGGCTGCTGTGCATACGGCGATGGCTGCCGCTACCTGCACGTCAAGCCAGATTGGAGCCAGCGGGGCCAAGCTGGGGCCAACGGCAGCGGCAGCAGCAGCAGGGCTTATGCACCACCGCCTGCTGTCCCACGCCCGCGTGCCGACGATCTAGAAGAGCAGCTGCCCATCTCACGGCTGCGCCTAGGTGGCCAAGCGCCCGATGCAGCGCCGCCGCTGCCCCTGCCGCTGCCGCTACCCCTGCCGGTCCGGTTGCCAGGCAGCACAGAGCAGCAGGATGAGCAGGAGTCTGGGGCAGGGGCGGCTGAGCAGCATTGGCAGGAAGCAGCAGGGGCAGCTGGCCAGCAGTGGCAGGAGGAGGAGGAGCAGGAGTGGTACGGTGAAGAGGCAGGCGGCTACTGGGTGGAAGGGCCCGATGGCGAGCAGTTTTGGGTGGAAGCAGATGACGAAGCAGCCGAGCATTGGGAGGAAGGCGGCTGGGAGGATGGCGGCAGCGAGGAGGATTGGGGGCAGCAGCAGTATGGTGGCAGCGACGCAGCAGATGGTGAGCAGCACAGCGGGCTGCAGCCGCCAGCCGACGGCAGCAGCGGCCGGCCGGCAGCGTGGTCGCTGCCGGCAGCGGAGGGCGACGGGGAGGGGGAGGAGCAGTGGGCGGGCAGCAGCCGCCCCGCGCTGCGCTCGCTGTGCATGCAGTGGTTCAAGACCGGTGCCTGCGCCAAGGGTGCCGCCTGCAAGCTGGTGCATGGGCAGCTGTGCCAGGTGCGTGGCTGTGCTGATGGGCTGGTGAGGCGATTGTGCAGCCATGTGGCATGCATGCTTTTTTGGTTGGGGTGGCAAGCTGCTGCCGTCTGCTGGGTGATGTATGATATAGCTCAGCCTGCCACTCTACTCTTGCCCCTCTTCCCACTTCACGCGCCCCAGTTCTGCAGCAAGCACGCTCTCAATCCGGGCGACCAGGCGGCCCGCGGGCAGCACACCGCCGAGTGCCGCCTGCGCCACGAGCGACTGGCCGCCCGCGCCCGCAGGCAAGCAGGCTTATTCGCCAATGGATGGCTCAATGCCAGTTTGGGCGCTCCTGCCTGCTTGTTGGATACCACGGATGCGCCGCCTTGAGTAGTTGTCTAAGCAAGCCACAAGCGCTGCCATGCAGCTCAAAGCCAGCTTGCGGCTGCATGCCTGTGCCTTGCGCCTCTCATGCCCTCTGGTCTCATCTCTCCCCATTCCTGCCACTTGACCATCCCACACGCTCCCACCCACTCACCCCCGCAGCTCCACAGTCGAGTGCTCGGTGTGCCTAGAGCCGGTGCTGTCCAAGGCCGCACCCGGAGACCGCCGCTTTGGCCTGCTGCCCGGCTGCGACCATCCCTTCTGCCTGGGCTGCATCCGCAGCTGGAGGCAGAAGACGGACTCAGCTGCTGATGTGGACACGGTGAGTGGTCCCTCGGTTGCCCGCTAGGTTTTGCCTGTTTGTCGAGGATGGCCTGCCTGCCAGGCTTTGCTTGCCTCCTTAGTCTGCCGGCTCGCTACTCAGGTGCTTGCAACGCGCTGCTGCATGGCAGCTTGCCAGCCGAGCCTGCACTGCCCTCCTGCAACCCAGCACCAGCATGCCGCACACTGCTCGCCCCTCCCCCCTCCTGCCGCCTGGCTCTCCCATGCAGGCACTGCGCACCTGTCCGGTGTGCCGGACGCAGTCGTGGTTTGTGGTGCCCTCGCTTGTCTGGCCCACCACCCCGGAGGAGAAGGAGCAGATTGTTGGGGGTGCGCGCTGTGCATCGTGAAGCATCTCATGTTGCAGTTCTGCGTTCGCCTTGGGCGTTGGACGTGGCGGGTGGCACCAGCTGATGCGTGCATACCCAGCATCTGACTAGCCAAACAGTGCCACCCACCTGCCAGTCAAGATTCACACTGTGCAAGTTGGTATGCAAGTGCAGTGCAACTCACCGCCCTGTGCTGCTTGCACCCTGCAGCAACTGCAAGTGCAGTGCAAGTTATCACCCTATGCCGCAGGGTACAAGGCCAAGCTTGCAGGCATCCACTGCCGCTTCTTTGCGCGCGGGGAGGGCACCTGCCCCTTCGGCACCAGCTGCTTCTACCGGTGCGTGGGCCCGGGCATTTACCTGGGCTGCCGTTTGCCCACACCGCTGTGCCCCTGCTTGCCCCTGGGCAGCTGGGCGGTTGCAGTTATATGTGCTTCACTTGCATCGGCGGCCCCTGGCTGCAGGCACGAGTTTCTGGATTGCAATCCGAAGTGCATTTTCCGCATTGGTGGCCACTGGCTGCAGGCACGAGTTTTTGGATGGCCGGCTGGAGGAGCCATCGCTGCGCAAGGCGGCTGATGAGGAGGTGCGCAATCAGCTGCTGCTGGTTGCTGCTGCTGCTGCTGCTGCTGAGTGCTGCTGCTGCACTTTTGTGTCTGTGATTGATGGTACTGTCCTGCGCCACAGCACTCATGGCGCTGCAGCCGGGGTGGGCCAGCTGGCCACGCCCCTGTGCCCCCTGGCCTCATCCTTGCACCCCCTCGAAGCTGGGCCGTCCCCAGCCCCCCTCTGCTCCGGTCACAAACCCTGCCGCAGGGCGTGGTGCGTGTCATGCAGCCGGTGCGGCTGTCAGACTTTATCACCATCTCGAACGCCGGCCAGCGGATGCTGGGCGGTGGCCGGCGGCGCTGATGGGGACGACGGCACCAGGTGCCGCCGTCGGGCAGCGGCCGCAGCAGGCTGGTGCTGAGGTACTGTCCCCGTCCATTGCCCCGCGGCCTGAGCTGCGTCGGCGCTCGGTTTACAAGCTTTGAGCGCCCAAATTGTTAACACCGAGCCGGAGCCCGTACCCAAAGGCGCATACCCAAAGGCAGGCAGCGGCCCTGGGCGGCCCGCTTGCACACTGTTGCTCCCAGCTTGCTTGCAAGGCCAGCCACAGCTGCAACCTGGCCTGCAGAAGCTCCCGGCGGCGAGAAGGCCGCTGGGGCTGCGGCTCCTGCCCTCCGAGCCGCCCCGGCGGCCTTTGGCTGCTGGCCATCACACTCTTGTTCGCAAGACATGCCTCTGGTGAGCACCAGACCGCAGCAGCTGCACCCTGCTCAGACTTGCAGCCCGCAGCTCGTCGCTTGGACAGCCAGCCGCGCCTGGGAACTGACCATCAACACCCCAGCAGCCGGTGTAAGCCGCCTTGCTGGCGCCCGCCTGTCATCCCGGCTGCCTGCTGCCGCTGCCGCCCAGCCGCCCCCTGCCGCCGCCGGCCCTGCAGGCGCGTGTGTGGGCACCGCCGGCAAGTTTGCAGCCACCGGCTCCAGCTACATGGATGGAGCGGATGATGTGGCCTTCCTGGAAGTGGGCGCGGTGGGCGATGCCGCCGAGGCGTGCTGCACCATGTGCTCCGAGCGCGAGGGCTGCGTGGCATGGGACACGTATCGAGAGGGCCCCGGCAGCTACCTCTGCCAGGTGAACAGGGTGCGCTGAGGGAGCTGCGCTGGTATCTGTTGAGAGCGGCTGCATCACACAGCACTGAGGGATGCGGGCATTCAACGCCCGGCTGCCGTCCTGCACTAGTGAGCCAGCCATTTTCGCTGCTGCTGCAACTGCTGGGAGGCAAATGGCCGCCGTTGCCCGCGGTTGGCCGCCCATCTTATGCCAACCTCGCCCCGCCCACTCCCGCCCGCAGACGTACTTCAGCGCGGTGCCCAACATCCTGACCCCTGGCTGCGACCCCGACTCAGCCTTTGGGCTAACGGACGAAATGAACTCGCAGTACCTGGAGTTTACGTTTTGCAACCCGCCGCCGCCGCCGGAGGAGCGCGTTTTTTCGCCGCCGCCGCCTGATAGTGAGGCACCCCCCACCCCGCCCGAGCCCTCGCCATCACCTGGCGAGTCTCCGGCAGAACCGCCCGCCTCCCCAGACCCTTATAGCCCGCCCACCCCCAGCGGGCCGCAGCCGTCGCCGCCCGGCAAACCGCCCAGCAGCAAGCCGTCACCGCCGCCGCCGGCAGACGGCTCGCCAGGGCCACCCGACAGCCCTGCACCAGACAGCCCCTCTCCTGATAGCCCTGGGCCGCCGGACAGCCCAAACCCAGACAATCCAGCGCCGCCGCCGCCCAGGCGGCTCCCGGGGCCGCTGGACCCTAGCAGCCAGGCGCCGCCGCCGTCGCCGCCACCGCCGCGGGCTCCGCGACCACCCCTGTCAAATAGCAGCCAGGCGCCACCACCGCCGCCGGCAGATGGAGGCGGGGGCGGGGGTCCCACACCCACACCCACGCCCTCCCCAGGCCCCAACCCAAGCTCGCCCGCGCCACCTGGCGGCGGGGGTGGCGGCTCAGGACCAGCGGGGCCAGCAGGCCCAGCAGGCCCAGCAGGAGCTCCAGGTGAGCGAAACAAAATGGGGAGGCGAAGCAAGGAAGCGGGTGGCCAGGCGATTTTGCAGCCCAGCCCCAGCGCCAGTTGCGGTCTGCTGGCTGATGTGGCTCATGCGGCTGGCCGTCATGCGTTGCGTCCTATTGCGACCTAACGCTCCCCCTAATTGCAGGCGCTCCGGGAGCTGCGGGCGCTCTGGGCCCAACCGTTTTTGTGCCAGTCCCCAGCGGCGGCGGCGGCGGCGGCGGGGCGCCGATTTTCGTGCCGGTGCCCAGCGGCGGCGGAGGCGGCGGAGGCACGGTCATCGTGCCAGTGCCAGTGCCGGTGCCAGTCGGTGGTGGCAGTGGCGGCAGCGGCGGCGGCGGCGGCGGCGACGGCAGCGGAGATGGCAGCGGCGGCGTCGCCGGCGGCGAGTCTCCCTCGCCGGCCGGCAGCGGCTCGCCATCGCCGGGACCCCCAACAAGCCCAGAGCTGTCGCCATCACCAGGCAGCAGCCCGGGTGTAGCTTACCCTCCCGGCATGGCCCCGCCGCCATACCCGCCCGGAGAGGCCCCCCTTGGTCCGCCACCGCCACCCGGCGGCGGTGGTGCGCTGGGGCCGGCTGGCGGGGGCCCAGGCCCCGCTGTGGGCGTGTCGTGCACGGCGGACATTTCGCTGCCCTGCAACAGCACCTTCTTCGCGCTGCCCACGTGAGCCTGCTGCTGGGGTTTGGTGACATGTGCCTGTGCAGCCTGTTGCTGCTTCTGTTCAGCACAGGGCAGGCTGCTGCTCCTCACCCCACGTGTTGAGCTGTGGACCGGAGTTTGCTTGTTGAAATGGCGCCCACCACCTGTGTGCTCACTATTCCTTACTTCCTTGCAGCTACACACTGGTCACATGCCGCTTACACCACCCGCCCCTGAATCCTGTCTTGCCCTCCGCAGGCGGCAGTACGGCGATGCCTGGCACCTGCTGGCCTACCCCTGGCAGCCGGAGCGGGCGCAAATCGTGGCAGACGAGTTTTGCCGCGAGCAGGGCTACCTGCAGGCAGGCACGGCACGCCCCTTCTCCCTCCCAGCCGCGATGGTCATGCTGGTCAGTCTGCTGCTCTGTTTGGTGTTGCCGATCTATTGGGCTTAACAGCTGGCGGCCGTGTTGCTGGAGTGCTGTACTGTTGCTGGGGTGCTGAACTTCAGAAGCAGCTGCTGCCGCTGCCCTTGTGCCCTGACCCTGCCTGTCAACTCATCCTGCTTGTGAAATTGCCTCCGCTTCCCATCCCAGGCCGACAACTTTTTGGTGTACGAGCGGGCAGGCAACGAGTCTGGCTTAGAGCAGCCGCGCATCTGCACCGGCATGGCGTGCACAGCGTACGCTGTGATCGAGTGCGTGCCACAGGGCGGGCAGCCGTGTGTGCCTGACTCTGCGCAGAACATCGGCAACGGCAACACGGGTGGGTGCAATAGGGGGCGCCGAGGTTGCACAAGTTTGGGTGCCTGGGAGGCTGGCGTGGCTGGGCATGGGACTGGAGGGTGCTGCTGAGGAGGGCCAATGTACTTGCTGCCCAGGCTGCCGCGGCTACCGAGTGCCAACCTGATTCTGCCATTGCTTTCAAGTCGTGCTGGGCCCCACTGCTGCTGGCCCTCACCCTGCTGCCCCCATCTTGCTTCCTTGAACCCCCGCAGGCATCGGCAATGTGGGGCACTACAATGACGGCTCACACAACCTGGGCAGCCGCAACGTGGGCAGCCGCAACATAGGAGACTACAACCTGTGTGCCCTGTGTATAGGGCACCGGCTGCAGGGCTTCTCCCTTGCGGGGCCGCCAGCCATCCTGCCTAACGGCACAGACACCAACCTCAAACTGGAGCCAACTAAGGAAGAGCTGTAATATGCGGCTGCCCTTTGGCCCTCTTCCCCGGCGGCACTGCTGTGCTGCCTATGCCTGACTGCCCGCCCTGCCTCCTGCACTGCTCATATCACCACCATTGCTGCTGGCGCTCGCCATTCAGATTGCCAGACTATCGTTCGGGCTGGGCCGCCCCACCTTGCACCACCCGCCTCGTTTCCTTTCTCACTTCATTGGCCACCCTTTACCATTCAGACCCCTTCCTACTTTGCCGAATCCCTTTGCGTCTTCATTACACACATATCAACTCGCACACACGCTCGCACAGTGAATCAGCCTTGAAGCAGGAAGCGCATGCATGCTAGTTTGAAGGTGCAGCAATCTTGGGACAAGGGCAGTATCGCACAACGCTGAAAACAAAAGGTGAACGCATGCCTCCTCCATTGCAATGTTATGTTCAAACCAGTGACAGCCGTGCATTCTCTACCGCATCAGCCATGTTGTCCCACAGGTTGCCCTCGCCGACCTTGCTCAGCACGCCGGAGCGGCGCAGCAGCAGCACCACCTGCGGCAACGGGGGCCCAGGCAGTGCCAACGCGTGTCACACTGTCAACTCAGTGAGAAGTTGGCTTGGCGCAAGGCAACAGCTGCGCAGGGCTGTCTGCGCCAGACAGAACTGCCGTTGGCAGTTACATCCAGGCGGCACTTTAGCAGCCGCCCCGCCTCCCTCCTGGCTTGGCCAGCCATGAGCGTCTTGAGCGGTCTCAAGCGCCACCACCACTTGCCACCAAGCTGTGCCCACCTGGTGGCTGGGGTTGGCCAGAGCCAGGCACAGGCCCTGACCCTGCAGCTCCTCCAGCAGCCCCTCGACGAACTGCACCGCCGCCACATCAAAGTCTGCGGGCAGGCGGGGCATGGGACCAATATGCAATGGTGCTCAAGCAGACGGGGGATGCTGCAGTCAGCTGGGCAGACCAGTGCACAAGACGTCTGGTAGCCCTTTGCATACATCATGGCTACCGTCCCGCATGTGTCCAGCCTTGTGCACACACCTGTGACGGGCGACAAGTTGAGGATGACCCATCGCAGCTCGCTGCTCCCCGCCTCGCGCTGCCGCGCCTGCGCCTTGGCCACCGCCCTTCTGATACTTTCCCGCAGCGGCTGCAGCAGAGAGGTTTGGGTGTGGTGGGGCAGAGGGTACAGCAGGGGAGCTATTCAGGGCATTGGTCAAGGCACTGGTTGCGGCGCTGGGCACACCGGGCGGGAGCAGGGCACAAGGCGCCGCATCCCACGTCCGCACCCTCCCGCATCGCGTGCAACCTTCCAAGCCGTCCGCTCACCACGCAGTTGGCAAAGAAGACGGGCGCATCGATGCGCAGCAGCAGCATGCCTGGCTCCTCATGAGTCACTGGATACATCTTCTGGTTGCGGTACAGAGCGGGGCTGGTGCCCGGCAGGCGCGCCAGCGTGACTGGAAATCGGAGAGGGCAGGGCGGATGGTGAGGTGTGCAAACAGAAGGAGGCGGCGCTGGCTGGCGGACAGGCACGGCCTTAACATGGCATGGCATGCAGCAACACATAGCGCAACTGCTGATTGCTCCCATGTTGCTGTGGGTCCCCACCCTTCCCCGTCGCTGAGCCCCTCCGCTGCCCAACTCTCCACCCAAACTTCCCCATCTCCACAACCTCCTAGCACACTCACCCACGCGAGGGAAGGATGCCTTCCAGATGACCAGCCCCAGCGCCACCAGCACAGCCACAGCGATGCCCTCCACCACTCCAAGGAAGGCGGTGGCCAACAGAGCCACCAGCCAGACCGCGAAGTCAGGCCGGTTCACCTGGGAAGGAGTGGCGGGGAGGGGGGTGGGGCATGGACAGCGGGTGCGATGGTGGGAGGCTGTGGAGCGGCTTGCAAGGGCTCAGCAGCTGTGGGCAAGTTAGCGCAGCTGAGGTCGATGCGGTTCACTCTTGCCACTGGCTAGCTAGTGCTAGACTTATTCAAGCTTCAACCCACAACGAGGCTGAGCGGCGGGCGCTCACCCTCCACAGGAAGGCGCCCGTCTGCAGGTCGAACAGGCCCAGCACCCCCACAATGATGATGGCGCCCTGAGTGTTCTTGGACAGGTGCTGGAACAGCGGCGTGGCAAACAGCAGCGCCAGCAGCAGCACGCCGCCGCACACGCCTGCGGCAGGGAGGGTGGGAGGTGGAGGGAGCGAGGAGAGGGTCCGTCGAGTCTAGCCCTTGCATGCATAGCAGTTGGCGGGTGTGTTTGCCTTGCAAGCCTGAGTGGCTGTGCAGAGGTGCTGCTTGGCCAGCGCATCCCACAGTTGGTGGCAACCAGTTGGCAGCTGCCCCTCCCCTTGCTCATCAGTTGGCAACCGCCCCTCATCAGCTCGCAACCGCCCCTCCCCTTCTCTGCCCTCTGCCCACCCACCTGATGCCAGCTGCGTCTTGGCCCCCACATCATTGTTCACCGCAGAGCGGCTGAAAGATCCGGTGGCGTTGTAGCAGCAGCAGGCGGAGCCGGCAAGGTTGGCCAGGCCCAGGGCTGCAGGAGGGTGGGGCCAGGGTGGCACGGGGTGTGAAACGGTTGCAAGGGCGGCGGTGAGACGCTTGCGCTGGGCAAACTGTGTGTGCGCGCGCGAGAGCGAGTGGCAGGGCGGCCCCAGAGTGCGACAATGTGGTAAAACCGAGTGTGATACAGTGCGAGCGCACTGAGCAACAAGGGCAGCCGCCCGCACCTCACTCACCCTTGATGTCCTGGGACGCGTCCTGCTCGTACCCGTTCTTCAGGGCCAGGCTCTTGGCCATGGACATGCCCTCCAGCGCGTCCTGCACACGCGGGTTTGATTGTTTCACTGACTCGTTGATCAGGCAGAGCAGACCGGGACACAGAGCTGCACATCGCCGCTAACTGCACGCCAAGGCGATCCTTATCTGTGCTCTGTGCTGGCACGCAGTCCGCCCCGCCTCTCAACCTAGTCCAAGAAGCGCAGCCCAGGCGCACCAGCAGGCAGATGAGGGCCGCCAGGCCCAGCTGTGCTGCGGGGGCGCGCAGCGGCAGCCACCAGACCACCGTCAAGGGAGGCAGGCCTGCGCATGCCATGGGGGGCGCCACGATGAAGCGTGTGAGGGGATGAGGACGTGTATCCAGTAGCTCGCACACGCCATGAGTGCTGCCCATGGCAAACCACTGCCCACGAAGCACAGCACAAAATTAGCAGCACCTCCATCCCCCGCCCAGTGCGCGTGCCTGGCGGAACGTGGCCCACTTGCGCAATGCTCCAGGGCCGCTCGGGCGTGGGTTCGTACAGCCGCCAAGCGCTCATGACTGAAATGCTGATGACTGACACAGTCAGCGGGCCCAGGGCCTTGAGGAACAGCAGGCGGCTGCAGCACATGGGAAAGAAGAGGGAGGCAGGGCAGGGAGGCAGCGGTGGGCGGCAGGGTGGGAGCTGGTCACGAGACACCGTCGGCAAATGACGGGAGGGGCAGCTAGATTCTGTGGCAGCACCGTGGATCCCGCTTGCCAGGCATAGCGGCAGGAGTGGCGGCGGTGAGTCTGTGGGGCGTGCAAAATTGCCAATTTTGAAGCCGCCGGCGGTTCAGTTCACATGATGCCCTCACCGATGTCGGTTGGCCAGCGCTTTAAATAACACCAGCACCAGGACGAAGCTGCTGCCCATGGCCAGCTCCCGCCAGCTGCGCACCAGGAGGCAGGAGGGCAGCAGCAGTGAACAAGCAGCTCTAACCGCTTTTGGCAATGCAACAGCGGCAGGGCCGGGTACAAGCGCATGGGTGCGCCGATGGCAGTCCCAGTGCGCTGCCTTTGCCAAACTCGTGTGTGCGCACAGCAAACAAGTTCGAAAAAAAGCGGCGAGCTTGCCTGGCCTCCCCGAGGTGGTCCCAGATGAGGCGCAGCTGCTTGTGCAGCTGGCCCGAGCGTGGCACATTGATGCCCAGCAGGTACTTGAGCTGAGCGGGGAGCAGAGCGATGGGAGGGTGGGGTACAAAACGGTGGAGAGGGGGAGTGGCTGGCTCCAAGCAGTGTTGGGCAGGCATGCAGGAGAGATGCGCGCGGCAGGGACCTGCAGGTGCACTTTGAGCTTCGTGCGGAGTTCTCACCCTGGCTGAACCTGGCATCTCCAGCGGAGCCCATGCATTGCTGCTCCCTGGCAGCTCTCGCATTTTCTCTGGCCCACCACACCCGCATCACCCCAGCCACTGGCTCGGCCTCACCTGCGAGCTAGCGATGACCAGGGACGCTCCGCTCATGAAGCCGCTCATCACGCTGCAAATGTGCGGGCACAGGCAGAAAGAAGAGAAACATGGAAACATGTGGGAGGGCCAGTGGACGTGAGCAAAAGCACGTAGCCGTGTAGCCATACTGCCGATGGCTACATGGGCCTGGCCGGAAGGCAGAGCGATGCATGCAGCACTGCAGCAGCCAGCACAACCGGTTCGTTGGGTCACCTGTGGGACAGAAAGTTGACCACGGTTCCCAGGCGCAGCAGGCCCACTGCCGTGTAAATCAGGCCGCACAGGAAGGCCACCTGTCCAGGAGCAAAGGAGCAGGACGGGGAAGGGCGACGCGCACGTAAACAGCATGGTGCACACGCCACGATTGAGCAAGGCAGGAGCAAGCACCGAAACATGCAGCTGCCCTCACCCACCTGGCGCCTACCCAGACATCTCACCCCATTTCAAATTGACCCATCCCTACCTGGATGGCCGCCTGGTTGTACTCAGCCTGCAGCTGCGGATCGTCTGGGTGGTTGGGGTCGGCGTTGATGCGGCTGTCAAAGATTCGGCGCAGCCCCGAGCCCAGCAGCATGCTGGTGATGGACACTGGGCCCACTGCCTGCAGACAGGAGGCACGGGGGATATTCTGAGCTCGAGAGGGGCTGGGTTTGAGGCCGCCATCCGACCAAGCGCCAGCACAAGTCAGCAGGCAAGCTGGTGTGCCGACCCAACTGAAGACGCACCAGCTGTCGCGAGGTTGAGAAGAGCATGAAGACGAGGCAGGGCACCAGGGCACCGTACAGCCCAAAAGAAAGAGGCAGGCCGGCCAGGGAGGCGTACGACATGGCCTGCTTGCAGGTTGGGGGGTAGTTGTGGGCAGGGCACTGGGATGTTGAGCAAGAGGGGGCGGTCGGCGCCTACTTTGCACAGGCCCCACAGTGGCAGCCCACCGCACGTGCTTACAATGCACATGTAGGGCGGGCTGCGCCGGCATATCACCCACCTCTCCCACACCTGAGGGATTTCCATGCATGCCACGGAGAGGCCCGCAAGCACATCACTCTGCAGCCAGGACCGCTCGTAAGTGCGGATCCACCCCGCAAACGGCACAAAGAAGGCCAGCCAGTCCAGCAGAGTGAACGATCGGCGCCGCTCATCCAGCCTGCACAAGTGAAAGAGCAGGAATGCTGTGCCGTTGGTCTGTGTTTGTGCGGGGGTTTTGCTGCAGCAGGCTCGGCGGGCAGGACTGGGTACGTGGCGAACTGGCGCCCACCCTCTGCTCCCTGGGGGCCCCCCCTCCCGCCTCACCGCTGCTTGGTCCTGTCCCACCATCTTGCGCCCCGGCGGGCGAGAGGCTCCTCGTCCAGCTCAATCAGCCTGAAAGCAGGTGCCATAGCAACAGCAGCAGGCAAGTGCAGAATCAGCGGGTCAGGGGACTATAGTCCGGCCGAACAACTGGCCGCATGGCCAGCGGCGGCACAGCAGGCGGCGACAGGTGCGAGACTAGGATCGCCCCGCCATGCCTTAGCATACCACTCACAGCTTGGTGCGGCTGCCGGGGCGCGACTCCCGGCTGTCCTCCTCGCTGCCACTGTCCAGCAGCTTGTCGGAGAGCTCGCCGCTCATGCTGGAAAGGGTCGCTGGGCATGCCGATCATGCAGATGCAGGGCCTGCAAGCGCTGTTAGGACAGGCCCGTTTTGCCGGCAGTCGCTGAGTGAGGGCTTAGGCGACACACGTCGTGGAGGCGATGTGCGGACAGCTCAGATGCCATTTTTCTTGCCCGATCAGCAGCCCGATGATGCTGCGGCCAACATGAGCCACCGCCATCTTGCCGCCGCCAAAGCGTCTCTGCTGCTGCACGCCCACATTTGCGTTTCCGCTGCGCTGCGATGCCTGCTTCCAATCACTCCCGTGGTTGTTGCAACCCCGGCTTTCATGCGTGCTCATCATACAGCTTTGCCCACACCAACTTGGAAGGTAGCCACCAGCAGCAGCAGGCGCCGGCGGCCAGCGACCGTGACTTTTGAGCAGCAGCGTGCGGCTGCACATGGTGTGGGTCTGGTTGATCCCGCTCAGATGTGTACC
>VFQQ010002134.1_pt1 | contig 23767 bp, 39 predicted proteins | sample 3512341 | NCBI WGS metagenome assembly VFQQ01 (sample SAMN10412373, study PRJNA504923) | tailings metagenome | isolation source: Relicate 2 Philex TSF1 revegetated site | place: Philippines: Tuba, Benguet | collected 2017-08-29 | reverse complement strand
GGGAGGGAGCGGCCGCCGCCATGCCTGCCGCGGGCGCAGATCGGCGCCGGATATCGGCGTTGTCGCAATCCGGTGGACCTGGTGTGCACTTTGCACCAATCTGCAGTGACTTGCAGCAAGCTTCAGTCGCCATGTATGAAACCGGCTGTGAGCCCAACTACGTCGAGCGGGGACTGGCGGCGGGAGCTTGAGTCGACGACGGTTGGCGGCGCTCGAGCGCTGCGGCTGCAGAGGCGCGGTCACAGTAGCGCTTCACCTGTTCATTCAGCACAGCCGCAAGCTCCAGAAACAAGAGGCGCAGCTGTGGGATGTGCACCGATATCCCTCCATCATGCCAGACCCTGCACCGCTCGAGACTGCTGGCACGGCACGGCATCACGGCAGGCGACGGCAGGTGGCGGCAGGCATGTGCCGGCTCGATCGCTGAACCATAGGAACAAGCACTGTTCATTGATTGCCTGGCGGAGCCAGGGCGCGCATCGGCTGCAGCTTGCCCCCGCGCCTGGCGGTGCCGAGCGACCGTCGCTATGCCATGCCGCGTCCTTGATCACATGTGAACCTGCTCGATATGGGTTGCACTGGAAGTAAGGCGGGGACCGCGGCAGAGGCCGACAGCCAGGCGGAGCGCAGGCAGCGGGCGCTGGGGCCAGCGAGCAGCAAGGGGCGGTCCAGGTGCGCACTCTGCGAGGTCCATGCATGATCGTGCCGGCGAGCGAAAGCCACCGATTGGTCTGGTCCCTGCCGCCGCCACTGCCGCCAGTTGCCGCCGCTACTGTTCCGGCCGTCTGCTTGCACTGGCTGCGCTGCCCACCTGATCAATGGCTTGGCATACGCTGTAACCTACTTGTGCGCAGGACACATGCGGGCAATGGGGCGCAGTCGCAGCGCACAGCAGGCGGCGGATCGGCTGCTGGTGGACCGTCCCCCGGCCCCCTTCACCTCTCTTCAGCTGGGAGTTCCGACAGTGACAGCGATGCAGGCAGCGACTGGGACCAGTTCAGCTGGCGGATGCACGCTGGGCGGGGTGCAGGTGGGTGCTGAGTGACAGTGCATGCCGGGGCTGGATGTGAGAGGCTGGTGCAGAGCCGCCGGTACGGCCGTGGCAGGAGGCGCTCGGCATGCCGCCATGGCCTTCCTGGCCCTCCCCTCCTGCAGCTGACCTTACGTCTGCAGCAATGGTTTCCTCATGTCTCTTTTTGTGCATTAGATGCCTGCCGTCCTGAAGTTTCCATCCGCTTCTCGCAGTGCAGCCAGCCTGCTCTGCCGGATGCCTGCTTGGTGCCCCTCCCCCTTCACCGCCCATGCAATCAACCCCCGCTGCGCAGCCTCTGCTGCCACCAGCACCAGCGCACTGCGCCCACACTCCTATCCCTTTCCTTCATTCCCGTCCACACCTTGCAGCCTCTGCGGCCACCAGCACCGGCGTGCTGAGCCCGCGAGACACAGTGGGCAGCGTCACTCTCAGCGTGGGATCCGTGACCAGCCAGCTGCGGTGAGCGGCGGCAGCCGGGCTGCACCAGGTGTTGTGCAGGAGTTGTACACAGGCCGAGGGCAGCAGGCTGCACCAGGGCTTGCCGCTTAGGCCCAGGATCTCGTTGCAGCGGGTGGGCTTGCGGTACCGCCCTGCTGCTCTAACCAGCCACTCTGTGCTGGACTGCAGGCTGCGCCAGGACTCGCTGTTTGGCCTCAGCCTCACTCCTCGGCTCGAGCCAGTCAAGTGAGTGCGCCTTGCTTGTTTTGCAATGCCACACTCTCTCTGCTGCTCCTTGATAAATGGCAGCGGGCTGCTTGTGTTTTGCAAAGGCTGCCCCTTGCCCAGCAAGGCCAAGTCGCTTCATCCTGGCCCACCACGCTCCGCCTCGCCCCGCCCATACCCCACGCCTGCCCAATCGCAGGGACAGCGGGCGGCTACGGCTGTGCAAGGTGTGCGGCGTGACGTTTGTGAACCAGTACATGGTGGTCAAGTACCTGGGCAGGTGAGGGCTAGCGTGCTGATGTAGCCGGTGCTTGGAGCTGTGCAGTTGGATGTGCAGCCTTTCAGGGCGAGCGTGGTGGATTTGTACTGGGCAGGTCAGCAGGGGCACGTTTGTGAATGCTTGGCTGGCCCGTGTTTTGCGTGCCTGATGTCGCGTGGCACCCTGGTTGTTGCCACGGTTCATGGGCTGTTCAGACCACCCATTCCTGTGCAAGGCATGCATGGGTGTAAATGTTGCAGAAACAAATGCCACCCAGTGCTTTGCTTGATTCTTCCATACTCCCTGCAGGGGCTCCTCAGGCCGCGTGTTCCTGTGCATGAACATCGACGACCGCCGACTATACGCCGTCAAGGTGGGTGCGTGCTACTTCGCAACCGCAATTACTGTAGTAGTCGATCAGCAATTGATCACATGAGCATCGATGACCGCCGACTATATGCCGTCAAGGTGGGTTCCCGCTGTTGACTAAGCTGTCCTTTGGCGTGTGGTTCACTTACTGCCCGACGTCTGGTGCCGAACCAATACAGCCGGGCACCACACATCCCAATGCAGATTGTGAAGAAGGACCAGGCAGCCGCGCACAAGGCGGCGCGCTCCGGGGCTGGGCACCAGCGCGGCAACAGGTGCGGCCTGGGTGTGAGCATGTGGGTGGACGTTCAGGGGAAGGCAGCAGGTGCAGCCTAGCTGTCGGATTGGCATGCTGGGGGCGGAGCACGTGGCGGCGTGCACGACTGTGGCAGAATGTGTGACTGTTTATAAGCCATTCTGTGGCAATTTGGGTAGCTGCAGGCGGGATCCTTTAGAGGACCTGAGAAGAGAGGTGGCCGTGATGCGGCGCGCGCTGCACCCCAACATCGTTGCCTTGCGGGAGGTGAATGTTTGGGCGTGGGTGTTGGGCTCAAACTTTGGTTCAAACCGGAAATGCTGGCGGCTGGCACCCCCAACAGCGTCGTGGCACTGCGGGAGGTGGGTATTTTGGATTGGCTTGCTGAATGTGGAGTGGAAGCTGGCTGCACCGGATAGAAGCCGGCTGCTGCAGGGCAAGTGTGCGCAGGTGCAGCTGGCTGCCGGGCTGGGTGAGAACTTTGGGCTGGGACCCGTCCAATTGCTGCAGGTGGTGGACGACAGCACCACCAGCAAGTGCTGATGAAGCGGGCTTGCTTTTTTCTGGGATACTTGCCTCTTACTGCAGGTGGTTGACGACAGCACCACCAACAAGATGCTGCTGGTGATGGACTATCTTGAAGGCGGCCCAGTGATGACAAGAGAGGGCCTGGGTGAGCTGGCAAATAGCTGGCGAACTGCTGAGTCGGAGGGAGGCTGGGTGGTCCGCGTTGCTGGTGATGGATACCTGGAAGGTGGACCGGTCGTTACAAGAGAGGGCCTGGGTGAGCTAGGGACCTGCAGCTAGGCACGCGGGCAGCAGGTCGTGAGGTACGGCCGCTGAGCGTGAGACGGCAGAGGAGGTGCACAGCCTCACCCCCCGCTGGCCAGATGCCTTCCGCTGCTATCTTGTAACCAGGTTGCTCTTTCCTGTGCTGCCTGCAGAGCGTGGGCACCGTGTGCCGGAGGACGTGGCCCGCCTCTATTTTCGAGACATGTGCCGGGTGGGTGGCCAGCTGCCATGCTGCCGTTCTTGTACCAGCCAGTGCGAAGGACTACCTAAGCGGCACCTCTTGCTATCCCTGCAGACACTGCAACTGACTGAGCTGCCGCCAAATTTATCTTCGCAGGCACTTGACTACCTGCACTTCCGGCAGCGGGTGGTGCACGGGGACCTGAAGCCCGAGAATGCTCTCATGGGCGCCAGCGGCCGCATCGCGCTGTCCGACTTTGGCTGCAGGCAAGGCTCGGTATGGGTTTCTTGTTTGCGAAGTTTGCAAGTGCGCTGATGGCCCCGTATCGCGCTGTCCGACTTTGGCTGCAGGCAAGGTTTCCTGACAAGCCATGGCGCCGGTTGGGCGGTTGTTGATGCCACAAGCCGCCCTGCTGCCTGGTTTTGTGTGCTTGTTTTGACGCACCTGCACGGCTTGCACAATGCAACACATATGCCAGCTCGATGTGTTCCACCTGGTCCCAGTCTGTGCTCCAGCAAGGTGATGGCGGGGGGAGGGCGAGGAGGAAGGCCTGCATGCCAGAATCCTTGCTGATCAACTGCCATGCTAGCTCTCTTTCAACCTGCCCTGCAGCAAGGTGATGGCGGGGGGAGGGCGAGGAGGAAGGCCTGCATGCCAGAATCCTTGCTGATCAACTGCCATGCTAGCTCTCTTTCAACCTGCCCTGCAGCAAGGTGATGGCGGGGGGAGGGCGAGGAGGAAGGCCTGCATGCCAGAATCCTTGCTGATCAACTGCCATGCTAGCTCTCTTTCAACCTGCCCTGCAGCAAGGTGATGGCAGGCGAGGGCGAGGAGGAACGCCTGTTTGACCGCTGCAACGGCACACCCGCCTTCCTGGCGCCCGAAATGATGAAGCCCCACACACGCTACAGGTGGGATTGGGTTGCTTTGAGCTAGCTAGCTCGCACCAATCCACACCACACCATGCCCGCTGCTGATGCGCTTGCAACGGTGCCAAATGATAATGCGGCACATGCGGTGCAGGTGGGGTTGGGTTGCTTTGGCTTCTTTTCAGCACATGCAGCTTTGGATCGCCTGCGGCATGTTGGTATCAGGGTGCCGACTCCTTCCGCATGGAAACCGCCCGGCTGACGATCGTCCTCCCAGGTCTGATGCCCTGCTAACGTGCTGCGCCATGCTGTGCTGTGCAGGGGGCGCCCCGCTGACGTGTACGCCCTGGGAGGCTGCTTGTATGCCTTTGTATTTGGCCGCATCCCCTTCAAGTGAGTTGAGTGTAGGGCATCTGCTTGCGATTGCGGTGCTCTTTAGTCAGGTTGCTGTGCAGCCTGCTCGCGCTGCCATTTGTGAACACAGAACACCGTTTCCATGCAGGGCTGACACCGTGCTGGAGCTCTTTGAAGTGGTGCAGTCACAGCCGGTCACCTTCCCGCCTGATGCCCCCGCCTCGGATGCCCTGAAGGACCTGCTGCTGCAAATGTTAGAGAAGGTGAGCCCTCGCATGCGGTGAAACCACCACTGCTGTACATGCTATTGCTGCTGCTGCCTTGGATGCCCTGAAGGACTTGCGGCTGCGCATGCTTGAAAAGGTGAGACAAGGCGGCCGTGAAACGTACGCCTTGCGGCATACGCCATTGCCTGCAGCTGTGCAATGCGCTTGCGCACATGCGCACAGTTTGGGGCCAGGACTGCACTGCCAGGAAGGCTCTAGCACCATTCTGGCCTGTCACCTCCAACGCATACGACGGTTGTCGCGCTGCGCAGGACCCGGCACAGCGCCTCACGCTGCCGCAAGCCATGGCTCATCCCTGGGTGACAGCTGGCGGCAGCCTGCGGCCGCTGCGGTCCTCTGGCGGCCGGCCAGCCGCAGCTGTGGCTGCTAAGCGCGGGCTTGCAACAGCCTTTGATGGTGCCTGCATCACGCTTGGCGGGGCAACAGCGGATGGCGCTGCTGCAGACGGGCCAGCAGTCGCAGCGGCACTGCAGCAGGCGCAGAGTGAGCAGCAGCAGCAGCCACAGCAGGCGCAGCAGCAGCAAACACGGACACCGCAGGAAGCAAATGCAGAGGCAGCAGCAGCGCCAGAAGCAGCAGATACAGAGGAAGAGGCAGATGCGGAGCAGCAGCCGCAGCAAACACAGACTCAGCTGGTAGCAGAAGCAGCAGAGGCAGAGGAGGCAGATGCGGAGCAGGAAGCGCTGCTGAAGGCCTCCCTGGAAGGCCTGGTGACCGGCGACCTGCAGGTGCACAGCTTTGCGGCGGGCGAGCCGCTGATGCGCCGCGGCCAGCCAGGTGGGCTGCTGCGCTGGCGTTTTGGTTCAAGCAGCTGCTGTGCTTGCTGTGGGCTATTGGGCTCGTTTGGCGTTTGGCAGGCAGGGCTGCGGGGGAGCTGCTCAAGCCAGCCGGGGACAGCCAGGTGGGCTGTCGCAGGGGGCTTGGGTGTGCTGCTTGGGCTTGGCCGGTGCGCTGGGTGGGCTGGATGGCTGGGCAGCCGACCGCTGAGCAGCTCCGTTGTGTGCCCGCTCCCCCGGCACCCCTCCTGCCCCCTTCATGCCTGCTCCCAGCATGCCCCAGCTGTTCCGCAGCCAGCAACTACCAAATGTCGGCCCCTCCGACTGCAGGCGCCCACTTGATGTACATCTTAGAAGGCGAATGCGAAGTGGTGTATCGCACTGCCCCTGCTCCAGAGGCCGCACCGCACACCCCCTCCCAGCCTGCCTCCCAGGCTGCACTGATCGGCAGCCCGGCAGCGGCGGAGGGTGCCGGTGGTGGCATGCCGCAGCAGGCGCAGCAGGTACCGCAGGCGCAGCGACCAGCAGCCGACCGCGGCAGGCCGCCACTAGTTCCAGCACAAGTCAGCCGGCGACGGTCGGCAGCTGGGCTGTTCAGCGGCAATGGTGACAGCGCTCCTAGTGGCGCGGCAGCAGCGGCGGCCAGCCAGGGCGACAGCGTGCACAGCAGCATGGCGATAGCTGGCGCGGCGGCGCTTGCAACAGCAGACACAGTGCGCAGTGGCAGCCTGCAGCTAGAGGCGACAGGAGCAGCAGCTGCAGCAGGCAAGACTGGCCACATGCTAACGCGAAAAACCAGCAGCTTCATTTCCGAGGCGGCAGCAGGAGCAGCGGAGCATGCGAGCGGCGAGCAGGTGGCACAGTCGCCATTCCAGCAGCAGCAGCCTCAGCAGCAGCAGCAGCCTCAGCAGCAGCGGCACCAGCAGTTGAGGGTCAGTTTGCCGGACAGCGATGCAGGGCTGCTCAGCGGCGAGGCTTCGGCTCTTTCAGAGGCGGCAGAGGCAGCCGTTGACAGCCCTCGGCGTCCGCCGCGGCCTCCCAGCTCTGTGGCACCCACACCGGTGTCCGCTGCATCTAGCCTAGCCTCCACGCCTTGGCCAGTTAGCCATCAGGGGCGGCACTCCTCTGTGGATCTTGACGCAGCGGCAGCGCACTTGCAGTCGCCTGCCGGCCCACAGCAGGAGGAGGAAGCAGATGCAGAGGTGGATAGCGGCCGCGGTGGTGGCTGGCAGCGCACCGGCAGCGAAACACAGCTAGCGGCAGCAGCAGCGGCAGCGACGGCAGCAGCGGCAGCAGCAGGGCATTCGGAGGGTTGTCAGCGGGAGCCTACACCACCCCAGCAGTCGCTGCGGCCGGCCGATGGTCAAGCCCAGGCCGTGCAGCAGGACGGGCACCCTGTGTCACAGAATGGCCAGCAGCAGCAGCAGCAACAGTGGCACCCGCCGCGGCAAGGGGTGCCGCTGCCGCAGGCACAGCAGCAGCAGGCACAGCAGCCGGAGGTGGTTGGGGAGGAGCTGCCGCCGACTCTCCTAGAAGTGAGATATTGGTGTTCGCCTGCTTTTGCTGTTGCATTTGTGCTGCCGAATGTGCTGTTGATGTGGGTGTTTCTGTGCCCTGTTCTGCAGGCCGCCACTCACGCCCAGGAGCTGCTGACCGGCCTGCGGCGGGGCGGGCCCCGCGATTTCCTGGCGGCGATGCGCGGGCCGGGCGACTTCATTGGAGAAATGGAGGTGCTCGGTGAGCTCAGTTTCCATGACAAAGAGTGATATTGCTTAGGCTCGGTTGTGCTTTGTACCGCCACCCGCCCTTCATTGCAATGCGCAGCCGGCAGTTGGAACTGAGCATTGCAGCATGGTGGCTGCCCCTGCGTGCCCTATCCATCCCAACAAGCACATGGCGCCGAACTGGGCTCCACCTCGCTCCTGGCTAAACTGTTGTGCAGGTGGCAGCCAGAGCCGGCGCGTAGCAAGCGTGGTGGCTGTCAGCCCGGTCGTGCGAGCGGCGGTGATCCCTTACCCAGCTGCCAAAGCGTACCTGGCGCAGCACCCGCTGGTGAGGGAGGGATTGTGGGGGAAATTCCAACCTACCAACCTGATGCGCTTGTTTGGGGTCGATCGTTTCGTACCCAGCCGCCAAAGCGTACCTGGCGCGGCACCCGCTGGTGAGATCCGGTGGTTGAGGAAGGAAGCTGGTGATCGTCTTGCCGTGCTCCCAGCTGCTTATTAGCCGGCCCAGCTTTATCACACACTCAGGCCAAGCAGCAGCGGGCGGCCTCCCCTCCGTCTACATGTTTGTGTGCACCCTCTGTCCCAACTCGACCTGCCATGTTCCAACCATGCCGCAGGCCAAGCAGCAGCTGGCCCAGCTCATGTGGCTGCGGCAGAGCGAGGACTTGGTGCTTGAGGCACTTTCCCGGCTGGCGCTGCTGGGCGAGGATCTGCTGCGCATGCTGCGCACCTGATCAGCAGCTACATTGTTGCCACTCGTTTCATGACCGACGTGCTCTGGCATTGGCAGTAAGACGCACAAAGCATGCATTTTTTTGCTGCAAGCATTCTGCTGCACATGTCCGTGCTGCATTCGATTGTGCCATGGCATGTTGTCCCGGAGAATCTTACAGCATAACAGTACCTAAACCATGCAAAAGAGCAAGCACATACGTGCATGGGGAATCCAAAGAGGAACTAACTAACGTGGCGCCGTGGTGCGCGGCGGGGCTTGGCGCCCCAGCGCCGCCCTGCCGGCGTGGCCAGCCAGGCACGGTTGAAGGCAGCAAGCTCAGCCTGGGTGCAGCCGGAACGGGCGAAGAAAAATTCTGCTTTGGTAAGCAGGGACAGCAGCGGGCCAGTGCCACGGGAGGTAACATCCTGCCACAGGGCGGGGCGGTGCTGGCGCAGGAAGTCGGCTCGCATGGCAATCGTGGCAACGCTGTTGGTAACATAGCCAGCATGGCGGGTGAGGAAGTCAACCGGGCTCAGGCCCAGCTCCTGCTGCACCCAGGCCAGCAATCGCGGCTTGGCCTCCCCATCCCAGTTGTAGGCAAGCACAGCTGGCTGCTTGTCAATCACTTCCCGAAGCTGGCTGTCGCTCAGGCCCAGCTGCTGCAGGCTGGCCCAGCTGGCACGCAGACCCAAGGGTGCTGCGCCCCACAGCCGGTGCTCTCGTTCCACCAGTGCAGCAGCCTGCTGCCGATACTGCGGCTGCAGTGGGCCGCATACGCTGTCCGCTGCCTGCAGCAGCTCGCCCAGGGCTGTGACTGCCGCCTGCTGCCGGCCCGCTGGGTCGTTGCAACTGATCAACTTGAGTGCACTAGGACCGCCCTCTCGCCAGCGGCGGTCAAATTCGGCGGGGGTCAGGCTGAGGGCCGATGACAGGGCAAGCTCCGCCACTGCAGAAAGTATGCAATTAACGGCAAGGTGAGTGCAAACATACCGAAGGCGGCAGGACCGATGAACACGAGAAGCGGCCAAAAGGAGCAGACAGCAGACAGCAGCTTACCACCCTACCACTGTGCTCACCCTGCTCCGCGGACAGCGCGCCGCTGGCCTGCAGGCCCTGCAGGTGGGCCACCATCGCCTCCGCCCGCTCAAAGTTGGTGACTAGGGTTGAATACTGCTTGAACAGCCCAATTGCAGTGTCTTGATCGTTGATGCCCAGCCGCCGCCGCAGCCGCAGATTGCTGTCAATCAGGCTGCCCAGGTTGGTTCGCATCAGCAGGAATGCTGCAGCTGTGGGGTACAGCCACAGCGCCACGCCCAGCTGCGTGACCCCCGGCGGGGCCTGCACGGCGCGGGGTTCGTCCGGCAGCAGCGCCGCAAGCTGCCGCAGCGATGCCAAGCTGCTGCTGAAGGTGGCTTGCGTGGGTGTGAGCAGGTTGGGCAGCTGCTCAAACAGCCGCTCGATGCCGGCTGTGTCGAGGCCCTCTGACCGCAGCGCTGCAATGTTGGGCGCCACATCCCGCTGCACCTTTGCTTCTGTCATGGCTGTTTTATTCACATTGCTGCACCACTCCCCCTCTCGGTTGCGGCGAATGGGAGCCGCACGGTGCATGCGGCTGATACTGTCTGCACTGAAGCCCTGCTGCGCCAGGAAGCGCCACAGCGGCAGCTCGCGCACCGGCGGCTGGCTGCTCGGCGCTAGTGCTGGCTCTGCTGCTGCTGCCGCTGCCGAGCTGTAGTTCCGCAACCTAAGGCATCCAGAGGACCAGCTGCTGCTGCTGCTGCTGCTGCACATCAAGGTCAGCAGGCTGGCGCTGCCACCGCTGGCGCTGCTACTGCCGCTGCCACTGCTGCTGTTACTGCTGCCACCCCAGCTGCTCGCCTCTAGAGGTCCGCCTGCTAGGCTGGTTGCTGCAGCAGTGTAGCTCGGGAGCGCCAGGTGCCCAGATGCGCCAAACAAGCCAGGGGTCAGCAGCCTGCAAATGGGTGGAGGTAAAGAGAGCCAGCTAGTAAGTCACCTCCCCAAGTTGCACAGCTCCTTTGCACTAACTTGCAGCACTGCCTTGCAAAGATCATGCCAGCAGCTCACTTGCGCAAGCTACCGCTCGCACCTGGCCAGCCGCAGCGCACGCCGGACAGACATCTGCCAGAAAGCGCGCACCGCCGGCGCCTGCGAGCTGCTGCCAGGCTAGTTCACAGTTGCTGCCGGTGACCCAAGCCACTGCTGCTGCCGCTGCAACTGCCAGCTAATTACGAAGAAATGTCCAGTGTTAGGCTTCCCTGCATCAGGATGGAACGGCAGAGCAGTTGCAAGGCCTTCTGCCTGATTGGGTCGGTGCAGGATGGGGGGTCAGTAGAGGAGTGGCCGGTGAGGTGGAACAGCGCAGCCCGGCTCTGCTCGCACCTCTCGCCTGGCTCAGCGCTCGGCTGGCTGTTACAATCAACCGATTGCAGAGCTTTGACGCTGCACCAGCCGTGTCTGCAGCAGTGAAAAGCAGACGGGCAGGGCGATGGGGTGTCAAGCGGCGGGAGCGTGAGCGGCGGCGCCCAAAATCGAGCGGCAGGGCCCTGCAGGGCACGGGGGTGCGGCGGCAGCGCATGGAGGGCTGGATCGCGGATTGCAGGCCTGCCTGGCGCAGCGGAGGCAACCACAAGCGCCGCACCACGAGGGTTGGGTTGCCAGCACGCTGCTCAAAGGCCGAAACGGGCGATCTAGTCCACCAAACAACGTGCAAGTCGCTGTAGAGGAGTGCGGTCGGCAAACCGGCTGCCAAAGCGGCCCTTGGGGCGAGCACCGTCTGCATCAGTACGTCAGCTGTTCTTCGGACGCAACGGCGGGGCATAACCTTCGCTGAGGGCTGATAGCAGAATATAGTACACTGAATGCCGAGGGACTGAAATGGAAATTCAAAACTTCAACTCCAAGGATCAACTCAAATCTAAAACCGGCCCGCCTCAGAGCGCCACGTCACGGCCGTCCGTGCGCTGCGCTGCCCGCTGCCTGCCCCGCCGCCGTGCCGCCCGCCGCCGCCGCCGCTGCATGCTTGGCTGCCTGCCGGGCCTCCCAGGGTAGGGCCCGCATGTAGAGTGCCAGCGGCGCATCCCGCTGCTCCATGATTCGCTGGCACTCGGGCTGGTCTGCCACCTTGCGGTACCCGGCTCGCGTGTACATCTGGAGGGGAGAGTGAGGTGGAAAGGCATGGTGATGCATGGGTGCCTTGCAACAAGCTGCCTCGACAAGCTGCCCTGACAAGCTGCTGGACTGGCATATCAGCGGGTACGGCGCAATCACACTGCGTGAGGGGGCACGCACGCTGCAACACAGGTGCAGCTGCCATGCTGTGCTGCTACAACACCCTTGGGCACGCGGTCTGGGAATGCCCAGCCGTCTTGCCACCAATACTGTGCTGTGCCCACCTGGACGGCGGCGGTGTTGGAGGGGTCGACATGCAGCGCCATCGAGCGGCAGCCCCAGCTGGCGGCCAGCGCTTCCGCCTGCAAGGCGGGGAAGCAAGCAGCGCCCAGAGTCAGGCAGCAGCGACACCAGGCAGCAAGGCGAGCAGGCGAGGCTGCAAGGCGGGCGCCGCGTGCAGGGTGCTACAGCACAGCTTTGGAATACAAACATGGTACATCAGAAAGACCTCCTAAACATGTGCACCTCTGCCAGCAGGCGGCGGCCCACGCCCAGTCGGCACGTGCAGGGCGCCACAGCACAACAGCATAAACAAGGCAGCTGTGCATCCAAAACCTCTTCCCAGCGCTCGCCTCCGCTAGCAGGCGCCGGCCCACGCCCGATCGCCGCGTGCAGGGCGCCACGGCAAGGTTGGACAGGTAGCACACGTGGCTGCGGGGCACCTCCCTGCACAGCGGAGGAAACCGAGGAGAAAAGCAGAGGGAGTTGATAGACAGCGCGCAGGCAGGTTGTTGGGACACTTGTCAGCAAGGTTGGACACGTGGCTGCGGGGCACCTCCCTGCACAACGGACAAGCAGAGGGCCTTGATAAACCGCCTGCAGGTAGGCTGACGCGCCACGTGCCAGCTGGACCGAGCAGGTAGCAGCCTGGGCACTGCGGCACTCCCTGCACAGCCGCATGCAACAGGCAGCAGGCGGCGTAAGCGAGTGTGGGTAGCGCGTGGGCGGACGCTGCAGCAGCTGTTGACAGATGAACAAACCTGCAGCCATCCAGCGGGCTGCCCAGCACCACTCCCCTGGCCTCCCCTGCCAGGCACGCCCGCCTGCCGACTAAATTGCAAGCCAGCGCATGCAGGGCGCACCGAATGGTGCCGTTTGGCATTTGCCGCAGCTTGGGCGGCACGTTGCCGGGCATGGTATCGATGACCACAGCTCCCAGCAGGCCGCCGCCGGCATACGAGGCTGCATAGTTCTGCCGCATGAACTCCGGAAAGAAAAGGGAGACAATCAGGTTGACCAGGGGGCCAAGCTCCACCCTGCCTTCAGCCGCAGCTGCCGCCTGGCTGGCCGCAATCGGGGCGGGGAGGCCGGGCGGCAGGCTGAAGCGCGGCGCCGGCACCACAGCGGACAGGGCCGCTGCGCTGCCGCCACTGCGGCTGCTGCTGCTGCTGCTGCTGGCTGTAGCCCCGGCTGCTGCCGATGGGGACGCCGCCTCCTCCCCATCGCTGCCGCTGCTGCTGCCGCTGCTGCACAGGCTGCTGCCCTCAGAAGGGTCTCGTGCATCTGCAACCAGGCATGCATAGCGCCCCACACCATCCTGCTGCCGCTCCTTGCCTGCAAGCCAGGAACGCCAGCGAGTGAAGAGTGGGATTGGGAGGCAGGCAGGCAGCCGGCAGGAGGGGCACGTTTGACGGACCGCGGGCTGCAGGTTCAGCGCTTGCAAGTTGGCTGCAAGCCATGCACAGCACTCGTGGCGCCTGCACCCAGCGGCAGCGAGGAGCACGAATGCGGCCACCTCACAGCAACGTGATCCCTCCAGCTCCCAAGTACAACCCCGCACATTCGGCTCATCCTCTCGCCAGCCAAATAGCATAACAAAGCCGCTCACCCAGCTGCAGCGCCATCACTCGATCCACCCGCAGCGCCGCATACCAAAAGAACGTTGCCCGCGGGTAAAAGGCCATGCAGTGCAGGTCGGCGATCGCCCAGGAATCGCCGGGCTCTGCCGGCCGCACGCGGCAGCGCGGCGCAGCGCCGCTGGGCGCGCGGGTAGCGCTGTCGCTGCTGCTGGTTGGCAGGCTGCTGCCGGTCTTGCTGCTGCTGCTGCTGCTGGGCGGCTGGGCGGGCGTCTGCAGCCTCTGCTGCACATCCACACTGCTGGCCTGCAGCCGGTTGCTGCTGCTTGGGCTGCTGCCCCGCCTGCTGGGCGCCTCCCTGCTGCTGCCGCTGCTGTCCACACTGGTGGTGGCGGTCGAGCATGCTGGGCGGCAGGGTCGCCGCCGCTCCCTGTGCAAGTGGCGGTGGGTGAGCTGGGCCGCCGCACAGCCTGCGTGGCGTGGGAGGTGGAATTTGTGGTGTGATCGACCCGTGAGTGACAGTGAAGATGTGAGTGGCAGGCACAATTGACAAAGATTGGCCAAAGCGCACAAGGTCGGCCAGAGTATTGGGGCGGCGGCAACCCTACCTGGCGGCGGCGGCAGCGCTGGCGCGGCGGGCCTGGAGGGCGCAGCGCCGCGGTGTAGAGTAGCATGACCGCCCAGGAGCAGCGCCATGACGCGAAAGAAGCCGGGCGCCACAGGCGGCAAGCTCGCGCAGGCGCGGAGATGGGGCGCTTGCAAGGGGGTGCCCTGCGCTGCTCTGGACGTTTTGATGTCTTTGCACGCCTGTCAAAGCGCGAGGGCGAGCTGCTAGCGCCGCTCAATCCTCCATGTGCAGCATGCACGAGAGGCGCCTGGCAGCGAATTACGGGCGCCGAGCAGTCCACTGCACTCTGATCAGACGATTGTGCCCTGCAATTTGGAGCTGGGTCCCGTTCGGGCCCTCAACACGCACACACCCCCTTGGCCGAGCTCCCCAGCGCCTCCTGGCCCCCTGTCCGTGATGCTGTGTGCTGGGCAGCTCCGGCTGCAGCCGGTGCGGCCTGCCAGCCTTCCATCAGCGCAGGTGAGGCAGGCGCAAACCCAGCCTGCCCAAAGCCGCTGCTACCGCCTGGTGGACGTGCCTCGGAGACGTGCATGCGCGCTCTGGCGCCTGATCGCACATCGCCGCCGCCTCTGCTCCTGCGCAGGCCGGCCGCCGCACCGCCGCCGCCCGCCGCCGCGCCGTGCTGCCGCCGACCGCGTTTTTCAACCGGGGCGGCAAGGAGGTTGGCGGCGGTGACAGTAGTGGCGCACAGGGCAGCCCCAAGGCAGCTGGCACCGCCAATGCACAGGAGACTCTGGTGCCAGATGGAGCCATCAAGAGCCTCAGCCCCGAGGCTCGCCGCATCTTCCGGGAGGTGCGATCATTGCATGCTTGCACATGCCTGTTTATTGAGCTGTGATGCTTGCTCATCGGATGGCCTGCTGGCTTGTTTTCATCTTCGGTGCGGCACCCTGGCACAAAGCAATCGGTATCAGCAGACATGGCCTCTGGTCGCTGTCTGCGGCGTGGTTGCCTGCAGGGTCTGATTGCTGGCTGTGCAATGCAGTTGCAGGTGCAGCAGGATTCCCTGTGCACCGCATTCCCAAGACACAACATCATTGAGCTGGGCAAGAGCAGCACGTCCCATGCAGATGCAGCCGGGGCTCAACTGCTGTTGTTCTCCAATCCACTGCTGCAGGCCCAGGACAACATCGTCGAGCTGAACAAGTGCAACACTTTCCATGCAGATGCAGCCTATGTTCAACTGCTGTTGTTCTCAAATCCACTGCTGCAGGCCCAGGACAACATGAATAAGCAAGAGCAGCACCATAGGGTTCACCTGCTGTCTCTTCCAAATCCATTGCTGCTTTTTATTCCAATTCCGCAGGCCCAGGACAACATCATCGAGCTGAACAAGAGCCGGCTGCGTGCGCTGGAGGAGCTCAAGGCGGCGCGCGCCAAAATCGCGGAGCTGGGTGCGCCTTTCTTGTGTGCAGCGCTTCGCTCGGTTGCTGGCCTTAGTCACCTGGCCATTCTAGGTTGCGGCAGAGCCAGCTGGAGGGCAAGCATTCCAGGCTGGCTGCATTTAGCTGTGCTGCATTTAGCTGTGCTGCATTTAGCTGTGCTACATTTAGCTGTGCTGCATTTAGCTGTGCTACATTTAGCTGTGCTGCATGGCATGTTATGGTCTGCATGGCCGTGCTTTAGTTCAGCTCAACGGTTGTGAGCCGCATGTGTGGCGGCACTGAAGGTGGGCTTGCCTTTGCTGGCGCAGGGTGCTAAACACCCTGCTGCACTCTGTCGTCACCCGGCCATTGCTCTGCAGAGGGCAAGCTGGACAGTGCAGTGAAAGAGGCGAGCGAAGCGACTGCAGCGCTGCAGCAGCTGGGCCCCGGCGGTTCTCAGCAGGCGGCGGCGGGCGCGGCGGCGGCAGCGGCGGCGCAGGGCGCAGCGCCCATGCCTGAAGTGACGTTCAACTTTGACGCCGCGGCGCAGCAGGCGCAGCAGGCACAGCAGCAGGCACTGCTGCAGGCACAACAGGCCCAGCTGCAGGCACAGCAGGCACAGCAGGAGCAGTACCTGCAGTACCAGCAGCAGCAGCAGTACCAGCAGCAGCAGGCGGCGGCGGCTGCGGCTGCGGCCGCGGCGCAGCCAGTGCAGCAGCAGCAGCAGCAGCAGCCACCGCAGCAGGCGGCGCCAGCGGAGGCTGTCGCCACAATGACTGTGGTGTATGAGACCGGCTGGAACGCGGCTTACCTGCACTTCAGCGCAGGTGCGGTTTGGAGGGTGGGCTGAATGCAGTGTGCATGGAAGGTAGACATGGACACTGGTGCTGCATGTGGCTGGCTAGTGTTCGTCAGCATGGCCGCTTTGATGCAGGTCACCGGCCAGGCTGCTGCCGCCAGCCTCGCTTGCACTCAGCAGCCGGCCTCGGTTGCACTCAAGCCGCCGCGGTCTGTTGTTTGTTGCCGTCTTCTCCTGCCAGGGCTGGACGTCGCCCCCTTCCAAAACCAAGATGGAGTTAGACAACGGCAGCTGGCCTCACTTCTGCTAAGCTAGCGCGCAACTGCGCCCTGTTTCCGCCGCTCCCCTCTCCTGCAGACGGCCAGAGCTGGACGTCGCCCCCCGGCAAGAAGATGGACAACGGCAGCCAGCAGTTCCCCGACAAGAAAGTGCTGACCGTGGTGCGTTCTTGTGCTGCACAGTGTTGTTGCTTTCACAAGAATGCTGCTGATTGCAATCGCTCTGTGCGGTCTGAACTGCTGGATGCTGCCGCTGTTTCATGGCGATGCTTGCTCTTGCATCCCGGCTGCCTGAGACACGTGGGTCTGGCAATGGCGCTGGTCCAAAGATGCCGCTCCAGCGCCGCAAGCCGCGCCACACCACCCGTGGCGTTGCACAGCAGCAGGCGATGTGCCTTCGGGTCGCTCAACTCGTTTTTCTTACCCTCGCATCTCGTGCTTGCCTGCAGCCCGGCCGGCGAATGGAGTTTGTGATTAACGATGGCGGCAACGACTGGGACAAGCCAAACCCGTGGTGAGGCAGGAAGGATGTGGGTTGAACGGAATGGGTTGAAAACGGGACGAGGCGGGCCTTGAGGCCTTGGGGCGCAGCCCAACCTGACAGCAGGCAACGACTGGGACAAGCCAAACCCGTGGTGAGTAACTAAGGGGCCCTGCGGCAGGCCTGGGGCTCTGGGCTCTGGGCAGACATAGGGCACTTCAGCACGCAACGACCGGGACAAGCCAAACCCGTGGTGAGGAAGGGAATGGGTTGAAAATGAGATGCGGCAGGCCTAGGGGCTGTGGGAGACAACTGAGCCTGACAGCAGTTGGGACACATCACACCCCATGGTGAGAGCGTGCGGCGATGTGGGGTGCAGTCGGCTTGCAGGAGAGCAGCCGCAGGAGGCTTGCCAGCCTTCTCAGCACCGTTTCCGGTTGACCATGTAGTCCTGAACCTGTTAACCGCTGGTTGCAGGGTGCAGCAACTATGCCACTGACTCCCCCTGCTGTTGCGCTGCCATGCACTCAACCAGATGGTCGCCCCTTGCTTTCCCTGTATGCAGGGAGGGCGGGCGCAGCAACTATTTGATCGATTCGCCCGGCACATACCGAGTCAAGAATGGCAAGGTGACCCGGCTGGCCTGAGCCGCCATCTGATTGGCGACTCGTCCTCAACCAGGAAGAGCAAGGCAGCCCGGCTGGCCTAGCATCTGTGTGGCATCCCTGCGGCTGTAGGGCGATACTAAACTGTCTTGGCTAGTCATGTGTGCTGCTCTTGGCTGCCGGTCTCTGCTCCCAGCCATTCCCCTCCTCCTGCTATGTCCCCTGTTGCCTGCTTCGGCCCCGCGCCCTCTGTTGTGCTTCCCTGAATGTATTGTGCGGCCGTTGACGACGCCCTGCCTCCCATTGATCCTGCCTCTCCTCTCCTGTGGTGGCTCGATTCCAGTTTTGATTGGTTCATCTATTCCGTGCCTGCCCTGCGCACTGTCGGCAGCGGCGCCGCTGTGAAATCAACGGTCGATTCAAACTTACAAGGCGTGGCACTCGGAGCAGTCTTCTTGGCATGCTGTGCTGCTGGCTGCATTGTCCGGTGCAACTTGGCTGGGCTTGGTGGCTTAATGGCTTGGTGGCTGCGCTTGCCGCTTACGGTTTCTGGCTTCCTTTCTGTCTCTCTCTCTGCCCTGTCATGGTGAGGTGCCAGTTGGCATTGGCTGGCTTCTTACAATGGCGCAGTGCATGCATCAACTGTTTGGGTGGCGAGCAGAGACAGGTGAGGTTGTGCTGGGAGGCGGACATAGCACACAAACGAGTCCACAACTGCTGTGCAACATGGGAGGCAGGGCAGAATGGCAACAGGCTGGACAGCATGCAGGGCGGGAGGCCTGGGTGTAAAGCAAAGAGGGCTTCGGTCAGCTGAACTCATTTTCGAGAGCTCGTGAGGCACCAGGAAACAGGTTTTCCAGGATGATAAAGGGCATCATAGCCCGCTGGCGTTTCTGCAGCACGTCAATCCTCACCCTGCGGAGGCTGCGTCTGGCCAGCCGAAGGGTCGGACGAGGCGGCCTGACGCCTCTGCTGCACAGGCGGAGGTGCGACTGCCCCACCAGCCTGAAGCTGTTCCAGCACGCCAGCAGCATCCGTGGTGCCTGCATGTGCAGGGCAAGGGGTGCAAAACATGGTGAGTTCGCCATGGAATGGCTCGAGGGAAGGGGCGTTTCACGGCAACAGCAGGTGCGCAGCGGGCAACCCGCCCTTGGCTCCGCTGAGCCTCTGCACTGCACAGCCACTTGGTGCAGGGGAAGCGCTCAACACAACCCTTACCTAGCGATGAAAGCGCTGCCCCGCCGGCGCCCGGGCCGCTTGTATCTGCCGGTGCAGCATTGTCTGCGCGCTAGGGCTGAGGGAAATTGTGAGTCGAACATCGCGCCGCAGGAGTATGGCTGGGTAAAAAACACCAAACAGCAAAATTCGAGCCACGCTAAGCTTTGAGCAGTCACCTTTGGCCCGGCCCACCTGGCTCCTGCTCGGCCGCAGCAAACTCCGTGGCCGGGGCGGCGCCTGCCTCTGCAGCGCCCCCCGCAGGTGGGCCCCCCGCCTCAGGCAGCGGCTGCGCCTGCAGCTGCTGGGGCGCCTGTTTCGCCGCCGCATGGGAGCCGCCCGAGCTGCGGCGCTTCTCGGCCTCCTGCAGCTTGGCCAGCTCAGCGCGGCAGGTGGCCAGCTGCTGCGTGAGGGATTTCACTTGCTCCCCATGCGCCTGGGCAGCGCTGTCCAGCCGCTGGCGCTTGCTGCTCCGCGCTGCCCGCAGCTGTTCTGCGAGCTCGTCCACCTCGGCTCGCGCCGCAGCCAACTGGGCCTCCAGAGTGGCACACTTGCCCGCTAATTCTGCCTTCTCCTCGTTGCAAGCCTTCAGCTGCGCCTCACTCATCCTGCAGCAGAGCGGGACTGGTTGAACCCTGGCTTGGCTAGCTTGGCACCAGCGCCCGCGCCCGCGCCCACCGGCGCGTGGAGCAGGCTCTCGCAACCGAACCAAGCTCCAAAGCCTCACCCCTGCTGTCGCAACACGGTGTCGAGCGTGCGCCCCTGCTCCTTGAGTTTGCGGCCAAGTTGTGAGCAGCGCTCGCAATCCTCCTCCTCAATTGCGAAACGCACGCGCTTGAGTGCCATCATGTGGGAGAGAATGATACGATTGCTGATTAGCGCTGCTTCGGCGCGTCTTCCGCGTCTTCCACCTGGCACCAGTGCCAGCAAGGCGCCTCCTGCAGGCGGGGATCGGGGGAGCCCACTCATGGCAATCTTGACGGGTTCATGGCTTTCCTGTCCCCAGGCTTTACATTTGGAAGTGAATGCTGGCCAGCATGCAAGCACCCACGGGCGGCACTGCTGCCACCGCGCGGCAACGGCAGCGGTCGGCCTGGCATGCCACGCTGCACCACTCTACTCGCTGTGGCACGCAGTGCTGCCGGCTGCATGGCCGGCGCAGTGTCGCTGAGCGTGGCGCCCACTGGGCTGCATTGCATTGACAGGTTTGGGGCGCTGGGTACAGGTTACACGGGCAGCAGCATGGGTAGGATGGGTGCTGCAGTTGTTGTCAATGCGAGGCTGGCGAACTGGGTTGCCCCAGGGCCGGCGCTAAGTTCTCAAGCTGCCAGGCTAGAGCCGGTTGCCAGCGGGTTGATGCTCAGGCTGAAAGCCATGCGCAGCAGCTGCAGCGTGCCGTCTATTAGTGTCCGCCGCGCGCGCCGCACGCCCCGCCGGATCGACTGCCGCTCAGCGTACAAAGCGTAGAGCAGCACAGCTCCAAGCACCGTGCCGCCTGCCAGCTGCAGAGGGTCAGGGCTGAGCTGCTGCGCAGCAGGAGCGCCTCGGTTGCCCTGCTCCTCAGCGGGAGAGTGTCCCAGCAGCGGCCGCAGAACGGTTGCTGCCGCTTGCACCGCCTGCTGCTGGGCTTGGCACAGCCACTCAATGCCGGCCTGCACGGAGGAGGATGCTTCTCCGCTGCCGCTGCCGCCGCTGCCGCTGCTGCCGGCTGCAGAGCTTGGCTCGTCTGGGGCAGGGACAATCTCCGGCTCTCGCTGCTGCCGCCGCATATGCTTTGGTGCTTGTGCCACGGGGCCAGCTGGCGCTGCTGCCGCCGCCGCCGCTGCTGCTGTCCCGGTGCGGTCTGTGCGTTGGTCTGCTGCCGGCTTCCGGCCATGCGACTGCATGTGTGCGCTGTGCCCACTGCGTTCTGCCCCGCCAGCACTAGCCTGCACCGCTGCCGGTGCACCTGCTGCTGTGCCAGGAGTCAACTGGCTGCCCCGCGGGGTGGGCGCTGCATGGGCCGCCTGCTGCGCTGCCTGCTGAGCCTGCTGAGCCTGCTGTGCTGCCTGCTGCGCTGCCTGCTGAGCCTGCTGAGCCTGCTGTGCTGCCTGCTGAGCTGCCAGCTCGTCCAGCAGAAGCTGCCGCTCGTCTGCTTCAAGGGGCAGCTCAGTGGCCTGCACCCAGCGCACCACCCCTGCAAGCAAACCAAGGTGATGGCGCAGCGTGCGTCACGCTGCAGGGCTGGGCAGTGTGACAACATGTGACACAGCAGCTGCAGGCAGCACGCAGTCTCCACACCTGCTGAGCTGCAACGCCGCTGCACACCCGAGGCAAACATGCCCTGCACTCCACACTCTGCAGCGAGCGCACCTGCCACATCCCGGCGCTCGGGCAGCAGCGCTTCAAACACGTACAGATGGAGCAGCGTCAGGTACTGCGCCCGGCTCCAGCCTGCATCCGATTGAGCGATGGCGCTAGTGAGTGAGCACAGAGGCGGCACAGAGGTAAGCAAAGGAGCTAGCTTTTGCGACCCGCTCCGTAAGCGAGCGCCAATGCGCTAGTGAGCACAGAGGCGACCGAGCTCCTGCATGTTGCTCCAGCCTGCAGCCAAGTGCAACGAGGCAGGTTGCCCAGCTGCCCACCCACCCACCTGCTGCGCTGCCCGGCTGGCAGCTGGACAGCAGGGCAGGCATGGCTTGCTTGGCTTCATCCCCATGATGGCTGTCCACCTGCATGAAACCAAAGGCAGCGGGAGAGTAGCATTGGATCCCGTGGTGTGCTTGCAAGCATTGACTGCGTGCGAGCTAAGGCGATGCGTCGCTGTGCGTGCAACCTCGGCCGGCGTGCCGTGCCCCCAGGCTGCGGCTGCAAAAATGCACCAAGCCCAGGACCAGCCCGGGCCCTTCATAGCAACTCTGCCTGCTGATCACTCCTGGCGGCTGGTACCACTTGTAAGCTCACCGCCAGCGCCAGCCACAGCAGCAGCGCATTGGGCGGTACATCTTCCAGGCGAGGGTAGCAGTCGCTCAGCAGCTGCCGTGCCGCGCTTGCTCTGCAGCAGAAAGCACGGGCAAGGGTGGGGCAGGGCGAGGGGCCGCTTGCAGCCAGTTCGGCCGTTTGCTCAACAATGTGTGTGTGGTTATAAGCCGCAGCCGTGCCCCTCTCTAGCCAAGCCGCAGCCCTGCTTCTCCCTGTCTCGAAACAGCATGGTTCCCCACCGCACCTGTCCTGCTCAAACAGAGCCTGCAGCACCACAATCAGGGCCCGCTCCTGGACGGCCGCAGGCATGCTGCTGCTGGCCAGGCAGCGCCGTGCATGGGCCTCCGCATTGCTGAAATCGCTCAACAGAAGCGCCTGCTCAGCCGCAGCACAGAGCTGGCTGGGGCTGCTGTCGACCGCCGCCGCCATGTTGGGTGCAGGCGGCGGCGACTTGAGCGGCGGCGGCGACGGCGGCGAAGGTGGCGGGCAGCTGCACTGCTGTCGGCGTTTGGCCTGAGCTGCTGTGAGGCACCCCGTGAATCAAGGAGTCAGATGGCTGGCCTGGCAGACACGGCAAGAGGGCGTGAGCAAGCAATGTGGGCAGGCTGGAGTGCCGAACGTCGCTTGCAACTTTACAGACGCGATGTGGTGATTGTTTCGATGTGCAGGGAGGGTGCAGGAGCTTCCTGACGCCCGTTTCAGAATGCCTCGCTGGCAAGAACCCTATGGCGGGTGGTTCCTAGCTCCATTGGCGCCCAGCTCATAGTCAAAGGCTCGCAGGTGCATCCGTAAGTCACAGCAGGCCACAGACGCAGCGCCCGCCTCTCGAGCTCCACTGGCAGCGCCCCAGGTGAGCTTTCCGGCGCTTGCGTGCCAGATCAAACATGGAATGGCCATCACAAACGTCGATATCGGGTGGCCAAGCATTCACAAGCGCGCCTATCTCTCGGGCACGGCCTCACCCTGACCTTGCGCCGCAGAATGGCCGCCGCTCTGCACCTGGCGACCCTGCCCCGCCCCACGGGGCGCTACGCACCCAGCCGCCGCCCGCGGCGTGCCCAGCTCACCGCCGCCGCTGGTCCTGCTGATTTCAGCTCCGAGCAGCTGCAGTCTGCGCTGCAGCACCAGCTGGACAATGCTGGCTCCGCACCGGCCGAGGCATCGGGCGAGGCAGCCAGCCGTGTGCCGAAGAAGAAGACGTCCAGGAGGGCAGAGCGCGCTGCCGCCGCTGCCGCCGCGGTGAGGGCTGCTGCGGTCGGGCTTGAGTGATTAGAGCCGGCAGCTTGCTAACTCGTTGGAACAGCATGGCGCAGCCGGGCACTCTGTGATGCAGCCACGTGAACGTTGAGATCAGGCTGAGGCTGGTTGCAATCACTGTTTGCGCAACAATCAGTCGCACACGGGGGCATTGTGCTTGCTTCTGTCGCTCCGCCCAACTCCTTTCTCGCTCGCTTGCATACCCACAGGTTGAGGCCGAGGAGGCCGCTCGCCGGCAGAGCGAGGAGACGCAGCGGCAGCTGGGCCTGCGCTCCGCGGACGACGCCGCCGTGATTGCGGCGGCGCTGCGCGTGCAGCTGCGGCAGAGCGGCACGTTTGACGAGGTGGGATACAGAACATTGAATGAGGAGGAAACATGTCGTGGAGTGTGCCTGGCATGGCAGGGCAGTGGCCCAAGGCAGGCGGGCAGTGCAGCGCTGTTGCGCTGCAGCATCGCACTGCCACTCTGCTTGCCGACCAACTGCATACTGCCTGCCGGGGTCGTCAAGCCCTGCTGATGCCTGCCCCACGCCTCCAACCCTGCTGCCTGACCCGGCGCATCCAACCCTGCTGCTTGCTGCCCCTTTGCCTGCTGCAGGGCGAGCCGGCGAGCAGCGCAGCGGAGGAGAGCGCCAGCCCTGAGCCTGCGGTCGAGGGGCCCGGCACCGTGCTGGAAGATGGCTCGATTGTGTTCAAGTTTTGAGTCGATTGATTGATGCAGATTGGTGGGCCTGGTTTTGCAAGCACCTCCAGCCAGCTTGGCGAGCCCGGCCTTTGTTACTGGTTCTATCATTCTACCGCAAGCTGGAGCACATTGATTTGTGCCTGAGCTGCTTGCCTCGTTTCCTGAGTTCGTTTCCTGAGTTTGAGACACCCCCGCCGGGCGGCTGCCGTTTTTCCCTCCATAATGCCA
>VFQQ010002133.1_pt1 | contig 23774 bp, 17 predicted proteins | sample 3512341 | NCBI WGS metagenome assembly VFQQ01 (sample SAMN10412373, study PRJNA504923) | tailings metagenome | isolation source: Relicate 2 Philex TSF1 revegetated site | place: Philippines: Tuba, Benguet | collected 2017-08-29 | reverse complement strand
ACTTATACCACATAGCTAATAGATGATTATCAATCGTTGTTTTAATAACAATTTACTTGTATGAATTTGCAAGATTTTGTTGGTAGTTCTTGGATTGCTTGCAATTTAAATGATTAAAACAACTAAAAGTCTATTGCTGCTGTATGTTGAAATAGCTTTTTAAGGAACAACTATTATAATCTTTCAGTATTTTCAAATGCTGAATCTGGTTCTAATCGCTTACAAGTGCATCAAATACTTTATCCCAACCGCCCCAGCCTTCTGTGTTATCGAAGCTGCTGTTATGCCAAATGGCAATAAATTGTCCGTTAACTTGCTTAATTATATTTTTATAATCGTTAATTAAGTTTATGGCAGTTTGGGGTGTAAGTTGTAAGCCGTTTTTTAAGCTTACATCCATTAGTGCAATGGGCCGAACCAACAAGTTTGTTTCTTGATTGGTTGTTAAGTTAAAGAAATTAAAGGGCAGGGCAGTAGAAGCTCTAAATCCGGGCATATCTGCGTAAGCCATGCTCCAGTCTTGGGTAAAATTATTTTCTACTAACCATTCATAGCTTTTAGGCAAAGCAATTTTTAAAAAGTGCCAACGTGCAAGTGTGGGTTCAAAACCAAATAAAGCTTTAAAATTTAAGTATTCTTGTTGTAAAGCTTTTTTGTTAACAGCAGCATAGTATCCGGGATGAAGTGCATGGGTTATGTTATTAGATTGCAATGATTTTATAATCTCATAACTTGAATGCGTTATGGGTAAGTTTTTATCTAATTGATGTTTGTTGCCTGATAAAAGCCAAAAAAACACCATTGGGTGCTTATGAGTAGCCAATTTTTTAAAGGTATCGTAAGGGTCGTTTTGGTGTTGTTTAAAATCATTAAGTTGTTGTAATGCTTCTTTGCGCTGTGCAACAATATGTGCAAACTGTTTTTTTAATAAACCCCACCGCGACAGGCCTTTGTATTTGTACGTTCTATCAATATCAACCGTAATAATTTGTTTGAATTGTTGTACCTTAATACTAAGTTGTGGATACATGGTAGCAATAATATTTTTTGCAGTTTCAATCCATATATCAATAAGCGGTAAGTGCAAAAAATTATTAGCAAAAGCCAGGCTGTTTTTATAGTTGTATCTGCCATGTTTATCGGTTTGTTTATTGCCGTATTCTTCGTATCGCGTAAGCAGAAAGAAAGCCGCAGCAAGCATGTCAAAATGTAGCCAATGTGTGGTAGTTTTAGTATCTGGAATTTCTTCGAATGGCTTGTTAAAAAAAGTAATATGCCAGCGCGAATCGGTATAGGCTTTTAGATTTAGCTTTTGAATGTTTTCTTGATAAAGCAAATTTGTAGCCGGAATATTTATGCAACCCTCCATAATTTCGGTGCCGTAATTAATTTTAGCCGAGTTGCTCTTTAAAAAATAATCCTTACTGGTGGTAATTTTATATTCAATCCCTAATCTGTTAACCAGTAATTCGTTTAAAATGTACTTTAAACGGGCACTTTCATCGGCTGCTAAAATTATAATGGATTGCATGGTTAAACAAGTTTAAATTTCTTTTTAAACTCAGGCGTAATAAAATATATTAGCCATTTTTTTAATTGTAAGCCCGGGCCAAATTTTATTTTATTTTTTGCAAATGGGGTATGTTTTAGGTATTGGGTATATTTATAACCAAAAGGGTTGTAATTTAGCAAATGCCAGGGTTTGCTGCTTCCGGTGTAATGAATGATGATAGGATTTTTTGCAGCCATTGCTAACTCGTTAGCTGAATAGTTATTCAGCAATAATTTATTGCTTATTTGAAACAAAGCACTTTGTTGATTATACACAGGTGGTAGTTTTTTCCATTGGCCTTTTAGGCAGGCATTAAGTGCATCCTGGTCCCAAAAAATAATTTTATCAAGGTTATTCTGAATGTACTGAATAATTGTTTTAGATAGATTTATTTTTCGCCAACGAATTAAATCTATAACCAGCATACCGGCATTAAAGTAGCCATCAGCAGCTTGCAGGTTTAGTCGTTTAAAATCATTAAATGCAGGTTCGGCAACAGCGGCAACAATGCAATTGTTTAAATTTGTTTCCCATAGGGTATGAATATTGCCATCAATAATCATATCGCAATCCAGGTAAATTATTTTATCAATATTTTGGTTTAGCAGTTCCGGAATAATGATTCGGTAGTATGTAGCCAATGTAATATGGTGTGTAATTACAAAACCATCAAATACATTATTGTCTATAGCGTAGAATTGAATGCTGCAATGTTTAAATTCTTTTGTTAATTGGTTAATTTGTGCCTTATCATGTGTTGAGTAATCTGAAGAAAAGCAGTGTAATACAATGTTAAAAGTATTATTTTTTAGCAGCGAAAACAACATGGTATAAGTATGTTGTAAATAATTGCTGTCGGCAGCACATGCTATGTGAACGGGTTGGTTCAAGGCTTTTTAAATACTATACAAGTGGTGCTTATGGTTTTAAAGTACCACGAAGTTTCTTGTTTATTATTGCTTAATAGATGTTTGGCAAATACTTTAAAAAATCCGGCCATTTTAACAAAAGGGTTAAGGTGTTTAGTTGTGTAATTATAGTATGTGCCATTAGTAACTATTTTTGCCTCAACCACACTTAATCCTTTAAAATCTAAGGCAAGTTCATTTATATTAGGTCTATACATTGTGTCAATTGGGTCGGCATGATATGGGAATACATGAGGTACAGACACAACCAAAAGCGTATTATTAGACAATAATGAAATGAGTCCATTTACAAGCGGCTTCCTGTCTTCTAAATGTTCAAGTAAATTAGCACAAATTACCATAGCAGGCTTATAGGTTTTTAATTCTGCAATAAAGTTAGGGTTGGTTAAATCGCCAACAATATCTACGCCTTCAGCCTTTTTAATATCGATATTTAGCAATTTACAACCTAGTTGTTCAATAGGTTGAATAACATTGGTAAGAATATAAGGTTGTTGTTGTAAAAATTCTTTAGTGCTTGAACCAATATTTAGCACAACCGATTCTTTTTGCAAGAATTTTTGGATAATAGTTTTAAACCAAATAGATTCGTTTATGAGCATAGCTTTTATGGTTTTATACCTATACGGCCCGTATAGTCTATTCTGTTAAGAAGAATCGTAATATTTTGTTGTTTTAGGTAAGTATCTACCGCTTCTCTAGCTCCGGCCCAATGCCCATAGTCATCAATAATAATAACACCTCCTTTAACTAATTTCGGAAATAAGTGCACCATTTCGTGCCATGTGCTTTCAAACCAATCAGTGTCTAATCTTAATAAAGCAATTTTATCCGGTATAAATGCTGGTATTGTATCTTCAACTTTTCCTTTTACAAAGTTAACTTTATTCGAAGGATAGCCGGTTTTGTTAATATTTTCTTTAACCCTGTCTAATGTTGCATATGCCCATAGTACGTCTTCTTCATTTTTTGTTCTTTCTGCCAATTGTTTTGAAGCAGCCTCACCTAGTATGTCTTTGTCTTTTTCTGTTGGTTCACTCATGCCTTCATACGTATCATATAAAAATACTTCTCTGCTATTATTTTTATGCTCTTTTAACGCCAATAAGGCGCACATAGTGCTTCCTCCGCGCCACACGCCACATTCTACAATTGCGCCCTCTACATTTGCCTTTTCAATATACTCAATACTTTTATAAACGCTGTAAAGTCTTTCTGCGCTCGTCATTGTATAAGGTTTGCACTGGTTTAATATAGGTATAAACAACGGTTCAAAATCCGGATATGGATTTGTTTCAGTATTTTTTATTAATTTATAACCTAGCGCACCAAATAATTTATTTATCATTTTATTAAATATTTTCGAGGGCAATTTTACATCAAAGCAATAACATTACCGCATCAAAGTAAGTGTGCTTCTGTGTTCAATTACTTTATCGTTGTGTTTCTTTACTTTTAAAATTACAAAATACACACCTTCGGGTGCGTCTATGCCATCGGTGCTTTTGCCATTCCACCTAAAATGAGGCGTATTATTGGTGTAATACAATTGTCCCCACCTGTTATAAATAAACACTTCAGCTTCGTCGCATTGAGCGGTAGCGCCTTTTATTCTAAATTCATCATTTAGTCCATCGCCATTGGGGGTAAACACATTTGGTACTTCTACATTTAATAAGGTATCGGGCAAACTTACAAAGCCATATGCTGTATCGGCGCAGCTGGTGCCAAATTCAACAATTAAGGTTATGGTATCTCCAAAGTATTGGGGAGCAATATATTTTTCCGGGTTTTCTAATGTAGAGGTATCGCCATCCGGAAATACCCAGTAAAAAGAAAAGGCATCTTTTGTTTTGTTTTTAAATTTAAAAATACCCGAGCAGGTGTCTGCTTCAAAATCAAAATTGGCATTTTCTATTCTAAAATCGAATTTTAATGCGGCATTGCTGCATCGCGGACTAATATTAACAGGCGAAAAGCTGTTGGGTGTGGTATTTAAATCGCTTATGGGAGTTATTGGTGTACCACCAGGACAGCTGGCGCAAAGGCTTTGGTATACCACACCTTTTCTGTCGAACCGGCTGGTTCCACCATCCACATGGTCGCCGGTATTTTGGTTGCCACCTAAGTAAGTAGCATACAATAAACTTATGGCACTACGGTTTAAAACCATTAAGTAAAAATCGCTGCCATCTGTAGTGGTTTGAAATGCGCCCGGAGAAACCTCTAAATTTCTTGTGCTGCTGTTTAAAACATTACCCAAACTACTGGTATTACCGCCCCAGCCCGATACATAAATTCTGCCGCACTCATCAACTAAAAATGCGTTTATGGTTAAGTCAATCGTACCACGGCCACCTCCAAAAACAGTACTCCAATTTGTACCGGTTAAATCGTTGCTAAAACACGAAATAAATTGCCGGCCATTGTTATTTCGGTAAACATTGCCTTTTACGGGCATATTGCCCAAACTATGCCCAACTACAACAATATTTTGCGCCTCATCTAATTCAAGCGAAAAAATTTGATCGTAATTAGAAGTTCCCCAATAAGTGCTTCTTAACAACTGCTGACCATTACCCGATAAAACCGCAATAAAACCATCTGCTTGTCCGCCACCAAATGTAGGTTGAATGGCATTACCGGCAGCTTGTAAATCATCGCTACTGGTACCGCCTGCTAAATAAACATTACCATCGTTGCCAATATCAATACTATATAAACCCTCTACACCATTGCCACCCACAAAAGTGCTCCATTCCATTATGCTAAGATCTTTATTAAAGCATGCAACCACGCCATCTTGTGTGCCTTTTAGGGTTGTACTGTGTGCTCCTGTAGTTGTAGGAAAATCGGTAGTATTAGTAACCGATGCCAGGTAAATAAGATTGTTGCTATCGCAGGTAATGTCTCCTCTAAAGCCATCGGCATAAAAATAGTTGGTAACACCGTTATAATTTACCCCATCATTAAACGTTCCACCCAAGTAGGTTGATCCAACCAGTGATGTGCCATCGAATGAAAATTTAAAAACTACAATATCCATGCTGCCGTTGTAAGAAGTATCGTAAGCATTTGGTGTAACCGGAAAGTCGTTAGAAGACGTAGTGCCCAAAACAACCAAATTGCTATCGCTGTCTACAAACAAACTATGCGGATACTCGTTGGCATTGGCGCCACCCATGTATGTGCTCCATAACAAAGTGGTGCCATCTGTGGCGTATTTACTCAGGGTAATATCGCATGGAAACTCTTCCACTTCGGTTAATCGGTCTGCTCTTCCACCTGCAAAATTTTGCCTAAACGAACCTGCTTGTGTAGGATAAGTTCCTGTAGGGTTTATGGTATAAGGTCCGGTAGCAATGCCACCGGCATAAAGCGTACCGTTTTCACCGGGTGTAGCAGTAAAGCCAAAATTATCTACGGTAGACCCACTGTAAGTTAAAAAAACCAAACTTGGGTCTATTACCAACAAGTAATTCTTGTTGTACCCATTGGGAAAATCGTATGATAATACATTACCGGTAAGTTTAAATTTTGCCTGAACTTGCACTGTTTTGCCATCAATAATTTGGTATGCATAAGGCTTATCTTCCCTAATTAATCCCATGGGTGTTTGAATAAATAAATTATCGTATTCAACATATATATTTTGAGATCCGGTAATTTCCACGGCAATTTGGGCGGTATTGGCATTTGGTTCAACCCAAAATTCGTATTTTAGGTTTTTGCCGGTATGGTATTTTAAATCAATGCCCTTGTATAGGTTTTTATAGGCAATGCCTTTAAAGGTGTTTACTTTTTGCGCCCAATTGTTTTTGTTGTTGCCAATAAAATAGTTTTCGTAATGCGCTTGTGGGTTCAACCCAATTATGGCATTGGGTTTAGCATTTAAAAAACTAAATGTTAAAGCATGTACATCAATACTGTCTGGCCAAGCTTTTTCTTGTAAGTGGTTAACAGCCTTATTCCATTGGTTTTTATTGTATAGGTAATATACGATGCTGTTTTTAAGAATATGCAAGTCGAGGCAATAGGCCTGCGCCCTAAAAAAAATATTGGTATTAAATTGCCCTTTATTTTCAGAAAAAAAGGCAGGTGTTTGGTTGTTGTTTACGGGTACTTCGGGGCCATTGGCAGCATGGCAAAAGCTACCCAATAAGAGCCCAATCCATATAAATTTTGGTAGTTGCAAACAATTAAATTCGGTTTGTAAAGTTCGTATAAAATTTTGTTTTGAACCAAGATTAGGCGGTTTTTTACAAAAATTAAGAAAATTTTATATTTGATTGCAACCATTTACAACCAATCATCATCTGTAACCAATAGGAACCGTAAAAGTGAGTAAACCGCTTGATGAAGCCATTATAAAAGCTTGTTTAGCAAACGACAGGAAAGCCCAAGAAGCTTTTTATGCGCACTTTTGCAGTACCATGTTTGCTGTATGCCTAAGGTATAGCAACAACAGAGAAGATGCCAGCGATATTATGCAAGAAGGATTTATTAAGGTGTTTTCTAAGTTGGGTCAGTACCAAGGCAAAGGTTCTTTAGAAGGATGGATGAAACGTATTTTTATAAATACTGCATTAGAACATTACCGTATAAACAAGGTATACTTTGCACAATCAGACATTGAATTGGCGGAAAACCGAGCGGTTAATGATTTTATTCCCGAGCGATTGGATGCAGCATTGTTATTAAAAATACTAAACCAAATGGCACCGGGTTACAGAACAGTTATTAACCTTTATGCCATAGAAGGTTACAACCATGCCGAAATTGCAGAAATGCTTGGTATTTCTGAAGGAACCAGCAAAAGCCAATTGGCCAGAGCCCGACAAGTTTTGGCCGCAGCTCTAGAAAAATTAAAGAAAACAGGTTTAAATTGAACGATATAAACAAAATAGATGAGTTACTAAAGCAAAGTTTCGAGGGCTTTTCTCCTCAGCCGCCTGCCCATATTTGGCAAGGTATTAGTAAACAATTGCCTGTTAGTCAGCCGCCTGTTAATGCAGATATTGCCCAAACCGTTGTAAATACAACTGCAAAAGTTAAAACATTTACGGTTGCTACCAAAGCTATTATAACTGCTGTTACAGTTGCCACAACCGGTGCCGCGATATGGTTGGTTCAAACAAGCCAAACTATTAATGAAACTGCAACCTTGCAGCCTTTAGTAACAGAAGCGCCTCAACCAGCAATTAACAAGGAGCAAACAGAAACAATGACATCAATATTGGCTGAACCTACGCCTGCTAAAAAGCTCGAAAACAAACCTAAGTTATTAGATAATTCAGAAAAAGCGGATGATATATTACCTGTAACTGTTGTTTTGCCTCAAAAAACAACTGAATTAAACGCTGCAGAATTGCCGCAAAATGTAAATACCATTAAAGAAAAACCAATAACAAACACTGAGCCAATTCTTACAATTAAAAATCTGGCCAATGAAGGCAATAAAAAGGAGGAAAATACAGAAGAAACAATCTTGTATGATGAGCCTGAAGAGCCTGGATTAACGGAAGAGATTTTGTTTACCAACGTAATTACACCCAATAATGATGGACTAAACGACTTTTTTGATTTTATAAAATTTAAAAACGCTGATTTTATTAGACTTACAATAATTAATAAACGCCATGAAACTGTTTTTGAAACAGAGGATGAAAAAAACAAGTGGGATGGCAAACATTTTAAAACCGGAATGGACTGTCCGGATGGCTTGTATCAATTTGTTTTTCAGTACAAAACGGTTGGACAAACAGAGGTTAAGTACAAGCTGGGAACTGTAAAGATTTTAAGGTGATTTTTGAATGTTGAAAAAATATTAATATGTTAGCAAACTAAAAATTAAGAAAACAAAACAAATATACGCATATGATTAAACGTAAACTCAAACACAAATTACACCTGCTATTGCCATTGCTGCTGCTATTGGCACCTGCATGGTTGCGGGCACAATCTATTGATATAGATGTAGCACCAAGGGTGGTTTGTTTAGGCCAGCCATCTACATTTAGCGCAGTAATCGTTGGTTACAATCCGGCATTGGTTACATCTTATACCTGGCGCTTTGGTAATGGCGACTCTGCCGTTTTAAATGTTGGTAGCCCTGTAAGTAGTACTTATACTTACCAGTATATTAATGCCGGTGTGTATAATATTACCCTTGTTACGCGTTTTAACGATGGTACAACCATTACACGCCAAATAAACGATACGGTTTATAACAGACCAACTGCTTCGTTTGTAATGACAAGCTTAGACTCGCAGTGTTTTAAGTCTAACAGTTACACGTTTAATAATACCAGTACACAAGGGCCTTTTCCAAGTGCTCCGTTTGCCAGCTACCGTTGGGTTTGGGGTGATGGTAGTAATACAGATATTGCTAACCCAAGTGGTCCGGCCGACAATACTACTACTCATACCTTTGGTTTGGGTAATCGTCGTTTTCAGGTATCTATGACGGTAACCGACCAAAATGGTTGTTCGAATGTTGCAAACCGCTTTGTGTTTGTAGCACCCGATTTAAACCCAAGGTTTGCTGTTAATGGAACACCAAGATGCGACGGTTCGCCTTATATTTTTGTAAACCAATCGCCTATTAGTTTAGCAGATGTGGAATGGTTTAGATGGTACTTTGACGACGGAACCACGTATTTTAGTAATAATCCGGTTTTACCTTGCGACCAGGCCATGTGGACTAACTTCACACACTTATACAATAAGAGTGGTGTGTTTTCGCCATCGCTTGTTGTAAAGCACAGAAGATTTAATTGCATTGATAGTTTTAACTATTCTTTATCGGGCGGACAAATGCCTGAAAATATTGTTTTGCAAATTGATATTAGAACCAAACGTACTTTAACCAACGATACCATTACAGATAGTGCTTGCTTTGCCAACAATAACGAAGCCGCTGTTTGTTTATATAACAACTATCCGCTACAAGGTGTAAATGTGCCGGTGCAAGTATTCTGGGATTATGCCGACCCTTACAATCCGTTTGGTACAGATAAATTCTTGCAAGCAGTACCACCATGTTACCAATATTTAGGTATAGGTCATTTCTTTCCAACGTTAAGGGTTACCTGTCAAGGTCAGCCGCCAAGAATTTTTAACTTCTTTAGTAGGATAGATACCATAAATGATACCAAGAATTATAACCCCGGTATTATGCCAACGGTGCTCGGCTCTCCGCCATTAGCCAATCCGCCAATTTATACCATTAACGGTTATCGATTTACACCTACAGATTCTATAACCAAATACAGGTGGTTATTGCCACCAGCCGACCCAATTACAGGTATTCCTGTAACAAATGTTAATGCAGCTAACGACGAGTTTTTTAGAGCTAACCACGGATTGTTTAATTACGATACCATTATGTTTATTAGCTTAGGTGGCTTATCCGGAGTTACTGCCATGACACCTTATATTGTTAGGTCGTACTGTAAAGACTTTTTTACCATTTCTTTGGTTCCAGATGGCCCTAAAGTAGATTTTACATTTGCGGGTGCAATGCCAACATACAGAAGGTTTACTCAAATTAAACCCAAAGCTGTAGATAGTATTAAAGCCGAATGGAAATGGTTTACAGACCATGAGCCTGATACAGCTATTAAGAAAGTTCGTGGCCAATTGTATGGTTACGGTGTAAATATTTTAGGTCCGGATGTAATGGTAGAAGATGGAAATCCTGCCCGTCCGCCTATTCAAATGCAACAGTACATGAAAAACCAGTGTGGACCTACTTTCCCGGTTGAGTTTACCAATGCATCAAAAATTTATCAAAGTCGCCATTTGTATATGCTATGGGATTTTGCTGATGATTATGCACCTTCATGTACATCATTCTCTCGCCCAGCCGCTAATATGGCTTTACCGCCTTATGCAACGGCACAAGATTTGATAAACAATACCGAAGGCTATTTTGTGGTTAATGGCCGCGTAAATCCTGGTCGTGTAAACTGCCGTTACTCGCACGATACTTTACCAATTCACAGCTACAGAAACTGGTATACCGAAATTTACAGGTGGTTTAAATTTGGTAAAGATTTTCCTCCATACGATAGCACAGGAAATGGTTGGACAAAAGATCCAAGTCAGGTTACATGGGATGGAAACCAAGGTCGTAAGTTGGTTCACCCATTAGATACCGGAGGCGTAGCCGGTTGGGGCAAACCAATGTTTAGCAGCCCTCCAACACCATACCGAATCGACTCGATTGATATGTGGCCAAACGATATAAATCCGAATAACCCCATTACAATTAACCAACCTATCCCGGATCCTTTTGCTACCATGCGAGGATTCTGGCAGTTAACCATTCCTAGTGGTTATAGAATTGATACAGGAGGATTTATATTTCCTAACAACCTACCTCCAATGCCTGATGGCACGTCGCGCAGGTATAGAGGTAACAGTATAATTCCCGGAACCAATAAAACATTTTACGAGTACGTTTTTGAGCGTGCAGTTGCAGCTTGTTATACCGTAACTTTAAACATGATGGACTCTGCCAATAACGAATCTTTTGACCCGATTAGAGGCAGACAGCGTGTAGCAGCTACTATTGATAATATTGTTGGTGCCGACACTACTTTTAGAATAATATTAGTTGACTCTGCTATTAGACCGCGCCAGGCAAACAATACTTACAATGTATTGTCTGTTAAAAATGCTTGGGGACAACAGGTATTCCCATTCCGTGGCGATACTTCACCTGTTCAATACGATGGTGCTAATTACTTTACCATGATTGCTGCTGATAACTTAGTAGTAGATGAATGGGATTGCGGTGGTGAAGGAACGGTACAATTACCTTTAATGAAACCTGATGCATTTGGTTTGGGTAAAGACGGATTGGAATGTCCGGATTTAAGAAGCAGAAATGGTGGAAATCCAACCATTGTGTTTACACAATTTGATGATTTCCCCGGTTTAGCACCTACTTGTGCAAATAGAACTTTCTTGTTATTTAATTACGACTCTTTATTGGATAGAAATGATCAAACGCCATGTGCATTAGACGGATTTGTTCAGTTTGATGGTACATCGCCAATGACCGGACAGGCCGTAACGCCGGGTGGTTTACGTGTACCGGCATTTTACAATGGTGTTAACTTTAACCCAATGACTATTTGGCAAAATCCAAATGGCCAACGTAATGTTACACACTATGTAAAAGACCCAACCGATCCATACGATGATATGCCATTTCATCCGGAAGGTTTTGTAACTGTAGGTATAATTATTGGTAACGGCTGTTTAAGCCCAATAAATTGTAACCAACCGGGTTGTTTATCAGATACAGTTTGGTACCATAATTTCTTCCAGTTTATTACCTTAAATGCACAGTTTACTTATACCCGTTACGACACAAATCAAGTGTTTAATACACCTGGAGGAATAATTCCTAATCCTAACTATTTACAACCATTTAATTACTTACGTGGAAAAGGTTTAGATAGAAATGGTATTCCTAACGGATTAATTTTTGGTGTTAGTTATTTAACACAACAACAATACATAAAATCAGATTTCTGGGATTGGGGTGATGGTACTGTAACAGTTGACTCGTTCTATACCAATTTACAAGATACATTTGTAATCTTACCAAGTAGTCCAAATCCAGTATTTTTTAAGAAAGGGCAATTTCCAATTGCACGTGTTCGCTATGAATTTAATGCAGATGATCCTGCAAATTGGATAGTAGGCGATACAATGCATTTTCCAATTGGTGTTCATGTTTTAGATACATTTGTTTGGGATACGGTATGGCGTTGCGATGATCCATTGCGTGCCGGTCCGCCGCAAAGTGTAAATCAACGATGGATACGTGTAGACTCCATGTTCTTCTTAATGCCTGTTCCACACGTGTATCATAGAACATCGTTTGAGCAAAAAGTGCCATCGGGTACGGCAGGTGTTACTACACGCAGGGGTGATATTACGCCAATTATTAGGGGCTTACAAACCATTACAGATTGTATTAGTGCAACAGTAAGGCAAATAGTAATAGGTGTAATTGACAGCTGTTGGGCAAATGATACCACCTTTTGTATTGGTGAAACAGTATTCTTTACTGATAGTATCCGCTATTGGAACCCAAATGCAACAGGAACACCTCCAATTTATAACCCATTCCGTCCATTACCACTTGGTGCTATTCCATGGGTAGAGGTTCCATTACATAGAATGGGTATGCGTGGTTATCCTAACGATACCATTAAAACCGGTTTAAATTTAACCAAGTACTATGTGCCACCGGTAAATTCTCCGGGTTGTGTTTTTGGATGGACACCAGTACCTTTATTTGGTGCATTTAATGTGTGCGTAAAAATAGATACCTTCTACTACGAACGCATTTATTGGGACTTTAACTCTGATGGTGTAATTGATGCGCATGGTGAAAAACCAACGCATAAATATACCGAACCCGGCCGTTACAAGGTATCAATGATTAGTCGTGATACCATGGGATTCTGGGATACTTGTCAGATTTATATAAATGTAGTTGCACCACGTGCAAAATTCTTAAGCAAAGAATACTTTAATTGCGGAGAGAATGTAACATTTACAGATAGCAGCTATGTAGATGACTGGTGCCAGCAAAATGGAGGCGTTAGTTGCGATAATATCATTCAAAACAGATGGTGGTTTGGTGATTTTGGTTACGGACCTCAGGATTTTAGGTCTATTTTGAAAAATCCTCAGTACGATTATCTGAAAAACGGATGGTATAATGTAATGATGGTAATTGAAACCGAACAAGGATGTTTGGATACATTTAGACGAGACATATTCCTTGCCGGTCCAAGACCACGTATTAAACTTTTAACCGATACGTTAGGATGTGCTCCTTACCGAGTAAGATTGGTTAGTTTCCCTAACGACTCCGGTGCATTAAGTGTTACCAAGTTAACCATTGTAAGAACCGGTTTGCCAAATGGATTGCAAATTCCAATAACGCAAAATCCGGATACCATAGATATTATTTACGATAAGCCTGGCATTTACTACTTGTCTACCATTTCGTATGATAGTGATCCACCAAGTACTGCAACTTGTCCTGCTGTATTTACACCGGATACAACTAATGGATTAGAAAAGCCAATCTTTATACATGTTAAGGATCCATACCATGTAGAGGTTGAAACCGATAAGGATAAAATATGTGTAGGCGAACCGTTTACGATATTTAACCGATCTGACTTTGATACCATAACGAGGTTTAGGGTTTTCCATATGGACAGCGCCTTTACCAACGTGTTGGATACACAGTATAAAACTAACTTTATACGAGATACAAGTTTTAGGTATACATACAATACACCGGGTATATACCGTATTGTATTACAATCAACCAGAACCATACCGGATGCACCAATGTGCGAATACTTCGATACGGTTTCTGTAAGGGCGGTAACCATTAAAGCTGATTTTGTAATTGATAGTTTAGGTAATTCTAAGTTTTTCTTGAATAATAAAACCGATTCAAGTGTAGCTAAACGTTATATCTGGCGTATTTACAAAGAAGACGGAAGTGAGTTTAGGGTAATTGATGTTCCTGATAATGCTAGTCCGTTTAGGGCATTTGAACTGGATATGAAAAACGATACCGGTATTTATAAAGTGTGCTTATGGGCATATACCGATGATCCGGTTTGCGAAGATTCAACATGTCAAATGCTTGAAAACAGATTTAGAATCAGAATCCGAATTCCGAACGTGTTTACACCTAACGGAGATAACTTAAACGATGTGTTTAAGATTGATATTGAAGGTGAAGAATTATTTGACTTAAAGATTTGGAACCGTTGGGGTGGCTTAGTTTACGAAACCACAGATGCTAAAAAGCTTTGGAATGGTAAAGTAAATAATACCGGTGCTGATTGTCCTGAAGGTACTTACTATTACGTATTAAGATACCGTTTAAGAACAGAGAGCGAGCAATCGGTTAGAGGTACAGTAACGCTTATACGCGATTAGGTTTAATCTAATTACTTAACTAACAGCGGGCAACCATTAAAAATGGCTTGCCCGCTGTTTTTTTATGTGGATAACCCTTGCATATTCAAGTAATCAACATATATTTACAACCCCAAGAAGTTATTCATCAGCTGTTTAACTATCTGTGGTACTGTTAATAACTCGATAAAAATGAAGAAAATAGCTGTTTTTACCCTATTAGTTGCCTTCTTAGGAAGCTGCAACCAGCCTAACACAGGCACCGATTACGAACGTTTGTATGCACATAGCATGAATATTAAAGATTATTCTACTGCGATTGTGGCTTTGCAAGCTTTATTGCAAAAGGATTCAACCAATCAGGCTTTTTTAGATACATTACCTGAATTGTATGCTGCGGTTAAAAATTTTAATGCGTGCGAGTATTATACCGATAAAGCCTTACAGCGTGATGGGAATAGTGAAAAATACTTACAGTTAAAGGCCCTGTGTTTACAGCAAGTTGGCGATTTTGAAGGCGAATTGGATATTTATAATAAATTATATGCAAGCACTAATAAATTGCCTTATTTGTATCAAATAACAGCGTATTTATTTAGTTCGGGACAGGTAAAAGAAGCAAAAGCGAATTTAGATGAACTTGAAAAATTATCGGTAAATGCAACCGATAGCGTTGATTTTATGATAAGCGAAACCGAAAAGCAAAAGGTACCTTTACGCGCTGCTTTGTTTAATATGCGTGCATACATGAGCGCTCAAAACAGAGATTTAATGGGTGCCAAAAAATACTTTGAAATGGCATTAAAAGAGTTTCCTGATTTTGTAACTGCACGTCAAAATTACATACAACTCATGCAAAGTGCTCAAGGTGGCCGCTAATATTGTTGTTTGAACCCATATTAATTGAACCAAACCATGACAAACGACCTTAAAATTGTAAATTGTAGTTTAAAGCATTATGCTTTATTGGCCGATTTGGGTGCTACTACGTTTTATGAGGCATACAAAACCCTTCATAAAGCTGAAGATATAAAAGCCTACAATGCTAATGCATACAGTTTTGAGGTAATTAAACAAAATCTTAAAAAGCCTGATGTTTTGTATTTTGTGGCTTATACTATGTTTAAAGAGGTTGGTTATATTAAATTAATTAAAAACGCTTCGGCACCGGGTGTTAATGAGGCTGTAATGGAGCTAGAAAAAATTTATGTATTGCCCGAATTTTGGGGAAGTGGAGCCGGCGATGCTTTAATGAATAAAGCCATTGATGTTACCCGCCAAAGTGGGTTCAACCATTTGTATTTGGGTGTTTGGCAAAAAAATGAACGGGCTATTGCATTTTACAAAAAATTTGGATTTGAGGTTTGCGGCACCCGAACTTTTCAGTTGGGAAAAACTTTATGCGATGATTTTTTAATGATAAAGGCAGTATAAGCAGTAGTTTGCAGCCAGATTTTTAATTTTAACCGAATAAAGGTTTATTTGCACGATTATAAATAAAACGTATATGAATTTTGATTTAGTAGTTATTGGTAGTGGTCCGGGTGGATACGTTGCCGCCATAAGAGCAAGTCAGTTGGGTTTAAAAACTGCCATTATTGAAAAAGCCGAATTAGGTGGTGTTTGTTTAAATTGGGGTTGTATTCCAACCAAGGCATTGTTAAAATCGGCACAGGTTTTTGAATACATTCAACATGCCGGCGATTATGGTATTAATGTTAATGGAGCATCGCACGATTTTTCCGGTGTGATAAAGCGCAGCCGCGGTGTTGCCGATGGTATGAGCAAAGGCATTGCTTTTTTAATGAAGAAAAACAAAATTGAAGTAATACAAGGAGCAGGTAAGCTTGTTGCTGCCGGTAAAATTGAAGTTACTGATGCGTCAGGTGCAAAAAAAATGGTTGAAGCTAAAAGTATTATTTTAGCTACAGGTGCAAGAAGCAGGGAATTGCCAAATATAAAAATAGATGGTAAAAAAGTACTGGGTTACCGCGATGCAATGGTAATGCCACATCAACCTAAAAGCATGATTGTTATGGGCAGCGGTGCAATTGGTTGCGAGTTTGCTTATTTTTATAATACAATGGGTACAAAAGTTACTATTGTTGAATATATGCCAACTATTTTACCTATAGAGGATGAAGAGGTTAGCAAAGAGGTAACGAAGAGTTTTAAGAAAAAAGGCATAGAAATTTTAACAGGAGCATCTGTAGAGAGTGTGGATACAACAGGTGAAGGCTGCAAGGTTAAAATTAAAACAGCCGATGGTATTAAAGAAATGAGTTGCGATGTAGTTTTAAGTGCTGTTGGAATTAAAACCAATATTGAAAACTTAGGACTAGAACAACTGGGTATAAAAACCGATAAAGATAAAGTTGTGGTAGATGATTTTTATCAAACCAATGTTAAAGGTATTTATGCCATTGGCGATATTGTAAAAGGCCCGGCTTTGGCCCACGTTGCAAGCGCCGAAGGTATTATATGTGTTGAGAAAATTGCAGGTCACCATCCTGAACCATTAAATTACGGAAATATTCCGGGTTGTACCTATTGCATACCAGAAGTTGCAAGTGTTGGCTACACAGAAAAAGCAGCTAAAGAAGCAGGTTATCAGATTAAGGTAGGTAAATTTCCGTTTAGTGCAAGTGGTAAAGCCAGTGCAGCCGGAGCTAAAGAAGGATTTGTTAAAGTTATTTTTGATGCCAAATATGGCGAGTGGTTAGGTGCACATATGGTTGGCGCAAACGTTACTGAAATGATTGCTGAAGTTGTTGCTGCGCGCAAGTTAGAAACTACAGGTATGGAAATTATAAAGTCGGTTCACCCACACCCAACCATGAGTGAAGCGGTTATGGAAGCTACTGCACAGGCTTATGGCGAGTGCATACATCTGTAAAATTTATTAACTTATTGTAAACCGCTGTTTAAACCATTGTGTTATACAGCGGTTTTTTTTTGTATTATTGTACATGTCGTTACTGCAAAACTTTATAAAATATATTGATTTAAGACACGAGGTTGAAGACCACGATTATATTCATCAAGTAATAGATGCCGGGGTAGTATTTAAAGGCACCAACTTATGGATTTTGGTATTTGCCATAGTGGTGGCATCGGTTGGATTAAATACCAATTCTACAGCGGTAATTATTGGCGCCATGTTAATTTCGCCATTAATGGGCCCAATTAATGGAATTGGTTATAGCATTGCAACCTATGATTTTTTACTGTTAAAGAAAGCCATTAAGAATTTTGGCTTTGCAGTTATTGCCAGTTTATTTGCTTCTACCGCCTACTTTTTTATTAGTCCGGTTTCTACCGCACACTCAGAACTGCTTGCCAGAACAAGCCCCAGTATTTATGATGTATTAATTGCATTATTTGGTGGTTTGGCCGGCATTGTAGCCATAAGCAGCAAACAAAAAGGCAATGTTATTCCGGGTGTAGCAATAGCAACTGCTTTAATGCCACCTTTGTGTACAGCAGGATATGGTTTAGCAACCAAACAGTTTAACTTCTTTTTTGGTGCCTTTTATTTGTTTACCATCAATACTGTTTTTATTGCATTTGCATCATTGGTGGTTAGTCAGGCATTAAAATTTCCAATACGTACCATTGTAAATGAAGCAAAACGAAAAAGGGTAAATCAAATAATTAGTACTGTAATTGCCATTACGCTTTTGCCCAGTATTTATTTTGGCTATGTGTTGGTAGTAAACGAAAAGTTTAAAAAGCAAGCAGAAGATTATACCAATGCGGTATCGCATATAGATGGATATTATTTGTTAAAGAAAGAAATAAATGCAGAAAAACGATCGATAATGTTAATTTATTCCGGAAATGCATTAAGCAATATAACGCGAAGCCATATTTTAGAATTAGCACCTCGGTATAATTTACAAACCAGCGCCATAACCATTTTAGACAATTACAACAACGATTTAAACAATGCACTTACAGAGCAAAATGCTTTAAACGTTTTGCGCAAAACAATCGAACAAAATCAAAATACCATCGACAGTTTGATAGCTTTAACTGAACAAGGTAAGGTTTTACTACCCGAGGTGCAGGCGCTATATCCTTGGGTAAAAAGTGTTACCCACTCAAAAACTAACAAGTATGCCAATAACCTGCAATATTCTGTGGTAGATTTGGTTGTTATAGAAAGTAATAACACGTATATAACTCCGGAGGAACAAGAAAAAATCAAAATGTGGCTTTCGGTAAGGTTGCGTTCAAGCCAACTACAAGTTTGGTTTAATTTTGAGCAGCAGGGTATTAACTAGCGGTTGTTTTAAAAAAACCGTAATTTACAATTAAAAATCTGCCTGATTTTACTGCAAAAAGTGCATATTTGCTGCTTAATACAAGCCCAATGCTAAAGTTTTTAATATACCTGTTTGTATTTTACTTTATTTTTAGGTTTTTGTTTAAAGGCCTGTTTAATGTAAAAGTGTATCAATACAATCAGTACAACCAACCCAATGGCAATAAACAAAACGAGCCCGAAGGTACTGTAACCATAAACAAAAAAGTATTTAATAAAGGCAAGCAAAACGGTGAGGTTGGGGAGTATGTAGATTACGAGGAAATAAAGTAAATGGAGAAAACCATTAGGCAACTGTTATTAAAGATTTTAGGGTTATCCAATTATTTACAATTGGTAAGCGCTATGTATATACGTGCCATAAGAATGGGTTTTTTGCGCAAAAAATATCCGGAAATATTTTATTTGAACCAACTTATTAAACCAGGTTTTATTTGTGTGGATATTGGTGCAAATGTTGGATATTATAGTGTGCAGCTATCTAAATTGGTTTACCCAAGCGGGCATGTATATGCAGTAGAGCCGGTGCCGTTGTTTGCAAAAGTTTTTCAGCACAATTGTAATAGGTTTGCACAGAAAAACGTAACACTTTATCAGGTTGCATTAGGTGCCGAGCAGCGTGAAGTTATATTGGAAACACCGGTTATGGATGGTGTGTTTAGGCATGGTCTTACCCATATTGTAGATGGCAATAGCAATGCGCAAGCAGGTGCAACTTACAAAGCCAATATGGTTATTGCCGATAACCTTTTTGCCGGATTAGAAAAAATCGATTTTTTAAAATGCGATGTAGAAGGTTATGAAACCATTTTGTTTCCACAAATGATAAATACCATAAAGCGTTGCATGCCCATTATTCAAATAGAGCTTAATAATCCGGAAAATATATTTACCTTATACGAGTTGTTGCAGCCATTGGGTTATAAATGGCATGTTTTAAATAACAATAGCCTTGAACCAACAGATATAGCAGAAGCGCTGAAACTGGCTTCGGGTGATTTTTACCTGATGCCTTAATTGGTTCTACCGTAAAAAATATCAACTACAAAAATTAGAAAATTCTAGAATGCTATTGTTTAAAAGTGCTGTTTCTTCGTGCATGCCCATATGAGCGCTTTGGGTTAAATAGCAAACTTTAGCTACAGGTGGTAATGCCAATTGGTCGAATAAGTCTTGCTCTTGAATTAATTCATCGTGTTTGCCAATTGCAAAAAATACCGGCACATTGCTTGCTGATAATACATCAAATCCGCTGCTTCGGTGCATCATGGCATTTGCAGCTGCAATAATGCCATCCGGTTTGCTGGTTAACGATTGTTCTACCGATGCTTGTACCTCCGGCAAATGTTGGTTAGTGCCAAAGTACAACGAAGGAATAAACGTTGTTAAATAAGGTTTTATGCCCTGTTTTTGAATAAAGGCAATTACTTGTTTGCGTTTTTCTATACGCTCGGGTGTATCTGCTGCTGCTGTGCTGTGTATTAATCCAAAGCCATTTAAGATTTGGCTGTGTTGGCGTGCAAACGCTAATGCAACATAACCACCCATGCTGTGCCCAAACAACGTACATTTTCTTATACCTAACGTGTTTAGCGTAGCTGCAACCACATTGGCCATTTCGTCAATGGTAATATCTTGTACCGTTGGGCTGTTGCCAAAGCCTGGTAAATCTATGGTAACTACGTTGGCATGGCTACTTAAAAACAACACCTGCTTGGTAAAGCAGGTGCTGTTTAAACAAAATCCGTGAAGTAGTACAATGGTGTTGTTACTTGTACTTTTTGTTAAGCTGTAATGCAGCATAACTATTAATAAAACCTGTAGCGGTTATCTTTTACTTTTTTCAATTCTTTTAACACATCATAGTAGCCATACTCCAGTTTGGCTTGTAAGTTATTAATAACCTCTGTTTTGTATTGTGTTAAATCGGCCGGAGCCGGAACCGTGTTGATTTTACTTACAACATAAGCATAAATAGCTGCATCTCCTTTAGCCGGACCAACTAATTTACCTGTTTGTGTTGTTCCTGCAACAAAGCCTGCAAAAATTGGATCGTAACCAACATAGGCAATACTTGGATTTTCGAAGTTAACTGCACCTGCTGGGTTAATAGGCTGGTTTAGTTTTTTACTAATATCATCTAGGTTAGAAGCACCTTGCATGGCTTGCGTAAACTGTTCGGTAATTTGGTTGGCTTTTTGTTCTTTGCGATAGTCTGCCAAAACACGTTCTTTCGATGATTCAAAATCTGCTTTGCCTTTTTCGCGAATGGCTCTTAGTACAGCAACCACATATTTATCGTTACCAACAGTGATTACTTCGCTTACATCGCCAACTTTTGCGTTAAAAGCCCATAAAACGGCTGCTCTTGCATCGCTGTAGCCCGGTAAAAAGTTATCGTTTTCTCTTAAGGTTTCGGCAACACGTTTTTCGTAACCTTTTTCAGCTACACCAGCATCAAAAGATTTTGCGCTATTGTAGTTAGCAGCAAACTGACTTGCATCGTTGTATGCAGCGGCAGTTGTTTTTTCGCTGGCCTCAACAGCACGATCGACCAAACCGGCACAAACCAATTTTTTACTTTTATCGGCAGTAACTTTAACCACGTGTATGCCAAACTGTGTTTTTAAGGTAAATAAATCGCCTTTGTTGGCACGTTTAACAGCATCGTTAAATTCTTTAACCATTTGCCCTTCGCCAAACCAGCCCAAATCGCCACCGCGTTCGCGGGTACCATCTGTTCCAAATTCGCGTGCAAGGTCTTCAAATTTCTCACCTTTTCTAATGCGAGCAGCAATATCGTTGGCTTTCTTTTGGGTATTTAAAGTATCTTGGTTGGTTGAGCCTTCAACACGCAATAATATGTGACTTGCGCGCATGTAAAAAATGCTGTCTTCTTTGGTGCCAACTACTTTATAAATTTTAAAGCGACCATCTTTAAATACCGGCGGGAATACGGTGCCTACTTCACTGGCAAATAACTGGTCGGCAATTTCTTCCGGAAAGCCATTTCTGGCTTTTGCAGTAGGGTCGAATTTTGTATCGCTATTTGCATCAACAAACAACGTATCGTTGGTTGCTAATTTAAATTGCTCGTATTGGTCAAATGCCCATTTTTGAATTGCAGCAGTATCTTCACTGGTAGGTGCAAAATCCCAAACTACAAAATCAACTTTTCTCGAGTTTTCGCGTTCGGTATATTTGTATTGGTGTTTTTTAAAGTAAGATTTTAAGCTGCTTTCGTCGGCTGTAATGGCAGAATCTGCAATGTTGGTAAATGGTATGGCCACAAAATTTAATTCGGCCGAGTTGCTGCGATTAGCAAAAACATTTTTGGCTTCTAAGCTGGTTGCGTACACACCTTTTTTTAATAAGCTTGTGTATTTTTTTTGCAAAGCTTCTGTAATCATAAAATCTTCAAATTCTTTCCACTGTGCTTTTGCTTTTTCGTCGGTACTTTCTGCCATTTGCTTTAAATATACCTTTACTTTAGTAACATCAAACTGACCGGTTTGTGGGTCGGTAAAAGCTTGTTGAATTTGCGGATGCACATTGCTACCATATAGCATATCAATAAGCTCGTCTGTAGTAACTTGAATGCCTAAATCAGCATATTCTTTGTTTAACATTAAATCGTTTAAAAATTCACCCCAAGTTTGTTCTCTTAATTGACCACGGGTATTGTCGTCAATGTTTTCTTGTTGTGTACGGTCTTTAAATTTTTGAAGCACTCGCTCAAAACGCTCCTCAAATTGCCTGTAACCAATGGTTTCACCATTAATTTCTCCAACATTGGTGGTTTGTCCTCCGCCGCTAAACAGGCCAAAGTTTGAGTTTAAAGCATCACTCACCACAAATAAAACCAACGCCAAGCCAACTAAACCTATGGCTAATCCTGATTTGTTTCTTATTTTTGTAATTATCGACATCTAAATGAAATTTTTAAGAACGGCAAAAATAAAGGGGTACACCCCTAAAAATCAAATAATCGCAAAAACCTTAATGCCTGAATAACAGCACACTAAATATTTTTTTTATTTATGTACGGAAAACTATACCTAATTCCCAACTTTTTAAGCGACCAAAACGGTGCAACGTTTATACCCGATTTTGTTAAAATAAAGGTAAATCACCTAAAACATTTTATTGTAGAAACACCCAAACCGGCGCGTGCACTCATAAAACATTTAAATATTGCTCTTACGCAAGATCAAATTCAATTGTGGGAGTTGAACGAGCATACCAACACGCAACAAATTTCTAAATTACTTGATGCATTAAAAGAACATGATGCCGGATTAATTACCGATGCAGGCATTCCGTGTGTGGCCGACCCGGGTTGGCAGTTGGTTAGGTTGGCTCACACCAAAAACATACAAGTGGTGCCGTTACCGGGTGCATCGAGTATTTTTATGGCACTTATGGCCAGTGGTTTTAGCGGACAACAATTTGTTTTTCATGGATATTTGCCCATAGAAAAACCCGAAAGGGCCAGAAAACTAAAACAAATTGAAGCAGATGCTTTTAAATTAAACCAAACGCAAGTGTTTATGGAGGCACCATACCGTAACAATAAATTACTTGATGATTTAATAACTACTTGTAACCCCAACACCTTGCTTTGTATAGCGTTAGACATTACCGGCCCTAATGAATTCATTAAAACTTTACCATTAAAAAACTGGTTGCAAAACAAGCCAAACCTGCACAAACAACCCGTAATTTTTGCCATTGGTGTTTGAACCAACATTTAATGCTGTTTAGGATTTTATATGTTGGTTTAGCGTTTAGTAAATTAGGTTAACAATAAGGTTAGCAGGGCAACAATTTTGCTGTAAGATTTTGATTTTCTCGCGCAACCCAACCCTTCCTAATGCCTGAAAATTAAAATTTCGCTCCTTTGCTTGACCCCCACCGCACACCGCGTATTCGCCAGGTAGATTTGAGTTGAATTCGAATGCTTTCTTCAAGTGGAATTAACATGAAGAATACT
>VFQQ010002132.1_pt1 | contig 23779 bp, 21 predicted proteins | sample 3512341 | NCBI WGS metagenome assembly VFQQ01 (sample SAMN10412373, study PRJNA504923) | tailings metagenome | isolation source: Relicate 2 Philex TSF1 revegetated site | place: Philippines: Tuba, Benguet | collected 2017-08-29 | reverse complement strand
GGGGTGTGTTTCTTTGCTTACTTTCTTTGCACAAGCAAAGAAAGTGAGTCGCCCGTAAGGGGCGAAACCCATCAGATCAGACGACACGCTAACGGATAGTGCCAAGTTACCGACAGCTAACTCTTACTTGCCAGTCCGGTGTCAAGCGTATCTTCCCCGCGAGAATGCGAAGAGCCTTTTTATGCCGCTGCGGTTGGAGGGAGAGAACTTACGGCGCTATCTTGCCTGCGAGTGCGGCGAAGTGAAGCAGGCCGACGAACGGGAAGGAGGACGTTATTCGCTTTTCTGCGTATGACTGGCCAGGCGTTCCAAGGCGGCGCGCAGCCTGGGATCGCTGATGCCCTCGGCGGCCGCCTGGATGCTTTGTGCGGCGCTATTGGACAAGTGCACGGCGCGATCCGTTCCACGATTCTGGCCACCTTGAGGTTGCACCTTGAACAGGATTTTCGTTAAGGTCGCGAACTCTTCGAGCGCCTGCAGTTGTCGTTGCAGCCTTCTTTGCTGATAACGCAGGCGTGTTGCCCAGTGGCCATCGGTCACGATCAATAGCAGACAGCCGTCGCGCCAGGACGCTACATGACAGTGTTCGCGGGCGGCCGGTTGCAGCTGGCTTTCGACAAGACGCTGCAGGTTGGACAGGCGTTGCGCCTGACCGAACAGCGCTTTCAGGGGCTTGGCTTCGCGTAGCAGCGTAGCGGGTGCCTGGGCCGGCAAGGGACGAAACGTCATGGCAGGAGGCCTTTGGTTGCAGAGCCGTCATGGTAGCAGAGCGTGCTGCCGGCCTGTGTTCTGCGAAATGGGGAAGCCATGCATATCATCTTGCTCAACAGCCGTCACGGTTCGGCTCGAACCATCCATCTAGACCTGCGCTGGCTGCTGCTGTCGGCGGTTCTGGCGCTGGTCCTGAGCCTGGGCGCCGGCGCCGCTCTGGGGGCCAAGTGGTTGACTGCCGAGCCTGTGGTAGACGCCTCGCTGGTCGAAGCGCTCGATCAGCAGCGCGAGCAGGTTGGCGCCGTGCGCGAGGATGCCCAGCGCCAGCTCGATGCCTTCGCCGTGCATGTCGCCGAGTTGCAGGCGCGCCTGACCCGGCTCGATGCCCTGGGCGAACGCCTCACGGAACTGGCAGAGCTGGACGCCGGCGAGTTCGACTTCTCGCTCAGCGTTGGCCAGGGTGGTGCCGAGGATGCGCTGGGCGCCTCGGCTTATGCGCCACCGCCTTTCATGAGTGCGCTGGATGAACTGGCGCTGCGCGTGGAAAGCCGAGAACAACAGCTGGAAGTGCTGGAACAGCTGCTTGGCGAACGCCGCCTGAGCGAGGCCGAAACGCTCTCCGGGCGTCCGGTCTTGCAAGGTTATGTGTCGTCGCCGTTCGGCCGTCGCGTGCATCCGCTGACCGGTCGCGCCAGCGTGCACAAGGGCATGGATTTCGCCGCCAAGCCCGGCAGCGATGTGGTCGCAGTCGCAGCCGGCGTGGTGACCTTCTCCGGCAAGAAGAGTGGCTACGGCAACACCGTGGAGATCAGCCACGCCGACGGCTACGTCACGCTCTACGCCCACAACCAGAGCAATACCGTGCAGATCGGTGATCTGGTGCAGCGCGGCCAGACCATCGCCAAGGTCGGCCGCAGTGGCCGTTCCACCGGTTATCACGTGCATTTCGAAGTCAGCAAGGATGGCCGTCAGGTCAATCCGGCGCTGTACATCGCGCGTGCCAACGGCGTCGAGTGAGTGGTCCGTTTCCGCGACGCCCTTGAATTGCCGGCATTGACCCTCATATAAGCTTTCACGCCGCGCCTCTGGCTTGTCAGGGGCGTGGCCTGCGCCATCACGCGGCAGCAATGGGCTGACAACGTCACTTTCCTCCCTGGGTTTTCCGGGTAGAATGCCCCCTTCGCCCGCAGCCATGCAGGCTGCCAGGTCGCGATTTGCGCCGACCTCCATCCATTCGCCGGAAGATCCTGTCGATATGTTTGCGCCTCTGTTGAAAAAACTTTTCGGAAGCAAGAATGAGCGTGAAGTCAAACGCATGCTCAAGGCGGTGCAGTCCGTCAACGTCCTCGAAGAGCAGATGATCGCCCTCTCGGACGAGCAGCTGCGTGGCAAGACCGAAGAGTTCAAGGCCCGTCTGGCCAAGGGCGAAACCCTCGACAAGCTGCTTCCCGAAGCCTTTGCCGTGGCCCGTGAGGCCGGCAAGCGAGTGATGGGCATGCGCCACTTCGATGTGCAGCTGATCGGTGGCATGACCCTGCACGAGGGCAAGATCGCCGAGATGCGTACCGGTGAGGGCAAGACCCTCGTGGGTACCCTGGCGGTCTACCTCAACGCACTGTCCGGCAAGGGCGTGCACGTGGTGACCGTCAACGAATACCTGGCCCGCCGCGACGCCAACTGGATGCGTCCGCTGTACGAATTCCTCGGCCTGTCCGTCGGCATCGTCACCCCCTTCCAGCCGCCGGAAGAGAAGCGCGCCGCCTACGCTGCCGACATCACCTACGGCACCAACAACGAATTCGGTTTCGACTACCTGCGCGACAACATGGCGTTCAGTCTGGAAGACAAGTTCCAGCGCGAGCTGAACTTCGCCGTGATCGACGAAGTCGACTCCATCCTCATCGACGAAGCCCGTACCCCGCTGATCATCTCCGGTCAGGCCGAAGACAGCTCCAAGCTGTACATCGAGATCAACAAGCTGATCCCGCGCCTCAAGCAGCACATCGAGGAAGAGGAAGGTGTGGTCACCCAGGAAGGCCACTTCAAGGTCGACGAGAAGACCCGCCAGGTCGAGCTGAACGAGGCCGGCCACCAGTACGTCGAGGAAATGCTCACTGCCGCCGGCCTGCTGGCCGAGGGCGAGAGCCTCTACTCCGCGCACAACCTCGGCCTGCTGACCCACGTGTATGCCGGCCTGCGCGCGCACAAGCTGTTCCACCGCAATGTCGAGTACATCGTGCAGAACGGCCAGGTGATCCTGATCGATGAACACACCGGCCGTACCATGCCGGGTCGTCGCCTGTCCGAAGGCCTGCACCAGGCCATCGAGGCCAAGGAAGGGGTGAACATCCAGGCCGAGAGCCAGACCCTGGCCTCGACCACTTTCCAGAACTACTTCCGCCTGTACAACAAGCTGTCCGGCATGACCGGTACCGCCGATACCGAGGCCTTCGAGTTCCGCCAGATCTACGGTCTGGACGTGATGGTGATCCCGACCAACAAGCCGATCGCGCGCAAGGACTTCAACGACCTGGTCTACCTGACCCAGGAAGAGAAGTACCAGGCGATCATCGCCGACATCAAGGAATGCCAGGCCCAGGGCCGGCCGATTCTGGTCGGTACCGCCACCATCGAAACCTCCGAGTACGTCAGCCAGCTGCTGAACAAGGAAGGTATCGAGCACAAGGTGCTCAACGCCAAGTTCCACGACAAGGAAGCCGAGATCATCGCCCAGGCCGGCCGTCCGGGTGCGCTGACCATCGCCACCAACATGGCCGGTCGGGGTACCGACATCCTTCTCGGCGGCAACTGGGAAGTGGAAGTCGCCGCGCTGGAAAACCCCACCGACGAGCAGATCGCGCAGATCAAGGCCGAGTGGCAGAAGCGTCACCAGCAGGTGATCGAAGCCGGCGGCCTGCACGTGATCGCCTCCGAGCGTCACGAATCGCGGCGTATCGACAACCAGCTGCGTGGCCGTGCCGGCCGCCAGGGTGACCCGGGTTCCAGCCGCTTCTACCTGTCGCTGGAAGACAACCTGATGCGTATCTTCGCTTCGGATCGGGTGAAGAACTTCATGAAGGCTCTGGGTATGCAGTCCGGCGAGGCCATCGAACACCGCATGGTCACCAACGCCATCGAGAAGGCCCAGCGCAAGGTCGAAGGTCGCAACTTCGACATGCGCAAGCAACTGCTCGAATTCGACGACGTGGCCAACGAGCAGCGCAAGGTGATCTACCACATGCGCAACAGCCTGCTGGCTGCCGAGAACGTCGGCGACACCATCGCCGAGTTCCGCGAGGAAGTTCTGACCGCCGCCATCAACGGCCACATTCCGCCGCAGTCGATGCCGGAGCAGTGGGACGTCGCCGGTCTGGAGTCCACCCTGCAGAGCGATTTCGGCCTGAAGTTGCCGATCCAGCAGTGGCTGGACGAAGACGACAAGCTGTACGAGGAAACCCTGCGCGAGCGCATCCTCGCCGAGCTGCTGGCGGCCTACAACGAGAAGGAAACCCAGGCCAGCAGCGATGCCCTGCGTACCTTCGAGAAGCAGATTCTGCTGCGCGTGCTGGATGACCTGTGGAAAGACCATCTGTCGACCATGGATCACCTGCGTCACGGCATTCACCTGCGTGGCTATGCGCAGAAGAACCCCAAGCAGGAATACAAGCGCGAGTCCTTCGCCCTGTTCCAGGAACTGCTGGAGTCGATCAAGCGCGACACCATCCGCGTGCTCAGCCACGTTCAAGTGCGCCGCGAAGACCCGGCCGAAGAGGAAGCTCGTCTGCGTCGCGAAGCCGAAGCTCTGGCCGAGCGCATGCAGTTCCAGCATGCCGATGCCTCGGCGCTGGCGACTGAACAGAGCAATGGCGAAGAGGGCGACGTTGCCGTGGCCGCCGCGCCGGTGCGTGCCGAGCCGAAGGTCGGCCGCAACGAGCCGTGCCCTTGTGGTTCGGGCAAGAAGTACAAGCACTGCCACGGTCAGATCAACTGATCACCGGTCCGCATGGACCGCTTGCAGTAGAGGGCGCATCAGCTATGCTGCCTGCGCCCTGACAACGCCGCGACGGCTCTGCCGCTCGCGGCGTTTTACCATTTCACCGGCCGCCGCTGCGGTCACTGCACACATGAAGGAGCGCTCTCTATGGCTGTTGGTCTTGGTCCGCTGTCTACCCTGCATCCGGTACCTGGTTTCGAGCTGGGCATCGCCTCGGCCGGCATCAAGCGACCCGGGCGCAAGGATGTGGTGGTGATGCGCTGTGCCGAGGGTTCGCGTATCGCCGGGGTGACCACCACCAACGCCTTCTGCGCAGCGCCAGTGCTGATCACTCGTGAACGCCTGGGCGGCGAGGTGCGTTACCTGCTGACCAACACCGGCAATGCCAACGCCGGCACCGGCGCTGACGGCCTGGCTCGTGCGCGCCGCGCCTGCGGCCGCCTGGCCGAACTGACCGGCGTGGCGGAAAGCGCCGTGCTGCCGTTCTCCACCGGGGTGATCGGCGAGCCGCTGCCAGTGGAGAAGATCGAATCCGCGTTGCAGGCCGCGCTGGATGATCTGAAGGAAGACAACTGGATCAATGCGGCTACCGGCATCATGACCACCGACACCCTGCCCAAGGGTGCCAGCCGCCAGTTCCAGCACGATGGCGTGACCGTCACCGTTACCGGCATCAGCAAGGGCGCCGGCATGATCCGCCCGAACATGGCCACCATGCTCGGCTACATCGCCACCGACGCCAAGGTCGCCCAGGGCGTGCTGCAGGATCTGGTGCGCGACGCGGCGAACAAGTCGTTCAACCGCATCACCATCGACGGCGATACCTCCACCAACGACTGCTGCATGCTGATCGCCACCGGCCAGGCTGCGGTGCCGGAAATCATCGAGGCTTCCGGCGAGCTGTTCACCAAGCTCAAGCAGGCGGTGTTCGAGGTGTTCATGGAAGTGGCGCAGGCCATCGTCCGTGACGGCGAAGGTGCGACCAAGTTCGTTACCGTCCAGGTCAATGGCGGCGGCACCCATCAGGAGTGCCTGGACGTGGCCTATGCCGTGGCCCACTCGCCGCTGATCAAGACCGCGCTGTTCGCCTCCGACCCCAACTGGGGGCGTATCCTGGCCGCTGTGGGCTATGCCGGGGTGCCGCAGCTGGACGTGAGCAAGATCGACGTGTTCCTCGGTGAAGTCTGTATCGCCAGCAAGGGCTGCCGTGCCGCCACCTATACCGAAGAGCAGGGCGCCGCGGTGATGGCCCGCGAGGAGATCACCATCCGCATCGAACTGGGTCGCGGTGCCTGCAGCGAGACCATCTGGACCACCGACCTGTCCCACGAGTACGTCAAGATCAACGCCGAATATCGCACTTAAGCGGCTGCAGGCGGCAGGCTTCAGGCTAAGAGCCTTTAGCCTGTAGCTGCCTTTCTCATTCCCGTGCCTCATGCCCCCATGACGCGCGGGAATTTGCTATTCGGGGTGCGCGCTTTTAACGTCGGACGACTTCTGGGCATTTCGGGAAACTAGGCGAGGAGACGCAAGATGGCCCTGCAACTGGTGATTGGCGACAAGAACTATTCTTCCTGGTCGCTGCGTGCGGCGCTGGTGGTCGATCTGGCCGGCGCCCAGTGTGAAGAGCTGCTGGTACGCCTGTATCAGCCGGACAGCCGCGCTCAGTTGCTGCGCCATTCGCCCACCGGCAAGGTGCCGGTTCTGCTGACCGAGCAGGGCGCGGTGTGGGATTCCCTGGCGATTGCCGAGTATCTGGCCGAGTGCTATCCCGAGGCCCAGCTGTGGCCGCAGGAGCGTCAGGCTCGCGCGCTGGCGCGCAGTATCTGTGCGGAAATGCACAGCGGCTTCACGGCGCTGCGCAGTCATCTGCCCATGGACCTGGCACGGGACAAGGCGCTGGCCGAGCTGCCCGACGAGGCGCAGGCCGATATCGATCGCATCTGCGCGATCTGGGCCGATTGCCGCGAGCGCTATGCCAGCTCGGGCAACTATCTGTTCGGCCAGGCCAGCATCGCTGATGCCTTCTACGCGCCGGTGGCGGCGCGCCTGCGCAGCTATCATGTGGCCCTGCCGACAACGGCAGCGGCCTATGTGGAAACCATCTACCGCTGGCCGGCGTTTCAGCGCTGGTATCAGGCGGCATTGCAGGAGGTGAAGGGGTGAAGCGTGTTCATGTCGCAGCAGCGGTGATCCGGGGTGTCGATGGACGCATCCTCATCGCCAGGCGGCCCGAGGATAAACACCAGGGCGGCCTGTGGGAGTTTCCCGGCGGCAAGGTGGAGGAGGGCGAGGCAGTGCGTGTCGCCCTCGATCGCGAGCTGGAGGAAGAGCTGGGCATTCGTCCGCAGGCGGCGCGCCCGCTGATCCAGATTCGCCACGACTACCCGGACAAGCAGGTACTGCTGGACGTCTGGGAGGTCTCGGTCTTCAGTGGCGAGCCGCATGGCGCAGAAGGCCAGCCCCTGGCCTGGGCCAGCGAGCGGCAGTTGCTGGAATACCAATTCCCCGCCGCCAACAAACCCATAGTCGCCGCCGCGCGGCTGCCGGATCGCTACCTGATCACCCCCGATGGCTTGGAGCCGAGTGAATTGCTGGCCGGCATCCGCAGCGCCCTGGCGCAGGGCGTGAGGCTGATCCAGCTGCGCGCGCCGAACATGTTCGACCCGCAGTACCGCGACCTGGCCGTCGACGTGCAGGGCCTGTGTGCCGGCAAGGCCCAGCTGATGCTCAAGGGCCCGCTGGAGTGGCTGGGGGACTTTCCCGCGGCCGGCTGGCACCTGACCGCCGCGCAGCTGCGCAAGTACGCCGCTGGCGGCCGGCCGTTCCCGGAGCAACGCTGGCTGGCGGCGTCCTGCCACAGCGCAGAGGAGCTGGCGCTGGCCGCGCAGATGGGCGTGGACTTCGCCACCCTGTCGCCGGTACAGGCGACCGCGACGCATCCCGAGGCGCAGCCGCTGGGCTGGGAGGCTGCAGGCGAGATGCTGAGCCATTTCAACCTGCCGGCCTATCTGCTGGGCGGCGTCGGCCCGGGCGATATCGAGCGCGCCTGGCAGGTCGGCGCTCAGGGCGTGGCGGGTATCCGCGCGTTCTGGCCGCAGTAGGGCCGCCGTACACAGCGAGCAGCCATCGCGGTGTTTCCTGGTGCGCGCGGCGCACCCTACGGCTTGTCAGCAGCCATCCACAGTACCTCATTGACGCCCTGGCGCCTGGCGATCAGGCGGGCGGCGACGAACAGCAGGTCGGAGAGGCGGTTGACGTAGGCCAGGCCTTCGGCGCGTAGCGGCTCGACCGCGTTGAGGTGCTGGCAGCGGCGCTCGGCGCTGCGCGCCAGGCTGCGGCAGACGTGGGCCTGTGCGATCAGACGCGAGCCGCCCGGCAGGATGAAGTTCTCCAGCGGGCCGACTTCCTCGTTCCAGCGGTCGATGGCGGCTTCCAGGCGTTCGATTTCCACCGGCTGCAGGGCCTGGTACTCGGGCATCGCCAGTTCGCCGCCCAGGTCGAACAGGCGATGCTGACAGGGGCTCAGTACCTCGCTGATCTCCGCGAGGCCTGGCCAGGTCGCGGCAGCTTCTTTCAGGTCGGCAAGCAGCAGGCCGAGCTGGCTGTTGAGCGTATCCAGCTCGCCGATGGCTTCGATGCGCGGGTGGTCCTTGCCGACGCGGCGGCCGTCGGCCAGGCCGGTTTCGCCCTTGTCGCCAGTGCGGGTATAGATCTTCGAGAGGCGCATGCCCATGACTCAGAGTCCTGTGTTTTCCGGCAGGGAGGCCAGCGGCAGGCGCAGGGTGAAACAGGTGCCCTGGCCCGGCGTGGAGTGCACTTCCATCTGCCCCTTGTGGTTGTTGGTGATGATGAAATAGGAAACCGCCAGGCCCAGGCCGGTGCCCTGACCGACCTCCTTGGTGGTGAAGAAGGGCTCGAAGATGCGCTTGCGCACCGCTTCGCTCATGCCGGTGCCATTGTCCTCCACCTGCACTTCCGCCCAGTTGCCGGCCTGCCGCGTGCGCAGGGTGATGCGGCCGGGCTCGGCCTGCGCGTCACGCTGATGGATGGCCTGCGCGGCATTCTTCAACAGGTTGAGCAGCACCTGCTCCAGCTCGTTGGCGGTGCCGGCCACCGGCCCGAGCAGCGGGTCGAACTGGCGCACGATTTCCAGCTTGCGGAAATCGAAGCTGTCGGCCAGGTCGAAGTCGTTGCCGGCGATCTCCAGTGCCTGATCGACCAGCGCCGGCAGGTCGCAGGGCGACAGCTGGCGGTCGCTGCGCCGGCTGAAGCTGAGCATGTGGCTGACGATCTTGGCGGCGCGCTGGCCGGCCTGCTGGATGCCATCGAGCAGGCGCGGTATATCGCGCGCGGCCATGTAATTCTGGATGGCGGCCAGGCTGACGCCGGCCTGCTCGGCCTGTTCGAGGTTCTTTTCCAGATCCGGCGACAGGCGCCGGCGAATGTTCTGTACGTTGTGCAGGATGGCGCCGAGCGGGTTGTTGATCTCGTGCGCCATGCCGGCAGCCAGGCCGCCAACGGAGAGCATCTTCTCCGACTGCACCATCATTTCCTCGAGTGCCAGGCGCTGGGTGATGTCGTCGATACGGATCACCACACCGCGTCCGGCGCTGCCCATCAGCGGGTAGAAGGTCAGGGCGTAATGATGGGGCTCCTCGTCCTTGTGCCAGGTCACGCGCTCGATCTTTTCCACCTTGTGCTGTTCGGCGGTGCGCTTGAGCTGTGAGAGAAACGGCTTCAGCGGCGGGAAGGCGAGAAAGATCGGCTGGTTCAGCGCCTCTTCCAGGCGCGTGCCGGACAGGGCGCTGGCCTCCTGATTCCACTGCGTCACGTAGAGCTGTTCGTCGAGGGCGATCAGCGCCGAGGGCATGGAGTCGATGATGCTGTTGAGGTAGTTCTGAAAGCCGGTGAGCTTCTTCTCGATCTTGCTGCGCACCTGCACTTCCAGTTCCAGCTTGCGGTTGGAATGGCGGGTTTCCTCAGCCAGGCTCTGGGCCTGATCGAAGGCCTGCTGGGCGTCGTCGCGGGCGCGCTTGAGCTGCTGTTCGCGCGCCTCCATGCGCATCAGCATGGTGTTGAAGGCGTCGGCCAGGCTGCCGATTTCATCCTGGTTGCCGCGGTTGGCGCGCAGCGCATAGTTCTCTTCGCGGGTGACCTGGCGTGACAGCTCTTCCAGGCGGCGAATGGGTTTGGTCACCAGGCGTTTGATCTGTCTGGCCACCAGCAGCCAGAGCAGCACGCTGAACGCCAGAATCACCAGGCTGGCGGTCAGGGTGCCGGTATAGAAGACACTGGGCAGTTCGCTGGAGGCCACCAGCAGCAGAGCGCCGGGACGGCCGCTGGGATGGGGCAGATCGACCAGCAGGTTGGTGCGAAAGGCGGTTTCGCGCCAGTGCGACAATTGGCTGAGCTGCTGCGGCAACTGCAGTCTTTCGCCGCGCTGCAGCTGCGCCAGGCTGTTGCCGTTGCTGTCGTAGATCACCGCTGCACGCAGCGGCGCATAGTCATCCAGACGCCTGAGCAGGGCTTCGGCCGAGTTCGGCGAGTGCAGCGCCTCCTTGCTGAGCGTGGGGCTGGCGATAAGCCGGCCAAGGGTGTGCAGGGCCTGCGGCGCCATGCTTTCCTGGGTGATCCAGTAGGCCGCGCTGATGAACGCCAGATTGGCCACCAGCATCACCGCGGCGAGCAACACCAGCAGTGCAGCGAGCAGTTTGCGGCCAACCGGCAGGTTTTCGAGGCGCTGACGCAGTCTCATGAAGGTATCGCTGTGGCGAAGGAAAACGGCAGGTTAGCGCGGCCCGCCGGCCATTGCCATGCCGGGGTCGCGCGCAATTATCCGGGCTGCGCCGGCCGTAGGGTGTGCCGTGCGCACCGCCAGCGGTGCAACGGTTCGAGACCCTCGGCTAATCCAGCGGCAAGCCGCGCGCGGCGAGGTGCGCCAGCAGGCGCTGCTGCAGGTGTTGCAGGTGCGCCAGGTGCAGGCCGTGGCGCTGTGCGGCGGCGCAGGCGTAGCCAAGCAGGTAGCTGATCTCGGTGCGGCGGCCCTGGGCCACGTCCTGATGCATGGAGGAATAGTTCGCCGCCGTGGCCTCAATCACGCGCTGCACGTCCTCGTGCAGATTGTCCGCCGCAGCCGGTTGATCACAGCGCTGCAGCAGTTCGGTGAGTTCGACGCACAGGGTGGCGACTTCGGCCGGGTGTTGGCTCAGGCCGCCGTTGCGGCAGTCGTGCAGCACGGTGAGCGGGTTGATCGCGCAATTGAGTGCCAGCTTGCGCCACAGGCGCGTGAGGATGTCCGGGCTCCACTGGTGGGCAATGCCGGCGCGCTGCAGCTCGTCCAGCCAGGTTGGTGGCCGCGGGTCGCCCGGGTCGCCCAGCCAGTTGTGACCATTGCCCGCGAACACCACCTGAAAGTCGGCAGGGCGAAACGCACCTTCGGTACTGGAGACGAACAGGCAGCGTTGTCCGGGCAGGGACCGGGCGACGTCGTCCTGACTGCCCAGGCCGTTTTGCAACAGCAGCAGCTCGGCACCAGGGGCCAAGCGCTCGGCGATGCTCGCCACCGCGTCCTGCGCGTCATAGGCCTTGCAGGCAAGCAGCAGGCGCCGGATCGGCGCAGGCTCCTGTGGCAGCTCCGCGGGGATGGCGTAGAGCATGGGTTGGCCCGCTTCGATCAGCGTCAGCCCCCCGGCCTGGCGATAGGCTTCGAGGCGTTGCCGGTCGCGCAGGATCAATCTGACCGGCAGGCCGGCACGGGCCAGGCGAGTGGCCCACAGACTGCCGAGGCTGCCGGCACCGAGGATGTGCCAGGTCACGGCAGGGGCAGGCGCATGGCGGCGACCCGACCGCTGCTGTGGGACTCTGCCAGGAGTTTTTCCGCGTGCTGGATCAGTTGCTCGGGATCGGTGGGCAGTGCCTTGGCGTCCAGGCCGACCAGGCTGATGCCGGCCTTGAGGGTGATGAAGCCCTCGCTGGTCTTGAACGCCTTGAGATTGAGCCCCTCGTGCAGGCGCTTGAAGCTGCTCGGCGAGCATTCGTGCAGGTCTTCGAGCAGGGTGATCAGACCGAAATGGTTGTCGTCCAGGCGGGTCAGCACGTCCAGCGGCCGTACCAGTTGCTGCAGGCGGCGCGCGACGCCGTGCAGCAGCTCGTTGAAGAAGCGGTCGCCGTACTGGCTGCGCAGCTGGCTGGCGTCCTGCAGGCCGATCAGCAGGTAGCAGACGGCGCCGCCGCGCGATTCGATCTGGCGCAGGCTGTCGCCGAGCTTCTGCCGCAGGTAGCGCGGGTTGCCCAGGCCGGTGAGCGGATCGACCAGGTTGCGCCGCTCCAGGCTGGCGATGTTCTGCGTCAGCATGCGGTTCTCGTGCAGCAGGCGCTGCAGGGTATTGCACAGGCGATCGGCGGCGTAGACGCGCGGCACCAGTTGCTCGTTCATCGCCGCCTTGCTGATGAAGTCATCGACGCCGCGGTCGAAGGCTTCGCCCAGCACGTTTTCGCCTTCCTTGCCGGTGAGCAGGATGATGTAGGTGTAGTGATCGGCCGTCTCGTCCAGCTGGCGCACCCGCGCGGTCAGCTCCAGGCCGTCGATCTCGGGCATCAGCCAGTCGGCCAGCAGCACGCTGGCCGGGCGCTGCTCGAGCAGCTGCAGCGCTTCGCTGGCACTGCTGGCGAAGCGCACATCCTGATAGCCAGCCTGGCTCAGTGCACGGCCGATCATGGCGCTGGAGAACTTGGCGTCGTCCACCACCAGGATGCTGAGATGGGGGTTGGGCATGGTGCAGGCTCGCAGGCAGGGAGGAAGGACGCCAAACGGCGTATATCAGTCTGGTTATAATGGGCCCGCCATAGTTATCGTCAAGTCAGGCGCGTTCACTCCGTGAAGAGTATCGCGCCGTCCATCAGGAGCCCACTCATGCCTTCGTTCGACGTCGTGTCTGAACTGGACAAACACGAACTGACCAATGCGGTCGACAATGCCATCAAGGAACTCGATCGCCGTTTCGACCTGCGCGGCAAGTGCAGCATCGAGAGCAAGGACAAGGCGCTGACCTTGACCGCCGAAGCCGAATTCATGCTCGAGCAGATGCTCGACATCGTGCGCAGCAGCCTGGTCAAGCGCAAGATCGACTGCCAGTGCATGGAAACCAAGGAACCCTACGCCTCCGGCAAGGTGATGAAGCAGGAAGTCACCTTCCGCGAGGGCATCGACAAGGAGCTGGCGAAGAAGATCGTCGCCCACATCAAGGACGCCAAGCTCAAGGTGCAGGCCGCCATTCAGGGCGAGCAGGTGCGTGTCACCGGCAAGAAACGCGATGACCTCCAGGAAGCCATCGCCCTGCTGCGCGGCCACGAGTTCGGCATGCCGCTGCAGTACAACAACTTCCGCGATTGAACCTTTGCGGCGCCAGGGCGTCGCAGGCTAGGTTGATAGCACTCTGACCGCCATGGCCTGCCATGGCGGTTTCGTTTCATGTACAGGAAAACCGGAGTCCCCATGGAGATGAACGTCGACGAACTGGTCAAGCTGTCCGAGGCCTGGCTGCCTGTGGTGCTGGAGTACAGCGGCAAGCTCACCCTGGCCTTGATCACCCTGGCCCTGGGCTGGTGGCTGATCAGCAAGCTCACTGCCAGCATCGGCAGGCTGCTGGAGGCGCGCAAGGTCGATCGCGCCCTGAGCAGCTTCATCGGCAGCCTGGTCAGCATCGTGCTGCGCATCCTGCTGCTGATCAGCGTGGCGTCGATGATCGGAGTGGAAACCACCTCCTTCATCGCGATGATCGGTGCGGCGGGCCTGGCCATCGGCCTGGCGTTGCAGGGCAGCCTGGCGAATTTCGCCGGCGGTGTGCTGATCATGCTGTTTCGTCCGTTCCGTGCCGGCGACTGGATCGAGGCGCAGGGCGTATCCGGCAGCGTCGACAGCATCCAGATCTTCCACACCACGCTCAAGACGGGCGACAACAAGGTGGTGATCGTACCCAACGGCGCGCTCTCCAATGGACATATCACCAACTTCTCGCGTGAGCCGCGCCGGCGTGCCGACATCAATATCGGTATCGACTATTCCAGCGATATCAAACGTGCCCGTGAGGTGCTGCTGGAAATCGCCCAGGACCCGCGCGTGCACCTCGAGCCTGCGCCGGTGGTGTTCGTCACCGGCCTTGGCGACAGCGCGGTGAACCTGTCGCTGCGCGTATGGGTGGCCAACGGTGACTTCTGGCCGGTGACCTTCGCCTTCACCGAGCTGGCCAAGGAGCGCCTGACCGAAGCCGGCATCGGTATTCCCTTCCCGCAGCGGGTGGTGCATCTGGCCAAGGCCGAGTAAGGCGCGATGCAATGAAAAGCCCCGGTCGAACCGGGGCTTTTTGTTAGCTGACAATCAGGCCTTCTCGACTGTCGGTGGCGCCGTTTCGAGCGTCGGCTGGAGCTTGTCGCGGCGCCACTGGATGACGATCAGCAGCAGTGTCGGTATACCCATCAGCGCCGTGGCGAGGAAGAAGTGAGCGTAGCCCAGGCTTTCCACCATCACCCCCGAATAGCCGCCAATCAGACGCGGCAGCAGCAGCATGATGGAGCTGAGCAGGGCGTACTGGGTGGCCGAGAACTTCAGGTTGGTCAGGCTCGACAGGTAGGCGACGAACGCCGAGGTGGCGAGGCCGGCGCTGAAATTGTCGCAACTGATGGTGACGACCAGCATGTTCAGGTGCGGGCCCATGCCCACCAGCAGCATGAACAGCAGGTTGGTCGCCGCCGATGCGGCCGCGCCGATCAGCAGGATCGGCATGATGCCGAAGCGCACGATCAACAGGCCGCCGACACCTGCGCCGAGCAGGGTCATCACCAGACCGAAGACCTTGCTGACGCTGGCGATCTGCTCCTTGGTGAAACCCTGGTCGATGTAGAACACGTTGGCCATCACGCCCATCACCGTATCGGACAGGCGATAGGTGGCGATCAGGCTCAGCAGCAGCAGCGCCTGCCAGCGGTAACGCACGATGAAGTCGTTGATCGGCGTCAGCACCGGCGCCATGCCGCCCCAGAACAGGCTGGAGATCGACAGGCCGGTGAGCAGGGTATAGAGCAGCGCGCGCAGGAAGGCGCGGTCGTAGTACAGCAGTTCCCGCAGGCTCGACTGGCCCTGGAACAGCAGCACCAGGTCACTTTCGTAGAACTGGGTGACCATGGCCGGGATGGAGATCAGCAGGATGATCAGCAGCAGCACGGAAAGCAGCTGGTGGAAGAAGCCGTACTTCGCCGCGGCGGTTTTCAGCACCGGTGCCAGGCCGCCCCAGAACAGGCCGGATGCGCACACGCAGGCCAGGGTGCTGTAGAGCATGGCGCGCAGGAAGGCGCGGTCGTTGTAGAGCAGTTCCTGCATGCTGACGTCGCCCAGCAGCATGGGCACCAGGTCGCTTTGGTAGAACTGGATGAACATGGTCGGCACGGCGATGATCAGCACGATCACCGCGCTGATCGCCAGCAGCTGGTGGAAGAAGCCGTGCTTGGGCGGCGCGACATGGATATGTGGCGGGGCGGGCGGCTCGCGCATCCAGATGGAGGTAAGCAGGCCCGGCAGCATCAGCAGCGCGAACACCAGATAGGTGCCGGTCCAGGCACTGAACTGGTAGTTCTTGGCGGTCGAGCCGAAACCTTCAGCGAAGTACAGCGCACCGGCGGTGGCCAGCAGCGCGGCGACGCGGTAGCCGGTCATGTAGGCAGCGGCCAGCGCGGCCTGGTGTTCGTCGCCGAGAATTTCCAGGCGGTAGGCGTCGACGGCGATGTCCTGGGTGGCCGAGGCGAAGGCCACCAGCACGGCCAGGGCGATCAGCGAGGACAGGTGCGTTTGTGGATCGAAGTTGGCCATGCCGACCAGGCCGATGGCGACCAGCCCCTGCGACAGTACCAGCCAGGAACGGCGACGACCGAGCTTGCCGAGCAACGGCAGGCGCCACTGGTCGAGCATCGGCGCCCACACCCACTTGAAGGCGTAGGCCAGGCCGATCAGGCTGGCGAAGCCGATGGTCTCGCGCGCCACACCGGCTTCGCGCAGCCATACCGAGAGGGTGGAGAACACCAGCATGTAGGGCAGGCCGGCGGCGAAACCCAGAAGCAGAAGAGCCAGTGTGGCGGGGTTGGCATAGGTGGCGAGGGCTTCTCGCCAGGATTTGCGTGGCATCAGGCTCGAATCTGGGGAGGACGAATGAATAGCGCGCACTCTAACTGCTGTGCTCCATCGGGCGCCAGCCGTGACGACGCATATCCACCCGTTCGTTCAGGATGCCGATGCCTTCCGCGCGCAGGCGCGCCCGTTGTTCGGCCCCTGAAGGGCTCCCGGCGGCCAGGCTGAGGCGGCCCCCGGCGGCGATCACCCGATGCCAGGGCAGGCTGGTGCCGTCGGGCAACTGGCTCAGGGTACGACCGACCCAGCGCGCGGCGCGGCCCAGGCCAGCCAGTTGCGCCAGCTCGCCATAGCTGAGGACCTTGCCCTTGGGTATCTGCGCCAATACCAGATACAGCGCTTCGCGACGGGCGTCGGCGCTTGCCGCTGGGGCCGCCGGCCATGCAGACTCTGACGGTTTCGTCTTGCCCATAGAGTGCATCCTTATCATGCGCGCAGTGATCGCCCTGTTCCTTTTTACCCTGGCCGCCCCGCTCTGGGCCGATACCGTCTGGCTGGACAACGGTGATCGCCTCAGTGGCGAGATCGTCCTGCTCGACGGCGGCAAGCTGGCGCTCAAGACCAAGTATGCCGGCCAGGTACTGATCGACTGGAAGGATATCGATACCCTCAGTTCGGACAAGCCCCTACTGGTGCGCCGCAGCGGTTTCGACAGCGAGCGCGGCGAAAGGTTGGCCGCCGCCGGCAGCGGCATGGTAGGGGTGCAGGGCGACCGTGAGTACCTGCTGCCGCTGGCGCAGATCACCCGCCTGGTGCCGCCGCGCCCGCTGCTGGAGGACCGCGTCTGGGAGGGCAATCTCGACGCCAAGCTGGACATGAAGCGCAACCAGAACGACATCGACGAGTGGAAGCTCAAGGGCAATACGCGAGTCGAGCATGGTCGTTGGCGCCACGTGCTCAGTGGCGAGCTGGAACGTGAAACCAAGAACGACAAGAAGGTCGAGGACAACTGGGAGCTGGAGTACGACCTCGACCGCTTCTTTACCGAGCACTGGTTCTGGCGGGTCGGGCTGGAGCAGAGCGAGGATGCGTTCGAAACCATCGAGCGCCAGCGCATCCTTGGCACGGGGCCGGGCTATCGCTTCTGGGACAACGAGCTGGGACGCTTCGACCTGATCGGCCAGTTCAACCGTGTGCGTCTGGAGTCGGACGTCGCCGATCTGGCGTTCAATACCACCTCAATCGAGTTGGACTACAAACGCCTGCTATGGGGTACACGGCTGGAGTTCTATGCCAATGCCGAATTGCAGATTCCCCATATTGACCAGATCGACTACGTGCTCGATAGCGAGATGGGGCTGCGCTATCGCCTCAATCAGTGGGCGCGCCTGTCTTTGCTTTACGAGCTGGATCAGCTGCGCGGCCAGGGCCAGACGGTTTCCGATCGCCATTACCTGCTCGGCGTCGGGATCGGTTGGTAGGCCGGTAAACCCCTTCGCCAGCCGCGCCACGCGGTGCCGCTCGGCGGAAAACGCTGAACTCCGCGCTGCGTCGTCTGTCAGCTCTTGCTCTAGTGCCGGGCTTGCGCATAATGCCCGGCTTTTCGCCCCATCAGAGCCTTACTGACTTGCCATGTTGCGTTCCACATCCCTCTCGCTGCTCGGTCTGAGCCTTGCCGCGCTCAGCTCCACCGCCGTTGCCGACACCGTCTGGCTGACCAATGGTGATCGCCTGACCGGCACCATTCGCTTCTTCGATGGCAGCAAGCTGCTGCTGGAAACCGACTACGGCGGCTCCATCCCGCTGAGCTGGAGTAAGGTCGCCACTCTGGAAAGTGACCACGAGCTGCTGGTCAAGCTCGGTCCGGTCAATGGTGAGCGGGCCAAGGCGCTGCTCGCCGCCGAACCGGGCAAGGTGACCCTGGCCAATGGCGACGTGCCGACCACCGTCGAGCTGACGCAGATCGAGCAGATCATGAAGCCCAAGCCACTGGTGGAGGACTTCACCTGGAAGGGCAATATCGACGTCGGGCTGGACTACAAGCGCGGCGAGCGTGATTCCGATGACTACGATGTGGACGTCAAGACCCAGGCGCGTCATGGCCTGTGGCGGCACAACGCGCAGGCCGATTACAACCGCGAGTTGAAGGACGACGTGGTCAGCACCGACAACTGGAGCGCCGAGTACGCGCTCGACCGCTTTCTCACCGAGCAGTGGTTCTGGCAGGGGCGTTTCGAGTACAAGCGCGATCGCATCGAGGAGGTCGAGCGCCAGCGTACCCTGGGTACCGGCCCCGGTTATCAGTTCTGGGACAACGAGCTGGGCGCCTTCTCCATCGCCACCCTGGCCAACCGCAGCGACTACCGTTACAGCAACGGCGAGCAGGACCGCTTCTACGCCATGAGCGTGAAGTGGGATTACAACCGCTACCTGATCGGCAAGACCGTCGAGCTGTTCAGCGTCGGTGAGCTTGGCAAGCCGCTGGAGGGCGTGGCGGATTACACGCTGGATGCCGAAGTGGGCCTGCGCTACAAGGTGACCGACTGGGCTTCGCTGAACATGAAGGCCGAGAAGGATGTCGTCAGCGGCGCCGAGGGTGATCTGGACGAAACCCGCTATACCCTGGGTTTCGGGGTCGGCTGGTAAGTTCCCGCGCTGCTGCCCATGCAAAAAGCCCGCGATTCACTCGCGGGCTTTTTGTTGGCGCAGGGACTCAGACTTCTTCCAGGTCCCGCTTGCGCCAACCGGAGCCACCGGGCAGCACCAGATTGAGCAGCAGGGCGCTGATCGCGCAGAGGGAAATCCCCGACAGGGCGAATTCCTTGCCGCCGATGACCATGCCGCCGATGCCGAAGACCAGGGTCACCGAGACGATGATCAGGTTGCGTGCTTCGGACAGGTCGACCTGGTGGCGAATCAGGGTGTTGAGGCCGACCACGGCGATGGAGCCGAACAGCAGGCAGAGAATGCCGCCCATCACCGGAGCCGGAATGCTTTGCAGGGCCACGCCGAACTTGCCGATGAAGGCCAGGGCAATGGCGAAGACCGCAGCCCAGGTCATGACTTTCGGGTTGTAGCTCTTGGTCAGCATCACCGCGCCAGTGACTTCGGCGTAGGTGGTGTTGGGCGGGCCGCCGAACAGGCCGGCTGCCGAGGTGGCCAGGCCGTCGCCGAGCAGGGTGCGGTGCAGGCCGGGCTGCTTGACGAAATTCTTGCCGGTGACGTTGCCGATGGCGACCACGCCGCCGATATGCTCGATGGCCGGCGCCAGCGCCACGGGCACCATGTACAGGATGGCGCCCCAGTGCAGCTCCGGTGCGATGAAGTTCGGTACGGCGAGCCAGGAGGCCTGGCTCACGGCGCTGGTGTCGATCACGCCGAGCACGGCGGCGATGGCGCAGCCCACCGCGATGCCGGCGAGGATCGGCACCAGACGGAAGATGCCGCGGCCCAGCACGGCCACCAGCAGGGTGGTGATCAACGCCGGCATCGAGATCATCATCGCGGTGCCGTAGGGCACCAGCTCGACGCTGCCATCACCGGCCTTGCCCATGGCCATGTTCACCGCCACCGGCGACAGCGCCAGGCCGATGGAGATGATCACCGGCGCGATCACTACCGGCGGCAGCAGGCGGTCGATGAAGTTGGGGCCGCGCAGTTTGACCAGTACCGAAAGCAGGATGTAGACCAGACCGGCAGCGATCACGCCGCCCATCACCGCGGGCAGGCCGAACTCGCCCTTGGCCGCCAGGATCGGCGCGATGAAGGCGAAGCTGGATGCCAGGAACACCGGCACCTGGCGCTTGGTCACCAGCTGGAACAGCAGGGTGCCGATACCGGCGGTGAACAGCGCGACGTTGGGATCCATGCCGGTGATCAGCGGCATCAGCACCAGGGCGCCGAAGGCCACGAACAGCATTTGCGCGCCGGAAATGCCCTGGCGCCACAGCGGGTCGTTGAATTCCGTTTGCGACATGCTCAGGCGTCCTTCTGCTTGGTGCCGAAGATCTTGTCGCCAGCATCACCCAGGCCCGGAATGATGTAGCCGTGTTCGTTCAGACGCTGATCGATGGAGGCGGTGAAGATGGTCACGTCCGGGTGCGCCTGCTCGACCGCCTTGATGCCCTCGGGGGCGGCGACCAGCACCATGGCGCGAATGTCCTTGCAACCGGCCTTCTTCAGCAGGTCGATGGTGGCGACCATGGAGCCGCCGGTGGCCAGCATCGGGTCGATGATCAGGGCCAGGCGCGAGTCGATTTCCGGCGCGAGCTTCTCCAGATAGGTGTGCGCTTCGAGGGTTTCTTCGTTGCGCGCCACACCCACGGCGCTGACCTTGGCGCCCGGAATCAGGCTGAGCACGCCGTCGAGCATGCCGATGCCGGCACGCAGGATGGGCACCACGGTGATCTTCTTGCCGGCGATCTTCTCCACCTGCACGGTGCCTGCCCAGCCCTCGATCTCGTAGCTTTCCAGCGGCAGGTCGTTGGTGGCCTCATAGGTCAGCAGCGCGCCCACTTCCTGGGCCAGCTCACGGAAATTCTTGGTGCTGATATCGGCGCGGCGCATCAGGCCGATCTTGTGACGGATCAGCGGATGGCGGATCTCGCGAATGGGCATGGGCTGGGATCTCCAACGGGGCTCTGGGAAAAAATCGGGTTAGATTAAAACATTGCTCATGCCAAGTGGTGGGTGACTGATTGGTCACGGTGTGCTGCGCCATGTATCGGCTACGCTGGTCAGTCGAGACTTGGCAAGCGCTGCGCGGGTCTGTACCTTTGCCCGCTTTTATTTGACGGGTCGATCAGTTTTCCGGCTCGCCATTCATCAGCCCTTTGAGAGAGAACGCCCATGTCCGCCGATCTCGCGCATATCCGTCAAGTCATGGCGGAAGCCGATTGCCTGTTCACCGAAGCCGAGGTGGAAGTGGCCATCGACAAGGTCGCCAGCCAGATCAACGCCGAATTGGCAGAGCGCAACCCGGTGGTGTTCTGCGTGATGAACGGCGGCCTGATCTTCTCCGGCAAGCTGCTGACCAAGCTGAACTTCCCGCTGGAAGCGTCCTACCTGCACGCCACCCGTTATCGCAACGAAACCAGCGGTGGCGAACTGTTCTGGAAGGCCAAGCCGGAAGTTTCCTTCATCGACCGCGACGTGCTGATCATCGACGACATCCTCGACGAAGGGCATACCCTGGGCGCGATCATCGATTTCTGCCGCCATGCCGGCGCGCGCGCCGTGCACACGGCGGTGCTGATCGACAAGGAACACGAGCGCAAGGCGCGCCCCGACCTGAAGGCCAACTACGTGGGCCTGCAGTGCATCGACCGCTACATCTTCGGCTACGGGATGGACTACAAGGGCTACTGGCGCAACGCCGCCGGTATCTACGCGGTCAAGGGACTGTAAGCGGTCTTGACGCGTAGGGTGCGCTGCGCGCACCGGCTTTTCTGGTGCTTTCCCCGGTGCGCACGGCGCACCCTACGTGGCTGCTTTTCGTAGGAGCCCCGCCTCGGGGCGAAGCTTTGTGAGCTGCTGCCACCGGGTTCGCGGCGGGGCGCCGCTCCTGCATGCCCGCGCTGTCCAGCCATCGACGCCTGACGTGTAGCCGGATGAAACGACGGCCTCAGGCCTCTCCCAACCAGCGCAGCGCCTTTTCCCGCGCCTGCGGCAGATCCCGCACATAGGCCAGCTCGCCCTCGCGGCGCTGCACGCCGGCGCGCCGCAGTTGCAGGCGAACCTGGGCGGTGGGGCCGCTGAGAATCAGCGCCACGCCCTGCTGGCGATAGTCGCGCAGCACGTTGTCCAGCGCCGCCAGGGCGGTCATGTCCAGCAGTGGCACGGCGCTGATGTCGACCACTACCACCTTCACCCCGGGCGTGAAGCGGCGCAGCACGCTCAGGGCCTTCTCTGCCGCGCCGAAGAACAGCGGGCCGCGAATGGCGTAAGCCAGTATGTGCTCGGGCAGGTCTTGCAGCGCTTCTCGCTGCTGGCGGTTCAGGGCGGCCGTATCGGTCAGCTCGCTCATGCGCTTGATGAACAGGCCGGCGGCCAGCAGCAGGCCGACGCCCACGGCCAGCACCATGTCGAACAGCACCGTCAGCACCAGGCAGGTCAGCAGCACCAGCACATCGCTGCGTGGGGCGATGCGCAGGGTGTGGGCAACATGGTGGGGTTCGCTCATGTTCCACGCCACCATCAACAGCAGCGCGGCCAGAGCCGCCATCGGCAGGTAGCTGAACAGCGGCGCGAGCAGCAGGATGGCGGCCAGCACCACCCCGGCATGGATCAGTGCTGCCAGCGGTGAGAAGGCGCCGGCGCGCACGTTGGCGGCGGTGCGGGCGATGGCGGCGGTGGCGGTGATGCCGCCGAAGAAGGGCGCGGCCAGATTGCCCAGGCCCTGGCCGATCAGTTCGGCGTTGGGGTCGTGCTTGCTGCCGGTCATGCCATCGGCCACCACTGCGCACAGTAGTGACTCGATGGCGCCGAGCATGGCGATGGCGAATGCCGGGGCGAGCAGTTGGCGAATCAGCTCGAAAGACAACACCAGCGGCTGGCCGTCAGCGCCAGGTAGGCTCCAGGGCAGTGCAAGGCTGGGCAGGAAGGGCGGTATGCCGGGATACTCGATACCGTCGAGCTGATAGCTGAAGCGTTCGCCAAGTGTCGCCACCGGCAGCCCCAGGTGTTCCAGAGCGAGCGCGAGCAGCGCGCCGACCGCCAGGGCTACCAAATGCGCAGGGATCTTTGGCATCAGGCGCGGCCAGATCAGCAATGTTGTCAGGCAGGCGAGGCCAACCAGCGTGTCGCCAGGCTGCAGGCCGGGTAGGGCGCGCACCAGAAGATTCACCTGCTCCAGCAGATGTTGCGGTGCGCCAGCCAGATGCAGGCCGAACAGGTCCTTGATCTGCAGGATGGCGATGACGATGCCGATACCGGCGGTAAAGCCCAGGGTCACCGGATAGGGCACGAACTCGATCAGGCGGCCGGCGCGTAGCAGGCCCAGAGAGATCAGGATGACGCCGGCCATCAAGGTGCACAGCAGCAGGCCGCCGAGTCCGTACTGCTGGGTAATCGGCAGCAGGATCACCACGAAGGCGGCGGTGGGGCCGGAGATGTTGAAGCGCGAGCCGCCGCACAGGGCGATCAGGGGTGCGGCGATGAGCACGGTATAGAGGCCGTGCTGCGGTGCCACACCCACCGCGATGGCCAGCGCCATGGCCAGCGGAATGGCAATGATACCCACCGTCAGGCCGGCGCTCAGGTCTCCGCGCAGGGCCTTCCACGAGTAACCGGCGCGCAGCGTCTGGCGCCAGGCGGCGAACAGCGGTAACGATGGACGTGACATGCTGGCTCCCTAATGGCTCGGCGCATTATAGGGTCCAGTTTGCACTGCGCGGCATGACCTAGGTCGGCTGTCGTGTCGATTGTTCGCATGTTAGCCTGCTTGGCTACGCGTTGAGCCGCGCGCGGCGCGGCGGTACACTGCCGGCCCTCTGTAATGCTGGCGGGAGCGGGCGATGCGTAAAGACAAGAAGCAGGTGATTGGCGAAGAAATCAGCGATGACTCGATCAAGCTGTTCCTAGCGGTGGAACCAGCGGACGCCACGCCGCCTTCGTTGCACAAGCTGATCAAGGCTTACCGCGGTCTGCGTATCGATGATTTCGAGCGTTTCGTGGGCTTCTTCGTCGCCGAGGGCTACGACCTCTCCGCCACCGATGCCCAGGGCAATGATTTCATCGCGCTGATCCAGGACCAGCGCAATGCCGAGCCCTACATTGAAGTGATCAAGGCTGCTCGCGGCTGATTTTCGCCGGCGGCAAAAATGCCCGCGTTCCGTTAAGGAGGCGGGCATTTTTTATGGGCTGCGGATGGTGAACTCGGGGCAATAAAAAACCGGCCTCCAGGGCCGGTTTTTTCAAGAACCTGTCGCGATTAGGCGGCAGCAGCTTCGCCCAGC
>VFQQ010002131.1_pt1 | contig 23787 bp, 21 predicted proteins | sample 3512341 | NCBI WGS metagenome assembly VFQQ01 (sample SAMN10412373, study PRJNA504923) | tailings metagenome | isolation source: Relicate 2 Philex TSF1 revegetated site | place: Philippines: Tuba, Benguet | collected 2017-08-29 | reverse complement strand
CCCTCGAAGCTGACGCGATCCTCGGTCCAGAGCTGGCGGATGAGCTTGATGGCCTCGCGCAGGCGGGCCGAGCGCTCCTTGAGTTCCGGCCAGACGATGCCGGTGGGCGGAACCTCGTTGAGGGACTCGCCCGTGCCGACGCCGAGAATGACGCGGCCGGGGAACATCGAACCCAACGTGCCGAAGGCATGGGCAACTACGGACGGATGCAGGCGGAAGGTCGGGGTGAGCACCGAGGTGCCGAGCACGACCTTTTCGGTCCGAGCCAGCACCGCCGCCATCCAGGCCGGGGCGAAGGGCGCGTGGCCGTCGGTATGTTTCCAGGGCTGGAAATGGTCGGACACCCAGACGGACTCAAAACCCGCCTGTTCCGCCTCGACGGCGAAATCCATGAGCTGGCTGGGGGCGAACTGCTCCGCCGATGCCTTGTAGCCAAATCGCACGTCACCCCTCCGATGAACCGTTTGATGCCTCATATTTTGACCAAATGGTCAAACTTGTCCATCGAAATCCGACGATGAAGGCCTTGCCAGCCTCCTCTGCCCGGCACAATAGAAGCCAACGGGCGGGAGGCCCGAGGGACCACATTTTTATGAACACCATCAGTCACAACTGGGCCGGGCACGTCGCTTTCGGCGCGCTTTCCACGCATTTCCCGACCAGCGTCGAGCGAATCCAGCAGATCGTCCGGCAATCGGACAAGGTGCGCGCCATCGGCGCCCGGCACTCGTTCAACGCGATTGCGGACACGCCCGGCGCGCTGATCTCGCTGCGCTCGCTTGCCCGCCGCATCGAGATCGACGCCGCCAGCCGCACCGTGACCATCGATGGCGGCATCACCTATTCGGAACTCTGCCCGGTGCTGGAAGAGGCCGGTTGGGCGCTGTTCAACCTGGCGTCCGTCCCCGATTTCACCGTGGTGGGTGCGGTCGCGACGGCAATCCACGGGTCGGGCAACGCTAACAAGAACCTGGCGTCCTCGGTTGCGGCGGTGGAGATCGTCACGGCTTCCGGCGACATGGTCAGCTTCCGGCGCGGCGAGCCCGATTTTGACGGCGCTGTGGTCAATCTGGGGGCGCTTGGCGTGGTCAGCGCCATGGTGCTCGATCTCGTGCCGCGCTTCGAAGTCCGGCAGGACGTGTACCAGCGGCTGAACTTCGACGCGGTGGCCGACAATTTCGACATGCTGATGGGCAGCGCCTACAGCGTCAGCCTGTTCACCCACTGGAATGGCGATATCGTCGACCAGGCCTGGCTCAAGAGCCTCTCCACCGCCGTGCTGCCGGGCGATCTCTTCGAGGGCCGGCCGGCGCAGGGCGAGGCCAGTCCCGTCTGGGGCAAGGATCCGAACGGCACCACCGGGCAGATGGGGCGCCTCGGCCCATCCTACGACCGGCTGCCGCATGCGCGGATCGGGGCCATTCCGGCCGTGGGGTACGAATACCAATCCGAGTATTTTGTCGCCCGCGCCGATGCAGGGGCCGCGATGCGCGCCATCCGCAGGATCGAGGCAGCACTGCATCCGGTCATGGTGGTGTCCGAAATCCGCACCATTGCGGCGGACGAGCTCTGGCTCAGCATGAACTACCAGCAGGATGGCGTCGGCTTCCATTTCTCGTGGCAGCGCGACTGGCCCGCGATCCAGAAGGCACTGGTGGCAATCGAAGGCGCGCTCGCGCCGTTCGAGCCGCGGCCGCACTGGGGCAAGCTGTTCGTGATGCCGGCAGACAAGGTGCGGGGCCGGTACGGCAAGCTCGGGGCATTCCGCGAGCTCGCCACCCGGCTCGATCCCGCTGGCAAGTTCCGCAATGCCTTCGTCGACGATTATGTCTTTGGCGCCTAGTCGAACCCGCAATGTTGACGGGTTTGCATGGCACCTCAGGCGGAACCGCTGTGGCATCTGCGGGGTATAGCGGATAAAGGGAGGCGTCGCATGAGGCGGCGCTGTCCGGGGAGTGGGTATGGGGCCCTATATTCTGGTTATCGATCAAAGCACGACCACCAGTCGTGCCTTCATTTTCGATGCCAAGCACCGGATCGTCTCGACGTCGCGCATGGACGTGACGCAGCATTACCCCAAGCCCGAATGGGTCGAGCAGGTGCCCGAGGAAATCTGGGCGACCTGCCTATGGGCCTGCAAGGCCGCCATCCGGCAGGCCGGCATCGAAGCCACCGAGATCGCGGGCATCGGCATCGCCAACCAGCGGGCCACCGTCATCGTGTGGGACCGGAACACCGGGAAGACCATTGGCAATGCCGTGGTCTGGCGCGACCAGCGCACCATTGCCGAGTGCAATGCGCTCAACCGGGCCGGCCATGGCGACATGGTGAGCCACCGCACCGGCCTGCTGCTGCACCCCTATTTTTCCGGCGCCAAGATCACCTGGCTGCTGGACAATACGCCGGGCCTGCGCGAGCGGGCCGAGGCCGGTGAGATCGCCCTGGGGACCGTCGACAGCTTTCTCGTGCACAAGCTGACCGGCGGCAAGGCGCACGCCACCGATGCCAGCAATGCCAGCCAGACGCTGCTGTTCAACATCGAGACCAACGAGTGGGATCCGGACCTGCTGGCGCTGTTCAAGGTGCCGGTCGCGATCCTGCCCGAGGTCAAGAACAGTGCCGACGATTTCGGCCTTTGCGAAACCTCGATCTTCGGCGCACCGATCCCGATCCTGGGCGTCGTAGGCAACCAGCAGGCGGCGCTGATCGGCCATGCCTGCTTCGAGCCGGGCATGCTGAAATCAACCTATGACGAACATTGCTTCGCCTTGCTCAACACCGGCAGCGACATCGTACGCTCCAAGCACAGGCTGCTCTCGACCATCGCTTACCGGATCGACGGCGAATCCACCTATGCACTCGAGGGTGCGGTGGTTTCGGTCGGTGGTGCGCTACGCTGGCTGCAGGACGACCTCGAACTGTTCGCTTCCAACGAAGTGGAGCGGCTGGCACAGACTTCCGACCCCGCCAAATCGATCTATCTGGTGCCGGCCTTTGTCGGCGCCGGCGCGGGGTGGCAGGAAGAGGACGCGCGCGGCGCCGTGTTCGGCGTCACTGCCGGCATCAAGCGGCGCGACCTGGCGCGGGCTGCGCTCGAGGCGGTCGGCTATCAGTCGCACGACCTGATGGAGACCATGCGTCGCGACTGGGGTCGCAATACCGAGATCAGCATCCGGGTCGACGGCACGACGAGCGGTTCTGACTTTTCCATGCAGTTTCTCGCCGACGTCACGCAGGCGCCGGTCGACCGCTCGGTGATGACCGACGTGACGCCGCTGGGAGCCGCCTGGCTGGCCGGCTGGAAGGCCGGCATCTGGAAGGATGCGGTGGGTTTCGCGGCACAGCGCGCCAGCGACCGGCAGTTCCAGCCGCGCATGGATATCCGCCTGCGGGACGAAAAGCTCGCCGGCTGGCGCGACGCGGTGCGGCGGGTGAGGCCGGACGTGGAGCTGTCGGACTAGATCAACTGATTCAGTGCGACGGCTCTCGCACTCTTCCACCCACGCGCTGTCATCCTCGGGCTTGACCCGAGGACCCATTGATCACCTTGCGCAAGCGGAAGCGTGGGTCCTCGGGTCAAGCCCGAGGATGACGGTGGTTGGGGTTAGAACTGTCCCTGCCTATAGGTCAGTCGAACCGATGCGCCGCGCCGGCCACCGCAACTCCGACGGGCTCCCCCTGCGCCGGCAGGCCGGCGGCGGACGTTTCGAAAGCCAGTGTCAGACCATCCCTGGCGATGGCGACATGCGCCACCGGGCCAACATAGTCGACCGACACCAGCCGCCAGCCACCGCCTGCCGTGAGATGCAACTGTTCGGGCCGCAGCATGACGCGGGCGGAGCCATCCGGCCCAGCAGCCGAAAGGTCGCCCAACGCGGTCTTCGCTATGCCGCCGTTCACAGTCGCATCAAGCACGATCGCCTGACCGAGAAAACCGGCGACGATCTCGTCGGTCGGTGCGAGATAGAGATTCCGCGGCAGCCCGGCCTGGGCGAGACGGCCATCGCGCAGCACCACCAGCTGGTCGGCAAAGCTCATCGCCTCTTCGCGGTCATGCGTCACCAGAACGGTGGCGATGCCGGCAGCGGTGAGGATGTCGGCGGTGGCCCTGCGAAGCTGGTCGCGGAGGCCGGTGTCGAGTGCCGAGAACGGCTCATCGAGCAGCATCAGGCGCGGCTGGCGTGCCAGTGCGCGGGCCAGCGCCACGCGCTGCTGCTGACCGCCGGACAGTTGGTGCGGCTGGCGGGTCGCCATGCCCCGATCAAGCTCGACGAGATCCATCAGCTCGTGGGCCTGCGCTTCGCCATCGGCACGATCGCGGATGCCGAAGCGGATGTTTTCGAGCACGGTCAGATGCGGGAACAGCGCGCCCTCCTGCATCACCAGCCCGATATTGCGGCGATGGGCCGGAACGCCGGCGGCGGCATCGGCGATGGGCTGACCATCGAGCGTGATGGCGCCGGCATCAGGCACCTCGAAGCCGGCAATCAGGCGCAGCAAGGTGGTCTTGCCCGAGCCGGACGGGCCGACGACGGCGGTACGGGAACCCTGGGCGACGTCGAGGTCGAGATCGGCGAGAGCCTGGGTCGCGCCGAAGCGCTTGCCCAGACCGCGGATAGAAAGGACGCTCATCGGGCCCCGGTAGCCTGCCTGTGGAGGATGACGCAGAGCGGGATGGATAGCACAACCATGGCCAGCGCGAAGGGGGCGGCGCCCATATGGTCAAATTCCCCGGTACGGGCCCAGAACTGGGTCGCGAGCGTCTCGGTGCCGATGGGCGACAGCATCAGGGTGGCGGTGAGCTCGGTGACGATGCCCATGGCGACCAGCGCCATGCCGGCGGCAATGCCCGGAAAGGCCAGCCGCAGCGTGGTGCCGATGGCAGCGCGCAGCGGCGGGCGGCCTAAGGCGATGGCGGCGTTCTGCAATTCGACCGGCACCTGCGCCAGGCTGGCGCGAACCGAGACGATGGCGCGCGGCAGGAAGAGCAGGACATAGGCGATGAGCAGCGTGGCGACGGTCTGGTAGAGCGGCAGCGCGACGCGGACGGTGATCGCCACCAGCGCCAGCGCCACGATGACGCCGGGCAGCGCGCCGACATAGAGGTGAATGTTTTCCAACGCTTTCTGAACGGGACCGGGCGCGCGCGCCGACATCCAGGCGATGGGCAGCGAGACGAGGCAGACGAAGGCGGCGCCGAGCACCGCGTAGAGGGCGGACTGGCCGAGCGCGGAAGCAAGCTGAGGCAGGTGCCAGGCGTCGATGCCGCCGATCAGCATCCAACGCACCAGCGTGACCATCGGCAAGCCGACGGCGAGGATGGTGGTGGCGACGGGCAGCAGCATCCAGAGCGGGGCCGTCCGGCCGAGTTTTGCCAGTGGCGGGAGGCGGGCGGCCCCACCGCCGACTCGAGCATAGCGACGGTTGCCGCGGAGCCAGGTTTCGAGCGCCAGCAGGCCGACAGCGCAGGCGACGAGCACGATGCCCATCAGGTTTGCGGCCGGACCGTCATAGACCGCCTGGAACTGGTTGACGATGGCGACGGTCAGCGTGTCGTAGCGGATGAGAACGAAGAGGCCATACTCGGCCAGCAGGTGCAGCGCGATCAGCAGGCCGCCGCCCAGCATGGCAAGGCGCAGTTGCGGCAGGACGACGGTGAGGAAGACCCTTGCGGGCGGTACGCCGAGAGTCGCGGCGACGTCTTCGGCGGCCGGATCGAGACGGCGGAGCTGCGCGATCACCGGCAGGTAGACCAGCGGGAAATAGGCGAGCACCGAAATGCCCACGGCCGGCCCAAGGCCGCGCAGCATCGGCACGGAGCTGTCCCAGGCATAGGCCATGACAAAGGCGGGAATGGCGAGCGGCGCGACCGCTAGCCAGCGCCACAGCGCCCGGCCCGGCAGGTCGGTGCGCTCGGTGAGCCAGGCCAGCGCCAGCGCCAGCGCCACGCTCAGCGGCACGGCCAGAGCCTGCAGCAGGACGGTGGAGACGAAGATTTCGCCGACCTTGGGCCGGAAGATCATGGCGGCGGCGGAGTCCCAGCCTGCCTGCACCAGCACCCAGACCACGAAGCCGGCCGGGATCAGCGCCAGAACTGCGACCACCAACGCTGCCGCGACGACAGCGGGATGCGCGGCCGAGCGGCGATGCCGCGCGAGCTTTTGCGCAATCGCGCCGTCGGTCGTGGGCAGCGCCAGACTCACGTCACATCACACCGGCGGCGGTCATCAGCATCACCACTTCCTGCGCGTTGAGCAGGGAAGGATCGACCTTGGGGTAACCGATGGTCGAGAGCGGCGGCATGATCGGATTGGCGGCGACACCGGCGCCGATCGGGTATTCGTAGGCGTGGTCGCGGAGCACGGCCTGACCTTCGGCACCGGTGATGAAGGCGAGGAACTGCTGGGCAACCTCGGGATTGTCGGAGGCCTTGAGCACGCCGCCGCCGGAGATGGAGACGAAGCCGCCAGGATCGTCGGCGCCGAAATAGAGGTCCTTGAGCTTGTTCGAGCTCTCGCCGGTAGCTGCTTTGTCGCCGTGATAGTAGTAGTTGTAGATCAGCGCGCCCGCGACCTCGCCCATATTGGCGCCGCGCATGGCTTCGAAATTGCCGCGATAGACCAGCGCGTTGGTGCGCAGGCCGGCGAGCCAGTTGGCGGTTTCGTCCGAGCCCTTGAGCTGCAGCAGCGCCGAGACGATGGCCTGGAAGTCGGCGCCGGCCGGGGCGGCGCCCCAGCGGCCCGCCCATTCGGGCTTGGCGAGGTCGAGCATCGACTTGGGCAGGTCGGCTTCGCTCAGCATTTCGGTGTTGTAGACGAAGACCGTGGTGCGGGCGGCGATGCCGATCCACATGCCGCTCTTGGGGCGGAACTCTTCCGGCACCTGCGCCAGCGTCTCGGGCGCGACGGGCGAGAACAGGCCGGCGTCCTCGACCATGGTCATGGCCGGGGAGTTTTCGGTGAGGAACAGGTCAGCAGGAGAGTTGAGGCCCTCCTGGATGATCTGGTTGGCCATCAGGATGTCGGTGCCCTTGCGGATCGCCACCGGAATGCCGGTCTTGGCCGTGAAGGCATCGGCCCAGGCCTGGGTCAGCGCCTGGTGCTGGCTGGTATAGACCGTGATGCCCGCATCCTGCGCCAGCGCCGGGGCGGCGAGGGCGGTGAAGGCGAGGGCAGTGAGAAGGCGGCGGAGAAGAGGCATCGAGAAGTCCCTTAGTCGACCCACAGGCGGCGGAGGTTTGAGGCGGATTTATTGATGAGATCGTAATGCTCGGACTTGCCGTCGCGCTCGAAGATGGCACGGGCGGTACGTTCGAGATCGAAGAGGATTTCGCGGTGGTCGGGGCGGCGGAAGAGGCTCTGCGCCCAGGTGACGGCGACCTCGCGGGTACCGCGGGTCACGGGCTCGACGCGATGCAGCATTGTGGTGGGGTAGGTCACCGCCGAGCCAGCCGGCAGCTTGTAGGCAGCCTCGCCACCGGTAGTTTCCATCACCAGTTCGCCGCCATCGTAACTGTCGGGATCGGACAGGAAGATCGTCACCGAGACGTCGGCCCGCATGTGGTCGGGTCCCATCAGGGGATTGTCCATGTGGCTGCCGAACTGCATGCCGGGGACATAACGGGCGAAGAGCGGCGGGGCAAAATGTCGCGGCATCACCGCCGAGGCGAAGATGGGGTTATTCTTGAGTGCGGCAATCACTTTTTGTTGAGCCGCCTCAAGAGCAGGTCCGGCGCCCAGCTGCTCGTTGTTTTTCACCAGCCGAGAGGCCCAGCCGGAACTCAGGACGCCGTCGACGAAAACGCCGCTCGCGACGGTGCTGCGCAGCTCCTGGAGCCCCGCAGAGTCGAGCACATCGCCGATACACAAGATCATTCGCGGACGCTTTCCTCAGGCCCTTGCTGCCTAAAGCATAGTTGACTTGCCATGTCAGCTTTCATTAAGCGTTGCCCCCGCGGCCCGCAAGCCGCCCAGGGTCGAATATGTGGAGGGTTGGCGTGGAGCGTCGGACGCGGATCTGGATTGGTCTGGGCACCGCCCTTCTGGTCGGCAGCACGGGTGCCGGTAACGTCGCGGTCGCCCGCGAGACGCCGGTGCTCGACCCCGCCGTCAAACAGGCTGGCGCCCTGCCCGATCGTCCGCGCGTGCATATCGCGCAGGTCGAGGCAGCCGGTGAAGGCGGCCCCAATGAGGGTGGCGGTCCGGTGCTGGGCACCATCACCGACTACCGGCTGAGCACGACCGACACCAGCGCCTTCGTCTACGACGCAAAAGCGCAGGTCACCGGTTATGTCGACCTCGTCGGCAAGACCTACACGGCCGTCAAGGACGCTGCCGCGGCACTGCGCGAGGCGATCGACGCGCTGCACGCCGCGCCGGACGCAGCGACGATCGACGCGGCGCGTCAGGCGTGGCTCACCGCCCAGGCTGCCTATCTCAGGACCGAGGCCTATCTCTTCTATGCCGGCCCGGTCGACGGATTCGAAGGCCCGTTCCCGCGCCTCAATGGCTGGCCGGTGGATCCCGCAATGATCGATGGCCTTTTGGCCGACGCCAACCAGTCGCTGGCGTTCCGCGCCATTGCGCGGCTCAACAAGATCGAGGCGCCGGTCAAGATCACCACCGGCCTTCACGTGCTCGAATATCTGCTGTGGGGAGCCGATGGCGCCCTCACCGCCGACGCCTTTGCGGGCGAAGCCGGTGCGCGTCGCGGCGAGTATGCAGCCTCGGTGGCGCAGCTCTTCCTCAACGACATGACCGTGGTCGCCACCGCCTGGGCGCCGGGCAGCAACAATTTCCGCGCCTCGATGGAGACGATGGAACAGCGCAATGCTCTGGGCCGCGCCTTTGCCGGGATGGCCGCGCTGCTGGGCTACGAAGTGCCGCTGCGCCGCATCGGCGCGGGCCTGTTTCCGGCCAACAAGAACTTCCAGCCGTCGCCGTTCAGCCAGACATCGGCCGACGACTTCGTCAACTCGTTCGCCGGCGCCAAGGCAGTGTATTTCGATACCGGCATCGACAAGCTGGTCGACGCCACCGATGCCGAACTCGGCGCCAAGATCGTCGACGGCTTCGCGGCCGCGGAAGCCGATCTGGGCGCGATGTCGGCGCCGTATGAGCGCTTCCTCGCGCCGGCCTCCGGCTCGCCCGAGCGGGCCACCGCCGATGCGGCAGTCAAGGCGCTCACCAATCTCGCTCGCGATCTTCGCCAGGCCGGCAATCGGCTCGGCATCCTGGTTGTCGTCCCCGGAATGTGACCGGCGGCGAACTAATTCGGGCAAGCCCGGGCGGTCCGCCCTAGCCAGCCCTCAGCGTCGGTCCCGTTGCACGAGAGGGTCGTGCATCTCGGCCAAAAAGGAGAGGACTCCCCATGCTGATCCGTAGTCTCATCACTCTGGGCGCCGTGCTGCTCACCAGCACCGCCCTGGCGCAGGACATCACGTCCGTCGCCGACTTCACCACTGCCGACAAGGCCAACGACTTCCGCGGCCTCGCCTATGGCGCCGACGGCAAGATCTACGTTTCGGGTCACCTGGGCGATCCGTCGGCCGAGACCAACCCGTCGACCGTCGTGGTCGTGGGCCGCCTGAACGCCGATGGCACTCCCGACACCTCGTTCAGCGATGACGGCTTTGCCGAAGTCGACCTCGGCCCCGGCGTCGAGCAGTCGCTCGCCGTCGCGCCGCTCGCCAATGGCGATGTGGTCGCCGCGGTGAACGTCACCGAAGCCGACGGCGGCATCTCGGTCTTCCTCATGCGCTTCGACTCGACCGGCAAGCAGGTCACCGGCACCTGGGGTGGCGACACCGGCGCCGTGGAAGTCGTGTTCGGCTGGGCAAACGCCAACAACGATGCGTTCCCGGGCGTCGACAACCCGCCGCAGGACACCTCGTGGGACCTCAAGGTCGACAACAGCTCGGGCACCGAAAAGCTCGTCGTCGCCGGCCATGGTTCGGCTGCTGAAGGCTCGGGCCGCACCGATCTCGACCGCTACGTCACCCGCCTGATCGCCGCCGACGGTAGCGTCGACCCGGCCTTCAACGGCGGCAAGCCCTTCACCTACCACTCGGCCCAGGCCCTCAATGAAGGTGGCCGTCGCGTCACCGTGGAAGCCGACGGCGCTATCCTCAGCGCCGGCTACACCGCGCTCAGCGAGACGCTGAAGAACCACGTGATCCTGATCCGCCTGCTGCCCGATGGCACGCTGGACCCGGAATTCGGTGGCTTCGTCTCGCCGCAGTCGTCGGCCGACGCCATTGGCCTCACCGCCACTCCGGGCGTCGCCGTGTTCAACCCGCTGGTCGCCGACGGCGGCTTTGCCGAAGGCTATGCCGCGGTGAAGCTCTCGGACGGCAGCTATGTCACCACCGGTTACGGTGGCGCCACCGGCGAAGCCATTGCCTCGACGCTCGGCTTCAAGACCACCGAAGCTCCGGACCTCGTCTCGTTCAAGGTCAAGGGCAAGGAACTCGACGCCACCTACGGCACCAATGGCGCCGCGGTGATCCAGTCCGAGGGCCTGGGCAAGAAGTCGGCTGAAGAGCGCGGCCGCAACGCCATCGCTCTGCCGGGCGACCGCACCCTGCATGTCGGCCGCTTCGGTGGCGCGCCGGCCGTCTACGTGCTCGACGCTTCGGGCAAGCTCGACACCACCGTCAGCGAAGACGGCATCCTCGAGCTGCCGAACGACGCCAACAATGCACAGTTCTTCGGCGTTGCCCTGGCGCCCGATGGCAAGCACGTGGCCGTGTCGACCAACAACGACAAGGCCGGCGCCCGCGTCGTCGTTCTCGAACTGAAGTAAGCGTTCGCGCTCACGACCAATTTGGGCGGCTCCCCGGAGCCGCCCTTTTCATATCCGGGACCCGTTTCATGAAGCGCCTGATTGCCGCCGCCGCCATCCTGCTCAGCGCACCGCTGTTTCCTGCCATCGCCGAGGAAGAAACGCTCGAAGACCTGCTCGCCATCGGCGAGCCGATCTATGCGGCCCGCTGCGCAGAGTGTCATTCCAAAAGCGGCGCGGGCTTTGTCGGCCCCAGCTTCCACGGCAATGACCGGCTCGCCACCGATGCCTTCGTGATCCGCCAGATTACCCGTGGCGGTTCCGACATGCCGCCCTTCGGCAAGAAGCTGACGCCGGACGAGATCATCGCGGTGGGGACGTTCATCCGCAACTCGTGGGGGAATGCCTACGGCGTGCTGAAGGCGGAGGCGGAGTAGGTCCTACTCTCCGCTCTCCCTCTCACCAGCTGTCATCCCTGCGAAAGCAGGGACCCACTCTTCAGCCCGAGTGGAGTGAGAGATGGGTCCCGGGTCAAGCCCGGGATGACATCGAGTAAGTGGTCGAGTGCAGTGGCACGCCCTCGTGGTTCGACAGGCTCACCCATGAGGGCTGCCGAGATGCTGCTGAGGACCTCATGGTGAGCTTGTCGAACCACGAGGTCCGGGCCCTCGCCTACCGCGCCATCTCGTAGCTGAGGCTCCACTCGCGATAGCGCCGGCGGCCGTCTTCGAGATGCCGGCGCATGGCGGTGCGGGCCTCGTCGGAGCGACGGTTGGCAATGGCGTCGTAGACTGCCTGATGCTCGAGCTCGATGGCGTCGAGAAACACCTGCCGGCTCTTGTCGTCGGTGAAGCTGGTGCCGAGCACGCGGCGCGGCAGCAGCCGCTCGCCCATATCGTCGACAAAGACCATGAAGCGGCGGTTGTTGGTGGCCTCGGCAATTGCACGATGGAAGGCGCGGTCCGCGCCGCTGGCCAGCGTGCTGTCACCTTTGTGGCGACGGAACTGGGTCAGCGCCTGCGCCATGCGCAGCAGATGCGTCTCGGTACGGCGCTCGGCCGCCAGCCCCGCGGCCTCCACCTCGATGGCGATGCGGAACTCCATGAAATCGAGGATGTCGCCGATCTCCTGCGGGGCCGCCATGTACATGGTGCCCGAGCCGGCCCGTTCTTCCGGCTTGGCGACGTAAACGCCGCTGCCGCGCAGCGAGCGCAGCCGGCCTTCGGCCTTGAGGCTGGCAATGGCCTCGCGCACCACGGTACGGCTGACGGAAAACTGCTCGCAGAGCTTGTCTGCGGACGGAAGCTTGTCACCCGGCTCGAGGCTGTCAGCCTCGATAAGCCGCAGCAGATCGAGCTTGACCCGATCCGTCAGGTGAATGGTGCTATTGGAAGACATCATCGAAATTTTCAAAGTGGTGTCAGCTGCATAGCGCGTCGGGCGCACAAGTGCCAGCGCACTGCGCTTGCCGACTTTCACAATCTATCATACTTCTTTTCAGAAGTCATATTTATCGGGAGGATTGCCAATGTATGTCGGGACGCAGCTGGGCGGTGACCAGTACGCCAAGGTCGGGGATCGTTACCTCAAGCAGTTGGCGCAACTGGGCGTGAAGCATGTCTGCATCGACGCGCCAGGCGATCCATACGAGTGGGATCGGGACAAGCTCAAGCGGCATGCCGACCACGTCAACGACCTCGGCCTGATCCTCGACATGGTGCAGTTGCCCCTGCCCTCCTCGGGCATCGAGCGGAACCATACTGCCCCCGGCATCGTGCTGGGCAAGCCGGGCGAGCGCGACCGCGAGATCGACGGCATCTGCCGCATCATCGAGGGACTGGCACAGGCGGGCATCGGCGCGGCCAAGTACAATTTCAACGTGCTGGGCATTCCGCGCACCACATCCGAAACCGGCCGCGGCGGGCAGAAACTCTCCACCTGGCGCGCCAACGAGGCCACCAATGGCGATACGCTGACCATTGCCGGCAAGGTGTCGGCCGACGAGTTCTGGGAGCGGATCACCTATTTCCTCGAGCGCGTCGTGCCGGTCGCGACCAGCAACCGGGTACGCCTCGCCTGCCACCCGCACGACCCGGCGACACCGCCCGGCTTCCGCGGCTTCGAAAAGCGCGTGTTGAGCGACGCCGAGGGGCTGATGAAGTTCGTGCAGATCGCCGAGAGCCCCTATCACGGCCTCAATTTCTGCCAGGGCACGATCGCCGAGAGCATGGAGAACCCGCGCGAGGAAATCGGCGAGGTGATCCGCTGGTTCGGCAAGCGCAAGAAGATCTTCAACGTGCACTTCCGCAACATCAAGGGCGGACGCTACTCGTTCACCGAGGAGTTCCCCGACAACGGCGACATGGACATGCCGGCGGCGCTCAAGCTCTATCACGAGGCCGGCTATGACGGCATGATCATGCCCGACCACGTGCCGCATATCGATGCCGACAACTCGATGGAGACCGCCTTTGCCTTCTGCTTCGGCTACATCATCGCGCTGTTCCAGGCCAATGGCTGGGATCCGTATGGGGCGAAGGTGCCGCAGGGATTGCGCTAGCCGTCGAACCGGGATGCCGGGGTGAGGCGATGAAGGGCTCGTCCCACTGCGGCGCCGTGCATTGGGACTTCGATGGCGTCCCCGAGTCGGCGACGGCCTGCAACTGCAGCGTCTGTCGCCGCTACGGCGCGCTGTGGGGCTACGGCTTCTTCGACGAGAGGATCAACATCTCGGGCGAAACGCGGGCCTACCTGTGGAACCGGAAATCGCTGGAGTTCCACTTCTGCCCACACTGCAGCTGTGTGGTCTGGTGGCGTGCGGCAACGCGAGGGGACGATGAACGACGCTTCGGCGCCGTCAACCTGCGGCTGGCTGTGAACCCGGCTGACGTGCAGGCCATCCCGCTGCTCCATCACGACACCGACAGCAATACCGACCTGCCGCCGGACGGCAAATGCGTGGCAGACGTCTGGGCCTAGGGCCCGCGGCTCACCTCGCCCGGTATCTCGCCCGGTTGTTGCGCGCGCCGTGCTCCAGTTCGGCCATGCCGAGCAGTTCGAGCACCGGCGTGACATAGTTGGCGAAGCGGCCGCGATAACCCTTGCGGATGCCGTAATAGCCGCCCACCGGATTGTCGTCGGCGCGGGCCCAGGCCTCGATGGTGCCGTCCTGCACCGGCTTGCCCTCGTCGGCATTGCCCAGCGCGACCCAGTCGCCGCGGTCCTTGAGCATCTGCGCCAGATGGTCGATGGCTTCGAGGCGATAGGAAAGGCGCGTCGACCCGACTTCGACCATCAGCGCCGGCGGATTCGCCTCGGGATCACGCCAGGCCTTGTAGTCCGAGCTCAACGACGGGGTCTTGAGGATCCACGGATCGTCCTTGGTCCCGGTTCCATAGGTCACGACATCGGCCATCGGTCATCTCCCTGCGGGCGGCTTGCCCTGCGCTGGACAACAGAGATAATCCACTTAATGCGACATCTCCTGTCATGGATGAAATGCGGGCATCACGTCTTTTGCAGATTCTTCTGCTGCTGCAGAACCGGGGGCGGATGACGGCGGGCGCCCTCGCCGCCGAACTCGAGGTGGCGCATCGCACCATCCTGCGCGACATGGATGCGCTCACCGAGGCCGGGCTGCCGGTGATCACCTACCAGGGCAACCAGGGCGGCTTCGAACTGGGCTTCAGCTATCGCACGCGGCTCACGGGGCTCGCGGCCGACGAAGCGGAAGCGCTGGCCGTGCTGCTCGACGCGCCGACGCCGCGACTCGCCGAACTCGGCATGGCCGATGCGGCGCGGCGAGCCATCAGCAAGCTCAGGGAGTCTTTGCCCGATCAGGTTCGCGCTCGTGTGCATCTGGCCATCGAGCAGTTCCGGGTAGCCGCCGAGGCGGGGACTGAAGACGGACGGATTCCGGCGATCGCGGCGGCGATCCGGGGCCGGCAGAAGGTCTATCTCCGCGCGCGGTCGGCGACGCCGCTCGAGGTGCATCCGCTGGCCCTGACGCACGATGCCAATGGCTGGTCGGTGGTCGACGCGAGAACATCTGCACCGATCGGCATGGCCGACTGGCACGACATCAACATTTCGAGCCTGCAGTTCTAGCTAGGCGTGCGCGGCGATCAGGGCGCGCAGGGTTTCGCGTTCGGCGGCGTCGAGCTCGGTGAGCGGAGCGCGCACCTTGCCGGCGGACCTGCCGACGAGGTCGGCGCCGGCCTTGATCATCGACACGGCGTAGCCCTTCTTGCGGTCGCGCAGGTCGATCAGCGGCAGGTAGAAGCTCTTCATCAGCGAATCCACCGTCGCGGCATCGCGCTGGCGCACGGCCTTGTAGAAGCGCAGCGCCAGCTCGGGCACAAAGTTGAACACGGCGGACGAATAGGTGGTGACGCCCATTTCGAGATAGGGCTGGGCGAAGACTTCGGCGGTCGGCAGGCCACCGATATGGACCAGGCGGTCGCCGAGACGATAGTGCACGCGCTGCATCAGCTGCAGGTCGCCGATGCCGTCCTTGTAGCCGATGAAGTTGGGGCACATCTCGGCGAGCTTTTCGAGCCCGGCCGGCGACAGCCTGGTATTGTCGCGCGCGTAGTAGATGACGCCGAGGCCGACCGCGTTGCAGATGGCCTTCATGTGCTCGATGACGCCGGCTTCTTCGGCGACCATCAGATAGTGCGGCAGCACCAGGATGCCGGCCGCGCCGGCGGCCTCGGCGCGCCGCGCCAGATCGATGGCCATGCGGGTGCCGTAGCCGACGCCGGCGAGCACGGGGCAGCTCTTGTCGCTGTTTTCCACAGCCGTGCGGATGACGCGATCGTACTCGTCATAGCCGATGGAGAAGAACTCGCCGGTGCCGCCGGCAGCGAACAAACCGGCCGCGCCATAGGACGAGAGCCACTGCAGCCGGCGAGCGTAGCCGGCATCGTCGAACTCGCCGTCAGCGTTGAAATCCGTGACCGGAAAGGACAGCAGGCCGGAGCCGATCTTCGCCTTGATTTCGTCGAAGCTCACGGCTTTTCTCCCGATCAAAGTAGTATGATGACTTTTCGCGTAGCACCGGCCCCAGGGCCTGTCAACGCGAGTAACAGCAAGTACGGGGCACCGGTATCGTACCTCAGGCCTAAGCAAGAAGTATGATTCATTGTTGACAGCGTCGGCTTTGACCGACAGATTGCCGCATGTCCGCACCGAAATATCGGGCGGATGGAACGGGCCAAAGCTCGGAGGGAGGCGACACAATGCGCCTGGCTTTTGCTGCCCTTGCCGGAGGTGCCTTCCGGGCGCCGGCACTGGATTGCCTGATGTCGCCCGCAGGGGCGCACTCATCGTCGCGGCCGACTGACGGGGCAACCCGTCGCGCATCGCATCATCGGTGGATTCACGCATCCGGACGCAGCGAACTTCGAACAGGAGGCGCCGCCTAAGCGACTTCCATGACGACCAAGCAGGTGAGCAACGGTTGGAGGGCCGCACCTGCCAGATCCAGTTCATTTTTGGAGGAGAGAAGTATGGACAAGAACAAATTCAGCCGCCGCGACATTCTGCGTGGCTCAGCGGCTGCCGGCGCGGGTCTCACCATGGCGGGCATCGGCCTGCCGGCATTGGCCCAGGATGCGCCCAAGCCCGATGCTCCCCTGCCGGTTGGCGGCTCGGGCAAGCTCACGGTCATTCACCGGACCGAGTATTTCGAAGCCGCACAGACGGCGTTCCGCGACACGGTTCAGGCCTTTGCCGACTCCAAGGGTGTCCAGCTCGACATTTCGACGACGAACCCCGAGTCCTTCGGCGACTTCATGGGCAAGATGTCGGCGGCCGTGAAGGCCGGCAATCCGCCCGACTTCGCCTACACATCCAACGTCTCGATCTCGCAGCTGCACCTGCTCGACCTGGTCGAGGACGTGAGCGACGTGGTCGATGAAGCGATCGCCAAGTACGGCGACATCATGCCGGGCCTCAATGCCGCCAAGACCGCCCAGCTCGACGGCAAGTGGTGGGCCATCCCGCTGATCGGCACCACCACCGGCTATTATGCCCGTGGCGACAAACTCAAGGAAAAGGGCATCGACCCGGCTTCGCTCAAGACCATCGTGGATCGCCGCGAGGCCGCACTGGCCATCTCCGGTCCCGACTTCTACGGCTGGGGCTTCACGCCCAACCAGTCGGGCGACGGTTTCGGCTTCCTGATCTCGGTGGTGCAGGCCTTCGGCGGCTCGTTCACCGACGAGACCGGCCAGATCGTCAAGTTCCACTCGCCCGAAACCGTGGCAGCGTTCGAGTTCCTGCGCGAGACCTACGACCGCAACGGCAAGTATGCCGCCATGCTGCCGCCGGGCATCGAAAGCTGGAACGACACCGGCAACAACGAAGCCTATCTCGCCGGCCAGATCGGGTTCACGCAGAACGCCTTCTCGATCTACGCCCAGTCCAAGCGCGACAACAATCCGGTCTATCCGAACACCCTGCTGCTGCAGGCGCCGACGGCCATTAACGGCGACAGCCGTGACGGCGGCAATGTCGGCGGCTGGATGACCATCTTCAAGGGTGCGCCGAACGTGGCGCTCGCCAAGGAGCTGGCGCTCAACCTGCTCGACCCGGCCAACTTCAGCAAGATTGCCTCGCTCGGCAGCGTGCTGTTCACGCCGGCCTACCAGAACCTCTGGACGCCGGAACTGCTGGCGGCCGAGCCGAACCTGGCAACCATCAAGCAGGCGGTCGACGTCAAGGATCCGTTCCTGGGCCAGTCCTGGCCGGCAAACCCGAATGCGGGTGTCGACGCCATCCGTGCGCAGGGCGTGCTGGAGCAGTCCGTGGGCAATACCATTTCGGGCCGCATGTCGCCGGCCGATGCCGTCAAGGACGCGCATCAGAAGATGGTCGACCTCTTCGAAGAAGGCGGGATCATGCAGCCCTAAGGCTGCGCTGCTTCCCGGCGGAAGGCGGCATTGTCGCCTTCCGCCAATCCCGCGCCGGATCAGGCTGTCACACTGTGGCGCCCGGCCGCGCCAACTCCTGCACCCAGCTCTGTCGGGTGCTTCAGCTGGAATGGAGGCTTGACCATGGACAAGCGCGTCACTCTCGATATGCCCGTCGGCCGTGCCGACACCGCCGCGCGCCCGCGGTTCAAGCTCACCAGCATCCTCGGTCGCGACTGGAAGATCGCGTACCTGTTCGTGCTGCCGATGGTCCTGCTGATGGCGGGACTCATCTTCTGGCCGTTCATCAGCGCCATCCTGATGTCGACCACGACGTTCAATTTCAACACCGGCGCCACCAACCAGGTGGGCCTGCGCAACTACGAGCGCCTCTACGGCAATTCGGACTACCTGCTGAGCCTCAGCAACACGATCAACTTCACCTTCTGGTCGCTGTCGATCAAGTTCGTGACCGGCATGACCATCGCCATGATCCTTCACAGCAAGTTGCCATGGCGCAACCTGATGTCGGCGATCATGCTGCTGCCGTGGATCGTGCCCGAGATCGTCACGGCGCTCGCCTGGAAGTCGATCTACGATCCGCTGTTCGGCGGCCTCAATCCGATCCTGCAGGGCATGGGTATCATCAACCGCCCGCTCGGCTGGCTCAGCGACGCCAACATGGCGCTCGGCAGCGTCATCGCGGTGAACGTCTGGAAGGGCATCCCCTTCTTCACCCTGCTGCTGCTCGCCGGCCTCAAGGCCATCGACACCGAACTCTATGAATCGGCCGAAGTGGACGGCGCCAATGCAGTGCAGCGCTTCCGCTACATCACCCTGCCGGGCATGCGCTACGTCATCCTCGTGGTGCTGCTGCTGAGCTTCATTTCCACCTTCAACCAGTTCGGTCTCATCTTCCTGATGACCGGTGGCGGCCCCTCAGGCGCGACGCGCCTCTATTCGATCCTCGCCTATGAGAAGGCGATCGGCTCGCTGCAATACGGTCCGGGCTCCGCCATCGCGCTCAGCGTGGCGCCGCTGATGGCCTTCCTCATCTACCTACTGGCCAAATACATGCGGCATGACGAACGCTCGGCGGGCGTCGAAAAGAAGCGTTTCAACCTGGGCATCGGCAAATTCTTCAGCCGGCTGTTCGGCCTGATGCTCGACGTCTTCTTCTGGCCGTTCGACATGCTCAACCGTGGCATCGAGCGCCTCGGCCAGGCCCTGCGTCAGCGCCTCACCGGCTCGTCGTCCAAGACCGTGTTCAAGCCGGAAGGACGCGAGAAGATAGGCATCGGCATCCGCATCTTGATCCTGTTGCCGATCATGGTCTTCGTGCTGTTCCCGTTCTACTGGGTGGTGATCACCTCGTTCAAAACGACGTCGCAGATAAGCCAGCGACAATCGATCTTCTGGCCCAGTCCGCCGACGCTCAGCCAGTATCAGGAGCTGATCTTCGGCTCGCCGTTCGTGCACTGGCTGCTCAACTCGGTGATGGTCGCGACACTGGCGACGATCATCTCGGTGGCGATCGCAGCACTCGCGGCTTATGCGCTGACGCGCCTCAAGTTCCTCGGCGCGGGATTGCTGACCACCGCGATCCTCATCACCTACCTGCTGCCCGGTACGCTGATCTTCATTCCGCTGTACCAGACCCTCAGCGACCTGGGGCTGATCAACAGCTATGGCGCGTTGCTGACCACCTATCCGACCTTCCTCGTTCCCTTCGCCACCTGGGTGCTGATCGGCTATTTCCGCTCGATCCCGGTGGAGCTCGAAGAGGCGGCGATGATCGACGGGGCCAGCCGGCTCTACGCGTTCTGGAAGATCACGCTGCCGCTGGCGGCGCCGGCCATGCTGTCGGTGGCGCTGTTCGCCTTCACCAATGCGTGGAACGAGTTCCTGTTCGCCTTCGTGTTCATCACCTCGGAATCGCTGCGCACGCTGCCTATCGGCCTGCAGTCTATGGTGGTGGGCGACATCCTGCCTTGGGGTGAACTGATGGCGGCATCGCTGCTCACCGCCATCCCGGTCGCCATCCTCTACATGTACGCCCAGCGCTTCCTCGTGGGCGGGCTGACGGTCGGCGCCGTGAAGGGCTAGGATCACACTATCGGGCGACGCCTCCGGGCGTCGCCTTCCTGCATTTCCATCGAAAGACATTTTCAAAGTGACGCACGCGACTCCCATCGTCACCGGCATGCGCGTCGTGCCGGTGGCTGGCCACGACAGCATGCTGCTGAACCTCAGTGGCGCCCACGCTCCCTTCTTCACCCGCAACATCGTGCTGCTGACCGACAGCGCCGGCCGCGCCGGCCTTGGCGAAGTGCCGGGTGGCGAGGCCATCGCGAAGACGCTCGAGGATGCCCGCGAGCTGATCATCGGCAAGGAGATCGGCGCTTATCGCACGCTGCTGCGACAGGTCGGCGCGGCCTTCGCGTCACGCGATGTCGGCGGCCGTGGTGCACAGACCTTCGACCAGCGCATCACCATCCATGCCGTCGCAGCCCTCGAATGCGCGCTGCTCGACCTGATGGGGCAGTTCCTCGGCGTGCCGATGGCGGAACTGCTCGGTGACGGGCAGGTGCGCGACCGCGTCGAGATGCTGGGCTACCTGTTTTATGTCGGCGATGCGTCGAAGACCCCGCTCGGCTATCGGCGGGCGACCAGTGGCGACGACTGGGATCGGCTCCGCGACCAGGAGGCACTGACGCCCGCCGCAATCGTGCGTCTCGCGGAGGCCGCCGAGGCCCGCTACGGGTTCCGCGACTTCAAGCTCAAGGGCGGTGTGCTGGCCGGCATGGAGGAAGCCGAGGCCATCGAGGCGATGGCGGAGCGCTTCCCGGAGGCGCGGCTCACGGTCGACCCCAATGGCGCCTGGTCACTCGATGAAGCGGTCAAGGTGGCGACGCGGCTCAAGCCGATCCTCGCCTACGCCGAAGACCCGTGCGGCGCGGAGAACGGTTTTTCGGGCCGCGAGGTGCTGGGCGAATTCCGGCTGCGCACCGGGGTCAAGACCGCCACCAACATGATCGCCACCGACTGGCGGCAGATGGGTCACGCGGTGCGATTGCAGAGCGTCGACATTCCGCTGGCCGATCCGCATTTCTGGACGCCGCGCGGCTCGATTGATGTGGCGAAACTCTGCGACCGCTGGGGCCTCACCTGGGGCAGCCACTCGAACAATCATTTCGATATTTCGCTGGCGATGTTCACGCAGGTCGGCGCGGCCGCACCGGGCACGATCACGGCGCTCGACACGCACTGGATCTGGCAGGACGGACAGCGGCTCACCAAGCAGCCGCCGCTGATCCGCGACGGCCATGTGGCGGTGCCGGAACGCCCCGGCCTCGGCGTCGAAATCGACGAGGCGGAGCTGGAGGCGGCGCACCAGCTCTACAAGCAGCTTCCCGCCGGCAGCCGCAATGACGCGGCGGCCATGCAGCACCTCATCGCCGGCTGGACGTTCGACGCCAAGCGGCCGGCGCTGGTGCGCTAGCGGTTGATGTTGCGGAAGTCGGTACGGTCGATGCCAAGGGCATCGAGATCGCGGCCGCGTGGATTGCCACCGGCCTCGACGGCATTGGCGGCGCGGGCGGCAGCGGCGAGAGCCGCGAAAGTGCGATGAAAGCGGCTGACGAGGGTCTTGGTCATTTTCGGTCTCCTGCCACCATCAGATAGGTGGGCAGGAGATCAACGATGAGAGGGCGCAGGTGCATATGAGCCCTGCGCCCTGTGCGCTTATTCGAACCAGGTGGTGTTCGGATACTGGTACTTGCGAGCGACCTCTTCGTTCAGCTCGAGGCCGATGCCGGGCCTGTCGTTGATCGGGATGTAGCCGTTCTTGATGATGTTGCCGCCATCGGTGGTGGTGCTCCAGTAGTCCATCCGGTTGAACCAGTGGAACTCCAGGATCAGGAAGTTCGGCACCGTGGCGCAGACATGGGCCGAGGCCATGGTGCCGATCGGCGACGAGACGTTGTGCGGCGCGAACGGGATCGAATAGAGGTCGGCCATCTCGGCGATCTTGCGACACTCGGAGAGGCCACCGCATTTCGGGATGTCCGGCATGATGATGTCGAGCGCCTGCTGCTCGAACACCTTGCGGAAGCCGTGGCGGAGATAGAGGTTCTCGCCGCCGCAGATCGGCACGCTGGTCGAGCGCGTGATCTCGGCCATGACGTCGATGTTCTCGGGCGGGATCGGCTCTTCGAGCCACATCAGTTGCAGGTGCTCGATGTCCTTGGCGAGGCGGATGGCGGAGTGCTTGTCGAGCCGGGTGTGGAGATCGCAGGCGACGTCCACATCCTTGCCGGCGGCCTTCACCACCATTTCGGCCAGCTGCACCATGCGGTCATGCTCCCACTTGTTGGGAGTCATGTTGAAGGTGTCCTTCTCGTACCAGCCGGTCTCCGCGCCGGTGTGGCCATAGGCGCGGATGTCGAGATCGACCTTGAGGGCGGTGTAGCCGGCTTCCAGCACTTCGTCGACGACGGCCTGGACTTCGCTCATGTTCATGCCGGGCGAGACTTCACAGTCGGCATAGATGCGGATCTTGTCGCGGAACTTGCCGCCCATCAGCTCGTAGATCGGCACGCCGAGGGCCTTGCCCTTGAGGTCCCAGAGCGCGATTTCGATGCCGGTGAGTGCGGTGATCAGCGCGCCGGCAAAGCCGCCCTCGAACACCAGGCTGCGACGGGTTTCCTCGAAAATGGCGTCGATGGCGAACGGATCGCGGCCGATCAGGCGCTCTTCCAGCTCCTTGATGATCGCGATGGCCTGGTAGCCGCCATGCACGCATTCGCCGATACCAGTAATGCCGGCATCGGTGGTGATCTTGACCCACAGATGCATGCAATGGCCGGTCGATGCGGCCGTTTTCACGGACGTAATCTTCACGCTGAAATCCTCCTCTGAGGCACGTTCCTCAAATGCGTGCCTCTGAGGGTTTTAGACGGCCAGTTGCCGCGCGTCGATACCGAAAGATTAGCGTTGTACCAGCGCATCCAGAACGAGATCGAGCACGCCGTGCGCCTCGACATCGATACAGATTTTCTGGTCCGGCCGATTGTCCCAGGCGCCGGGCGGATACCAGTGTGCCGGATCGCGCTGGATGGTCTGGCCTTCGGCGATGCCATCGGGCACGACACGCACCGGACCGGAGCGTGTGGTGAACAGCTCCGGCGCGACAATATAGGCCGCGGCCGACGCGTCGTGCATGAAGAAGCCACCGGCGTTGAAGCGATCGTAGTAGGCCATGTAGTGCCGCGAGATATCGGCGATGAACTTCGCCGATGGGTCGCCCGAGGCTGACAGGGCATCGAGATGCGCGTTCGTCACCACCGACTTGCGGGTGACGTCGAGACCCACAGCCACCACCGGCCAGTTGGCGCCGAAGACGATGTCGGCGGCATGCGGGTCGCCGATGATGTTGGCTTCGGCCACCGGCGTGACGTTGCCGTTGTAGCCATCGATGGCGAAGGCGCCGCCCATGATGACGACCTCCTCCACCAGCCCGGCGATCTCGGGCGCGTGCTGCAGTGCCAGCGCCAGGTTGGTCATGCGACCGACGGCGAGCAGGGTCACTTCGCCCGGCCGCGCCTTCACGGTTTCAACAATGAACTGCCAGGCCGGCCGCGCGTCGACGGTGCGCGAAACGGTCGCCGGGACGGCGACATCGCCGAGGCCGTTATCGCCATGCACGAAGGTCGGGTAGAAGCCGGTCTGCGGCCGCACCAGCGCCTTGCCCTCGCCCCTGGCGACCGGTGCATCGATGCCGAACAGCTCGCAGAGATAGAGCGCGTTGTGCGTCGTGGTCTCGATGCTGGCATTACCGAAGATCGTGGTGATGCCGATCAGGTCGATGTCGGGGTGCCGGGCGAGGAACAGCAGGGCGGTGGCGTCGTCGACACCCGGATCGGTGTCGTAGATGATGGTATGCGGCACGGAAGGCTCCGAGTTCTGGGTCGCCCTCTCTAGCACTCCGGCAGCGCGACACTCAAACCGGCAAGACTGGTTTCCTTGTAGCGCTCATCCATGTCGCGGCCGGTCTGGCGCATGGTTTCGATGCAGGCGTCGAGCGGCACGA
>VFQQ010002130.1_pt1 | contig 23828 bp, 40 predicted proteins | sample 3512341 | NCBI WGS metagenome assembly VFQQ01 (sample SAMN10412373, study PRJNA504923) | tailings metagenome | isolation source: Relicate 2 Philex TSF1 revegetated site | place: Philippines: Tuba, Benguet | collected 2017-08-29 | reverse complement strand
CCACTCGCATGTCCATCCACCCACCTGCTGCACCACCGGCACCTCGGCGGTGCCCACGCGCGTCTCGGTGTAGCCAGCGCCTGGCGCCTCGCCCTCCCTGTACCCGGTGGCGGCGGTGCCGGGGGCCACAGGGGCGGCGATGCCCTGGCAAGGAGCAGGGGGGAGGTAGGCAGGTGCATGGAATGAGTTGGGGAGCCGTCGGACCCAGGCGCCACAGGTGAGGGGCCCCAGGCTTTCAAACCACCGCACAAGAGTGTGCCTTTGCATGGCCCTCCGGCAGGCATCCCTCTCCCCTCCCTTGGCTCACCGAGGCCCCCTCCGCTCCATATGTAGCGCCTACCTGCATCGATTAAACAGGACAGCAGCCCCTGAGAGAGCTGGGCTTGCAGCGCGGTCCGCACATGCTTCGCTGCAACCGACTGGCTGGCACGGAATCACCCGCAAGAACAAGGGACTGCTACAAGGCTGGCGCGCAACTCACGTTGGAGTAGGCGCCGGTGGGGGCGTGGCCGGCCTCGCCCTCGGCACGCTCGGCGTGGCGCTCCCCCTTGCTCTTGCCTGCAGGCGCAGGCGCGGAGGGGGCTCGTCAACAGGGGCGGCCATCGAGTGGAGCTGGCTTACGCTGGCAGGCTGGCCCCTACTCACCGGTCACCATCTCCTTGATCTTCTCCATGCTGGCCGAACTCTGATGCAGATGTGGGTAGGCAGGCAGTAGAGCGGGCCTGCGGTGGGGTGGTGGCGGCAGCGGCGGCGGCGGCGGGCGGAGGAGCAGGCACGAGGAGGCCCGTGATGGAGGACAGCAGGCGCTAGCTGCAGCTCTTGTGATCGGTGCACAGAGCGAGCAAAGCAGGCGGCGACTGAGCAGCCGGCCACCAGCAGCCGTCCCGTCCAAGGGCCTGCCACGCTTCTTTTGCATCTGATCGTCCCGTCTCTTACCTGATCAAGGCTGAAGGGGAACTGAGAATGGCAAGAAGGACAGCAGGCAACCTCTTGGCCGCGCTGGCCCCGTTGCCCCGTCACCGGCCGCCAGCGCGGCTGCCGGCCAGGCGCTACGGCTTCCACTGGAGCATATCATGGCAGCTTACACGTTTCAGGCAATGTGACTTCAAACCAACCCCTACATGAAACTGGGGAATGGCTGGCTGGATGCTGCAATAAGGCAGGGGCTGCAGCAGGCCGGGGACGGTCTGTGCCGCTACAGGAAGACGGTGGGGCACCTCCCCAGGCAGGAAGCGTGGCGGCATGAGTGAGTTTGTTTGTGAGCTCAGCACAGGTGTGCTTTGATATCTACCGTGGTGCAACCTTTTGCAGTTGTCAAGAGGCTGTTCCTGGTGACTGCCATGCCAGCCATTGAACAGTGCTGACAATGCGGCACAGCAGGGTGAGCATGCCCATGGGCGTGCAAAGAAGCTGGCTTGCAGCTCTGCTGCCATTGCTTCCTTGCTCCACACAGGTTCAGCCGGCCAGGGCCACACCAGGTAATCTGTCAGTGACCCTGCCTGCGTGACCTGCTCCTCTTCGCCCTGCCAGTTTGCCTCGGCAGCCGGCCTGGCGGCCGCACCGAGCAGCTGGCTGCCCGCCATGGCTGGATCAGTGCCGAACAGGCCCCGCCAGGCCGCTGGCGCAGGGCGGCGGCGGCCGCCGCCGACAACTCACGCAGCCGCCGCCCGGCGCGTCGCTGACACGGCTCCCTCCCCCCTGCTGCAGCAACCCCTCCTCAGCCCCGACACCCACCAGCCAGCACCATGGAGAAGATCAAGGAGGCCTTCACCGGCAAGAGCAAGGAGGAGCGGGTCACGGAGCGCGAGACCGGCCACACCGCCGCAAGCATGACGCCCGCCCACCCCGCCGGCGCCACCGGCACCTACGGCGAGCGCGGCGCCTACGGCGCTGGCGGCACCGAGTACACCGGCGGAGCGGCGGGCGGCCCCGCCTACGGCACCGCGGTGCGAGTGGTGTGGGGGGCGGCAAGTGGTGACAGGCGTCGGTTTGCTCGCCTCATTGCAAGCTGGCACTCACGGGCGTCCCCTCACCAGCTCACCCAAACCCCAAACAAACTCCTTGCCCCTTCCCCTTCCTCGTCTCCTTTCAGGCCACCGGCTACACCAAGGGCGGCACCGGCGCGACCGAGACTGAGACGCGCGTGGGCACCGTGGAGGTGCCGGTGGTGCAGCAGGTGGGTGGGTGGGGTGGGCGGCCCATTCCAAGGTGCAGTTGGGGAGAAAGTTGCCAGGCAGCCGCACAGCAGCGCCTGCCAGCGGACCGCCAGCACCTCAGTCCCGTTACGACAGTCTCGCTCCGCACCGACCACCCTGCCCACCCCACTCCCCCACTGCAGACCACCAGGACCACGGGCGTGGCCGAGGGCGAGGCCGCCGTCTGCGCGCAGGGTGGGCTGGGCTGGTTGAAAAAAAGCCGAGTTGGGGTTGTTTGTAGTGCAGGTGGGAGGATGCCAGTGTGCGGGCACGTCTCAAAGAGTTCCCTGGCTTGCCTGCTAGCAAGTGTCCTAGCCATGGTGGCCGGCATGGTTGACATTCGTACTTAAACCAACTGCTGCGCCTCTCCTGTGCCTCCCTTTCACCCCTGGATTAGAGTACTTCACCAAGGTGAGGGAGAGTTGGGGACGAGAATGGGCATGGGAAGATCGACAGCAGATCGAACGCTGCACTTCAACCGCCAGCGAGCGCATCATGCACGCCGTTTCGCGTCCACATGTTGTCTGCCCTAGCGCCCATGCCCTCAACAAGCTCCACCTTACTCCTCTCCCCGCTGTCCCTGTCCCTCACAACCCGCAGGTGGAGGACCGCCCCGTGGTGAAGGAGCGCGTGGAGATGATCAAGGAGCACCGCCCGGTGAGCGAGAGTTGGGCTGCTGCATGTGTGGGATGCCTTTTGGCCTGGTTCACAGCTCAGGCGCGCACAGGGCCGGGTGGCAAAGGTACTGCTCCCATGCAGACCCTGTGCACCGACCTGACAACCACAGCTCATGCCTGCCCCGCCCTGCCCCGCCCCGCCCCACCCCTCCTGCCCCTGCCCCGCAGGTTGAGAAGGAGTTTGTGGTGGAGACGCGCCAGACGGGCGTGGAGCGCGAGCTGCCCAGCGGGGAGGTGGAGCACCTGGGCACCACGGTGAGCTTGGGCCTGGGCAGCCATGCTGGATACCATAAGCCTGCAGGCCGCATTGATGCAAAGTACAGACCGTTCATTTTCGCCCATGCACATGCACTGCCCCCGGCTCACACCCTGCCGCACCTCCCACTTCTCCCACCGCAGGAGCGCATCGTGAGCGTGACCCCGCCCTCTGCCCCCTGCGAGTGAGGCGTCGTCGCAAAGGCAGGCCAGCCGGCGCCAGCGGGGCGCAGCTGGCCATGTCCCTGATGCGTCCTGATGGACTGTTGCTGAACCCAACCTCCCGTCGGCCTGCATGCCTGTGTGTGAAATGCTTAGCTCTGCTTGGGGCCACGGTTTGCATGAAACATGTTCGCATGCTAGCAGATCAAATGTAAATAGCGTTGAAAAGTAGGAACAAGGAGGGAATACGGCAGTGCTGGGAAACACGTAGGGCATAAGTGGGCGGCAAATGCTGCATGCTGGTAGCGACATCCTTCATGATGCAAAGTGCACGAAAACATTTTCAAACCCTAGGCCGACGTGGCGGTCTGCACCTCCAGGTCCAGCATGGTTGCCAAGCGGGCCGCAATTCTCCGCAGCTTCTCAGGCTCCGCCACAGGCGCCAGAGCGGCCGCCACTGCACTGCCTGCCGCGCTGCCCGCCGCCACGGCTGGTGCTCCCGCATACTCTGCCTTGCTGGCTGCTGCAACAGCCGCCGCCGCCACGTCTCGAAGCTCTGGCTCCCAGAGGCGAGCATCATACCAGGCGGCCGGCAGGCCCACCAGCTGCCGCTCGGCATCGTTGAAGGGGCCCTTGAGCAGGCCGGGGCACAGCTCCAGCAGCAGCCGGCGGAATTTGGGGCCCGGGTCCACACCCGCGCCGGCACAGATGGCATGGAACCTGCAGCATGGGTGGGGCAGGAGTGATTGTCCCTCAACCAGGAAGATGGGCAAAGGTTTACTATACAACACTGTACAAGCACACCCAGGCAGGAAGGAGCGCAAGGTGGCAGTCCACTCCTCATGCTCACCATGTTACGCCCACCGCCACATGCGCCCGCTCCTCCGTCGCAATCTGCCGCACGATGGCGGCGGTGCGGTTGTCACCCATCCCCACCAGCCGCTTGGAGAGGCGGTCGCCAGCGTCCAGGCCCCGAGCCTCCTGCAGGGCAGGCACAGAAAGGGTGAGAACAGGAGGGCAGGGCTGCGGCTGCAGCAGGGCAGGGTTTGCGGCTGCTGTGCTGCGGCTCGCCACTAACCACAACAGGTGAGGTGAGCAGCTCCGCGTGCCGGGCAGCCACAGATATGTTCAACTTGTGATCCAATGCAGGCCCACCCACTCAACAGCGCAGCCAGCCAGCCACCTACCTGAGACATGGGCACGATGGCCAGGCGAGCGCCAAGATCTGCTGCCGACATCTCGCATCCCTCCCACAGCAGATTGTGGGCGGGCATGCTGCCGTAGTCAAATCCCAGCTCCCGCAGGCGCTGTAGCAGGCAGGGCGCAGGCGGCAGCAGTGTCAGCTTATTAAGCTGTCCAGGCAGCCTGCAGTGGGTGCCCAAGCTGCACTGCCACCCCCTTGAGCCAAGCTGGGCGCCGTACCTGGATGCACCACGCGAGATGGCGGCTCTCGTCGTCAGCAACCCTGCATGCAGAAGAAACGGCAATGGTGAGCAGATGCGTGTAGCTCATTTGGCGCCCCTGTAAAGTGTTTGCATACACAACCAGCCTCAACTGGCTATGCATCAGAGCCATGTTCCCTGCGTGCTGCAACACCCACCAACAACCAGCGGCCATGCATTGCCCCACCTGGCAAAGTCAGCGTAGAATGCGGCGGGCAGGCCGTAGCGCGAGAAGCGCACCACCGTGTCCCAAGCCAGGTCGATGGCGTTCAGCTCCACATGGGCCAGGCTGCGCAGGAAAGTTGGATTTTGTCTTTCGTGAGGGGTGCCTGTGCAAGCGCCAAGCATTTGCCCCCTGCTGTAGGCCACCAGCCAGCACCTACAGCCGCGCCAGCTTGTCAAAACCCTCCTCACTTACTTGTGCAGCATGTAGACGGCCTTGGGCAGCGGCGAGGCGTCCATGGGAGGGATGCGCCGCGGCGGCACCAGCTGCGGCACCGGCGGCCGCGCCGGCGGCCCCTCGGGAGCGTCCGCAGCCCCCACACCCAGGGCGCCCTCGCGGTAGGCCCGCCATGCACGGAACGTCAGCGCTACCTTGCCTAGTGGGTCGGGCGTTTGCAGCACTGCCCGCCCGGTGTCGGCTAGCGAGGCGGGCAGCGGCTCGGCAGAGTGCGCTGCTATGGCGGCTGCCACCGCCGCTGCCTCGGGCGTAAGGGCTTCCGCGGGCGCAGCTGCAGGGGAGACAGGGCCCTTGGGGCCCCAGGCTGTGGCTGCCTCAACGCCGCGCGCCCGCCAGTCCAACAGGCCCGGCCAGCTGACAAACTGCTGCTCTGCGGTCGGGGCTGGCGGCGCCGTGGCGGCGGGAGCGGCGGCGGTGGCTGCAGCGGCGCGCAAGCTGCGGCGCTGCATGGCTGAGAGCAATGCAGGCCTGCCACAATGTAGGGCTGGGAGCCTGAGCAGCGCAAACATGGGTGGGGCGGCAGGCGGGTGGAGAGCGCCCGTGGGCAGCAGGGATGCCATCGCAGCTGCAATTGAGGTGCCGATGGCGTGGCTACGAGGGCACTGGCCGCGTTGCGAGGCGGAATGCGCCATGCTCGGCATTGCCCAGCAGACTCTGGCCATGAAGAGGGCCTGGGATGGCTCATTCGACATTAAGATTGGCGCATTGCAATGCGCAGTAGTTGGGTTGGCTGCCTGGGGACCCCCAGGCCCCGCAGGCGCCACTGCCGACAGTCCCCCGACGTCTCGGCCGCTCTGCCAGCCTCTGATTCAGCCTGAAAGCATCCGAGGACCGGCGAGAAAGCCTACAAGAGCTCTGCACGCCCTGCCGCGGCTGCCTGGCGGCTTTGCTGCCGCACCGGCGCCTGCGCCCCGGCCGAGCGCCTCTGCCATGCACCCCTGCCCCACGCAGGCCCAATGGCGCCCAAGCGCGGCAGGGGCAATGAAAGCACTGGAGTGCCAGCAGCAGAAGTGGAGGATGAGATCCCTGAAGACCTGACCTGCCCCATCTGCCACCACCTGCTCCATGAGCCGCGCAAAACGCCCTGCGGGCATGCCTTTTGCAGGCAGGTGGGGCAGGATGGGATTTAGGACAAGTTGGCAGCTAGAGCTGAGGGACACCCACACCTGCTCGGTATGTGGTTGTTGGTTTGCCGGCCCCAGCATCCTCCAGCTGCCGCCGCTCCCACTAACCCATGTACGCCCCTGCCCGCTCCCCTCCCTCCCTGCGCAGCTTCTGCCTCGAGCGCCTGTTTGCGGTGCGCCGCCCAACAGACATGCGCCTGCGGGCAGAGGAGCGAGAGCGCGGCTGCCCAATGTGAGTGGTCAAGGGCAGGCAGTGCAGCATCTTGATAACCTTGTCCATGCTCCTGAGCCCCCATCTGCTTGTTTCCTGTGCATGGCTCCAAGAACCCCAGCATTGCACCCGCCTCACCTCCGTTCTCTGCCAGTGTGCTCCCAATTGCAGGTGCCGCGCTCCGCTGCGCCTGGCGGACGCCTCCCCAGACAGCAGCTTGGAGCGGCAGGCGGCGCGCTCCTTCCCTGCCATGCATCGCCAGCGCGGCCGTGAGATTGAGCAGGCACGAGAGCGTGCTGTGCTGCAGCCAAGAACTGCATTCCTGCCAGCTGCGACCTGATGCTGGCTCGCTTACGGTTGCAGCCCTGCAACATTGGCTGCCGCTCTCCCCGATCCATGAACCCCTGCTGCCCCGGCCACCCTGCAGGAGCGCGCCCGACTGGCGGCCCGTCGCCTGGAGCACCCCACGCTGTACATCGGCAACTTGCACTCGTTGCGGACACCGCAGGTGCAGCAGGGTTGGGAGGGATGGAGGCAGGTGTGGCCAGTTCTGGTTCAATGGGCGTGCCATAGGCTTGCAACGCAACTCGCTGCTGAAGTGCCAGCTGAGCATGCTCAACGTTTCGAGCGTGCCATCCTCGCAGGGTGGCAGCAACAACATGCACGACTGGACCTTCTTTGTGCGCATGGAGAATGCAGGCAAGCGGGTTAACGTGGCATGGTACCCAAGAAGAGCTTAATGCACACCTGTGGTTGCTCTTCTTGGTCGGCTATCAACTTGACCTGCCTGCGTTCCAGCCCATGCAGACTCCCACCCAACACATGACCAGCCTGCCCTGCTCTCTACTGGGTGCAGAGGAGGAGGCGGTCTACATTGAGCGTGTGGTGGTGCACCTGCACCCCACCTTTCGCCCTAGCACGCTCAACCTTACGCAGCCGCCCTTTGCGGTCAGGTGGGCAGCGGCTGCCGCAGTCCAGCGGGCAGACAGGCGTGCACTGCCTGCCCATGCAGAAACTGCGCTTATGGGTAACGACTTCTTACTTGCTGAATGCCGCACCTTGCAGGCGGCTGGGCTGGGGCTACTTTGTGATTCGGGTGAGCTGGGGAGGTTGCTGTGCGGACACGAGAGAAGGCGCACTGCCTCTGGACCTGCACAGTCTGCAACTGTGGCAGCACAGGCAAGCACGTCCCCACACATGTGCTCTATCTTATTGCACGTGACAGAGGTTGCACAGCACGTGTGTACACTACTCGCAGGCGGATGTGATTTTCAAGCCGGAGTGGGGCCACGAGACGCTGGCGCTGCAGTGGATGCTGGACTTTGAGAGTGCGCCGCTCAGCCTTCCGCTCCTTTGCACTGTTGCCGTGCATGCCTGCAGCTGCTGTGGCGCCCGACGGTTTACGCACCTACTGCGTCCATGTGCAAAGGTATGCTTTGCCCGCATTCTCCACGTATCTGCTCACACCAGCCCCACCAACTGCTGCAGACCAGGGCAGCATGCGGCAGATCGACCTGGAGCTGGAGCACCAGCCAGCCCCCAGCCCCACACTGGGCAGGGCGCCGGCGGCAGAGCCAGCAGGCCCACCGACGGCTGGCGGCGGCGGGGCGGCTGCAGATGCTGGGGCCAGCAGCGATGATTTTGAGGGGGAGGACAGCGAGGAGGGAAGTGAGGAGGACAGCGAGGAGGAGGACGAGGAGGCAGGCAGCGGCAGCGACCATGAGTTTGGGTGGGTGTGCTGTACACTGGGGCGGCTGGCTGGCATGTAGGAGGTGTGGCGCGCTGCTTATATATGCCTGCTGCGACCGCTGCAGGCAAGGCTGGTTTGCTGGCACCCTGGCTCGTCCAGGCTGAGAGCTGAAGGCCCTGCCGAGTCGCTTGCGTGCTCGCTGCTCTTAAAAAACCGGCAAACGGCACTGGTGGCAACCACTTTTGACCTTGACTGTGCTGCCAACCTGTGCTCACCCCATCACAATCATTCTTCTCCAGGGAGCGTGGCGGCGACTACGACCTCTCGCGCTTCCTGCGCACCGGCTGGCGGGAGTCGCCACCCACCAGCGCCAGCGAGGGCGACCCAGCGGTAGACTTGGATGCCGCCGACGGCGACAGCGATGGGGAGTAGACTTCCTTTCCTTTTGCAGCCCTTGCATCCTCGCAGCGCCGTTGTACAGCAGTTTTGCACGGCCAAACCCTGACAGCTTCACAGCTGTCGGTGGCATTCTGGCGGCGTTGCTAATGCAAGGGCGCGGCGTGCCCTGCGGCGTGCGCGCCGCGCCGACCATGGTGGCGAACGGGTGTGTTAAGGCGTCCCCGCTCCTCGTCTGCGTGCAGTCCTCTACTTTGGCAACCGGCCGACACCACTGCGCTTGCGCAGCGCTCCGCCCTCCCGCGGTCGCTACTATGGCGTGCGCCTCTGCAGTCACGGTGCTCGCTCCTGCGCGTGTGAAGGCGCTCCTGCGCGGGTGACTGTCGGGAGGCGGATAGAGCGATCGTGGGACCAGAACGTTTATGAATATCGTCGCTGGGCCGTCCCCGGCCCCTGCCGGCCCTGCAGCTGGTTTGTGCAGCGTCGCAGTGCGTAATGAGCGCTCCAGAGGCTTGGGGGCGGCCCCCAGGGCCCAGCTCCTCCTCCCGCCGCTGCTGCTGACCGAACGCCGCTGGTGCTGCTCCGTTCCACCCCGCAGGCCCAACAACGACCGCGTCTGCGTCATCGACGTGCGCGATGCCGACTTTGCGGGCGGCCACATCCGGGGAGCAGTGAACGTTGGTGAGCAACTGCCTGGCCCTGGCCGCTCTTGTGTGCCTGCTCACCGCCCGGCGGTCGGCGTAATGCCAGCCAGCGGCCGACTTTCCCGCCACCTTCCCGCCACCCCGACCCCTTGCGCAGTGGCGGAGACGTTTGAGGACAACGTGCTGGTGGACCGGGTGGTGTCCCGCTTCTGCCGGTGAGGCGACCCGGCCTGCTGCTGGCAAGGATTGCACTGGGCTGCTGCTGGGCATGGGAACGTAACCAAGCCGCTACGAGCATGTTCCAAACAAATTCTGCTCCGCCCCTCGCTGTCGCAGCGGCATGGAGGTTGTTATCGTGCACTGCTACCTGTCGCAGCAGCGGGGGCCCTACTGCGCGCAGCGGTGAGTGCCGGCTGGGCAGGGCTGGTTGTGTGCTGGTTGGGGGCAGCCTGCTTGGCTGGGGCTATATGTTGTTGGCAATGCCGCTGTCTGGCGCCCGAAAGCATTTTGAGACAGCACCCACAGCAGAACGCGCACTTCCCACCCGCTCACCTAGCCACCACCCCCTGCCCACCCCACCCCAACCCATGCCTGCAGGCTGGCTGAGCGCCTGGAGGCGCAGGGCTGCAGCGAGCCCGAGATATGCGTGATGGCGGGCGGCTGGAAGCGCTTCCGCCGCGAGCTGGAGGTCCAGGATTTTGAGCTGGTGAGGGGGCAGCGAGAAGGGCGGGAGGGAAGGTGGAAGGGGGCGCGGCAAGGTGCTTGCACTGCTGTGGCAGGTAGGGTTTGGGTTGGGTCTGGAGGAGTTGTGTGCCGGTGTGGATGGGAGGGGCTGGGCCGCACGGAGGCAATACACAGGTGAGGTTTGCAGCAACATCCCCAGCCTGCACACATTCAACCGCAGCACCCTGACCACTGTGCGCCACTCTGTGTGTGTGTGCAGGTCGAGGACTTCGACTGAAAGCCCAGGTGGCACCTGCACACATCTGCATGAGACCTGCGAGATGGGCGCACCCCGTGGCGCTTGCCCTCGGCTGCCCCGCAAGCCCCACCGGCCCTTCACCTTGAAGCACTGGGCAAGGCGCCCTTGACCATCCTTGACAACGCTGCAAGAGCGAGCATATAAGATCCTAAGAGACTCCCACAGCTGCCTGCGTGCTCACGACATGCCAGCCTTCCCCAACACGGCCCTGCATTTTGCTGCTCATGCGCAGCACGCCTTTGTATACATAGCGGCGGGTGCTATTCAAGAGCGTGTTCCCTTTCCTCCCGCCCGACCGCACCACAGACACTGCACCGTAGTTTTCATTCCGAGCGGCCAGCATCCGTGGTTGCACGCCCTGGCGTGCTGCCACCCCGCACCCAGCACTGCCCTTAGATTCCTCCCGTGTGCGCTGCACGCACCCATTCTTGCCACAATAGGCAGCAACGTGCTCTTGTGCCCCCTACCCATCATGGTTTGCCTCGCTTGCCATAGTTTTCAACAAAATTTTCACCGGCCGACGCATCCATCCATGCAGCACTGCTGCCTACTACTTTTGCCTCTGCTGTATACATGAAATGATTCAGGTGGAACGTCAGGTCGGGTCAATGTCAATGTGCAAAGCAAGGGCATTCGTCCATCATGGCGCACTGCTTGGCAGGGTTCCACTGCTGCCACCAGACACACCGCCGCTGCTGCCACCGCTGCTGCCGCCGCTGCCGCCGTCCCCCTCAGTGCCAAGGTCGGCAACCAGGTCCTCAAAGCTAACGGTGGCAGAGCCGCGCTTGGCTGCTTGCTGCTGGCTGGGGTGCGGCGCCCAGCCCGTCATGTAAATCACCTCGTAAGTGGCTGCGGGACAGAGCGGGAGGGGCAGCGTGCACAGCAGAGCAGGCTTGAGTGGGCGCTTTGTGATGTGCAACACACACAGCGGCCGGCAAGTCCTGGAGGGTGTGTAGAGACTGGAGGTGGTCTCCCAGCAGCTCAATTCCGTATGGCGGCCCCCTCCTCACCTGGGATGCTGCCATCCTCCTCAGCAAACAGGCCCGTGTAGGCAGCCGCAGTGGCTAACGCTACGCTGCGTGGCAGCCCCAGCCGCCGCTTGAGCAGGGCGTTGGACTCGCCCATGCTCCTGCGGTGCGGGCAGGCAGGCTGGGCTGGTTAGGAGTTGGCGAAGGAGCCGGCATGTGACAGCCTGCAGCTGAAGGGATGGCCGCAATGCATGCAAGCAAGCAATATGCACGCCCCGCCTCGACAGACCGGCGACCGCTGTGGCGCCCACCCCAGGCAACAACCATGGCAGTTGTTCACCCCCACCTGAGGTGCTCCACCAGCTGCATCGGGTCGCGGTAGTGCACCTGCACCTCATCCACGTCCACAGCCGGGATGGCCAGCCCCGCCCGCGTCAGCAGGTTGCCGCCGTCCCTCACCTGCGGGCGGCAGGGGGGCAGGGGAAGGAGTCCGGCTTGGTGGCCAACTTACTCGGACGTAAGTGTGGGAACAGGTGCTGGCCTCGGTGGCTTGAAACACTCCAGTTGTACGCTTCACATGTGTGCTGCACTCAAGGAGGCATCCATGCCCCCCAGCCGCACCTGCGCCAGCGGCGAGACGCGCGCCGACACGCCGCCTTCTCGCTCCTGCTGCGCCACTGTGCAGGCGATTCGCAGCTCCTGCGCTGGGCAGAGGCATTGTGGGCCACATGTCAGCATGTGCTGTGTCGGGCCAGTTCATCGCCCGCCTTGGTGGACATTCCGAGGCGCCCTGCTGCCATGCTGCCCCACCTGCAGCGTCTGCCCGCCAAACATGGCCGCCAGGAACAGGCCGTCCGGCTTGAGCGCATGCCTACACTGGAACATGACGCCCTGAGGGTGGAGCACAGCAGGGAAGCAACAGTGACATGTTACTCAATCCTATGGGTAGGACAAAGAATGCATGGAGTGCACCAGCTGAAAGCGGTGGAAAAAGGTGGGGTGCACACAGGCATGTGGCACCCGACGTAGCCCTGCCGCTGTGCTTGAGCTGGCAGGACTGTTCGGACGGGCGCTCGGCCACAGGGGACCATTGCTCTGCTTCCGCCTTTTACAGCCGCGGCGACACTGCTCAGTCGCACGGCCGACTTCCGGAAGCATTGTGAACAAGGATGCGGCATGAGCAGGCGCAGCACGAAGCAGCGGCAGGCTGGTGCATGCTAAATGCGGAATGTCAACCAGCTGCCAGACAAACACTCCGCAGCATGAGACCAAATGCTTGCAGCGGCACAGCTGGCTGGGGTTGCTCACCGGCACATCGTTCACCCAGTGCATGCCGAGGCAGCTGACAACCACTGCAGGCAAGCAGGCAGGCAGCAGGCACGCCAGCGTTGGCACAGGCTGCAGCCTGGTGGGCTACGCAGCTTGTGCTGTGTGTGCAGTCTGCCTGGGAGGCCAATCAAGCACAGCTGGCCGGAGCAGCCAGCATGGTGCAGCCCGCAGCATCAGCAGGCGCCCCGGCCCCACCCGCTCACGGTCTGCACTGGCCGGCTCCAGCGGCAGCACCTCGCTGTCTGGCTGCCAGTGCACGTAGCGCGTGGGCGGGTGCGCCCGCCCGCTGCTGGACGCCTCTGCGTGCGAGCGGGCGCGCTCCAGCATGCCCAGCGATGTGTCGACATGGATGATTTCCTGGTGGGAGCAGGAGCCACTGGGTCAAGAGTGGTTGATGCTGGCCTGATCAAGGTCTGCTCAGCGGCAGTCACAGTCAGCCGGCCCCAGGCACCCACGACCTTCATTGCTCCACTCCAGTTGCCGTCAAGGCCGCACCTGGATGCCGGCTCGGCCGCCCGCAAGCCGCTCCGCCACCTTGGCGCCCGCACCACCCAGGATGACGGCGCGCTCAAAGGTGCGGCGGCAGTCCTCCAGCCGGTCCAGCAGGCGGTCTGCCACCACATCCTGTGCAGCAGCAGTTTAAGAGCCCCAAGCCTGAGGCATGGCCAGGCACAAGGCGTGGCAGGACACGGGTGTGGCAGGCGGCGAAGCGGTGGCGGCGGCGGCGGCGGCGGCAGCGGCGGCCGCTCACCACCAGCGGATCGGGCGCCAGGGGCAGGCGGGCTGCGCGATCGCGATGCAGCGCCTTCAGTGGCCTGTGCACAGGCCGGCAGAGCTGGGAAAGGCGTGGCTCGGTTGGCTCACCGCGCTTCAGCAGCGCCCCATGCGGTATCGCGATCCACGGTCAACCAGGCACTCACCCATCGAACACCGACAGCTGCTCGGTGGGCGGCGCGCCAGCGAGCGCGGCCAGAGCCCTGGCGCCAGCGGCCGGCGCGGCCGACCCCAGGTTTCGGGCCAGCATGACGATCGCGGACTGATCGACTGCCGGAGATGGCGGCTATTAAACCGGCATCTTTGGCTCGCCATTTTTGCTAGTGGGGCCTCTGATTTGGAGATCTCCGGCTCCTCAGCATCAGCAGGTCGCAACTCGTCACACTGGGCCGCAAGCAAGGCGCACGCACGTGCCGCCGAGGCGCCCCATACTGCACGACCCGCTCCACAGCTTCGATCTCTCGACCAGGCCTTTGTTGAGGCACAGCTTCTGAAGCGACCGCCGGCCATCAGGCTGCGGGGCGGCATGTCCACCCCTCCGCCGCTGCCACCGCCGTTTGCAAGCGGCACCGCCGGCGCTGGCGAGACCGGCATGCCGGGCAGTGTGCAGGCGCTTGCTTCGCTGCTGGGCATTCCACTGGAGAATGCCTGTGCTACCCAGCCCCCGCACGACAACGCATCTAACGCCCTTGCCCAGCTGCTGCAGCTGGTGCAGCAGCGGGAGGCGCAGCAAGCTGCAGCAGCGCCAGCCGCGCCGCCGCCGCAAGAGCAGGTGTGGCAGCAGCAGGCATGGCAGCCACCGGCAGCCCCACAGCATGAGGCGCTGCTTGCTGCCCTGCTGCAGTCTGCGGCGCAGCAGCAGCAGCAGCAGCAGCAGCAGCAGCAGCAGCAGCAGCAGCAGCAGCAGCCGCCTGCGCCGCTGGCATACCCGCAGCCCAGTCCCCAGCAGGGCTTTGCTCCCCCGCTGCTGAGCCAGCTGGTCCAGCAGCCACAGGCGCCGCAGGCGCTGGCGGCGCCTCCGCTTCCGGCGTTCCAGCCGCAGGAGGGCCACAGCCAGCCGAGCGCGCGGGAGGGCGCAGCGGGCGGCGTGGCGGCGGGCCGCAAAGTGCGCGTCTCCTGCAATGAGGTCCCAGGCGTGCTGCACATCGATTCGCTGTATGTGGCCTGCGAGTGCCGGGAGTGCGAGGGCCGCGTGCGCATGGGGCACGACCGCCCCATCTTTGGGCTGAGGTGAGGCGCACCATGGAGGCAAGGCGTGAGGGTGGTGGGGTGGTGAGGGCGGCTGGGCGCTGGCATACAAGGGAGAATGCAGGTGGCAGCAGCAGGGATTCCAACCCATGACTGCAGCCTTGGCAGAAGCCACGCTTTGTGCATTGCTACTTGCACGCCTCACACGAGGCTGCTGCCCCCTTGGGCACTGCAGTCGATGGGAGAAGCACTGCGGCAGCAAGGCCAAGAAGTGGAGGATCTCTCTGCGGGTGGTGCCCGGTGAGCGGCAGCCGCAATGTTTGAGTTCATGGCCGCTGGCTCGCATGCAAGGTTTGCTGCCTGTAGGGCCATGCAGCTGCTGGAGATGGGGAACAGGTGCCCAGGGATGATTCGTGTGCATCTTGGGAGTTGACCCGCCGTGGACGCAGGACAAACGACCGTGTGCCGTGTGTGTTTGCTTGCCTGTCTGCAGGCAGCTGCCCCGAAGTGAAGGCAAGCGACCCGCCCATGGCAGTCGGCACCTGGCTGGACCTCAAGGGCATCCATGTGTCGGTGGGTAGCCGGCCGGCTGGCTAGCAGCCACTGGTTAACACTGTCATGTATGTGTGAGCGCCGTCTCAGCTTGTGTGCAGACTTTGCCTGCACTGTGGCATGCTGCGGGCTCATGTGCCCTGCGCTGCGCTTCTCCCGTGCTGGCGTGCAGGGCAGCGGCGAGCGGATCGGCATGGATGTGGAGGCTACCTTTGCTGGCATCGCCGCCAAGCGGGCGCGCCTGCCCACCTGGGGCGGCGAGGGCAGCTATGAGCAGGCAGGCGGGCTGGAGCAGGGGGGAAGCCCTGGGGGTGTGGCGGCGCCCCCGGAAGCAGATGCAAACGAGGCACAGGAGCCCTGGGAGCTTGCGCTGCTGGATGGCGCGCCACCTGGCGGCAGCATGAGCGAGGCGTTCCTGCGCCAGCAGCAGCAGGTGTTTGCAGAGCTGCGGGCCAGCGGCAGCGGTGCCGGCACAGCGCAGCGCCAGCACGCCGCCATCTTCGGCCTGGCAGCCGCGCTGCTGGAGGGGCCTGCGCAGCAGTGAGTGTTGCTGCTGGGGTTGGTTGCATCGAGGCTGGGAGTGGCCTGGGATTTTCTTCCTGCAGGAGCACTCTGTATACTGTGGGCAGCCTGTCTGGTCCCAGCTCTGCTGATGCAATGGCTCACCTGTGATTACATTGATGCATTGACATTGCGATCCCGCTGCCCGCCCCGCCCCTTGCCGCGCAGCCTGCTGTCGGAGTCGTACCTGCCTTATGTGAACGACCTGCCTGCGGAGCACCTGGCGCGCCAGACCTCCACGTTTGGCTGCTACTTGGACCTGCTGGCGCAGGGCATGGAGTGGCAGGCGGTGCACCGCCAGCTCATGGCCTTCATGCGGGTGGGTTTTGGCTGGCGGGCTGGTTTGGCTGGGCCCGGTGGAGGGAGTTTGCAAGGAAGCTTGCAAGGGTGCGGCACCTGCATCGCTCGTCAAGTCAGCAAGGCTTATGCCATCTGCCCTCTTGCCAGCTCGGAACAGCCCGTGCCATCGGCCGCTCACCCTCGCACTTGCCATGCCCGCCGATGGCAGGGCACGCTGCGGCGCATCCTGTCCAGACGGGGCCATGGCGGCGAACCAGCAGCCGATGGTGAAGGCGGCACTGCTGCAGAGGGCACCAAGGCCACTGCCTCCTCTCCAGCCAGGCCCACAACGGCCCCAGGCGCAGTTGCGCCCGAGCGAGATCGCGGCCTGCCTGCATCCGGCAGCACACCCCGCATGGCTGAGGCCGCAGCCTATGCAGGCGACCAGGCGCCTGTGGGCAGCAGCAGCCGCGGCACGGATAGCGTCGGCAAGAGGCTTAGGCTGGAGCAGCCAGCACCCACTGCAGAGATCAAGCAGGAACCAGAGCATGCTGGCGGCTTGGAGGCAGGCGCAGCAGGCAGTGCTGGCTGGCCTGAGGCTGGGGCTGCAAGAGGTAGGGCAGCCGCCAGCGGCGCCGCTGCCCAGGATGCAGTGGCAGCAAATGGGGGCCTTGCAGCAGCAGAGGGGCCGGCCGCCGCTGGACCTGCGGCTGCTCCGGGTGCGCAGGCGGCAGAGGCGGCAGGCAGCAGCGGGCCAGCAGGGGCGGCAGCGACGGCAGTACCGCCCGAGCCTGCCGCTGCGCCCACCGCTGCAGGCGGCCATGGGCAGGCAACAGCGGCTGAGCCCTTGGCTACAAACCCAGAATGATACAGATGGAGTGAAGCAGTGTGCACCTTTATCTCTTTCTGTGCGGCAGCCTCAGGCAACCAAGACAGTGCGTGTTTTTCACCCATGCCACGCAGCCGCCTGCCATGCCGCAAGCCGTATTATTTCTGTATTTCTCCCCAAGACCCGTGTAATGTTCACAAGACATTCGAACTATCTGCCCAACGAATGTGTGTTTGTCATGCCAATGGCGCCCGCAGCGCTGAAGCGGCGTGGCAACCCTGCCTCCCTCCTTCCCATGATGGCACGAGTCATGCCGCGGTTGCTCTAGCCACTGCCTTCACCAAACCCGCGACTTGCTGGGCCACGATAAGGGCCCACTGCGCCACACGCTTTCGGAGAGACAGCTGCCGCTTGCGCTCGGGCCGCGAGGAGCGCTCTGCCGCTACTGCACTGGTGACAGGAGAAGCCGTTGGTCGAGCACGGCCATGGGTCGCAAGGCAGCCGCAAAAGCGGCGGCGGCGGCTGGCGGCGGCGGCGGTGGTGGCGGCGCAGCGACTGCACTGCCATCAGCAGAAATGTCGTATTCAGATACAGCGTGCGGCTTGTGCAGGCAGGCCATCGATACTGACGGGGAAGAGCACCTTACAGGTGCGGGATTGTGGCCTGCAGGTTGAGCTGGTGTTGACCACGTTGGCTCGGAGCACTAATTGCTGGCTCCTTACCGACCAATCCCTGGCCCGCCCTCCACCTCCTCTCAGGCGTCTGCACCGTGTGCAAAAAGGTACCGCTGCACCCACACTGCGCAACTGATGTGAGTATGCCTCGTAGCAAGGCAAGGTGGCATGGCAGGGTGCCGACGCCGGCAGGCTGTTGCAATTTCTGCTGCTCAGCTTCTACATTTAATCTCATATAAGCTGCTACTCTGCCCTTCCCACATCAATTCCCGCTGCAGCACTTGCACAAGATTCTGAAAGCGGAGCAGAAGGGCGGCGCCGGGCACAGCAGCAAGTCTCTGATGTCCATGCTGCTGGTGGCGGACAGCCGGCCCTGGGAGCTGCTGGCCGCCGGCAAGACGCCCAAGTGGCACAGCCTGCGCCGCTGCGTCATCTGCAGAGGTGCGCCGGGAGCGCTACCCAGGCTTTGATCAGTTACAGTTGGAGCTAGGTTTGGTTGTCCAGTGTCCAGTGGGCACTCGTCTGCTCTTGCCTGGTGCCTCACCGCTCGGCACCGAGGAGCAGGTCCTTCACCCACCCTCCTTGCTGTGCTGCCGCTGCTCCTGTGCAGAGGGCGTGATGGAGACCGCTGAAAAAGTGAAGCCACGCAAGGCTGCACCCGCCGCACCCGCCGCGCCCGCACCCAGACCGTCCCGCACCGCGCCGGCGGCCAAACCCGCACCTGCCAGGAAGCCTGCGGCGCCGCCGCCGCGCAGGCTGGTTGAGCCGGCCCCCAGCGCTGCAGCCAGGCTGCACGGCAGCGGGCACAGTGGCAGCAGCGGCGGCATGAGCACATTTGCCGCCGAGCAGGAGCGACTGGCCAGGGAGGCTGCACGGCGCGAGGCTGAGGAGCGGCGGGAGGCGGCGCGGGCGCGGCGGGAGGCACAGGAGGCAGACAGGCTGTCGCGCCTGAGCCAGGCGTATGACGAGCAGATTGCGGCGCTGATGGGCAAGGACGGCAGCGATGCCGGCAGCAGCCAGGAAGACAGCGAGGAGTCCAGCGTCGCGGCGTGGTGGCCAGCTGATGCGGCTCCGCTGCCGCTGCCGCTGCCCACCGGCAGCCCGGCAGCGGTGGCCACACCAGAGCTGCCCCACTACGATGACACCGGCACCTGGCTGCCGGTGCCAGACTCTCTGGCTGCCGAGCCAGGGGGGGTGACATGGTTGCCCGTGCCGCAGTTTGAGGGGAGGGAGGAGGCGGCACCAGAGGAGATTGATGAGCTGCTGGCCCTGATGGGCATTGAATCATTGACTGCCTCGTGAGCTGGCTTGCAACGACAGAGGCATGTGCGCATTTGCCACCTCTGCATGTATAGCCTGCAGCCATGCTCACACTCGTGTACACTGCCACGCCTGTGTGCCATGCCTCCTTGGCCCATTCTAGCTGTACCACACTCCGATTGTTCTTCGTACTGCTGCTGCAAACGCAAAACGTGTTGCAATGTTGTGATGCAATCAAGTTGATGTGTCGAGCAGCATCAGACTGTATTGGCATGCGCATCTGGCGCGGTCGGCGATGCCACCAGTGCAAACAGCTGTGCTGCTGCTTCAGCAATGTGGCGCTGCTGCCTCGCTGCGTTCTGCTGTACCTCTGCGGCCACTATGCGCGCCTCGCTGGCATTGTCTGCCGCCACGAGCAGCACACCCGCCACCTCCTCATGGCTCAACCGCAGGTAGCAGCTAGTGCCATCAAACTGCAGCTCAGGGCAGACAGATGGCACGCCAGTAACGTGCCCAAAGCTGATGCAACATTGCACCCAGGCTGCGCTGCTGCCTGGTGGCCTGCAATGCATGCCGCCTCCCCACAACCACCAGCACCCCAGCCACGCACCTGCCCAATTTCCTGGGTGCCGTCGCTCCAGGCCATGCAGCCCCTGCCCTGCGGTCGGCCGTTCATCATCCCCACGTAGCGCAGGCGGCACCTCATGTCTGGCCCGATGCCCTGGCTGCTGTTGTGTGCAGTGCTGGTGCCGCTGCTTGGCATGGGTGCAAAGCTGTACTCGGCAGGGCCCCAAACGGTGTCGTCCAGGAAAAAGCCCTGCATCTCCTCTCCTCGGGATGTCGCCACGATGCCGGGGCCGTTGCGCTTGCCCTCGCTCCACCGCCCCACGTGCAGGACCCAGCCGCTGCCGGCCTGCGGCAAAGCAGGGGAGGGAGGGGCTTGCGGTTGGTGGTCTGGACGCTTGCGCAACATAGTGGCCAGCACTGGCATTCCTGATGTACTTGTAAGCCTTCTGCACCAACGCGCTCTTGCGGTCCTGCCCTCCTCCCCGCCTCGGGCTTGCCTTGCACAGCAGGATGCCGCAGCCATGTGGCCGCCCGTCGAGCAGCTCCCCAACATAAGTCTCATCATCACGCTGCTGCACCTGCCACCTGTTGCGGCTGCTGCCACTGCCGGGGCCGCCCAGCAGCTGTGCTGGCCCCCTGGCTGTGCTCGAGGGGCCGCCCGTGGTGGCAGCTCCACCGCCGCCGCCGTGGGGGCGCAGCTCGTAGTGCTTGAACTTGTGCCGGAACGCCGACAGGCTGTTGACGCCAAAGTGCTCAAACATGGCTGTGGGAAGGCAGGAGCATGCTGCTCAGGGCGACAGTTTTTGCAGGTTGTTCAGGCACCCTTCCGCTGCCCTTCTGGGCAGGCGCCGCCGCTACTCCGCTCACCTTGCAAGTCGGCGCGGCGTGCCAGCGGCAGGTCCTCGCTTCCCTGCGCGTTCTTGAACACGAATCCCGACTCCACGGCTAGCAGCCGCGCGTCCTGCAGCGTGATTGGCAGGTCACTGCCGCTGCCCGACTGCTCCCACGACAGCAGCGGCATGTTGGTCAGGCAGCAGGGTGCTTGCGGGCTGGCCGCTCTTGCAACGCGCTCGAAGAGGTCGGTATAACCGGTAGAACCGCAGGGAAGCCCGGCAGAGCGCCATTTGGGGCTGGTCAACCGGCGAGCGGCAGAGCTTGCGCAGCGCAGCGCAATGGCCAAATGGCGCTGCTGTGGCAAGCGACTTGCAAGCCATCGCACCTCCTGCTTCCTGTTACATCTTCTTGGCCCACTCGATACCCTTCCTAACGCACTGGGCGCTCGTCCTCGCTCCTGTCCCGGCCCCCTGTTGCTCCTTTGCCGGGTTGCGCCATCCCAAGTCTGCTCTGAGACGGCTACTTGACAATTCAGACAGCGGCGGAGGCACCCCGGGCGGCCATGGCAGGGCCAGGGGCGGTGACGGCGGCGCTCCGCAGCGGCGACGAGCTGCTGCTGCAGGTTCAGCTGCCACCCACAGGCAAGGGTGCTGCTTCACTGGAAACCGCTAGCAAGTGGCGTAGCAGCCTTTCCACAAAGTTTGTGCAGCAGCTGGGCTTGGTTAAGCAGCTGCACGTCCGCCAGACTGCCGCCCCGAGCGACGTGCTTCCCACTCCTTGCGTGTGCAGGGCGTGCGTCGGACAACATTGCGCAGCTAAAGCAGGAGACCATGTCATTCATGACCAGCTACATGCAGGCCCAGAAGATGGACACAGAGGAAGGTAAGCAGGGCGGCTGCGGCCGGATGTGGGCTGGCCAGTGGCTGGCAGACGCCCAAGCGCCGCCTCAAGCCTGCCTCTCGCCGCCAACTCTGCTTGTGTTGCTTTCCTCTCCTTAAACGTTGCAAACACCCGTCGTTATGTTTACCCCGCAGTGGACCTACTGGAGGAGGTTGTTTCTGATGGAGAGGGGGAAGGCAGCGGGCGTGCGGGCAAGAAGGGCGGCGGCAAGGGCAAGAAGCGGAAGCCGTCGACCGACTGAGGGCATGGGGTCCCGCTGCTGCTTCCTTTGCACTCCGTTTTACTCCCCTTGGATCCCACACTGCCGCATCTGCCGCTGGACAACTGACCTGCATTTCTGTTACACACACATTGATAAAATCAACAATTATTGGACGGATGCGATGGCAGGGGGAGGATAGTACAAGGGGGCACGCTGCCCTCAGGGCGGGGTGCCTGGCACGTGCGTGGGACATAGGGAGGCGCACAGCGGGGGACGTGAAAAGCAAAATGAGGTGGTTTCGAGAGAAAAGAGCTGGCCATGCCGGCGGTATCGACGCTCGAATGGCGCTCGTGGTGTGGCGGCGGGGGAGAAGATCGCAGGGGCGAGTGAATGGTGGTAGAGGATACAAAAGTGCGGGGGCAGTTGTGTATGTGCCGCGGCTGCAGCGCTTCCAAGGTGGTGCTAACGGCGGGCACTTACGCAGCAGCGGTGCCGCGGGTGCGGGCTGTCGTCATCTCGCTATAGTGCAGCTCGATGGGGCGGTCTGCAGGTAATGTGGAGCAGGGGGTGCAAGGCAGGGTTGGTTCAGAGGGAGACAGGAGTCCTGAACAGAGCGCCCGCTATGCAGGCCTTGCATACAGAAGCACGGCTGACTTGGCTGGCCGTAGCATGGCAACACAACATAACTCCCAGCTGGGCAGCCTGCTGCGCCTCACCGTACAGCCAGCTGAACTTCACGGGCTCCTTCTGCGTCTTGGCCTTGCGCACTGCACATGGGCGGGTTGGGAGAGGAGGCCACTGCTCAGTCAGCCGGCCCTGCCATATCATGGTGCCGCACACCAGTCGCATACGCACTGCTGGCAACAGACCCGCCCCAGCTCGCTGCCCGCTGCAATGCCCCACCCGTGCCACTCACCGGCCTTGCGCTCCGCCAGCTTGCGGATGCGGCCGGGCAGGTTGCACACAAACTCCTGGGCCTCGGCGGCCTTGGGGTTGAGGCCCGTCAGGTCGGCGATGCGCCAGCGCTGGATCAGGTGCTCCATGATCTTGCAGCTGCGGGGCGGGGAGGCGGGGAGGGGGGCGAGATGGTTGGTATCATGGAGGCAACCGGAAGCAGGTTTGCCTGAGCCACAATCCCCAGCCCTGCTAGTGCCGCACAGAGCTCAGCTGCCGCCGCTCACTAGTCGATGGCGGTGTAGACGCCGGTCGACTCGGCCACCTCGGAGAAGTCCTCAAACAGGTTGCGCCCGTTGTTCAGCTCCGTGTGGCGGCCGTCGTCCATCAGGTGGGCGGGCCTGTGGAGGCACGGCAGGGGCACAGACTTGGGTGCACAGCGGGGGAAGCGCATGGGCAGCAGCAGGGCAAACATCGCGCATTTTAAAGCGGGGCAGTGCAGCGCGGCTGATGCTGCCCAGCCCAGCCCACTCACATCACAATCTGCTTGCGCATCATGTCACCAAACGCCAGCATGGCGCCGTTGGGGTCACTGCAACACAGTGTTGGGGCAGGGTGGCACGGGAAGACAAGTCAGAGGACAGCAAGGCTGCTATGTGGGCCTCGCCAATCCGCTAGGAGCACATCCATTGGGCTGCGCAACGCCAACCACCTGGGCACATGCACTGCGCTGGTCTGCACCAGGCTGCCCCCCGGCCCCCCCCACCAGGCCCCCCCCCCCCCCCCCCTCCCCCTCCACTCACGCCTTGAAGATGGCGTCCATGGTGCGGGTGTAGGCCGCCTCGTGCCGGCTCTCGTCCGCGGCAATCAGGCCGCACAGCTTGGCCAGGTTCTCGTCGCCGCAGGCCTGCTCAAGGGGCAGTGTGGTTGCAACAGGAGGGTTGGTGGCAGGTAGAGTCTGGCAGCTCCAAACACCCAGCAGGCAGCCAGCCCGACAAGCAACTGGCTGCCTCCCTTGACCGCCGCGCCCCTCCCGCACCTTGGCGATGCGGGCGGTGCCGCCGTGGGACACCTTGGTGGCGCGCTCCTGGAAGGAGGTGTACACAAAGCACAGGTAGCTGCGGCAGGGTGGAGGCCGGGAGGAGGGCGGGGTGGGGTGAGCACAGCATGCCGCACTCAGAAACAGGGATTGAGCCTTGCCCAGGCATGTCGCGGCCGAACAAAAGCCACATCAGCCCACACGCGCAAGCAAATGCTTGGGGCCCTCCCCCTCCGCCCTCTGCCATCCTCACGGGTGGTTCTCCGACTTGGGGTCCATGCCCGCGCTGATCAGGCGCTGCACGGTGCGCTCAACTGCAGCAGATGGGGAGGCAGCGGGGGAGGCAGGGAGGGTCAAGAGGAGGTGCACGCCAGTTCCGGCCTTCAATGCCCTTCATCCGCCTGCTGCACTGCACACGTTTGTGCAGCCAACTGCACCCCAGCCTCTGGAGCCGGCACATCCCCCAGCCCCTGTCCCTGGGTGCCGCACCCTGCTTCATGTCCACGCGTCCCGACAGGTAGAGGTAGCGGCCCAGCACGTCGCCGTGCCGGTTCTCCTCCGCAATCCACTGCCGCGTCCACTGGGCGTACGGGTGCATGGAGCGGCCCGTCTCGTCGCGCACCTGCGGGTGTGGTGCGGTAGGAGTGGAAACAGAAACATCAAGGTGAGGGCATGCGCAGCAAAGAGCTGAGAGGCTGGCCAGAAAGGTGCCACGTCCCGCATCAGAAGCAGCTTTCACC
>VFQQ010002129.1_pt1 | contig 23831 bp, 20 predicted proteins | sample 3512341 | NCBI WGS metagenome assembly VFQQ01 (sample SAMN10412373, study PRJNA504923) | tailings metagenome | isolation source: Relicate 2 Philex TSF1 revegetated site | place: Philippines: Tuba, Benguet | collected 2017-08-29 | reverse complement strand
GCGGCGGCAGCGGCAGCCCCGACGCGGTCGACACCCCGCCCGAAGGCCGCAGCGTGGCGCTGTCGGTCTCGCGCCCCGGCCAGCTGGCCGGCTACGTGCAGCAGCGGCTGAACGCGCTGGAAGACCAGGGCCGCCTGGCCGGCGGTGGCTACCTCGACGGCATGCCCAGCTTCGGCGCCATCCCGGTGGCCACGGCCGCGCCCGGCGCGCCTTCAGCCAGCCGCACGCTGGTGCAGGAAGACGGTGTCGACGAGCCCGACCTGATCCAGACCGACGGCCGCTCCATCTTCACGCTGCAGCCCACCGCCAGCGGCAGCAGCTCGCTGCTGCACGTCTACGCCCGTGGCAGCGACGGCCGGGCCGCGCGCCTGGCCACCGTGCCGCTGGCCGCCGACAGCGCCAGCAGCAGCAGCCCGCAGGGCATGGTCTTCAACGGCGCGGAAAACGCGCTCGCCGTGGTGAGCCACCTGTGGACGCAGGGCAACCCGGCCGATTTCTGCCCCAACTGCATCACGCCGGCAGGGCTCAGCGCGCCGGCCTGGATGCGCAGCAGCGTGATGGTGCAGCGCGTGGACGTGAGCGACCCCGGCAACGCGCAGGCCGGCACCCGCATCGACATCGACGGCCACCTCGTCGACAGCCGCCGCATCGGCGACCGCCTGTACGTCGTCACGCGCCACCAGCCCACGCTGCCGGTGGCGCTGCTGCCTTCCAGCGCCAGCAGCGCGCAGCGGCGCAACGCCATCGCCAGCATCACCGCCGCCGACCTGCTGCCCAGGAAGCGCATCAACGGCGCCGCCAGCCAGCCGCTGATGGCCGACACCGACTGCTACGTGCAGGCCGGCAACGGCTCCAGCACCGTGCAGCTGACCACGGTGACCGTGTTCGACCTCACCAGCAGCAGCCTCGCGCACAGCAGCCGCTGCTTCGTGGGCGGCAGCGAGGCGCTGTACATGACGCCGCAGAGCCTGTACATCGCCACCACGCGCTGGGACTGGGTGGGTGGCGACGTGCTCGTGAGCGCGCCCACCGACATCCGCACCGACATCCACAAGTTCGCGTTGGCCGGTGGCACGGTCAACTACCGCGCCAGCGGCGACGTGCCGGGCCACCTGGGCTGGAACCGCGAGTTCAACAGCTTCCGCCTGAGCGAGCACAACGGCGACCTGCGGGTGCTCACCTTCACTGGCAGCACCGGCTGGTTCGGCACGCAGGAGGCGGCCACCACCACGGCCGCGCCTTCACCGGCCACGCTGAGCGTGCTGCGCGAGAGTGGCGGCACGTTGCAGACGGTGGCCACGCTGCCCAACAGCCGCCGGCCGGCGGCCATCGGCAAGCCGGGCGAGCAGGTGTACGCGGTGCGCTTCGTGGGCGAGCGCGGCTACGTCGTCACCTTCCGCCGCACCGACCCGCTGTACGTGCTGGACCTGAGCGACCCCGCCGACCCCAGGGCCGTGGGTGAGCTCGAGATCGCGGGCTTCTCCGACCAGCTGTTCCCGCTGCCGAACGGCCTGCTGCTGGGCGTGGGCAAGGATGCCGATGCACAAGGCCGCGCCCTGGGCATCAAGGTGGCGCTGTTCGACGTGAGCAACCCCGCAACACCGGCCGAGCGTGGCACCGTGGTGCTGGGCGCCACCGGCAGCAGCAGTGCGCTGGACTACAGCCGCCATGGCCTGAACCTGCTGATGCAGGGCAACACCGCGCGCGTGGCGCTGCCGGTGCTGCTCACGGCCAGCCCCTACGCCGGCTGGCAGCGCGGCCTGCAGCGCCTGGAGGTGGACACCACCGCACGCACGCTGGTGGCCAAGCCGCTGATCCCCGCCGCCGGCGACCCCAGCGCCTTCGCACCGCTGTGGCTCGAACGCGCCGCGCAGATCGGCGACCAGCTGTACCACCTGAGCGGCGGCAACCTCACCACCCACGATTGGTGAGATGAAGCCCCCAACCTCGCTGCGCTCGGTGCCCCCCGAGGGGGCCGCCCGCCTGCGGCCCGGCAAAGCCGGTTCCGCGGCTTGAGCATGGTCGATCATTACCTCGGCGGCGCCAGCAATTCGCCGGTGATGCGGCGGCGCAGCCAGGCCAGCGCGGGGCCGGGGTCGCCGCGGCCGCCCACGGCCTGCGCTACCGGCAGCGGCTTCGGCTCTGGGCCGGCTTCGGCCACCGCGAAGGCAAAGGTGTAGCCCGGTTCCTGGCCCATGCGCAGGTCGCTGATGACGATGCGCCCGCCCTGCTCGTGCAGCTTGTAGAAACCCTTGCTGAAGCGGCGGATGCGCTCGGCGCCGTCGATGCCGGCCACGGCGCCTTCGTGGCGCGCGCCACGGTCGAAGCTGTCGAAGCGGATCGGGCCATCGGGGTCGAGCAGGCCGTGGAAGCCCTCGTGGTAGCGCTCGGCATCCACCGCCACCACGCGCCACAGCAACATCGAGAACGGCGCCGGCGTCACCAGCACCCGCTCGGCGCGCAGGCCCGCCAGGCGCAGCGATTCCCGCGCCTTGCGGTCCACCTGCTCCTGCAGCGAAACACCCAGCGCCAGTACCGCCACGCCGATGGCCAGCCCCCACAGGTTGGCCTTGTGCCCACCCGTGCTGCCCCGCGTGGCCAGCACGGCCAGCAGGCCCACGAGCCACGGCAGCGTCACCGCGGGATCGATGATGAACACGCTGCCCTGGCCGTAGGGGTGGTCCGTGAACGGCAGGGCCAGCTGCGTGCCGTAGACCGTGAGCGCGTCCAGCAGCGGGTGCGTCACCAGCGACAACCACAACGCCAGCCACCACCAGCGCCACTGCGCCTGCTCGCCGTGCAGCCGTGCCACCAGCCACGCGAAGGGCAGCGAGAACAGCGTCAGCCAGAACGGCGCGTGGGTCTCGGCGCGGTGCAGCACCATGTCGAGGATGGGGTCGCCGTTGGACAGCAGCACGTCCAGGTCGGGCAGCGTGCCGGCCACGCCGCCCCACAGTGCCGCCTTCCAAACGGCGGTGCGGCGGCGCATCACCGCCACGCCCACGGCAGCACCCAGCACCAGTTGGGTCAATGAATCCATGGCGGCGCATTCTCTACAGTGCGCCCATGCACCGTTGCGCCTGGGTCTTGTCCCTGTCCCTCACGATCACCGCGGCCGTTGCGGCGGCGGCGGCACCCAACCCGGCCGGCATCGACTGGCAGCCGCTGGAGGGGCTGGCCATCGCCCGCACCGAAACCACGGTGGCGCAGTTCCGCCGCTTCGTGCAGGCCACCGGCCTGCGCACCTGGGCCGAGCAGCGTGGCGGCGGCCAGGTCTACGAAAACGGCTGGGCCGACAAGCCCGGCTGGGTCTGGCACAGCCCCTTCGGCACGCCGGCGGCCGACGACGAACCGGCCGTGCACGTGACACACCCCGAGGCGCAGGCCTTCTGCCGCTGGGCCGGCGGCCGCCTGCCCACCGACGCCGAGTGGCAACGCGCCGCCCACACCGAGCAGCGCGCGGCGCCGCCGCTGCCCTTCGTGCGCGGCAGCACCTACCCCTACCCCACGGGCGCCAGCCCGCAAGGCGCCATCTGCCTGGGTGATTGCGGCGAGGCCGCCACGCGCCTGGCCGTGCGCCACGGTGCCACGCTGCAGCGCGGCGCCGGCCATGCCGCCACGGGCCGCAGCAGCGCCGGCGTGAACGGCCTCTTCGACATGGGCGGCAACGCCTGGGAGTGGGTGGACACCGCGCGTGGCGGCGAACGCATCACGCGCGGCGGCAGCTGGTGGTACGGCGCGGCGCCCATGCGCGCCGACCATGTGCAGAGCAAGCCGCCCGATACCGCGGTGGTCTACATCGGCTGGCGCTGCGTGCGCATGCCGGCCCGCTGAAGGCTGGCCAGCAGCGCCGGCAGCTGCTCACGCGCCACGCGCTCGCCGGTGCTCCGCGCATGCTCGAAGAAGCTCGGGAACGGCGTGGTGCGGAAACCGAGGTCGGGGTGGATCACGAAGTCGGCCAACGCCAGCTCGGGGTCGATGCGGCCCCGGCGCGCCGCCAGGCGCTGCTGCTGCGCCGGGCTGGCATCGGCCGGCGCACTGCCGCCGTGCGCCGACACGTCGATGGCCAGCACGAACTGCGCGCCCGCCGCCCGCGCGGCCGACACGGCCACCGGCAGCGATTCATCGCCGTCCTCGTACTCCACGCCACCGATGCCCACCGGCGAGATCGCGCCCGGCATGGCGCTGGAGGCGCGCACCGCCACGCCGGTGTTGCCGCGCTGGAAGAAGGCCGGCGCCTTGTCGGCGCGGCGCGTGGCCACCACGATCAGGGGCCGCGGCAGCTGTTCGAGGCGGCGGCCGGCCAGGCCGGTGTTCACGTAGTCCTGCAGCCGCTGGCCGTGGATGAAGCCGCGGTCGGCGAAGGGTGAGATGTCGAACAGCGTCAGCGGCCCGCCGGTGCGCGAGAGCGCGTCGATCGCCGCGGCGCTGAGGCCGCTGGCCCAGAAGGCGCCGATGACCGAGCCCACGCTGCTGCCCACCACCATGTCAGGCGTGATGCCGGCCTCCTCCAGCACACGCAGCACGCCGATGTGCGCATAACCCCGCGGCCCGCCGCTGCCCAGCACCACCGCCAGCCGCGGCGGCGCCGCGCCCGCCTGCAGCTCGGTGAGCGCGAGGGCCTGCGGGGCGTCGCCCGCACGGTAGTCGAAGGGTTGGGCCAGGCCCGCGCAGCCGCTGAGCACGGCGCCAGCGGGCAGCGCCAGGCCGAAGAACGGCAGGCCGGCGAAGGGCAGGCGCGTGAAGAAGCGGCGGCGGTGCATCGGCACCTCCCTTGGAGTTGACACTGTCTAGCAGACTAGGGTGCGCGCTAGACAGTGTCAAGCGAAGGGGTTTCAGCCGGTGGCCTGGCCCCGTCAAGGCCAGATCAGCGCCGCCAGCGCCGGGAAGTCCGGCGCCTGCTGCCAGCCCGGCAGCGCGATCTGCGCCTGCAGGTTGCTGTAGCGGTGCAGCAGCATCAGGCGCAGCAGCGCCTCGCGTTGTTCATGCGGCGGCGGGATGCCATAACCTTCGAACAGCGCTGACACGCGGGCTGGCTGCCCCGCCGCCAGGAACACCAGCGGGCCCAGCCAGTCGTACGCGCGCGGGCCGACGAGGCCGTCGCCAAAGTCGAACATCGCCGACACCGCGCCCGCACCCTCGCCTGCACGCCACAGCAGGTTGAAGGGCGTGTACTCGCCGGTGAGGATCACGTCGGGCCCTGCCGGCACCGGCCCTTCGAGGAAGCTGGCCAGCTGCGCCAGCAGGTGCGGCGGCAGCCCGGTGCGCTGCTGGCGTGCATGGCAGCGCTCGCGCTGCTGTTGCAGGAAGGCGGGCCAGGGCGGCGCGAAGTCGGCGATGGGGCTCACCGGCAGCGCGTGAACCTCGGCGGCCGTGCGGCCGATGGTGCGCAGCGCGGCCAGGCGCTCGGGCTCGGTGAGCGTGGGCCACACGGTATCGAGCGTCACGCCGGGCAGTTGTGTGAGCACGAGGAAGGGCCAGCCCTGGTGCTCGCCGCTGTCGATGAGCCTTGGCGTCGGCAACGTGAGTCGACCGTGCAGGTGCGCCAGCATCGCGCGCTCAAACGCGAAGTGGTCACGCAGGAAGGGCGCATAGAGCTTGAGCACGAGTTCGCCGCCCACCAGCCCCACCAGCACGGTGCTGGTGCCGGCCGCGCGCACCGGCGCCGGGGAGTACCGCGCAGCCAGGGTCCGGGCCACGCCGATCCAGCGTTCGGGCCGGCCCTGCAGTTCGTCGAGCTCGGCCGGCGTGGGCGCGGCGGGCAGCCGCGGCTCAGCCGACATGCCCGTGCACCAGCGGCGGCGCCGGCGGCATCGACGGCGTTCGCTCGGCGAGCGTGAACGCGGCTTGCACGGCACGTTCGGCTTCGTCGGCGCCGCGCGCGTCGGCTGCGTGCACCAGCGCCAGCGGTTCGCCGGCGGCCAGCGCATCGCCCAGCGCGCGCACCTGCGCCAGACCCACCCGCGGGTCGATGCGCTCCCCGGGCAGGCGCCGCCCGCCGCCCAGCGCCACCACGGCCAGGCCGAGTGCGCGCACGTCGATGGCGGCCACCACGCCGGCGCGGGGCGCGGGCACGGGGCGCTGTACCGGGGCCTGCGGCAGCTGGGCATCACGCAGCACATCGCCCGGGCCACCTTGCGCGGCCACCATGCGCGCGAACCGCTCGGCGGCTTCGCCGCTGGCCAGCGCGGCCTCGGCACGCGCGCGCGCCGCGGCGGTGTCGGCGCACAGGCCGCCGAGCACCAGCATCTCGGCGGCCAGCGCCAGCGTCAGCTCGGTCTGCCGCGGCTCGCGTGAGCCAAGTTCAGCGCCGGTGAGCCAGCGGATGGCCTCCTGCGTCTCCAGCGCGTTGCCCGCGGTGTGGCCCAGCACCTGGTTCATGTCGGTGATGAGCGCACGCGCCGGCAGCCCGGCGCCACGCGCCACCTGCACCAGGCTCGCGGCCAGTTCCTGCGCCATGGCCAGCGTCGGCGCGAAGGCGCCGCTGCCCACCTTGACGTCCAGCACCAGGCCCTGCAGCCCGGCCGCGAGCTTCTTGCTGAGGATGCTGGCGGTGATCAGCGGCACGCTCTCCACGGTGGCCGTGACGTCGCGGATCGCGTACAGGCGCCGGTCGGCCGGCGCGAGTTCGGCGCCCGCGCCGACGATGGCGCAGCCCACGCTGCGCAACTGCGCCAGCAGGGCTTCGTGCGCCAGGTCCACGCGGTAGCCGGGCAGCGCCTCCAGCTTGTCGAGCGTGCCGCCGGTGTGGCCGAGGCCGCGGCCGCTGATCATCGGCACCACGCCGCCGCAGGCCGCCACCAGCGGGGCGAGCATGAGGCTGAGCTTGTCGCCCACGCCGCCGGTGGAGTGTTTGTCGAGCACGGGGCCGGGCAGCGCATCGGCGCCGGCCCAGCGCAGCACCTGGCCCGAGTGCGTCATGGCGCGCGTGAGCGCCACGGTCTCGGCGGTGTCCATGCCCCTGAGCAGCACCGCCATCGCGAAAGCGGCCACCTGCCCCTCGCTCCAAGCGCCGCTCACGAGCCCGGCCGCGAAGTCGGCGATCTGCGCTTCGCTCAGCGTGCCGCCGTCGCGTTTGGCGCGGATCGTTTCGGCCGGCTGTTGCACCGCGCGGCTACTCCTTCACGACCTTGGCGCGCGTCTCGGGGTCGGTCTGGATGTCGCTGACGCGGCCGTCGGCGCCGAAGTGCACGTCGAAGGGCGAGAAGGTCCAGAGCCAGTACTTCCAGAGCTTGCCGTCCAGGTGCGGCGTCTCGCTGCTGATGGGGTAGCCCAGCGCCATCAGCACCTGCTCGCGTGTCATGCCGCGCATCGCGCGCGAACTCTGGATGGCCTCGCGCACCGCACTGGGGTAACCGGCCAGCTTGTCGGCCGGGTTCTCGGTGACCACGTAGCGGCGCGCGAACTCGGGCAGCGCGATGTCGCGGCTGTAGTCGTTGCCGATGGCCTGCTTCTTGCCGGCGATCTCCACGAACACGCGGTAACGGCCGTAGCCCGTGACCTTCACCGGCGTGCCCAGCGGGATCGTGGTCTTGCCGCTTTCGGCGTAGTTGCTGTCGCTGATCCAGGCGCCGTCGCTGCGCATGTTGCAGCACAGGAAACCTTCGTAGGTGGGCTGCGCCAGCGCGGCGGCGGCCGCGGGTAGCAGCAGGAGCGGGAGCCAGCGCTTCATCGACGGGACCTCCTCAGTTCAGGCGCGCGATGCGGTTCAGCGCGCCCGGCGCCAGCGTGGGGTTGGCCTTCACGTAGGCCTCCAGCGCGTCGATGTCCATCATGCCGGTGCGCTGGTCACGCCCCTGCTTGAGCACGGTGAAGCTGTCGCCGCCGCTGGCCAGGAAGCTGTTCACGGTGACCCGCACCGTGTCGCCGGGCCAGATGGGCTGGCCGTTCAGCCGCAGGCTGCCCGGCACCACACGCTGGCCCACCGGCTTGCTGGCGTCCCAGCTGTAGCTGAAGCCCCGGCTCACCTGCAGCATGCGCACGCTGCTGCCCTGCCACTGCTGCTCGAGCAGCGCGGCGATGTCGCTGCCCGTGAGCGTCATCGTGACCAGGTTGTTGTAGAAGGGCTGGATCGAGAACAGGTCTTCGTAGCGCACCTGGCCGTCCGCAGGCATCGGCAGCGCGGCGCGGATGCCACCCGGGTTCATGAAGGCCACCTGCGCGCCGGCGTCCTTGCTGGCGGCGAGCTGCGCGTCGGCGATCACCTGGCCGAGCACGCTCTCGCCGTTGGGCGCGGTGTCGCGCGGCAGCGCGGCGCCCACGCGGCCGACCACACGCTTGGCCAGCGGCACCACGAGCTTCTCGTACTGCTCGATCAGCGCCGTCTGCCGCGGGTCCTTGGCGAAGCTCGGGCGCACGATGACGTTGTTGGCCACCACGTTCGTCACGTCCTTGGTCTTCGGATCGAGCGTGAGGTCGAGCGTGGTCACGATGGTGCCGTACTTGTCGGCGCTGGTCACCGGGCGGCCGTCGATGCGGCAGTTGTAGGCGCGGTGCGTGTGGCCGGTGATGACCACGTCCACGGCCTTGTCCAGCGCCTTCACGATGTCGACGATGGGCCCGCTGATGCCCGGGCATTCGTTGTAGTCGCCCACCGGCACGCCGCCTTCGTGGATCAGCACGACGATGGCCTCCACGCCCTGGCGCTTGAGCTCGGGCACGAGCTCGTTCACCGTTTCGGCCTCGGGGCGGAACTTCAGCCCGGCCACGCCGGCCGGCACCACGATGCTGGGCGTGCCTTCGAGCGTGAGCCCGATGAAGGCCACCGGGATGCCGCCATAGCGCTTGATGCTGTAGGCCGGCAGCAGCGTGCGGCCGGTGCGTGTGTCCACCGTGCTCGCCGCCAGGTACTGGAACTTCGCGCCCTTGAAGGGCTGCGGGCCCTTGCAGCCTTCCTTGGGGTGGCAGCCGCCGTTCTGCATGCGCAGCAGTTCGTCGGAACCCTTGTCGAACTCGTGGTTGCCCACGGCGGAGAGCTCCAGGCCCATCAGGCCCATGCTCTCGATCGTCGGTTCGTCATGGAACAGCGCGCTCAGGAGCGGCGTGGCGCCGATGAGGTCGCCCGCAGCCACGAAGGCGCTGTGGGCATGGCCCTTGCGCAGCTCGGCCACCGCGGTGGCCAGGTGCTCGGCGCCGCCGGCGTCGACGTTGATGGTCTTGCCCGGCGCGGCCGGGTCGCTGATGCGGATGCCGCCGCGCGCGGGCTTCAGGTTGCCGTGGAAGTCGTTGATCGCCAGCACGCGCAGCTGCACCGGCGCTGGCGGTTTCGTGGCACAGCCGCCCAGCAGCGCGGCAAGCGCGAGGGCGGCGAGGGTGCCGGCCAACGGGTTCTTCGGAGTGATAGGCATCGTGAAGCTCTCCTCGCAACAATCAGATCGACAGCGCCGGCATGATCGCCTGCAATGCGCGGGTGGCGCTCTGCGCGGCCTGCCCGGCGGTGTTGAGCGTGTGTGCATGGCTCAGCACCTCGGCCTCCATGCCGCAGCCCATGTTCGTCATCATCGACAGGCCGAGCACCTTGATCCCGGCATGGCGGCACAGGATGGTCTCGGGCACCGTGCTCATGCCCACCGCGCGCGCACCCAGGCGCTGCAGCATGCGGATCTCGGCCGGCGTCTCGAACTGCGGGCCCAGCACCCAGGCGTAGATACCTTCATGCAGCGTCAGGCCCACGGTGGCGGCCGCGGCATGCGCCTGCTGGCGCAGCAGGGGGTCGTAGGCGTCGGCCATGTTGACGAAACGTTCGTTGCCCGGCGCGTCGTGCAGCGGCGTGCGCTGCACGATGTTCAGGTGGTCGTCGATCAGCATCAGCGAGCCCGGGCGCATGGCGTGGTCCAGGCTGCCGGCGGCATTGGTCAGGATCACCGTCGTGACACCGATCGCCTGCAGCGTGCGGATCGCGCCCTTCATCGCCGCCGGGTCGCCGGTTTCGTAGGTGTGCTTGCGGCCGCGCAGCAGGGCCACCTCGCGCCCGCCGATGCGCCCCAGCCGCAGCGCGCCCGTGTGGCCGGAGACGGCAAGCACCGGGAACGCCGGCAGCTCGGCGTAGTCGATGTCGAGCGTGTCTTCCACGGCGTCGGCGACACCGCCCCAGCCGGTGCCGAGCACGACCGCCAGGCGCGGCTGCCGGCCCGTGGCCAGGAGCCGTGCGGCACTGTCGGAGATGGCGGAATCCAGGTTCATGCGGGGACTTTCCTGCGGGCCGATGGGGGAGCGGGTCTGCGGGCGCCGGCGATGTCGAGCGCGACGCCCTTGAACGCCGCCCGTGTGGCCGCCGGCGGCGCAGCCCCCGCGCAACCGACGATGATGCGCGAGAAACGTGGCAGCGGCGCGATGAACGCCGGCCGCAGCCGGCCGAGCTTGCTGTCGTCGACGACGAGGATCGCCTCGGCCGCGCAGTCGATGGCCGCGCGCTTGATGGGCACCTCGTGGAAGTTGGCGCAGCTGGCGCCGCGCTCGCCATGCACGCCGGCGGCCGAGATGAAGGCCTTGTCCACACCCAGCCGCTTCAGGTAGGTGATGCCCTCGTCGGAGGCGAAGGTCTGGGCCGACGGGTGGTACAGCCCGCCCAGCAGCATCAGCTGCGTCTGCGGGCGCCGGCTCAGCACGCTGGCGATGTTCAGGGAGTAACAGACGACGTTGAGCGGCACGTCGGGCGGCAGGGCCTCGGCCAGGTGCACCATCGTCGTGCCGCAGTCGATGAACAGGCTGTCGTGCGGCTGCACCGCCTCAGCCGCGCGGCGGCAGGCCAGGCGCTTGGCGTCGGCGTGCTGGTCGCGTTCCAGTTCCAGCGTGTAATGCGCCTGGTGGGGCGCAGACCGGAGCGCCGCGGCCGGCGCCGGCCCCAGTGGCGCCACGACATAGCCGCCCAGGCAGGCCAGCGGCGCGCCGGGCTCGGCGAGGTCGCGCCGGATCGTCATCGCCGAGACCGCCAGCGCCGCAGCGGCTTCGGCCAGCGGCAGCGCGCCCCGGCGGGCGACCAGCTGCTGCAGCCGCAACCAGCGCGCGGCGCGGGCGGCAGGGCCGGAAGGCTTGGGCATGTGACGAAGAGTGTGACGCAAAGAACAGGCTGGCGTGGCGGATGTTTCCAGAATAACATTCAACGCGCGCCGGCCGGAACCCCCGCCGGCCTGTTTTTCTGTGCTGCCCTGTTCCGCCGAAAGGCCTGCCATGAACGCCGTTTCCGCCACGCCCTTGCTGCGCCCCGCCGCGACGCCGCCCGCGGCCGGCGTGCCCGCACGCAACCCCGGCCAGCCCTTCGACCCGGAGTGGTTCACAGGCCTCTTGGTCAACCTGTCGGCGGTCGAGCGCCGGGTGGCCGGCCTCGCCGGCCGCCGCTCGGTGAAGAAGGACGCGCAGGCGGCCTGGCTGCTGAAGGCCATCACCTGCATCGACCTCACGACGCTCTCGGGCGACGACACCGCCGAACGCGTGCGGCGCCTGTGCGCCAAGGCGCGGCAGCCGGTGCGCACCGACCTGCTCGAAGCGCTGGGCGTCGCGGACCGCCGCATCACCACCGGCGCGGTGTGTGTCTACCACCGCTTCGTCGCCACCGCGGTGGCCGCGCTCGAAGGCTCCGGCATCCCGGTGGCCGCGGTGTCCACCGGCTTCCCGGCCGGCCTCAACCCGCACGCGCTGAAGCTGAAGGAGATCGAGGCCTCGGTGCGCGACGGCGCGCAGGAGATCGACATCGTCATCAGCCGCGAGCATGTGCTGGGCGGCCACTGGCGCGCGCTGTACGACGAGATGCGCGACTTCCGCGCCGCCTGCGGCGAGGCGCACGTGAAGGCGATCCTCGCCACCGGCGAGCTGAAGACGCTGCGCAACGTCGCGCGTGCCTCGATGGTCTGCATGATGGCCGGCGCCGACTTCATCAAGACCTCCACCGGCAAGGAAGGTGTCAACGCCACGCTGCCGGTGTCGCTCGTGATGCTGCGCATGATCCGTGACTACGAGGAGAAGAGCGGCGGCGTGCGCATCGGCTACAAGCCGGCCGGCGGCATCTCCACCGCGAAGAACGTGCTCGAGTACCAGGTGCTGATGAAGGAAGAGCTCGGCCGGCCCTGGCTGGAGCCGGATCTGTTCCGCGTGGGCGCATCGAGCCTGCTGGCCGACATCGAGCGCCAGCTGGAGCACCACGTCACCGGCCGCTACTCGGCCTTCAACCGCCACGGGGTGGCCTGACATGAGCAGCGTCGCTGAGTACATGGATTCGATGGACTACGCACCGGCACCCGAGGGCAATGCCGAAGCCAAGGCCTGGCTCGCCGCGCATGCGGCCGGCTTCGGCCACTTCATCAACGGCAGCTGGGTCGGCGGCGGCCGTGCCGATGCCTTCGAGACACACGATCCTTCCACCGGCAAGCTGCTGGCGCGCATCGCGCAAGGCTCGGCGGCCGACGTCAATGCGGCGGTGGCCGCTGCACGTGCGGCACAGGCGCCGTGGGCTGCGGCAGGCGGTGCCGTTCGCGCGCGCCACCTCTACGCGCTGGCCCGCATGGTGCAGCGCCACGCGCGCCTGCTGGCCGTCGTGGAGAGCATGGACAACGGCAAGCCGATCCGCGAATCGCGCGACATCGACATCCCGCTGGTCGCGCGCCACTTCTACCACCACGCCGGCTGGGCGCAGGTGCAGGCCAGCGAGTTCGCCGATCAGCGGCCGGTGGGCGTGGTCGGCCAGATCATCCCGTGGAACTTCCCGCTGCTGATGCTGGCGTGGAAGGTCGCGCCGGCGCTTGCCCTGGGCAACACCGTGGTGCTCAAGCCCGCCGAGTACACGCCGCTCACGGCCCTGCTGTTCGCCGAACTCGCTGCCGCCGCCGGCCTGCCGCCAGGCGTGCTGAACATCGTCACCGGCGACGGCGCCACCGGCGCTGCGCTGGTCGAGCACCCGGGCGTGGACAAGCTCGCCTTCACCGGCTCCACCGAGGTCGGCCGGCTGATCCGCGAGAAGAGCGCCGGCTCGGGCAAGGCGCTGACGCTGGAGTTGGGTGGCAAGTCGCCATTCATCGTCTTCGACGATGCCGACCTAGACGCCGCGGTCGAGGGCGTGGTCGACGCGATCTGGTTCAACCAGGGGCAGGTCTGCTGCGCCGGCTCGCGCCTCCTGGTGCAGGAAGGTGTGGCCGAGCGTTTCATCGCCAAGCTCAAGCGCCGCATGGCCGCGCTGCGCGTGGGCGCGCCGCTGGACAAGGCCGTGGACATGGGCGCCATCGTGGCGCCGGCGCAGCTGGAGCGCATCCGCGCGCTCGTGAAGCTGGCGGCCGACGAAGGTGGCACGGTGTACCAGGCGCCCGGCGCCGCGCAGGCCTGCGCGAAGGAAGGTGGCGGCTGCTTCTACCCGCCGACGCTGATCACCGGCGTGCAGCCGGGCGCCACCGTGGCGCGCGAGGAGATCTTCGGCCCGGTGCTCGTGGCCGGCACCTTCCGCACGCCCGACGAAGCGGTGATGCTGGCCAACAACAGCCGCTATGGCCTGTCGGCCAGCGTGTGGAGCGAGAACATCGGGCTCGCGCTGGACGTGGCGCCCAAGCTCGTCGCCGGTGTCGTGTGGGTCAACGCGACCAACCTGTTCGACGCGGCGGTCGGCTTCGGCGGCACGCGTGAATCGGGCTTCGGCCGCGAGGGCGGGCGCGAGGGCTGCTTCGAGTACCTGAAGCCGCTCGCCTGGGACGGGCTGCCGCTGCGTTCGGCCGCACCGGCTGCAGCACCGAACCGTGCGGCACCGGCACCGGCCAACGTCTTCGCGATGCCCTCGCTCGACCGCACCGCGAAGCTCTTCATCGGCGGCAAGCAGGCCCGGCCCGACGGCGGCCACTCGCTGCCGCAGTTCGCCGCCAGCGGCCACCTGGCCGGTGAGGTCGGCGCCGGCAACCGCAAGGACATCCGCAACGCGGTGGCGGCGGCGCGCGGCGCCGAGGGCTGGACCAAGGCGACGTCGCACAACCGCACCCAGGTGCTGTACTACCTGGGCGAGAACCTGTCGGCACGCGCTGCCGAGTTCGCACAGCGCATCGGCACGCTGACCGGCGCCTCGGCGAACGCTGCGCGCGCCGAAGTCGAAGCCGCGATCGGCCGCTGCTTCAGCGCCGCCGCGTGGGCCGACAAGTACGAAGGCCGCGTGCACCAGCCGCCGTTGCGCGGCGTGGCGCTGGCGCTGCCGGAGGCGCTGGGCGTCGTCGGCGTGGTCTGCCCGCCGGAGGCGCCGCTGCTGGCCTTCGTGAGCCTGGTGGCGCCGCTGATCGCCCTGGGCAACCGCGTGGTCGTGGTCCCGAGCGCAACGGCTTCGCTGGTGGCCACCGACTTCTACCAGGTGCTGGAGACCTCGGACGTGCCGGCCGGCGTGGTCAACATCGTCACCGGCGACACCTTGGCGCTGGCGCGCACGCTCGCCGAGCACGACGACGTCGATGGCCTCTGGGCCTTCGGCTCGGCCGAGCTCAGCCTGCTTTCCGAGAAGCTGTCGGTGGGCAACCTGAAGCGCACGCTGGTCGATCACGGCCGCGCCGTCGACTGGTTCGACGACCGGGCCGCATCGGGCCCGATCCTGCTGCGCCACGCGGTGCAGGTGAAGAACGTCTGGATCCCCTACGGCGAGTGAGCCTCGGGCAGCGGCACCGTCAGGGCTTCAGGTACTGCGGCCCGAAGCTGAACGGCAGCAGATCGGCCAGGCGGTGCGTCACGCGCAGGCCGTTCTTGTCGGCGATCAGCACCGGGCAGTCGTCGGCGGCGAACTCGCGCAGCTTCTGGCGGCAGCCGCCGCAGGGCGTGACGGGTTGCGGTGCGTCACCGCACACGGCCACCGCGAGCACGGTCTTGCCGCCTGAAGCCACCATCACCGACAGCGCCGAAGCCTCGGCGCACCACCCCTGCGGGTAGGCGGCGTTCTCCACGTTGCAGCCGGCGTGGATGCGGCCTTGCTCGTCGAGCACGGCAGCACCCACCGCGAACTTGGAGTACGGTGCGTGCGCATGCACACGCACACGCTGCGCGGCGGCCACCAGCTCGGCCAGCGCGGCGGGATCAACGTTCCTTGACATAGGGGCGCCCCAGCGCCTTCGGCGCAATCGCGTTGCCGATGAAACCAGCCAGCAGCACCACGGTCAAGACGTAGGGCAGGGCCTGGATCGCCTGCACGGGCACCTGGCCGATGCCGGGAATGGGCACACCCTGGAGACGGATGCTCACCGCGTCCAGAAAACCGAACAGCAGGCAGGCCCACAGCGCCCCCACCGGATGCCACTTGCCGAAGATCAGCGCGGCCAGCGCCATGTAGCCGCGCCCCGCGGTCATGTGCGGGATGAAGCTCGGGTTCATGGCCAGCACGAGATACGCGCCGGCCAGCGACGACAGCACGCCGTTCAGTGCCAGCGCCTGGTAGCGCAGGCCTTTGACGCTCACACCGGCTGCGTCGACCATGGTCGGGTTCTCACCCGCCGCGCGCAGGCGCAGGCCGAAGCGGGTGCGGTACAGCAGCCACCACACGCCGGCCACCAGCAGCAGCGCGCCGTACACCAGCACGTTGTGGCCGAAGAAGGCCAGCGCCAGCGCGCGGCCGAGGAAGGGGACCTGCGCCACGAGGTCGCCCGCGCCCTTGAACCAGGGATCGAGCCGCACGCTCTCGGGGATGGGCGGCGTCTGCCCTCCCTGCGCGAACCAGGCGATGCCCAGCACCACCGTGAGCCCGGCGCCGGTCATCGTGATGGCCATGCCGAGCACGACCTGGTCGCCTCGGTGCGAGACACAGGCGTAACCGTGCAGCATCGACAAGGCCAGGCCCACGGCCAGCGCCGCCACCAGCGCCAGCGCCAGCGAGCCGCTGGTCACGCCCACCGCCGCGGTGGCAAAGGCGGTGAGCAGCATCTTGCCTTCCAGGCCGAGGTCGATCACGCCCGAGCGTTCACACAGCACACCCGCCAGCGCGCACAGGATCAGCGGCACGCTCACACGCAGCGTGCTGGCGACGATGGTGCCGACCAGCACCTCATCCATGCTGCCTGCCCCCGCCCGCGGCGCGGTAGAGCCTGAACAGCGCCGGCGCCGCCACCTGCGCCATGGCACCCGCGAACAGCACGATCAAGCCCTGCAGCATGAACACCATGTCGCGGCTGAAGCCGCTGATCTCGAAGGCCAGCTCCGAGCCGCCCTGGTACAGCGCGCCGAACAGCAGCGAAGCGAGCACGATGCCGGCCGGGTGGTTGCGACCGATCAAGCTCACCGCGATGCCGGCAAAGCCCGCGCCGGCCACGAAGTCGGGCAAGAGCCGCCCGTGCACGCCGGCGATCTCGTTCACGCCCACGAGGCCCGCCAATGCGCCGCTGGCGGCCATCGAAGCCACGATCAGCCGCTTGGGCCGGATGCCGGCGTACAGCGACGCATCCGGCGCAAAGCCCACCGCGCGCAGCGCATAACCCCCCTGCGTCTTCCACAGCGCCAGCCAGGTGCCCACGGCCGCGGCAATGGCCAGCAGCACCGTCAGGTTCAGCGGCGTGCGCGGCCATTCGATGCCGAAGAAGGCCAGCAGCTCGTGCATGCCCGGCACCTTGGCCGACTCGGCGAAGGCGCGGCTTTCGGGCGTCATGTTGCCCGGCTCCTTGAGCGTGTTGACGAGCAGGTAGGAGAGGATCGCCGCGGCGATGAAGTTGAACATGATGGTCGTGATGACCGTGTGGCTGCCGCGCCAGGCCTGCAGCGCGCCCGGCACCGCCGCCCACACACAACCGAACAGCGCGGCCGAGAGCACGATCAGCGGCAGCATCAGCGGCGCCGGCAGCGAATCGCTGAAGGCCAGCGCCGCCAGCCCCGCGCCGAGCCCACCCATCACCGCCTGGCCCTCGCCGCCGATGTTGAAGAGCCCCCCGTGGAAGGCCACCGCCACCGCCAGGCCCGTGAAGACGAAGGTGGTGGCGTAGTACAGCGTGTAGCTGATGCCGGCCTTGGAACCGAACGCGCCCTTGATCAGCAGCGCCAGCACCTTGCCGGGCTCGAAGCCGACGAGCATCACCACGCCCGCGGCCACCAGCAACGCAATGGCGAGGTTCACCGCGGGCAGGACCGCGATGTCCATCCAGCGTGGGAGTTCAACCGGCTGGCTCAATGCGTGGCCCCGCCCATCAGGCGGCCCAGGGCCGATTCGGTGCAGGCATCGATCGGCAGCTCACCGCTGATGCGGCCTGCGTTCATCACGACGACACGGTCCGACAAGGCCAGGATCTCGTCGAGCTCCGAGCTCACCACCAGCACCGCCCCACCCGCATCGCGCATCGCCCGCAGCCGCGAATGGATGAACTCGATGGCGCCGATGTCCACGCCGCGCGTGGGCTGGCCCACCAGCAGCACCTGCGGTTCCGGCGCTGCCTCGCGTGCCAGCACCAGCTTCTGCTGGTTGCCGCCGCTGAACTTGGAAGAGCGCAGCTGCGGGTTGCGCGGGCGCACGTCGTAACGTTCCATCATCTGCGCACAGTCGTCGCGCATGGCCTTCTGGCGCATCCAGCCGCGCTGGTTGTAGCGCGGGCGGTGCTGGTAGCCGAGCACCGCCGATTCCCAGGCGTCGAAGGGCAGCACCAGGCCACGCTTGTGGCGGTCTTCGGGCACATGGGCCAGGCGCAGTTCGCGCGCGGTGCGGGTGTCGAGCCAACCACCCGGCGCGAAGCGCTGGCCGCCGAGCATCAGCGTGCCGCTGGCGGGTTCCAGCAGGCCCGACAGCACGTCGAGCAGCTCGCTCTGCCCGTTGCCCGAGACACCGGCCACGCCCACGATCTCACCGGCGCGCAACGTGATCGACACGTCCGCCAAGCGCACCACGCCGAGCCCGTCCTTCCACGTCAGCCCCTCGGCCTGCAGCAGCACGGCGCCGGGTGCGGCCTGCTTGCCGTCACGCCCCAGGTTCACGCGCCGGCCGACCATGGCCTCGGCCAGGCCGTCGATGCTGGTCTCGGCGATCGGCGCGTCCAGCACCACCTGGCCACCGCGCATCACCGTGACCTGATCACACAGCGCCATGATCTCGCGCAACTTGTGCGTGATGAGCAGGATCGTCGTGCCACGCTCACGCAGGCCCCGCAGCGTGACGAAGAGCTGGTCGGTCTCCTGTGGCGTCAGCACCGCGGTGGGCTCGTCGAGGATCAGGATGCGCGCGCCGCGGTACAGCGCCTTCAGGATCTCCAGCCGCTGGCGTTCGCCCACCGGCAGGTCCTGCACCAGCGCGTCGAGGTTCACGGTGAGGCCGGTCTCGTGCATCAGCGCTTCGAGCTTGCCGCGCACCTGCGCGCGCGCCGGCGTGAGCCGCCAGCCGGGCTCGGCGCCGAGCATCACGTTGTCGAGCGCGGACAGCGTATCCACCAGCATGAAGTGCTGGTGCACCATGCCGATGCCCAGGGCAATGGCCTCGCGCGAGCCGCTGATGCGCGCGGGCTTGCCTTCGATCGCGATCTCGCCGCTGTCGGCCTGGTAGAAGCCGTACAGGATCGACATCAGCGTGCTCTTGCCGGCGCCGTTTTCGCCCACGATGCCGTGCACCGTGCCGGCACGTACGGTGAGCTGCACGTCGCGGTTGGCGTGCACGGCGCCGAAGCGCTTCTCGATGTGGCGCATCTCGACGGCGGGGCCGGCGCCCCCTGCCGCCACGGGCGCCATCAAGCAGCCGCCGCGGAACTGGCTCTGCCAGGCCGCTGGCGGCGCCCCCTGGGGGGAGCGGCGTAGCCGCTACGGGGGGGGCTCATTTGCAGGCGCTGTTGGCCATGTAGTCGATGACCTTGATCTTGCCGCTGATGATGTCGGCCTTGGCGGCATCGACCTTCTTCTTCATGTCGGCGCTCACGAGTTTGGCGTTGTGCTCGTCCATCGCGTAGTCCACGCCGCCTTCGGCCAGGCCCAGCGCCGTGACACCGGGCTTCACGCCCTTGAAGGCGTTGTACACGGCCACGTCCACGCGCTTCACCATGCTCGTGAGCATGGTGCCGGGCTGCAGGTGGTTCTGGTTGCTGTCGACACCGATGGCCAGCTTGCCGGCGTCCTTGGCCGACTGGTACACGCCGATGCCTGTGCCACCGGCGGCGGCGAAGATCACGTCGACACCACCGGCGAACTGCGCCTTGGCGAGCTCGGCGCCGCGCGCCGGGTCGTTCCAGGCCGCCGGCGTGGTGCCGGTCATGTTGGTGGTGACCTGGGCCTGCGGGTTGGCGAACTTCGCGCCCTGCTCGAAGCCGCAGGCGAACTTGCGGATGAGCGGGATGTCCATGCCGCCCACGAAGCCCACCTTGCCGGTCTTGCTGGCCATGGCGGCCATCATGCCCACGAGGAAGCTGCCTTCGTGCTCCTTGAACACGATGCTCTGCACGTTGGGCAGGTTGACCACGCTGTCGATGATGGCGAAGCTGACCTTGGGGAAGTCCTTGGCGCCCTTCTCGATCGCGCTGCCCTGGCTGAAGCCGATGCCCACCACGGGGTTGGCACCACGTTCGGCCATGCGGCGCACGGCCTGCTCGCGCTGCGCCGGGTTGCTGATCTCGAACTCCATGTAGGCCTTGCCCGCGTTTTCCTTCTTCCAGCGCTCGGCACCGTCGTAGCCGGCCTGGTTGAAGCTCTTGTCGAACTTGCCGCCCATGTCGAAGATCACGGCGGGTTGCGCCTGTGCGGTGCCGGCAGCGAGCGCCAGAGCGGCGAGAAGGGTGGTTTTGCGCAGCAACATGGCGGGGAAGCCTCCTGAATGTGAGCTTTTCAGGATAGCAAGACTCGCGCCGCCCACCCACCGGGGTTGCCCCGCCATGGTCCAATGCGGGCCATGGAAGTCAAGCTCGACAAACGTTACCCCGTGGCCGCCCCGCTGAGCCAGGCCTGGGCGGTGCTGTCAGACATCCGCGCCACCGCGGCCTGCATGCCCGGAGCGCAGATCACCGAGCAGGTGGACGCCACGCACTACAAGGGCACGGTGAAGGCCAAGGTGGGCCCGGCGGTGATGCAGTTCGCCGGCGACATCGAGCTGCAGGGCCTGGACGCCGGCACACGCACGCTGAAGATGCTGGGCAAGGGCGCCGACCGCGGCGGCTCCTCCGCCGCCATGCAGCTGAAAGCCACGCTGGAGCCCGGCGACGATGAGAGCCACTGCGTGCTGGCCGGCACCGCCACCGTCACCGTCAGCGGCAAGCTGGCGCAGTTCGGCAGCCGGCTGCTGGTGCCCGTGAGCGACGCGATGCTGGCGCAGTTTGCCGACAACTTCCGCGCCGCCGCGCAGGCCGCGGCGCCGGCGCCCAAGGCCGCCACCACGCCACCGGCGCACGCCGGCCTGCACGGCGACGAGCGCACCACCACGCTGATGGTCTACGGCGCGCAGGCCCCGGGCGGCGTGCCGCAGGCAGCGCCCCCGGCGCCCGTGAAGGAACTGAACGCGCTGGCGCTGATGTGGGCCGTGGTGAAAGGCTGGTTCGCCGGCCTGTTCGGCAAGAAGTAGCCCGCGGCTTCAGCCCGCCGCCTGGCGGCGGAAATCACTGGGCGGCAGCCCGAGGTGGTTGCGGAACACGCGGCTGAAATGCGCCATGTTCTGGAAGCCGAAACCAAGCGCGATGTCGGTGAGGCTGCGGTGGTCCTGCGCGCGGTCGGCCAGCACACGCCGGCAGGCTTCGAGCCGCCGCGCCAGGATGTAGCCGGCCACGCCGTCGGGCTCTTCGGCAAAGGCGTTGTAAAGCTGGCGGCGGCTGCAGTTGAGCGCACGCGCGAGCTGGTCCACCGTGAGCTCGGGGTCGGCCAGGTGCTGCGCCACATGCTGCTTGATGCGTTCGCGCAGCGCTTCGCGCTGGGTCTGCGCGGTGGCCTGGCCGGCGAGGTCGAGCAGGCTCAGGTGCACCAGCTGCGTGATGGCGTCACCCACGCCGCGCGCGGCGGCCTCGGGCATGCTCGGCAGTTCGGCGAAGGCGTTGCGCATGGTCTGCAGGGCCAGCGTGCTGACACCGCCGCTGCCGCCGAGGCGGCGGGCCATCAGCGGGTCGAGCTGCAGGCCCCGTTCGGCCACCATGGCCTTGGGCAGCATCACGATCAGGTGCTCCACCCGCTCGGGGTTGGCCACGGCGTAGCTGTCGGTGGTGTCGTAGATGCTCCACTGGCCCGGCGTGACCCAGGTCTCGCGGCCCTTCTGCTCCACGCCGGCGCAGCCTTTCCAGGGCGCCACGATCTTCAGGTACGGCTGCTCGGTGTGGCGCGCGATGGAGGGCGAGCGCATGACGCGGTGGCGCGTGGCTTCCAGCCGCGTCAGCACCACCTCGCCGGCGCGCAGCGTGCGCGCACGGCCGTCGAAACCGGTGTCGCCGTAGGTGTCGTTCTTCAGGCCCTGGAACAGGCGTGCCACCCAATCACCGAAGAACCCGGCGCGCTCCGCCGCGGGCACGGCGTCGGTGTCCATGGTCTCGGGCTTGCGGGTGGGGCTGGCGTTCACGGCGCGCGAGATTAGCCCCGCCGGGCCCCGCGTGCACGGCGCGGGGGCATCCAACCGGGAAAGTCCCGAGCCGGCGTGCACGGATGGTCAAGCACCGTGCACGGGCGGCAAAGCCGCGGGCGACGCCGCTCCCAACAATGCGCCCGCACCTACAACGGAGACAACCGCATGAAGCTGACCCGCCGCACCGTCGTGCAAGCCATGGCTGCGTCCGCAGCGTTCCCCGCACTGGCACAGACCGCCGCCCCCGTGCGCGTGGGCTACGCGATGGCGCGCACGGGCCCCTGGAGCGTGGGTGCGCAGACGAGCCAGGAACCCAACTTCCTGCTCTGGGCCGAGCAGCAGAACGCTGCCGGCGGCCTGGACGTGAAGGGCACCAAGCGCCCGATCGAGCTCATCAGCAGCGACGACCAGAGCAACATCGAGACCTGCGTGCGCACCTACGAAAAGCTGATGGGCAGCGACAAGGTCGACCTGATCCTGCCGCCCTGGGGCAGCAACGCCAACTTCGCCGTGGCGCCCCTGGCCAACAAGTACGGCTACCCCTTCCTCGCGCCCACCGCGCTGAGCCGCCGCCTGGTGGAGATGAAGCTGCCCTACTTCTTCCTGCTGCTGCAGCAGCCCAAGCCGATGATGGACGCGCTGGTGGACATGCTGAAGGCCAGCGGCGCCAAGACCGCGGCCGTGGTCTACGTGGACGACCTCTTCGGCCTGGAGAACTACGCCGCGCTGAAGGTGGCGCTGAGTGGCAGCGGCATCAGCATCGTCGAGGACAAGAGCTACCCGCTGGGCGTGAAGGACCTGGGCCCCGTGCTGCGCGGCATCAAGGACAAGAACCCCGACGCCTTCATCGGCCTGACCTACCCACCCGACACCATCCTGGCCAGCCGCCAGGCCAAGGAGATCGGCTTCAACCCGAAGTTCTTCTACGCGAGCGTCGGCACGGCCTTCCAGCTGTACCGCAACGTGATGAAGGAAGGCGCCGAAGGTGTGCTGGGCATGGGCAGCTGGAACCCGAAGACGAGCGCCGGCGCCAAGGCCTACTTCGACGCGCACGTGAAGAAGTTCGGCGCCGCCAAGGAGCCCGACCGCTGGGCCAGCGGCCACGCCTGGGCGGGGCTGGAGATCCTCACCGCCGCGGTGGCCAAGGTCGGCCTGGACAAGAAGGCGATCCGCGACTACGTGGCGAACACCACGCACAAGACCATCATCGGCGACATCAAGTTCTCGGGCAGCGAAAACGTGGGCGTGCCGGGCACGGTGAGCCAGTGGCAGAAGGGCGAGTTCGAGGTCGTGTGGCCGAAGAACCGCGCCACCGCACCGCTGGTGCCTGCCAAGCCGGCCTGGGTGTGAAGCAGCGCCGATGAGCCCCGGTGCATGGGTCGAGCTGATCGCCTCCGGTCTCATCACCGGGGGCGTGTACGCGCTCGTGGCGCTGGGGCTGAACCTGCAGTACGGGCTGATGCGCATCCTGAACATCGCGCATGGCGAGTTCCTGATGGTGGGTGCGTTCATCACCTACACGGTGCATGTGGCCACGGGCTTGTCGCCGCTGTTGATGCTGCCGGTGGCCTTCGGGCTGATGATGGCCATCGGCATCGGCGTGCACCGGCTCACCTTCCGCAAGCTGGCGCGCATGTCACCGAACGTGGACGTGTTCGAAGCGCGTGGGCTGATGGTGGCTTTCGGGTTGATGTTCATCGCCCAGAACGCGGCGCAGATCATCTGGGGCGCCGACCTGCGGGGTTATGACTACCTGACCGACCCGGTGCACTTCGGCGGCGCGCAGTTTGCGGGCAACAAGCTGGTGCTGTTCCTCCTCTCGCTGGCGTTCAGCGCGGCGCTGATCGTGGTGCTGAAGCGCACGCTGCTGGGCAAGGGGGTGCGGGCTTTGATGCAGTCGCCCACCGGCGCGCAGCTGGTGGGGATCGATACGCAACGCCTGCATCCGTTGATGTTCGGGGTGGGTCTCGGTCTGTCGGGCGTGGCCGGGGTGCTGCTGTCGACGACGTACACGATCACGCCGGCGATGGGCGAGCCGTACACGGTGACGGCGTTGATCGTGATCACGCTGGGCGGGTTTGGCTCGATGCCTGGTGCGTTGGTCGGCGGCCTGGCTTTGGGCGTGATCGAAGCGCTTGGGATGCACTTCACGAGTCCGTCGCTGAAGAGCCTGCTGAGCTACTCGATCTTCATCGCGGTGTTGTTGTGGCGGCCGAATGGGCTGTTCAACAAGAAGTCGGCGTGATGAATGCATCTGCGCGTCGCGCCGGGCGGTGCCTGTCAGGGGCGCAGGCTGTGGCGGTCTCCGCTTCGCTCCGACTCCGCTGCGGTGCTCAGGCTTGTGGCCCGCACGGCGGAACTCGCTACGCTCCTTCGTCGCTGCGCTCGAACAGCCGCCGTGAGT
>VFQQ010002128.1_pt1 | contig 23843 bp, 21 predicted proteins | sample 3512341 | NCBI WGS metagenome assembly VFQQ01 (sample SAMN10412373, study PRJNA504923) | tailings metagenome | isolation source: Relicate 2 Philex TSF1 revegetated site | place: Philippines: Tuba, Benguet | collected 2017-08-29 | reverse complement strand
CCTGCTCGACGTCGTGGCGATGGGCATCATCATCCCGGTGCTGCCGTCGCTGATCGAGGAATTCGCCGGCTCGAATGCCGAGGCAGGCTGGATCAACGGCGTCTTCGTGGCGCTGTGGGCCGGCATGCAGTTCGTGGCTTCTCCGCTCATCGGTTCACTGTCCGACCAGCATGGCAGGCGGCCGGTCATCCTCATCTCTACCGCAGGGCTGGCAGCCGACTATGTGCTGATGGCGGTCGCGCCGAACCTGTGGTGGCTGGCGCTGGGCCGCATCATCGCCGGCATCACCTCGTCGAGCTTCACCACGGTTTTCGCCTATATGGCCGACATCACCGCACCCGAGGACCGCGCCCGGGGCTACGGCCTGATCGGCGCTGCCTTCAGCGCCGGTTTCGTCGCTGGCCCGCTGCTGGGCGGCGTGCTGGGCGAGATTTCGCCGCGCGCGCCTTTCTGGTTCGCCGCTGCCATGAGCGGCATCGCCTTCGTCTACGGCCTGTTCGTGCTGCCGGAATCGCTGGCGCCGGCCAAGCGCATGAAATTTTCATGGAAGCGCGCCAATCCCTTCGGCGCGATGATGCTGCTGCGCTCGCATACCGAGCTGCTGGGGCTGGCCTTCGTGACCTTCCTGCTGCATTTCGCCCACCACGTCTTTTCTGCCGTGTTCGTGCTCTATGCGGCCTATCGCTATGGCTGGCATGCCTGGGAAGTCGGCGTTCTGCTGGCGATGGTCGGCGCGCTCGACATGATCGTGCAAGGAGTTCTCGTCGGCCCGGCGGTAAAACGCTTCGGCGACCGCGCCGTCATGGTCTTCGGCCTGTTCGGCGGCGCCGTTGGCATCGCTTGCATGGGGCTGGCGCCGACAGGTCTTCTGTTCACGCTGGCGATGTTCCCGAATGCGCTGTGGGGGCTTTCGATGCCGACGCTGCAATCGCTGATGACGCGCCGCGTCTCCGAATCCGAGCAAGGGCAGCTTCAGGGCGCGAATATGAGCGTCGCCAGCATCGCTGGCGTCTTATCGCCGCTGTTTTTCGGCGCGGTCTATGCCTTCACACTGCGCGACGGCTCGTGGCTGCCCTATCCCGGCGCTTCGTTTCTGATCGCGGCGCTGGTGCTTCTGTGCGCTGCCATACTGGGCTGGTTGGTGGCGCGACAGGCAGGCCGACGGGAAAGACAGGCGCTGTCCTGAGCAAGCTGCCGGCGCGTGTGACAAGCTTAACATAAGGTTAGCGAAACGCCGGCCAGATCAGCGAAATCACGCCTGAAATCCTGACAATATATTACCCCAGGACTCCAAAGTTGTTCCCCCGCCACAAAGCTGACCGGGGTTTGCCGCATTTGACGCCACATTTGACCCCTACCGGCTCAGGGCATGTCCAACCTTGGAGCCCTCCCAGAAAGATGAAGATCACTAGAGCCGCGATCTGCGCGGTAACGATGACGGCCGGCCTGATGGTCGCCGCTTCCACCGGAACCGCTTCGGCCCAGTGCGGCCGCGCTTCCTGGTACGCCCTCACCTCCAAGACCGCATCCGGTGAGCGCATGAACCCCTCCGCCATGACCGCCGCGCATCGCAGCCTGCCCTTCGGCACCAAGCTGCGCGTCACCAACAAGACCAACGGCCGCAGCGTCATCGTGCGCATCAACGATCGCGGACCGTTCATCAAGGGCCGCGTGCTGGATGTTTCGAAGGCCGCCGCGAGGAGCCTCGGCTTCATCGGTTCGGGGCATACCGCTGTTTGCATGGCGAAGGCTTAGAGTTCAAATTTCGGGGCTTGCGTTCCTTCGCGCCCCCTCTGGCCTGCCGGCCATCTCCCCCTCAGGTGGGGAGATTAGCTGCGTCCTTCGCCCCGCCTATTTTGCAACGCTGAAGGTTAAACGCTGAAGGTTAGCGGAAACTGCAATGAAAGCTGATCTTCCCACCTGAGGGGGAGATGGCCGGCAGGCCAGAGGGGGGCGCCGTAGAGCTCGACAGTCCGTAGCTAACCGCGACTCTCAAACCTGCCCGCCGCCGTCGCCGCAATAGCCTCCGCCAGTTCAAGCCCCCATTGCGCCCTGCAATAGGCACGGAAATCGAAACAGGGCAGGCCGGCGCAGACTTCGAATTCGATGAGATGGACGGTGTCGTCCGCTTCCACGCGAAAATCCATCGAAAACACATCGCGCAGGCCCAGCGTGGTCATCAGCCGCGCGGCTATGGCGCCAATGCGCCCTGCCGCAACCGGCTGGCTTGCCGCCACCGGCACGAGTTCCGGCTCGGCATAGCTTCCCCCCAATTTGGCTTCCGCACCGGTCTCGCCATAGAGCGCGAGGCTGTCTTCCATGGTCTGGAAATCGCCTCCTGAATCGACGAAGAAAATCCCCAGCGCCTCCGCGCTCGCCTCTGGCGTCAGCCCGAGAAAGCTCAGCCTTACATTGCGGCCCGCAACATAGGGCTGGACGACGACATCGTCGCGGTAGGCGGCAAAGACGCGGCGGCTGAGTTCCAGCGCGTGATCGAGTGTCTGGCAGCGCGAGTCGGCATAGATCCCGATCTTGGCGCCCAGCCGGTTCGGCTTGACGAAATAGCCGGACGCCGAGGCCGGCGGCTCGACCAGCCATTTTCCGTCGCGCGCCAGACCGGCCGGCGGCACCGGCATGCCCAGCGCGCCCAGCACCGCGCCGGAGCGGAACTTGTCCTGGCAGAGCGCGAAGAGGGAATCGTCCGAGCCCAGCGTCGGCAGGCCATTCAACCGCGCCAGAGAAGCGCCGGCGCTGCCGCGAAAATAGGCGATGCCGTCGCTGATCGTCCAGACAAGCGTGTTTTTGGGATCGCGCCCGGCAAGTGCTGTCGCCGCATCGTCCAGTGCGACAGGCTCGAAGCGAAGGCCGCGTCCAGCACAAGCCGCTTCCATCGCGCCGAACTCCGGCGCGATATCGGTCGACTGCGCCAGATAGGACGAAATCTCCGCCGCCCGCGCCGCTGGAAACCCATCGGCCACCAGCCGGTCGAAACACGCCTTTTCCGGCTCGTAGATGAAGATCAGCGTGGGCGACTGGTCGGGCATTTTTTAAACGTTCCTCGGAGGCATCACAGCGCGACAATCGCACCGCACCGGAAAACGGCTTGCGCGAAATCGACTTCGGCGAGGCGCTGGCGTGATAGCCTACCCCCGCCTGAACACCGCCACGCCACAGGGCTCCAGCAATTCACTGCCAAGCAGCAGCGATTTCCCGTCCGTCCACTGGCTTATATCGACCGGCTCCGGGCCGTAATTGAAGATGTAGCGCATCGGGCCATTGTCGCGGATGCGGATATCGCGCGGCAGGTGCCGGACGGCGATGCCGGCCTTGCCGCAGAGATATTCGACCACGCGCGCGGCATAGGCAGCGTTGGGCTGGCCGGCGAGATAATGGAAGGCGCTGCCAGCGTCACAGCAAAAGGCAATCTCGCGGTCCTGCGTCCGGTCGATGACCCGGACGCCTTCGCCGGCGACAAGGAACTCACGCCAGGTCTCGAAGGCCGAGACATTGGCGGGTTCCTCGATGGGAATCGCGAAAGGTGGCTCGAATGTTTCCGAGCGCCTGACCTTCACCGGAATGCGGCCCTGCAGGCCCTCGCCCGGCGGCAGTGCATCTGGAATGCGAAAATCGGGCGTGCGCGAGCCGGTCCTCGGACCGGCAAGCACGATCTGGCCGTCGGTCCCGAGTGCCTCGGCAAACTCTTCCGATACCGCGAACAGGCCGGGCAGTAGAACGAGCCTATAGCCTTGCACCGCGTCGGGCCGGGCCGACACGATGTCGACCGAGATGCCGAGCGCGCGCAGGGCACGGTAGAAAAGCAGGACGAGGCGCCCATAGGAAAAGGATTTTCCCTGCGGCTGGATCGACCAGCCCCAAGCGCTTTCATAGTCGAAGACGATTGCCGCCTGCGCTGCCGCCGTCTCGACCCTGGCTCCCAGATTTTCCAGCTCGCGCGAAACCGCGCGCACGACATGAAAAGCTTCGTTGGGCGTCGCATCCGGCAGAAGCAGTCCCTCATGCATCTGCTCCTGCCCGAAGGGCGCCTGGCGCCAGCGGAAATAGCTGACCACCTCCGCACCCGCCGCGAAGGCCTCCCACGCCCACAGACGAACCGCACCCGGCGCGGGCGCGGGGTTGTGTGCCGCCCAGTTCACCGGGCCGGGCTGCTGCTCCATCACCCACCAGCGGCCACGCCCGCAGGCGCGGTAAAGATCGTGGTTGAAGGCCTGAAAATCGGGATCGCCAACACGCATGTAGCGCTTCCGGCGCTCTGGATCGGAGCTGTTGTCGAGAAAGCCGAGCGGATAGGAATCCCACGAGGCGGCATCGAGATCGGCGCACAGGGCGAAATGATCGAAGCCGGTGAAGCCGCCCATGAAATTATGCAGGATCGTGCGGCCGGGCGAATGCTTTCTGATGATTTCGGTCTGGAGCCGGTTGAAGGCCACCACCTGTTCCGACGAATAGCGCCGGAAATCCAGCCAGTGTGCGGGAGCCGCCTCGGTAACGGTGAGATTGGGCAGTTCGATCTCGTCGAAGGAGCGATACTCCATCGACCAGAACACCGTTCCCCATGCCCGGTTCAGCGCCTGCGGCGACTGGTATTTTCGCGACAGCCAGTCGCGAAAGCCGGCAAGGGCAGCACTGGAATAGCTGAGCACGGTGTCGTGGCAGCCATATTCATTATCGGTCTGCCAGGCGACGATACCGGGATGGTCACCGAAGCGTTCTGCCAGGGCTGTGACGATGCGGGCGCATTCGGCACGGTAGGGAAGGTGGCTGAAGCAATAGTGCCGGCGCGAACCAAAACCGCGAACGCGGCCTTCGGCATCGACCGCCAGCATGTCCGGCATGGAATCGACCAGCCATTTGGGCGGCGTCGCCGTCGGCGTGCCGAGCACGATGCCAAGGCCCTCCCCATGCAATGTCTCGATGGCGCGTTGCAGCCAATCAAAATCAAGGTGGCCGGGCTCCGGCTCAAGCCGCGACCAGGCGAATTCGCCGATGCGAACGAGGCCGATGCCGGCCTCGCGCATCATGCGTGCATCGATCGCCCAGCGCTCCTCCGGCCAGTGTTCGGGATAATAGCAGACGCCGAGTTTCTGGACGGTCATCGGCGCAATCCCGGCTCAGATCAGGACGTGCGGCTCGAAGCGGCCTTTCACCGGCAGCTCCAGCAGCAAGGTCTTGCCGGACATCGGGTCGGCCTTTCGCGCTGCCGCATCCATGCCCTCCTGAGCGGTGGTGACGGCAAGGCGATCGGCATTCGGGCCGACAAAGGCCGGGCAGGAAGGTTGCAGCGTGCCGACCTCGATGGTGCGGATGCGCTTGCCGTCGGGCGAATAGGCGTCAATGCAGGACGCACCCCAGCGGGCGTTCCACAGCACGCCGTTGGCATCGACCACCGAGCCGTCGAGACCGCCCTTTTTGCGGCCATGGTCGAAGAACACCTTGGGCTCGCCGACCGGCAGGCCGGTCTCGGGGTCGCAGCCGACGCGATAGAGAATGTTCTCCCTGGTGTCGGTGTAATAGGCGGTTGCCCCATCCGGCGAAAAGCAGATCGAATTCGGGATCGTAATGTCGGGAAAGAGTTTTCGGAACTCGCCCTTGAAGAACCAGTAGATCGAGCCTGCCTTGCGCTCGGCCTGCTTTCCCATCGTGCTGACCCAGAACGCACCGCAAGGGTGGACGCGCGAATCGTTGGAACGGGTCGACGGATCGTCCGCCTCGATGGCGAAATGCGGCGTGACCGCACCGGTCCTGACGTCGCGGATGTTCAGCCCGGTTTCGGTCATCAGCAGTTGATGGCCTTCATTGATGATCGCCAGCGCACTCGTCATCTCGGGCAGGTCGCGGACAATCGTCTCGCCGCCCGCGACCCGCTTCTCGATGAGCTTGCGGCCGAGGATGTCGAACCAGAACAGCGTGTCGGTGGCGGGATCATAAGTCGGGCCCTCGCCGAGATGACAGACATGATCGGACAGGATCGAGACGCCGGTTTCATCCATAGAGCTTTCCTCCGAAAACGGCATCATAGGCACTGACGGCCGCATGCGCACGGTCGCTAACTTCGGCCACGGTCATGCCCGGCTTGAACAGGCTCGAGCCGAGCCCGAAGGTGCGAACGCCGACCTTGGCGTAGCCGGCAAAATCGGCCTCCGAAACCCCACCGACGACACCGACAATTGTCTCCGCCGGAAGGACTGCTTTGATGGCTGCTATGCCGCCGGGTCCGAGAACGCTTGCCGGGAAGAATTTCAGCGCCGATGCGCCAAGGCTTATCGCCTGGAAGGCTTCCGTCGGAGTGAATATGCCGGGCATGGTGACCATGCCGTGATGGTTGGCGCGGTTCATGACGGCCGCATCGATGTTGGGGCTGACCAGAAGCCGCCCGCCTGCATCATGCAGCCGGTCGACATCCCGCGAGGTCAGCACAGTGCCGGCGCCGATCAACGCCTTCGGCAATTTCGCGACTAAGCTTTCGATGGAAATGAAAGGCTCGGGCGAATTGAGCGGTACTTCGATGGCCTCGATGCCGGCTTCGAAAATCGCGCTGCCGATATCGACCGCCTCTTGCGGCCGCAAGCCACGGAGGATGGCGACGAGGCCGCGCCGGAGTTCTGGAAATGGTGTCGTCATGCCTGCGTTCCGATATTGCCGATCATGCCATTGTGCCTAGCCGCCGCAAACAGGCCAGCGCGCACCACCGCATCGCCATCGACGACACGAACCTCGCGTCCAGCCATATGCAAAGCGGCTTCATAGAGTTTAGCGAGGCTGCTCGACGCAACCAGCGTAACCGGGCCGCCCGCACCGGCAAAGCGCCTTCCCGCCGATGCGATCTCGGCGCCGATCAGCAGGCCGGAAAGGGCGGCAGCCGCATCAGGCGGCGACAGATCGAGAAGCAGGGTCGAGGCGCGGATGCGGAAGAGCCGCGCGCCGATATCGCCGCCTTCGGACAGCGCATTGGCGCACCAGTGCCGGAAGGTCGCGTTGTCCGGCGAGACGGAAGCCGGGCTCTCGCCGAGCGAATGCCTCAGAATGGACTGGCGCGACAGCAGCGAAAACAGCTCGCCGGTCAGCCAGCTGCCGAAACCGGATACCGTGCCGTCATTCGTCTCGACCCATTTCGAATGGGTGCCCGGCATGCATACCAGATGATTTCCCGCCGTCAGCTCCGCGATGCCGGCAAGTTGCGTTTCTTCGCCGCGCATGACATCCGGCGCGCTTTCATCACGTTGCGCGATGCCGGGTATGATGCGGACATCACGAGACGCGCCGGGTGCGGCGACGGCACCGGCAAGAATGTCGCCGATGGATGCCGGGACGAAGACATAAGGCGCCTCGACCCAACCCTGGCGCGAACCGGCCATGCCGCAGATTATCGCGGGCAGCGTCTTCGGCGCGCCCATGGCGTCGAGATGGCTTTCGAGGACGGCGGAGAAGCCGCCCGGCTTCACCGCCAGCAGTCCCTCGGCGCTGCGCCGCTCGGCAAGCACGTTGCCGTCGGCATCCAGGAGCCAGACGCGCAGGTGGGAGGTGCCCCAATCGGCTGCGGCGATTGCCGGGTTTGGCATTAGAGATAACCTCCGTCGACGATCAGCGTCTGCGCCGTCAGCATGCGCGAAGCATCGGAAGCCAGGAACAGGCAGGTGCCGACCATGTCTTCCGGCAGCATGACCTGCTTGATGCTCTGCTTGGCGACATGGGCCGCAAGCGCCTCATCGGTCACCCATAGCTCACGCTGCCGCTCGGTGATGACCCAGCCCGGCGCCACCGCGTTGACTCGGATGTTATGCCGGCCGAGATGACCGGCTAAGCCCTTGGTCAGTCCGATGATACCCGCCTTGGCCGCCGTATAGGATGGCATGTCGGGATGATTGATCAGGAACGAGGTCGAGGTGAAATTGATGATCGAGCCGCCGCCCGCCGCCTTCATGCCCGGAACCACAGCCTGCGCGCTGAAGAAATGCGGGCGCAGATTGATCGACTGGTTGTTGTCCCAATAGTCGACCGTGACATCCTCGACGGCGTGACGCTCATCGAAGGCGGCATTGTTAATGAGGGTCGTTATCGGGCCATGCGCCTCGATGGCCTGCGCGACAGCCGCGCGCAGGGCTTCGATATCGCGAAGGTCGGCCTCGATGAACAAGGGGCGCAGGCCGGCGCTTTTTTCGACGCGCTCGCACAGCGCCTTGCTTGCCGTCTCGGCGATATCGACAAAGGCCACCTTGGCGCCCTGAAGCGCAAACCCCTCGGTGAGGGCGGCACCTATGCCGGAACCACCGCCGGTGATCAGGACGGACGCTCCCTGCAGATCGGTAAAGCGCACGGACGGCATCATGGCATCTCCCCCTCGACCATTTTCGGCCGGCGTATGGAAAGCACGAACCGGCGGCGAAGTCCAAGGGGAGAATGTTCGCCGTCCAATGCGATCAGGCCGGCGGGACGCTTTGGCTGGATTCCGGGTTAGACCGTGCCGACCCTCCGCGCGCCGCGAAAGGCATCGCGCAGATAGCCGAGGGTGGCGTCGGCATCTGCCGGCTTGCCGAACAGATAGCCCTGCCCACCGCCACAGCCGAATTCGATGAGGCGGCTGGCCTGCGCCTCCTGCTCGATGCCTTCGGCCACCACATCCATGCCCAGCCCCTCGCACATTGCGAGTATGGCGCGGATGATATGCTCCGACGGCCTGTCCTCCAGTATCGAGGAAACGAAAGCACGGTCGATCTTGAGCTTGTCGAACTGGAATTCGCGCAGGCGTCCGAGCGACGACTGCCCGGTGCCGAAATCGTCGAGCGAAACGCGGATGCCGCAGCGGCGCAGATCATTGACGATCTTCTCGGCGGAAGCCGGGTCCGTCATCAGGCCGGTCTCGGTGATCTCGATTTCCAGGCGGCGCGGATCGAAGCCTGTTCGCTCCAGAATGGCCAGTATGTGCAGACCGGTGTTCTGGTCGACAAGCTGCGACGGGGACAGGTTGAACGACAGGAACAAATCTTCTGGCCAGCTGCGGGCAGCTTCGGTTGCCTTGCGCAAGACCAGCTGCGACAGCGGGCCGATGATGCCGCGCTCCTCGGCGATGGGAATGAAGACGACCGGCGAAACGAAACCGAGATCGCGGTCGGTCCAGCGGGCAAGCGTTTCGAAACCGACGACGCGACGCGTCTTCAGGTCGACGATCGGCTGGAAATGCGGCTCGACCTCGCCGGCCGAAACCGCGCGGCGCAGCGCCTGCTCGATGCGGGTGACGCGCTTGGCCGCCTCTTCCATTTCGCGCGTATAGACGACGACGCGGCCACGGCCGGAGCGCTTGGCGTGATAGAGCGCGGTTTCTGCCTTGTTGACCAGTATCTCGGTCGTCTCGTCGCCCGAATAGAAAAGCGAGCATCCGACTGAAGCCGACAGCCGCGCGGTCCGCTCGCCGACATCGTAAGGTGCTGAAAGAACCTCGATCAGCATCCTCGCCCTTTCGGCGGCGGCGTCCTCCGAAAACACCATCGGATAGAGGAACGCGAACTCGTCGGCGCCGATGCGCGTGACCGCCGAATGCCCATCCATGGCCGCACGCAGGCGCATACCGACCTGGATGAGGATATCGTCGCCGGCCTTGTGGCCGAAAAGATCGTTGATCGGCTTGAACCCGTCCAGATCGATGATGCCTACCGTAAAGGGTGCTGGATCGTCGGCGCGGTCGCTGATGAGCCTGTCGACCTTGTCGAAAAAGCGCCGGTGATTGCCGAGCCCGGTCAAAGGGTCGGTAAAGGCAAGGTCGGTGTTCTCCCTGGCTGTCTCGTCAAAGCCGAACGACGGCTGCATCATGGTCCCCGCAGTCTTTTCGTGATTTTCGCGCAACAATGCCAGCAAACCGTTTAGGAAACGTATCGTGGCAGGCGTTTTTTCGCCGGCAAATCAGGCGTGAAGTTCGTGCAACGAAACGATCAGCGACCGGCGACGACCCGATAGAGTTCGAGCGACTTTCCCGCAGTTTCCGGCACGGGTTCGAGCCAGTCCGGCACCACCCCTTTCATCATGCCTGCAAGCAGGCCATCGGGCGCGCGATCGGTGAGAATCCTGTTCTCGTCATTTCCCCGGCAAAGCACTACGAGGCCGACATGACGCGCCTCGACAATGGTCCGCGCCTGATCGGGTGAGCCCATGAGGGTGTCCAGCGCAAGAAGGTTTCCCTCGATATTGCGATGATAGGGGCCGGAGAAAACGCGGTGCCCGCTATAGGCGAGGATAGGCGAGCCCAGATTGGAAATCGCCAGCACGGTCGTCGCCGGCAAGCCGGCAAGGGTGGCAAAGTCCGTTTCACGCTGGCAGGCGGCAACCGAGGCGACCTGCGCCTCAGGCTTGGACGACTGATCTTCGAGGGCGGCGGAGGCAGCAGCGGCTGCCGTCGTCCAGCTCGCGTTGAGCGAGACAATCCATACCGCAGCCATTCTGAGAGACGCGGAGGTGGACGGGCTCCTTTCGGCCTTCTCACGCCAGTTTCCGACCCAGGCGGAAAGCGGGATCACAGCGAAGGCAATGGAGAATGTCGAGCCGCGCACCTGCCACACACTGACGATGAAAGCCGCAATCAGCACCGCGCCGACAAGGATATCCCGCCGCTGCCAGCCTTGGCGGCGAAGACGCAGCAGCATCCAGCCGATCGCCAGCAACGGCGTGACGTAACGGGCGAAAACGGAGGCCGGATCCTCGACGACAAGTGCCAGTAGAGATTTCGCCTCGGAGACGTGATCGAGCCAGTCTGCCTTAAGCCGCGCATCGAGGCCGGAATAGGGCGCGGAAAGACATTGCGGAAAGGCTAGAACCAGGAGCGCGCCGACGCTGATACCGAGCAATGCGAGGCCAAGCAGGCGACGGCTGCGCGTGCGCGTGAAAACGTTAGGGGAGGCGATCGCTGCGAGGCCGACGCCAGCGACGGCCGCCAGCGCGAATTGAACGACCGAAAAGGCGTCGCATTGCGCTTCTCCCCAGCCAGAGGCCGGAACAGTGGCGAAGAAGACGCCTGCCGAGATCGCGGCAAAGCCAAGCCCGAAATCACGGGCGATAGGCCTTTCGCCGTTGCTGTCGAAAAGAAATAGGCCGGCTACGCACAGGCCGATCGCCGCCACATAGGGAGCGGTCTCCATGCCGACCGCAAGCATCAGTGCGGCACACACACCCGACATTGCAGCGGCTGGCCGATTTTCCGGCGCCTCGATAAGCAGGCAGAGGCTGCCGGCGGCAAGCATGAGCTGGATATTGTGATGATCGAGTGCGGCGGGCTGATAGATGCCGAGAAAATGAAGGGCTGCTGCGCCGATGATGACCGAAGGCAGGACAGCACTTTCGCCGCCGAAAATACGGGCGGCGCGCAGGATGAAGAACAGCGTGCCGCAATAAAGCAGTGCCGGCCAGAGGACGCGCGCAACCGTCTCACCAATCGCCACGCTGCCGGTCACGGCCGAAACGGCGAGGATGATCCCGGCGATCGGCGCGTCGACCAGCCGGGACCAGTGCATGACGAAACCGCCTTCCGGCCCCATGCGATATTGATGAAGATCGAACCAGCCCTGACCGCCGAGCAGGTCGCGGACTTCGACGAGGCGAAGCAGGCTGTCGTTGTCGCCGCCGAGATTGGACAATGTCCTGAAACCGGTCGCAGCATTGATGGCGAGGACGACCAGCGTCGCGCCCAGCGCAAGCGCGATATCCCTGCTCGCCGGCGAAAGCCGCGCCGCCCGTTTCGCGATCGTTGAATGCAATCCGCTCATTCGCTCACAGCCCGCCCATAACCCGACGTGACTCTATCCTGAGCCGCTCAACAAACGGTAAAGCTAGTGTTTGCGGCCTTTGTCCGGGAAAACCCAAAGCGAGGACACGACATAGCTGACCGTGCTTGCGACTGCGGTGATGAGCACCGACATCGCCAGCGGTGACATCTGGAAGCGATCCACGGCGATATGGGCGAGCACGCCCGAAAGCAGCGCACAGCCCGCCTGCAGGGCGAAATAGCGCGGCAGGGCATGGCCATGACCGTGCGCTGCGCCGAACGTCCAGCCGCGCTGCGCCGAATAGGCCACCACGAAGGCCACGGCATAGGCGATGAGACCCGCCGCGAAAGGCGGCAGGCCGATCGAAGCCAGCACATAGGAAAGAACGAGCAGCAGGGCGGCAGCACCGACGCCGACCGTCACGAAACGAACGAACCTCAGGCGAAAGGCCGTTTGCAGTATAGCCGTCATCAGGAGGCTTCGGCGCGCGCTGCTGCCTCGGCGACGAGCGTCTCGCCGGATTTGCGGCGCATGACCGGGATTTCCAGGACGCCGAGCAGGAAGGCCGAGAAGAACACCTGCATCGCGATCACGATCAGCGTCAGCCCGAACACGACCACGCGTGGAATTTCCGGGTCGTTGAGTGGTCCGAAATTCAGGCTGGCCCAGGACAGGGTCGCGTAGCCGAAGAAAGACAGGCCGGCCAGAAGGCAGACGCCCGCGCCGAGTGCCAACCGGTCCGTGCTGATATGGCGCGTGAGCCAGTCTGAGCGGGCATTCCCCGGCAGGATACCGGTGATGTCGGCGTAATATCGCGACAAGACGCCGAAGGTGGTGAGCTGGACGCCGGCGACGATCATGAAGCACGCCGCGACGAATGTGTTGAGGTCGAGCGAAAGATTGTCGACGACCTGCAGCGGGCCGAGAAAGAGCAGCGTCGAAAGCAGGAGGCCGAGCGCGCACAGGCTCATGCCCGGAATGAAGAACAGCCAGCGCGGATTGTACATCAAAAGGAATTTGAGATGACGCCAGCCGTCGCGCCACGTCTTGAGATGCGGCGGGCGGCTGCGCCCATCCGGCTTGAGCGTGGTCGGCACTTCCTCGATGCGCAGGCCGGCGAGCGCGCTGCGCACCACCATCTCGCTGGCGAATTCCATACCCGCCGTCTTGAGGTCCAGATCCCGGATGCGCTCGGCGTTGAAGCCGCGCAAGCCGCAGTGAAAGTCGCCCGCCTTGATGCGGAAAAACAGCCGGCCAAGGAAGCTCAGCACAGGATTGCCGAGATAGCGGTGCAGGACCGGCATGGCACCGGCTTCGATGCCGCCCTGAAAACGGTTACCCATGACCAGGTCGGCACCATCGCGAAGGCGCGACACGAACGCGTCGAGCGCGCAGAAATCGTAGGAATCGTCGGCATCGCCCATGATGATGAAGCGCCCGCGCGCCGCCGCTATGCCGCCCTGAAGAGCTGCGCCATAGCCCCGCGCCTGAACGGGCACGACCCGAGCGCCGAGACTGGTGGCGATGAGCTGCGAACCGTCGGTGCTGCCATTGTCGGCAATGAGAACTTCACCCGAGACGCCAGCTTGCTGCAAAAAGTGCTGCGCCTTGCCGATGCAGGTCGCAAGCGTTTCAGCCTCGTTGAGGCAGGGCATGAGAATGGTCAGCTCGATCTGATCTTCAGAGACTGCACGGATTGGCGTGACTGCGTTCATGACCACCCTCGACAAGCGTGCTCTTCGGCACGTCTGGCAGTTTCTTAGCCGAGAATGATTGGCGTCCTGTTAACGCGGTCATGACATTCCGAGACATTTGCGTGAGGCGGAATCCCGGCATGCCGGAGAAGGCGAACTCGCCATTGGCAGATGCCGGGCAAATCTATACATCCTCACGACGACCAAAGCCGCAGCGCCGGAGAAGCCTTCATGCCGCTCAACATCGCCGTCCAGATGGACCACATCTCCACCGTCAACATTGCCGGCGACACCAGTTTCGCGCTTTCGCTCGAGGCGCGGCGACGCGGGCACAAGCTCTTTCATTATACGCCGGACCGGCTGTCCATGATCGGCGGCAAGGTTTTTGCGCGGCTGGAAACGCTCGAGGTGCGCGACGAGAAGGGCAACCATTTCACGCTTGGCGAGCCCGTGCGCACCGATCTCTCGGAAATGGACGTGGTGCTGCTGCGGCAGGACCCGCCCTTCGACATGAACTACATCACCACCACGCACATACTGGAGCGCATTCACCCCAAGACGCTGGTGGTCAACGACCCGGCCTGGGTGCGTAACAGCCCGGAAAAGATCTTCGTCACCGAGTTTCCCGACCTGATGCCGGAAACGCTGATAACCAAGGATCCTCAGGAGGTCGCGGCTTTCCGCAAGGAATTCGGCGACATCATCGTCAAGCCGCTCTATGGCAATGGCGGCGCCGGCATCTTCCATATGCTGGAAGCCGACCGAAACCTCGCCTCGCTGCTGGAAATGTTCGGCCAGATGTTCCGCGAGCCCTTCATCGTCCAGCGCTACCTCAAGGATGTGCGCAAGGGCGACAAGCGCATTATCCTGATCGACGGCGAGCCTGTCGGCGCCATCAACCGCGTGCCGGCCGAACACGATTCCCGCTCCAACATGCATGTCGGCGGCCGCGCCGAAAAGACCGAACTGACGGAACGCGAGCGCGAAATCTGCGCCCGCATCGGCCCCTCGCTCAAGGAACGCGGTTTCATCCTCGTCGGCATCGACGTGATCGGCGACTACATGACCGAGATCAACGTGACCTCGCCGACCGGCGTGCGCGAGGTCAAGAAATTCGGTGGGGCGGATATTGCCGCGCTGTTCTGGGATGCGGTGGAAGCCAAGCGCTGAGACAGCGTGCCCAACTAACGCCATCGAATGTTCCGGCATTACAACCGGCATCAACCCCGTTGCAATCTGCACGGCAATTTTGTTCCCGTCTTGTTCTTGATTTGCTCTGCAATCCATGCTTGTCTGACGCAGGGTTATCGCTGGGCTGGGCGTCTCGCTGAAGCTTGGCTGCACGTCGGGGGACGGCATGGTATCGCGCGTACGCACGGTTGCATTTCAGGGCATCGAGGCGGTTCCCGTCGACGTGCAGGTCATGGTCGCACCGGGGAAAGTCGGCATGCAGATCGTCGGCCTCGCCGACAAGGCAGTGGCCGAGAGCCGGGAGCGGGTGCAGGCGGCCCTTCACGCATCCGGCCTGTCGATGCCGTCGAAGAAAGTCACCGTCAATCTCGCGCCGGCCGACCTGCCGAAGGAAGGCAGCCACTACGACCTGCCGATCGCGCTCGGCCTTATGGCGGCTCTCGGCGCAATCCCCGCCGATGCGCTTTCCGGCTATGTCGTCCTTGGCGAATTGTCGCTTGATGGGACGATTGCCGCAGTGTCCGGCGCGCTGCCGGCGGCGATGGCTGCAAATGCGGAAGGCAAGGGCCTGATCTGCCCGGCGGCGTCCGGGCCGGAGGCGGTATGGGCAGGCTCGGAGATCGACATACTGGCGCCGCGAAGCCTGATCGGCATAGCCAACCATTTCCGCGGCACGCAGGTTCTGTCGCGGCCGGAGGCGAGCACCCATGCACCGGCCTCGGACCTGCCGGATCTTGCAGACATCAAGGGCCAGGAGAGCGCCAGACGCGCGCTGGAGGTAGCCGCTGCCGGTGGCCACAATCTGCTGATGGTCGGGCCGCCCGGATCGGGAAAATCAATGCTCGCGCAGCGCCTGCCGTCCATTCTGCCGACGCTGGCGCCGAAAGAACTGCTTGAAGTCTCGATGATCGCCTCGGTTGCGGGCGAGCTCGCCGGTGGCAGGCTGACCGATCGGCGGCCATTTCGCGCGCCGCATCACTCGGCATCAATGGCGGCGATGGTCGGCGGCGGGTTGCGGGTGCGCCCGGGAGAGGTTTCGCTTGCCCACAATGGAGTCCTGTTCCTCGACGAATTTCCGGAATTCTCTCCTCAGACTCTTGACGCGCTGCGGCAGCCGCTGGAGACCGGTGAGTGCATGATCGCGCGCGCCAATCACCGCGTGACCTATCCGGCTCGCATCCAGCTGATCGCCGCGATGAACCCCTGCCGCTGCGGCATGGCTGGCGAACCAGGCTATCGTTGCGCGCGCGGTCCGCGCTGCCAGTCTGACTATCAGGCGCGGATTTCAGGTCCGTTGCTGGACCGCATAGACCTGCGCATTGAGGTGCCGGCGGTTTCGGCCAGTGACCTGATCCGGCCCGGTGCTGCAGAAAAGAGCGCCGTGGTGGCTGCACGCGTATCCTCGGCTCGCGTCATCCAGCGGGAACGTTTCGAGCGCATTGGGGCCTCGGCGTCCCTCACCAATGCCCATTGCACAACCGCGCTCATCGAAGAGGTCGCCAAGCCCGATGCCGCCGGCCTGTCGTTGTTGCACGATGCGAGTGAAAAGCTCGGCTTTTCGGCGCGCGCCTATCATCGCGTGCTGAAAGTGGCGCGCACTTTGGCCGACCTGGACGGCAGCGAAACCGTCGGCCGCATTCATCTGGCCGAGGCTATTTCATACAGGATGACCGGCGACCGGCGGGCGCAAGTGGCTGCGTAGAAAGGAAGAAAATGCCTGCCGCTGGGCGAGATGCGTTATTGCACTGCGCCGACGAGCGGAGCCTGACCTTCGCGGATCGTGACCCAATGGCCGGTATGGTCGCTGGCCTGGCGCTTCAGGAAGCGATAGCCGGTCTCGTCCCATTGGCGCACGGCATCCGTCAGGTTGTCGAGGATGAAGTCGCCCTTGTCGGTTCGAATGGTCAGAACGGCATGGCCTTCGCCGTCCGGCTTGCGCACCACCGTTATCAGCAGATTGGCTACCGACAGGCCCTTGCCGATCAACTGCCGGCGCTTTTCGAGCACATAGTCCTCGCAATCGCCGACGCCGTTGTCGGGATAGGCCCAGACCTCGTCCTTGCCGTAGATGTCGAAATCGTTCATCGGCGTAACAGTGCGATTGACCTCAAGATTGACCGATACGATCGTCTTCCACAGCGCTCCGGTAATGCGTTCCGGGGTGGAATTACGAGTGCGGATCGAGCACTCGGCAGGATTGATCTTACAGAACTCATAATGGCCGATCGGCTGCGAGGTCAGGCCACCGGTGATCATCGGCGACGACGCGAGGGCGGGCGAAATCGACAATGCGGTCGCCATCAAGCCCGTCATCAATGCCACACGCCTGGATGCGCGCCACGCTTTCGGTGAGGAGTTCATTGCCCCGGTCCCGTTCGCCCTGTTTGTTAACAAAACGTTAAGGTCCGTGATGGGTCAATGTCAATTACAGCGAAGGGATGATTGACTTCATGGTTACCGACGAAGCCGGACAGCGACGATTTTGCAACAGAAGACGCTGGTTATCAGCAAATAGTCTACTGTCCCCCGGCGCTCGGGCGAGCGCCGGCTAAGTTGCAAATCCAGCCCGTCGACTGTCAGGACTTGCCGGAGCGCACCAGTCGCGGCTTCTGCGGCACGCGGTTTTGCCGGCCATAGCTGGTGATGAAATCGGCAATACGCGGCACGATCTCCGACCGGAAGCGCGACCCATTGAACACGCCATAGTGACCGACCGCCGGCTGCATGTAGTGCGCACGCATGTCGTCGGGGATATTGACGCAAAGATCGTGAGCCGCCTTGGTCTGCCCGAGGCCCGAAATGTCGTCGTTCTCGCCTTCGATCGTCAGTAGCGCCACATTGCGGATGGCGGCGGGATCGACCGGAACGCCGCGATGGGTCATCTCGCCCTTCGGCAAGGCGTGGCGGACAAACACCGTATCGACGGTCTGCAGGTAAAATTCGGCGGTCAGGTCCATCACCGCCAGATATTCGTCATAGAAGTCGCGGTGCTTTTCGGCGCCGTCGCCATCGTTCTTCACAAGGTGCATGAAGAAGTCCTTGTGGGCGATGATGTGCCGGTCGAGATTCATGCTCATGAAGCCCGAAAGCTGCAGGAAGCCCGGATAGACATCGCGGGTGAAGCCCGGCACCGGCCACGGCACCTGCATGATGACGTTATCGCGGAACCAGTCGATGCCCTTTTCCTCGGCCAGGAGATTGACCGCGGTGGGGTTGCGGCGCGTATCGATCGGCCCGCCCATCAGCGTCATCGTCGCCGGCGCGAAACGATCGCCGCGCGCTTCCATGATGGCGGCGGCAGCCAGAACCGGCACCGACGGCTGGCAGACCGCCATGACGTGGGTGTCCGGACCCAGCGCATGCAGCATGTCGATGACGTAGTCGATATAGTCGTCGAGGTCGAACCTGCCTTCCGACACCGGCACCATGCGCGCATCGGTCCAGTCGGTAATGTAGACGTCGGCACGCGGCAGCATCGCTTCGACGGTGCCGCGCAGCAGCGTCGCGTAGTGCCCCGACATCGGGGCGACGATCAAAAGCTTCGGATCCGGCCGGCGCGCGGCAGGCAAAGCGCGTTCGAAATGCAGGAGGTTGCAGAACGGCCGCGACCAGACGATCTTTTCCGTCACCGGCACCGTCTTCCAGTCGACCACCGTCTGCGGAAGGTCGAAACGCGGCTTGCCGTAGCGCCGCGTCGTGCGCTCGAACAGTTCGGCCGCCGCCGCGATCGAACGGCCCCATTGGGTGTGCGAAAACGGGTTGAGCGGGTTGGAATAGAACAGCCTTACCGCATCGGCATAGGCTCTCGCCGGCTGGAGCGCCGCGTGGTTCATTTCATAGAACTGATAGAACATTCGAGAACCTTTTCCAGCCAGACCAGCACCAAGCCGTCCGGGAGCTTTTTTCGCCCTATTACAAGGTAGCGCGAAATTGTTGCAGCGCAATACGTCACGCTGCGTGAATTATGCTCATACTTTGGTCCAAGGTGTTGAAAAACCGTTGCAGGTGGTGCTTGCCGGCTCACAAACCGTTATTTTTGCACTGCAACAGGCAAGATGACGCAACGTCAGGCGGACCCTTCCACCAATACGATCTCGCCATCGGCGAATTTCTGCCGAATAGCCTTGGCCGCCTGGTACTCGGGCGAGTTGTAGCAATCGCGCGCGGCCGCCAGCGACGGAAACTCGATCACCACATTGCGCGCGCGGCCAGGGCCTTCCACCACCTCGTGGGCACCGCCGCGAACCAGAAAATTGGCGCCAAAGCGCTCGAAAGCGGGCTTTGCGGTCGCGACATAGTCCTTGTAGCCCTCAGGGTCGCGAACATCGACGCGAGCGATCCAGTATCCCTTAGCCATCTTGTCCTCCAGAATCTTCGTTGTTCAGGCCTGCGCCATTTCGGCGAGGATAGCTTCCGCTGCCGCGCGTCTGTCAACCGCCGCGACGATCGGCCGGGCGACGACGAGATGGCTGGAACCGTTGCGGATGGCCTGGGCCGGCGTCATCACGCGCTTCTGGTCGCCATGGTCGCTGCCGGCGGGGCGGATGCCCGGCGTGACGACAGCCATGTCAGGCCCGACGATCTTGCGCACGGCGGATGCTTCGTCGGCCGAGCAGACGATGCCCCCCATGCCTGCCTGCAATGCCTGTTCGGAGCGCCGCAGCACCAGCGTGTGCGGATCATATTCGTAACCCGCATCGATCACGTCCTGCTGGTCCATGGAGGTCAGCACGGTCACCGCAAGCAGGCAGAGGTCGCTTCCCCTGGCAGCTTCGACCGCCGCTCTCATCGCCTTGGGATAGGCGTGCAGCGTCAGCATGGAGACGCCCATTTTGACGATGTTTTCGACGCCCTTGGCCACCGTGTTGTCGATGTCCAGCAATTTCATGTCGAGGAAGACTTTGGTTCCGCCGCTTGCCAGTTCGCGGGCGAAATCAAGCCCGCCGGCAAAGGCGAGCTGGTAGCCGATCTTGTAGAAGGAGACGACGCCGTCGAGTTCGCGAACCGCAGCCTCGGCTTCCTTCAGCGTCGAAACGTCGAGGCCGACGATCAGGCGGTCGCGCATCATTTCAACCGTCATGCTTCAATCCTTGCCGAAAGCATGCGGGCGCGCTCGATCAGCGTGCGCGCGACATTTTCCATGGCGTGGCGAAGACGCTCTTCCCTAAAATCGCCGTTCTCGTCAAAGGCCTCGCTGGCGTGAGCAACGGAACATTGCGGCGTGATGATTTCGACCTGACAATTCATCAGCACCGAGCGCAGGTGATAGAGACCGCGAATTCCGGCGAAATTACCGTCCGAGGAGGAGCAGAGCGCCGCAACCTTGCCTGCGTATGGCTTGAACGGACGGCCGCCATCCTTGCGGACGCGGCTGACCCAGTCGATCGCATTCTTCAGAAGCGGCGGGATCGAGGAATTGTATTCCGGGCTGGCGATGAGGAAGCCGTCATGCGTGGCAATCTGGCGGCCGAGCCTGACGGCGTTTTCCGGGACGCCTTTTTCCGCCTCGAGATCCTCGTCCATGATCGGAAGGGGGTAGTCGCCAAGCGAAATGCGGGTGACTTCGGCCCCCTGAAGGGCCAGTTCCTTGACCGCCGCATCAGCGGTCCTGCCGCTATACGCACCGGTGCGGATCGACCCGGCAAAGACGAGAATTCGGGCAGTCATCGGCATGGCTCCTGTTCACCCGGGTATAGGCGAACTGGCGTTCTAATCAACCGTCAAGATTGCAGCATCAACCGTTTGCGCCGCGGCGATAGATCCAGAGCTGGGCCGGGGGAATGTTGCGGATGACGAAGTCGAAATGCTCGACAGTGTATTCGCCCCGCCCGGCTGGAACCGGCGACAACGGCCCATAGGTGATCTGGACGACCGGTCTTCCATGCGGCAGCCGGTCGAGGATGCCGTTGATGTAGGCGACCCGTTTCGAGACCGGGAAGTTGAGCAAAGGAACACCGGAGATCGCACAATCGAACTGAATCCGATCCTTGGGGCCGATCGTCTCATCCAGATTGAAGGCGTCGCCCTGGATTACGTTGACGCCGGGATAGCCCCGGCGGACATGATCGACGAATTCTTCCGAATATTCGACGGCGTAGAGGTTCTGCGGCTTGATACCCCGCGCCAGGATCGCCTTGGTGATGACGCCGGTGCCGGGTCCGAGTTCCAGAACGGGCAATCCGGAAGCCGGGTTGATGATGGAGGCCATGCGGCGGGCGGTAATGGAGCTGGTCGGGACGATGGAGCCGACAGCCTTGGGCTTGTCGATCCAGCCCCTGAAGAAGCGCAATTCGTCGTCGAACTTTGTCGCGAGCGACTTGCGCAGACCAGACCCACGAGCCATCGGCATATTCTCCTGCATTCCGTGCGCCCCGGCGTGATCTTTACGTCACGTAATCTGTGACGCAAGACAAAACGGAGCCGATCATCGCAAAACCAACAGCTTGCGGTTGCCGTCCTACTCGCCGAAAGACTCGAAAAAGTCCTTCATGCGCGAGAAGAACCCGCTCGACTGCGGGCTGTTGTCCTTGGATGAAAGCTGCTCGAATTCTTCCAGAAGCTCACGCTGGCGCTTGGTCAGGTTCTGCGGCGTCTCGACCGCCGTCTGGATATAGAGGTCGCCGATATTGGGCTGGCGCAGAATTGGCATGCCCTTGCCCTTGAGGCGGAACTGGCGGCCGTTCTGCGTGCCTTCCGGCACTTTTACGCGGGTCTGGGTGCCGTCGAGCGTCGCCACCTCGAACGAGCCGCCGAGGGCCGCGGTCGTCATCGAGATCGGCACCTTGCAGTAGAGGTCTGCGCCGTCGCGCTGGAAGAATTCGTGCGGCTTGACCGACAGGAAGATGTAGAGGTCGCCCGAAGGCCCGCCGCGCAGGCCGGCCTCGCCCTCACTGGCGAGCCTGATGCGCGTGCCATCCTCGATGCCGGCCGGGATGTTGACGGAGAGCGACCGCTCTTCGGTGACGCGGCCCTGACCCGAGCATTTTGCGCACGGGTCCTTGATCATCTGGCCGCGGCCCTGACATTGCGGGCAGGTGCGCTCGATGGAGAAGAAGCCCTGGCTGGCGCGGACGCGGCCTGAACCGGAGCACATGGTGCAGGTCACCGGCTGCGTGCCGGGCTTGGCGCCCGAACCGGAGCAGTCGGTACAGGAGATGGAGGCCGGCACATGGATCTGCGCGGTCTTGCCGGCAAATGCCTCTTCCAGCGAGATTTCCATATTGTAGCGAAGATCTGCGCCGCGCTCGCGGCCACTGGAGGAGCGGCGCTGGCGGCCACCCATCATCTCGCCGAAGATATCCTCGAATATGTCGGAGAAACCGCCACCGCCGAAACCCTGCCCGCCACCATTCATGCCGCCGTTCTCGAAGGCGGCGTGGCCGAAGCGGTCATAGGCCGCGCGCTTCTGCGGGTCCTTCAGCGTCTCATAGGCTTCGTTGATTTCCTTGAACTTGTGCTCGCAGGCGTGATCGCCCGGATTGCGGTCCGGATGGAACTGCATCGCAAGCTTGCGGAACGCGCTCTTAAGTTCCTTTTCGTCGGCGCCCTTCTGGACGCCCAAGGTTTCGTAGAAATCAGCTTTCATCTTATCCCATGAACCGGAGGGCAATGTCTTTGCGCATCGTTTCGTCCGTCTGCTTGCGGCAACTGGCACCGATTTAGTAAACCGCGAGCCCATATGCCATAGGGCAGCGCAGTCAAACGCGCAGTTTTCGCCAGAAAATCAATGCTTGCGGCAAGTAAAACGGGTTTGTGGCCCTTAGGCAGCACTTCTTTCGGCAGCAGACGTCGCCGCACCGCCGAAACGAGCGTTGAGATAACGGCTTACCGGTCCTTCGAAATAGCGGTCGGAAAGCAGGGCTACCACGATGACGGACAGTGCCGGCAGATACCAATAGGTGTAAAATCCTACGACATTCATCGGCTCGACGATCTTGCGCCACACCACCGCGAGCAGGATGCTCTCGATGACGGGATGGATCATGTAGATGCCGAAGGAAACGCGGCCGATGGGATGAAGCGGCCTCAGGTAGTAAGCGGCCTCGGGCTCATTGCGTTCGGCAAGTGCGGCAAGAAAGGTCGCCGCCGCCAGCAGCAGCACGATGACATAGGCATTCTGAAGAGTTGCCATCGCCGCGATCGCGGCGATGAAGAACAGCCAGCCCGGCAAAAGACTTTTCAGCTTCCACCGGCTGTCGCGCACGGCAATGGCGACCAGCGCGCCAAGGGCGAAATCGGCGAAAGCCCGGTAAGCGCCCCAGGTATTGGCCTGCAACCAGCTCGGGAATGGAATCCAGCCGAGCACCACCGCGATTTCCAGCGCGACGATTGCCGAGGCCGCGACGATAGCCAGCCCCCACATTCCGTACCAGCGGTAGGCCATAACGAGGACCGGCAGTGTGAGATAGCAGAACCACTCAGCCGAAAGCGTCCAGCCGACATAGTTGAAGGTCAGCACGTCGGTCAGCCCCCAGGCCTGGACCAGCGCCAGATTGGCCGGCAGCGCCGACCACGCATAGCGCTCGGGCTGATCGGACTGGACCACGCCGAAATGAAGTGCTGCCGCAACGACGCAGAAGAACAGCAGCGTTGCCAGATAAAGCGGATAAAGCCGCGCCAGACGCCGCACGATGAAGCGCCGGAACGAGCCCGGTTCGGTCATCAGCGTATCGGCATAGCGCAGCATGATCAGGAAGCCGGAGATCATGAAGAACATCTCCATCAGCGGCAGCAGACGGTAGAGTGCAGCACTTGCCGCCTCATGGCCAGCCGGCGCATAGCGCAGGAAATGCCACATCATCACCGCAAGCGCTGCGGAAAGTCGCCAGACTTCGAGTGTCCTGAAATGCACCTGCCCTATCCCAGCCCATCACCGACGGCGGAACTGCCGTGCGGCCCCTGCGGTATTTTTACCACCAAGCGCTCAGGTTCGCGGGGTTTCCTTTAGGTAAGATTAATACGCGCTGAAGTTGTAGCCCGTTACACAAACAAAAAGCCCGGCGCGATGGCCGGGCTTTCGTTTCTGCTTGCCAGTCGGATCAGGCCGACTTTTTCTTGTCGTCGTCTTCGTTGATTTCCTCGAAATCGGCGTCGACCACGTCGGAGTCCTTCGCAGCATCGGCGGCGGCATCAGCCTCGGCCGCTTCCTTCTGCGAAGCCTCGTACATGGCCTGGCCGAGCTTCATCGAGACCT
>VFQQ010002127.1_pt1 | contig 23866 bp, 19 predicted proteins | sample 3512341 | NCBI WGS metagenome assembly VFQQ01 (sample SAMN10412373, study PRJNA504923) | tailings metagenome | isolation source: Relicate 2 Philex TSF1 revegetated site | place: Philippines: Tuba, Benguet | collected 2017-08-29 | reverse complement strand
TCAGCGCGGCGATGAAGCCCAGCACCACCGAAGGCAGCGAGGCCATCATCTCCATGACCGGTTTCACCACGGCGCGCACGCCCGGATGCACGAACTCCGAGGTGTAGATGGCTGCTGCAAGCGCGATCGGCACTGCGAAGAGCATGCAGTACACGGTCGCCTTGATGGTGCCGAAGATCAGTGGCGTGAGAGAGAACTTCGGCTCGAAGGTGTCAGTGCCGGACGACGACTGCCATGTATAGCCCGGCTCGGGATAGCCTTCGTACCAGATCTTGCCGAAGATCGATTTCAACGTCGTCTCCGGATGTGGAACACTTATATCCCACATGTAGTAGCGGCCATTCGCGGCAACAGCGAAGACGCCATCGTCGCGCGGCGTCAGGACGATGGCTTCGTACTTCAGACCCGGGCTGGGCGCGGCCAGCTTGAGAAGCGTCTGCTCGCTGGTGGCGTGCCGCATCCAGATATTTCCGTCGACATCCGCGGTGATGACCGACTTCGTCCGGAGGCTGGCGTCCATACGGGCAACGGCGGCGCCATGCGGCTCCAGCACATGGGCACGCACCAATCGGAACCCATCCGTCGTTCGTGCATCGTCCCGCGGTAGCCGGAAGTAGATATCGACGCGGCCGGTCGACGTGCCGACCAGCAGCGATTGTTCGCCGTTAAGAAACCCGAAGACCGTGAGTTCCTCGCTGCCCGGGGTCAAGTCCACGGTTTCGGCCAGCACGGGCTTTGCAAAATCCCGGGAGTCGAAGCGGAAGATCGTGCCATCGGTCCCGGCGACGTACACCTGATCGGCCTTGTCAGTCATCAACAAGGTCTTCACCGTCGTTCCTGCCGGAAGCGGCGGCAACTGACTGGTTTCGACCGTCGTAGTCGCCTTGCGCGTCAGCATGTTGATGCGCGTCGTCGCACTGCTGAGCCGCAGCACGCCGAGCGAATCCGCGGTGACGAAGGACCGAGTGGGGCGCTCTACCGTACCGCCGATCTTGTATTCGATCTGGCGGATCTGCTGCCCTGGCGCAACCGCCTGCGCCTCATCCAGGGTCGACTGCACGGCGAGACGGCGAACCTGGTTGCCCGGGATCGGCACGTAGACGGACCTCGCATCCGCGCGGACGCCGTCACCGATCGCGGCCGCCTCGCCCGGCACCTGATCGCCCTTCAGGATTTCCACAGTGACTTCCAGGCGACCGAAGCGGACCGACCCGTCTTCGAAGCCGAAGGCGACGTCGCCGCTGCGGGCGTTGAACGCGCTGGCGGTCATGGTTTTGCCGCCGAAATCGTAGGAAGCGGCCGCCAGCGTGCGGCCTGTGGGTATATGGATCGCCTTTACGGTCCCGTTGCGCTCGACCGCGACGGACAAGGTCTTGTACTCGTCGACCTTGTCGATGACGATCTCACCCGCACCCGCGGGCTTTGCATGGTCGATCCGGCCCAGGATATCGCCGCCGGTGAATAGGGGAATGACGACATTGACCAGGTAGAACATGATTCCAAAGACGGCGAAGATGACGCCGATGCCGCCGATGCGAATTGTCCAGTCGGCTATCTTGTCCGCGACAAGGACGGAGCGCTTGGTCTTCTTGTCGCGCTGAAAAGCCTTGTCCTTGGGTCCGCTTTCTGGCGCTGACCGATTTGCCGTCAGATCGACCACTTCTCGTCCCCCGATCACCTTACCAAAAGACAGACGGGCCGGCCGGATCGCTCCGGCCGGCCCGAACGATCACATCAACTTCATGGCACCGAGGTCTTCATCGATGTACTTGATGAACTCGCCTCGAACGGGGTCCAGCTTCTGGGTCGGATTGACGTTCACATAGATGTAGAGGAAGCGGGCCAGAGGGAACTCGCCGCTATAGGCGCCCTCTGGGCTGGCCTCGATGCACTTGCCGCCGGTCTTGCTCGAGAGCGGCACGGCCTTGACGTCCGCAGTCTTGTAGCCGATGCCCGAATATCCGATGGCGAACTTGTCAGAAGCAACACCCTGGACCACTGTCGAGGAGCCCGGCTGTTCCTTCACGGAGTCCTTGTAGTCCCCGTTGAACAAGGCAACTTCCTTGAAATAGCCATAGGTCCCGGACGCAGAATTGCGCCCGTAGAGCGAGATCGGCTTGCCTGCCCATTCCCCGGTTACGCCGACATCGCTCCAGGTGACGATGTCCTTGCTCTCCCCTCCCTTGCGGGTCTTGGAGAAGATCGCGTCGACCTGCTGCAGCGACAGGCACTGAATCGGGTTGTCCTTGTGAACGAACACCGCCAGCGCATCAACCGCGCCGCGGATGGCCATCGGCTTGTAGCCGTACTTCTTCTCGAACTGATCGATCTCCGCGCCCTTCATGGGCCGCGACATCGGCCCAAACTGCGCGGTGCCGGCGACCAGAGCGGGCGGCGCCGTGGACGAGCCCTTGCCCTCGATCTCGATCTTGACGTTCGGGTACTGGGCCTGGAAACCCTCGGCCCAAAGTGTCATCAGGTTGTTGAGCGTGTCGGACCCGATTGACTTCAGATTGCCGGAAACTCCGCTGACCGGCTTGTAGTCCATCAGATTCGGATCGATCGTCTGCGCCAACGCGCCACCCGCTACAATCACCGACGCGGCCGTCGCGAGCAGAAACACCTTCTGGAACATCTGTCCTCTCCTCTGGAAACCCCTGGTGATCCTGGCTGGCCAGGAAGGCAGCCTTGATCCGCGGCAGGACGGTATGAACCTGTCGTGAAGGCTCTAGGACAGTTTGATGACACTATAATGACAGCACGACCGACAGGCTCAGCCGCCTGTCTAGGCAGCATCCGTCCTGGCCGGGCGACTCGCGGCCGGAGCGGCCGGAATCGTGATCCTGAATGTCGCGCCCTGACGCTCCTGGCTTTCGATACTGAAAGCGCCGCGGTGCCGGTTCACGATGTGTTTGACGATCGCAAGCCCCAACCCCGTACCGCCGAGCACACGGCTCCGGGCGCTGTCGACGCGGTAGAATCGCTCCGTCAGGCGCGGAAGATGCTCGCGGGCGATCCCTTCGCCGTGGTTGTGGACCGACAGCCCGACCATGCCTCCTTCGGGTTTCACCACGACGGTGACCGGCGTCCCCGCGGCGCCGTACTTGATGGCGTTGTCGACCAGGTTCTGCACGACCTGCGTCAACTCGTCCTGATCGCCGAGCACCTCGACCTCCGTCCCGGGGCCCTGCACGACGATCGGCATCTGCTTTGCCACGGCCAGGGGTTCGAGCATGCCCGCCACCGAATCGGCCACCTTCCGCAGGTCCACGACGCCGGAGGGACGGGTATGCTCGTGCAGTTCGATCCTGGACAGGGAGAGCAGGTCGCGGATGAGCCGTGTCATCCTCTGCCCTTGCTCGTGCATGATTCCGAGAAAGCGCTCATGCGCTTCCATGTCGTCCTTTGCGGGCCCTTGCAGGGTTTCTATGAACCCGACCAGCGTCGCGAGCGGCGTGCGCAGTTCGTGACTGGCATTGGCCACGAAATCAGCCCGCATGCGTTCGGCTCGCTTCAGCGCCGTAAGTTCCTGCATGGCAATCAGCACCACCGGTGCCGTCGGCAGGTCGACGCGGGTCAGGTGAGCCAGGAACTGCCTGCGCGTCGCACCGGTGATCTCGAACTCGACGTTGATCGGCTCCTTCCGCCCCGCCAGCAGGAGGTCCACGGCTTCCAGCAATTCCGGCTGGCGCAGGACGGTCGCCAGCGCCCGACCGAGCGGCTGCCCCTCGACTACCGAAAAGGCGGCGTCGTTGGACGACACGATGGTGCCCCCGGAATCCACGATGATCAGGGGATCCGGAACACGCTTCAGCAGCAGTTCGAACGTCCGCACGCGCTCCTCGAGCGCGGCGATCCGGCGGGCCTGCGATTCCGCTTCCTCGCGCCGCACGGGCATGAGGCGCTCGAGCCAGCGGAGAGCGGCCGGCGGCAGGATGGTGCTGATGCCCGAGCGACTCGTCATCGTTCAATACGAAGGGCGGGCAGGCGAAGCGTCAAGTTGTCGTTGTGTTGCACCAACTCGGCTTTCGTCCTGCTATAGCTTCGTCCCGGGGGACGAAACGGGAGAGGAGGCGCGCATGGCACAGCTGATCAGGGAACAACACGGAAACGTGCTTCTGGTCCGCTTCAACAATCCGCCGCTCGGCTGCATGGACGGCGAGACGGTGACCGAACTGGATGCCCTCGTCTCCGCCGTTGCGACCGATCCCGCCGTCCGCGTCCTGGTCTTCACCGGGGCACAAACCGGAATCTTCATCCGCCACTATTCCGTGGTCGAACTGGCGCAGCTGAGTACGACGCTGCGTGCCCGTGGCATGCGGTTCGACGAGAACCGTCCGACGCCCGAGAAGGGCTTCCCTGCCGTCGCCCGGCGGATAGAGGAACTGCCGATCCCGGTGATCGCCGCCATCAACGGCCACGCCATGGGGGGCGGATGTGAATTCGCGCTCGCCTGCGACATCCGGATCGCCGAGCGCGGTCCCTACTCACTCGGGCTACCCGAAATCAACATCGGCCTGCTGCCGGGCGGTGGCGGGACCCAGAAGCTGGCCCGGCTGGTCGGCATGCCGCGTGCGCTGGAGATGATGCTGCGGGGCCGGACGATCGATCCCGAGGAAGCCGCGCGAATTGGCCTCGTCCACGAGGTGGCGGACGACGCCGTGGCCCGGGCGCTGGCCATCGCGGCCGAGCTCGCCCTGAAGCCGGTGAAGGCCACCGCGCATATCAAGCGTCTGGTTCGAGGAACCATGGATCCGCCGACGGCGGAGGATCTCGCTCTTGAGCGAACCCTGTTCATGGACACCCTCGTCTCGGATGACGCGGCACGCCTTATGGCGAAGATGAACGGCCCCGGCGGCGACATACGCACCAATCTGGAGTGACCGGCGCAGGAGCGACACGGGCCGGACGTAGAGGTCCCATGCGGCTGCGCGCGATCCTTGCTCTGCTGTGCATCACCGGAACCGCCGAAGCCGGAGACTGGGTCGACTTTGCCAGTACCACACCGGCCGGACCGAGCGAACTGATGGCGGGTCGAGGCGCGCCGGCGGTGATCCGCGGAAGGCTCTCGCTGCCCGGCCCGCCGGGATCGCCGCGAGGCGTGATCGTGATCATGCATGGCAGTGGCGGCATCCTGGAGGGTCGTGAAGACGCCTGGTCCGAGCGCGTCAACTCCTGGGGGATCGGCAGCTTCGTAATCGACAGTTTTGGGCCGCGCGGCATCGGGTCCACCGGCGACGACCAGAGCAGACTGCCTCTCGCCGCCAGCGTCGCGGATGCGCTCAATGCCTTCCGCCTGCTCGCTCGCTATCCCGATGTCGACCCGCAGCGGATCGGCATCATGGGCTTCTCAAAAGGAGGGCAGGTCGCGCTCTACACGGCACTGGAGCCTTTCCGTCGCGCTGTTCTGGCGGACGGCGAGCGCTTCGCGCTCCATATCGCGCTCTATGCGTCCTGCTCCATTCCCTACAAAGCGAACGCCGTGACCGGTGCCCCCCTGTTGCTGCTGCTGGGCGGAGCCGACGACTACACGCCGGCCGCCCATTGCGAGCGCTATGCCGACTGGTTCCTCGCCAAAGGCGCACCGGTCAGCAAGATCGTCCATCCGGGCGCCCATCACGGGTTCGATATGCCGCAACCGCCGCGCCGGCTACCTCGGGTGCAGAGCGCGCGCGGCTGCGGCCTCGACATCGAGTTGGAGCCGGTCGCGGGTCGGCGCTGGGATGGAACAGAAGTCCCGGCCGACCTGATCCCCGCCTATCTGCTGGGCTGCATGCAGCGCGGCGCGACCTTCGGCGGGGATCCCGGGGCCCTCGGCGATTCCATCGAACAGGTCGGGAAGGCCGCGCGAGAATTCCTCGCGCGGCCTTAAATGCCCATCCTGTTCAGACGCTGCGCTGGGCCTTGTCCTTGGCGTTCTGGCTCTGCACCTGTTCGCGCATACGCTTCCAGTCTTCGTCGCCTAGGCTCCACAGCCGGGTGTAGTTCCCGGCATTGTTCAGCCACGACCCGCCGTCGATGGCGATCACCTCGCCGTTAATGTAGGCGCATTCGTCCGCCATCATGAAGGCGGCGAAATTGGCCAATTCGCTGTGCACGCCGGCGCGGCGCATCGGGTTGGACGCGTAGTCGTCCTTGCTCTCCGCCTTGCGACCGCCGACGCGCAAGCGTTCCCAGGCGCCTTCGGTCGGGAAGGGGCCCGGCGCGATGGCGTTGCAGCGGATGCCGCGCGGACCCCACTCCACCGCCAGGCTCTGGGTCATCGCCGCGACTCCCGCCTTCGACATTGCCGACGGCACGACATAAGGGGACCCGGTCCATACCCAGGTGGTCAGGATGGACAGCACGCTCGCCTTGCGTTGTTCCTTCAGCCAGCGCCGGCCACAGGCGCTGGTCACGTAGAAGGTGCCGTGCAGAACGATATTGGCGATGGCGTCGAAAGCCCGGGGGCTCAGGTCCTCGGTGCGCGAGATGAAGTTGCCCGCCGCGTTGTTCACGAGGCCGTCGAGCGGGCCGCCGGCCCAAATCTCCGTGACCATGTCCTCGACCGCCTGCGGCACGCGGATGTCGACGGCATGTGTCGTCACCTTGCCCCCGGTCGCCTTCATCATCTCGTCGGCAGCTTCGTCCAGAACTCCCTTCCGCCGGCCCGCGATCGCCACCTCCGCCCCAAGCTCCAGGAACCTGGTGGTCATCGTCTTGCCGAGTCCGGTGCCACCGCCGGTCACGAGGTACTTCTTCCCCTTCAGCAGATCGGAACGAAACATCGCAGCACTCCTTCGTTGTCGTTTCCTCGTTGGAACTACATCGTGAGCACGACGCGCCCGACCGCCTTTCGGTCGGAGACGACATGCATGGCCTCCCGGAACCGCTCCAGCGGAAAGCGGTGACTGATATGCGGCTTCAGATGCCCCTGCTCCGCCCAGGCCACGAGCTGCCGAAGGCGGGGCGCCGCCAGGGAGGGATCGCGGCGCACCATCTCGCCCGCGCGCACGCCGACCACGCTCGCGCCCTTCAGGAGCGCCAGGTTCGCCTTGAAGGCCGGTATCGTGCCGGAAGCAAAGCCGATGACGAGAAGACGCCCGTTCCACGCCAGCGAGCGGAGCGCCGGTTCGAAAAGATCGCCGCCCACCGGGTCGTAGACGACATCGATTCCGCGGTCACCGACGATCTCCTTCAGCCGAGACCGCAGGTCCTCGGCCCGCGTGTCGATCAGATGCGTGGCGCCGCGCGCCGCGGCTACCGCGAGTTTCTCGGCGCTGGACGCGGCCGCGATCACCCTGGCGCCGACCAGCGCACCGATCTCAACCGCCGTGAGGCCGACACCGCCACCGGCGCCGAGCACGAGCAGGGTCTCCTTCGGCTTCAGCCTGCCGCGCTGGATCAGGCCCGCATAAGCCGTCACGGCGGCGGTGGTGAAGCAGGCCGCCTCCTCGAAGGAGAAGCCTTGCGGAACCGGCCATGCATCGGCCGCCTTCATCACCCCCTCCTCGGCATAGCCGCCGACGCGATAATGGGCGACGACACGATCACCGGCCTTGAATGCGGTCACGTCGGCGGCTGATTCGATCACCTCGCCGGCGGCCTCGAATCCGGGCGTGAAGGGGAGCGGCGGCTTGTGTTGATAGCCCCCCGCGCACATCAGTATGTCGGGGAAGTTGAGCCCGGCGGCCCGATGGGCAATCCGGATCTGCCCCGGCTGAAGAGGGGGACGCGCCACCTCCTCCAGATTCAGGACCTCGGGCGGACCCAGCACCCGGCACACCACCGCCCGGGGCATCAGCGGGCGATCCTGATTTCGACCCGGCGGTCCGCCTCCGATTTCGCCTGGGCTCCACTGAAAAGGTTGCCGCCGGGCTCTCCGCCGGACTGCACGGCGAAATAGTCGCGGGTCAGCCCATGCCTGCCGAATTCAGCCGCCACCGCTTCCCCCCGGGCGATCGACAGCTTGCGGTTCATGTCCGCATTGCCCTGCTTGTCGGCGAAGCCCTTGATGCAGATCTGCTGGATCTTGCTCGCCTTCGCGATTTTCGCCATCTCGGCGATCTTCGCCTGATCGGCGGGCTTGATCTTGGTACTGCCGGTATCGAACTGGATGGTGAGCGGCTGATAGCGGCCGGCTGTCGCGGCATCCGGACGGCAGGTATCCTCGGCGAAGGCCATGCCCGGCCCCAGCATCACCAGCATCGCCCCAAACAACACGACGCGCATGTATGTCTCCTCCCACGAGATCGGATGCGGTTATAGCGCGCGCGGGCCGGCTGGCGAGTAGCATTTGCGGGACCAGCGGAAAGGGTCGACCGGATGGCGGCGGGACGGAATAATCGGTACCCGGCAAACGATCCAACGATCCGAGGACAGTGAGACGCATGAATGGGAAGGAAAGGCTGGGCTTCATCGGGCTCGGCGTGATGGGCGAGCCGATGTGCCGCAACATGGCGGTGAAGAGCGGCCGCCCCATGCTCGCCTATGATCGGCTCTCGGCCCCGCTGGAACGTCTGGCCGGATTCGGCGTCGCGGCCGCGCCGGATGTAGGCGCCGTCGCCCGCGAGGCCGAGATCGTGTTCATGTCGCTGCCGAGCGGTGCGCATGTGGAGGCGGTCTGCGGCGAAATGCTCGACTTCGCTCGAAAGGGGCAGGTCTTCGTCGATCTCGGCACCTCGCCGGTGACCTTGAGCCGGAAGCTCGCGGATACCTTCGCCGCGCGCGGTGCCGCCTTCGCCGATGCACCCGTCGCCCGGACCCGCGAAGCCGCGGAGCAAGGCCGGCTCAGCATCATGGTGGGCGCGGATCCGGCGACGGCCGCTCGCATCCGACCCCTGCTCGACTGTTGCGCGACCGACGTGACACTGTGCGGCAACGTCGGTGCCGGCCAGGTCGCCAAGATCCTGAACAACATGGTGCTGTTCGAAACCGTGGTGGCGATTTCGGAGGCCATGGCCATCGCCCGGCGATTCGACGTCGACCCCGCGGTGATCGCCGATGCGCTGTCCAAGGGTTCGGCCGACAGCTTCGCGCTGCGCAATCACGGCATGAAGGCGGTGTTGCCGCGCAGCTTCCCGGAACAGGCCTTTTCGACCTCCTATGCCCTGAAGGATCTGACCTACGCCCTCGACATGGCGCGCGAGGCGGGGCTCGACCTGGCGGGGGCCGAGAATGCCCGCCGCCTGATGAACGAGGCGATCGCCAAGGGTGACGGCGACAAGTACTGGCCGGTCCTGAGCCGGGTCGTCGACGGGACCTGACGCCCGGCCGTCAGCCCTCCTCCGGCGGGAACTCCACCATCGCCTCTCCGGAAGCGACCATCTCGTCCCGCTGGTTGCGGACCTCGACGGCTATCGTGACCCATCGCGATCTGGCGGTTGCCTGCTTGGCCCGGATATGGCCGAGCGGACGGATCGTATCGCCCGGCCGGACCGGTGCGATCCAGCGCGTTTCCAGCCGCCGGTGGGTCCCGCCATGCTGATAGGCCCAATCGGTCAGCATGCGGCTGATCAGGCCGAAGTTGTTCATGCCGTGCATGATGACGCCGCCGAACCGGGTCTTGCCGAAGCTGCCTTCCATGTAGGCGTCGTCGAGGTGCAGCGGATTGTAGTCGAGCGAGGCGTCACAAAAAGCGCGGATGCTTTCGCGCGACACCTCGAAGGAGGGTCCGTCGATACGGGTATCGGTGGCGATGCTCTCGAAAAAGCTGCTCATGGCTGCCTGCCCTCACACCGGCCGGATGGTCCAGCCGCGGCCCGAGCAGATGACCCGGCCATGCTGGTTGAAGAAGACGTTGTCGTGCACGACGAAGAGGCGCTCGCGCTTGATGAACTTGTCGAGCGCACGCGCTTCCAGCCTGATCGTGTCGCCGGGGCGGGCCGGAATGTTGTAGCTCCAGGATTGGCCGGCATTGACCGTGCCGGGGCTGCGCATCCAATCGTCCGCTGGCGTGCAGGCGAACATCAGCAGGATGTGGATGGCGGGCGGTGCGATCAGTCCGCCGTACCGGCTCTTCCTCGCATACTCCTCGTCGAAGTAGAGCGGGTGCAGGTCGCCCACCGCGCGGCAGTATCTCTGGATCGCTTCCAGCGTCAGGACATAGGGCAGCGTCTTGCGCGGCTCGCCGGGGACGATTTCGTCCCAGATCTTGCGCGAAGCCGCATCGCGCCAGAAATCGGTCTCGAAAGCCTGCTCCATCCCGATCCTCCCCTTGATTTGTAGGCAGCATAGCGCAGCGTCGCTTGAGTTTCCCTTCGATCCGGCGGAGCATGGCGGCAACGAAAAAGTATGGAGGAAACGTTCGATATGTCGTGGCAACGCGAAGTCGACGAACTGCGCCACCGGCAGGCCCTCGCCCGTCGCATGGGTGGGCCCGACAAGGTCAAGCGCCAGCATGACGGCGGCAAGCTCACCGTGCGCGAGCGGATCGACGCGCTGCTCGATCCCGGTTCCTTCCGCGAGATCGGTTCGATCGCCGGCAAGGGCACCTACGACGACAGGGGCAACCTGACCGACTTCATGCCCGCCAACTCGGTGATCGGACGGGGCCAGGCCGACGGCCGGCCGCTCGTGGTCGCGGGCGACGACTTCACCGTGCGCGGCGGCGCCGCCGATGCCGCGATCTGGGCCAAGATGATCATGGCCGAGCAGATGGCGGGCGAGATGCGGCTGCCGCTCGTGCGCCTGGTCGACGGCACCGGCGGGGGAGGGTCGGTCAAGTCGCTGGAGATCGACCAGCGCACCTACACCTCGATCCTCATGGGATGGAATTACGTCACCGAGAACATGGGACTGGTTCCGGTCGTGGGCCTCGCGCTCGGGTCGGTCGCCGGCATGGGATCGGCGCGCGTCGTCGCCAGCCACTACTCGCTCATCGTCAGGGAGACGGCGCAGATGTTCATCGCCGGCCCGCCGGTGGTGGCTCGTGTCGGTCCGAGCTATACGAAGGAGGAACTCGGCGGCAGCGGCATCCACACGAAGAACGGCGCAATCGACGACGAGGTCGAGAGCGAGGCAGAGGCCTTCGCGCGCACCCGGCGGTTCCTCTCCTACCTGCCCTCCTCCGTCTATGAGCTGCCGCCGCGGGGCGCACAGGAGGACGACCCCGGCCGCAAGGACGAATGGCTGATCGAGGCGATTCCGCGCGACCGGCGCAAGGTCTACAACATGCGCAGGATCATCACCTCGCTGTTCGACACGGGCAGCTTCTTCGAGATCGGCAAGGCCTACGGCAAGCCTGCCATCGGCGGCCTCGCCCGGCTCGACGGGTGGCCGGTCGCGGTGCTGGCGTCCGATCCACATCACTACGGCGGCGGCTGGACCGCGGATGCCGCACGCAAGGCCACCCGTTTGATCGACCTCGCGCAGACCTTCCACCTGCCCATCGTACAGCTCGTCGATATCCCGGGCTTTCTGATCGGGTTGGAGGCGGAACAGGCGGCGACCATCCGCTACGGTGTGCATGCGCTTTCCGCCGTGCATCAGGCGCGCGTACCGATGTGCACGATCCTGGTCAGGAAGTGCTTCGGCGTGGCCGGTGCCGTCCAGACCAATGCGGGGCGCCTGAAGTACCGCTACGCTTGGCCATCGGGCGACTGGGGTTCGCTGCCCCTGGAAGGCGGGATCGAGGCCGCCTATCGCGCCGAGTTGGATGCGGCCCCCGACCGCGCCGTCCTGCTGGCGGAGATCGAGGAACGGCTGAACCGCTATCGCTCGCCATTCCGCACCGCCGAGCATTTTCTGATCGAGGAGATCATCGACCCGCGCGACACCCGGCCCCTGCTGTGCGAATTCGCCAACCTCGCGGCGCCGCTCCGGACGCCCGGCCCGTCCAGTTTCTGCATGCGACCCTAGTCCCTGCCCGTCCCGCGTAACCCAAGGCGCAGGAAAAGCGCCGAACAACCGGAGGAAACGATGCAAGACCTTATCCTGACCCGCCGCCAGGCGATGGCGGCGATCGCCGCCGCAGCGGCCGCTGGCCTGTCCGGACCGGCGCGTGCGCAGAAACGGGGCGGCGTGCTCCGCATGTCGGCCGCCGCCAATCCGTCCAGCCTCGATCCGATGACCGGCCGGTCCGGCTACGATCACATCCAGCTCTATTCCATGTTCGACACCCTCACCGAGTGGGACTACGACCAGCTCACGGTGAAACCCGGGATCGCCAAGGCTTGGCGCTACAGCGATCCCAAGACGCTGGTTCTGGACCTGGTCGAGGGCGTCACGTTCCATGACGGCACACCCTGCGATGCCCAGGCGGTGAAGTGGAACATCGACCGCTGCCGCACCGACGCCCGCTCCAATCTCAAGGCCGACATCGCCTCGGTCGAGGCGGCGGAAGTCAGCGGCCCCAACCAGGTCACCCTGAAGCTGAAGCAACCCGACACCGCCCTCCTCCTCATCCTTTCCGACCGCGCCGGCATGATGGTCTCGCCCAAGGCGGCGGAGGCGGCGGGCGCCGAGTTCGACCGCAAGCCGGTCGGTGCCGGCGCCTGGAAGTTCGTCTCCTGGAACGACAACGAGAAGGTGGTCGTCACCCGCAACGACAAGTACTGGCGTCCCAACCTGCCGCATCTGGACGGGATCGAATTCGCCATCATCCCGGAGGTGAACACCGGCCTGCGCTCCGTGATCGCAGGCCAGAACGACTTCGTGCATTCCCTGTCGCCCCAGCAGAAGGCGGTGATCGACCGCTCCAAGGGGCTGACCGCCTTCACCAACCCGACGCTGTTCAGCCACCTGATGTTCATCAACTACGGCCGGCCGCCGCTGGACAATCCGAAGGTGCGCCTTGCCGTGAATCTCGCGGTCGACCGCGACGCCTTCAACAAGGTGACGCAGGGCGGAATCGGCGAGCCGACCTCGACCCTGCTGCCGAAGGCGCACTGGGCCTATTCGGCGGCCATGGACGACTACTTCAAGTACGATCCCGAGCGGGCGAAGAAGCTGCTGGAGGAGGCCGGCCACAAGGACGGGCTGGAACTCACCGTGATCGGCTGGAACGACCAGCGCGCGGTCCAGCGCCAGGAAGTGCTGATCGAGCAGATGAAGAAGGCCAACATCCGGCTCCGGATCCAGCAGTTCGCCGTGGCGGACGCGACGGCGAAGTTCTTCGGCCCCGACAAGGTCGGGGATCTCTACCTCGCCGCCTGGACCGGCCGCCCCGATCCGAGCCTCACCTTCCAGCTGATGTTCGCCAAGGATTCCTACTTCAATGCCGGCAAGGCCGATCCGGCGACCGGGCGCGAGGCGGCGCAGCTGCAGACCCAGGCCGTCGAGGGTCTGGCCGAGCGCAAGGCGGCCTTCGACAGGCTGCAGAAGATCGTCTCCGAACATGCGCTCTTCGTACCGATCGCGGTCCAGTACGACGTCGCGGCCGTGACCGGCAAGGTGAAGAACTACAAGCCGAACCTGCTCGGCAAGCCGAAGTTCGAGAACGTCTGGCTCGAAGGCTGACGCTTGAGGGGCCGCCGTCGGTGACGGCGGCCCCGGTAGCGCGGGAGCGGAACCGCCGCTAGGGTCCGCGGCCATGAGAGTAGACGGCACCCCCTACCGCACCATCTGGCTGGCCCGGGACGGCTGGTCGGTCGAGATCATCGACCAGACCCGCCTGCCCCACCGGTTCGAAACCGTCCGGCTGACGACGGTCCATGAGGCTGCGCATGCCATCAGGGCGATGCTGGTCAGGGGCGCGCCGCTGATCGGCGCCACCGCCGCCTACGGCCTCTGCCTCGCCGCCCGGGCGGACGCATCGGACGCCGCCCTCGCGGAGGCGGCGCACACCCTGATCGCAACCCGGCCCACCGCCATCAACCTGAAATGGGCGGTGGACGACATGCTGGCGCGCCTGACCCCGCTTCCTGCCGCCGGTCGCCTCGCCGCCGCCTATGCCCGTGCCGCAGAGATCGCCGATGACGACGTCGCCACCTGCCGGGGCATCGGCACCCATGGGGCCGAACTGATCGCCGCCGCCCACAGGAAGTCGGGCAAGACCGTCAACGTGCTGACGCATTGCAATGCCGGCTGGCTCGCCACCGTCGACTGGGGCACCGCGCTCGCCCCCGTCTATGTCGCCCATGACGCCGGCGTGCCGATCCATGTCTGGGTCGACGAGACCCGTCCGCGCAACCAGGGGGCGTCGCTCACCGCGTGGGAGCTCGGCCGGCACGGCGTCGCCCACACCGTCATCGCCGACAATGCCGGCGGCCTGCTGATGCAGCGGGGCGAGATCGATCTGTGCATCGTCGGCACCGACCGCACCACCCGTACCGGCGACGTCTGCAACAAGATCGGCACCTATCTGAAGGCGCTGGCGGCGCATGACAATGGCATCCCCTTCTATGTGGCGCTGCCTCATTCGACCATCGACTGGACGCTGGAGGCCGGGGCCGACATCCCGATCGAGATGCGCGCCGCGGAGGAGGTGACGCATATGACCGGCGCCACCGCCGACGGCGGTATCGCCACCGTGCAGATCACGCCCGCGGGCAGCGCGGCGGCCAATCCCGCCTTCGACGTGACCCCCGCCCGCCTCGTCACCGGCCTGATCACCGAGCGCGGCGTCTGCGAGGCCAGCGCGCCCGGCCTTCTCTCCCTCTATCCCGAGCGAGCGACCTGAAGCATGCAGAACCTGTGGTCGGACCGCGACGCCCGCGCCGCCATCCGCGCCCATGCCGCAAAGGGCATCGGCGAGGACCTCGCGCTGCGCGTCTACACCACCCGCCTTCTGGGCAACGAGCCGAAGCTCGTGCAGCACGGCGGCGGCAATACCTCGGTCAAGACGGTGATGAAGGACATCACCGGCGACGCGGTCGAGGTCCTCTGCGTCAAGGGTTCGGGCTGGGACATGGGCAGCATCGAGGCGGCGGGCCTGCCCGCCGTGCGCCTCGCCCCGCTCCGCCGCCTCGCCGCGCTCGAGGCGCTGTCGGACGAGGACATGGTCAATGTCCAGCGTGCCAATCTCCTGGACAGCAATTCGCCCAACCCTTCGGTCGAGACGCTGCTGCACGCCTTCCTGCCGCAGAAGTTCATCGACCATACCCATTCCAACGCGGTGCTGGCACTGACCGACCAGCCGGACGGCGACAAGATCTGCGCCGAGGTGTTCGGGGGGAAGGTCGCCACCGTCCCCTACCTGATGCCGGGCTTCGGCCTGGCCAAGAAGGCGAAGGAGGTATTCGAGGCCAACCCGCATGTGGATGGCCTGCTGCTCGCCCGGCACGGCTTCTTCACCATGGGGGCCACGGCGAAGTCCGCCTACGACCTGATGATCCACTACGTCACCCTGGCCGAGAAGCGGATCGCCAAGGGGCGGAAGTCCGTCTTCCCCGGCGTGGCGCTGCCGAAGAAGCTCGCCTCCGTCGCCGAGGTCGCGCCCTTGCTGCGCGGCCTGCTGGCGGAAGCCGTCGATGCCGATGCCGGGCGCTGGCGCCGCTTCGTGCTGGACCACCGCGCGAGCCCTCGCGTCATGGCCTTCGTCAACGGCAAGGGCATCGACCGCTATGCCCAGGCCGGCACGGTGACGCCCGACCACGTCATCCGCACCAAGCCGAAGCCGCTCGTCCTCCCCGCACCGGAAGCGGGCAAGCTCGACCGGTTCAAGGCCGCCGCGACGGGAGCGCTCGCCGCCTATGCCGCCGACTACCGCGCCTATTTCGAACGCCACAACGCCAACGCCAGCCCAAAGAAGAAGCCGCTCGATGCCTATCCCCGCGTCGTCATGGTGCGGGGCTTGGGACTCTTCGGCCTCGGCAAGACCAGGAAGGATGCCGCCATCGCCGCCGATATCGCGGTCACCAATGTCGAGGTGATCTCGGACGCGGAAGCCGTCGGCCGCTACCGGCCGATTCCGGAAGCCGACCAGTTCGACGTCGAATACTGGTCGCTGGAACAGGCGAAGCTCGGAAAGTCGGCCGACAAGCCGCTGACCGGGCAGGTGGCGGTGATCACCGGCGGCGCCGGGGCGATCGGTCTCGCGACCGCCCGTGCCTTCAGGGGCGAAGGCGCCGAAGTCGTTCTGCTCGACCTGCCTGCCGCCAAGCCCGAAGCCGCCGCCAAGGCGATCGGCGGGATCGGAATCGCCTGCGACGTCACCGATCAGGCCTCCGTCGCGGAAGCCTTCGCGCGGATCAGAGCCGCGCTGGGCGGCCTCGACATCCTGGTCTCCAATGCCGGTGCGGCCTGGCAGGGCAGGATGGGCGAGGTGGACGATATGATTCTGCGCCGCAGCTTCGAGCTCAACTTCTTCGCCCATCAGACGGTGGCGAAGGCGGCCGTCGCGGTGATGCGCGAGCAGCGTACCGGCGGTTGCCTCCTGTTCAACGTGTCCAAGCAGGCGGTCAATCCGGGACCCGAGTTCGGCCCCTATGGCCTGCCGAAAGCGGCGACGCTGCTCCTGTCCCGGCAATATGCGCTCGACTACGGGGCGGAAGGCATTCGCTCGAACGCGGTCAATGCCGACCGCATACGTTCCGGCCTCCTCACCGACGAGATGGTCGCCAGCCGCTCCAAGGCCCGTGGCCTGACCGAGAAGGACTATATGTCCGGCAATCTGCTCGGCCGCGAGGTGAAGGCCGAAGACGTGGCACAGGCCTTCCTGCACCTCGCCCTCGCCCCCAAGACCACCGCCGCCGTGCTGACGGTGGACGGCGGCAACATCGCAGCCGCCCTGCGCTGAGGGCCGGTCTCGGCCTGACGTGCGGGGCGGACAATTTTGTCCGCTCAACGCCCGCACCACCGTGATGCCCCGACTTGGTCGGGTCACGACGGGATAGACACGGAACCTTCCTTGCACCGGTTGGCGCCCGGGCAGGGCGTGGATGCCCGGATCAAGTCCGGCCATGAAGTAAATATTTGACTAGTCACGGCTTTCCTGCCTCGGGTCGAGTGTCACCCCGCCTAAGTCAGCCAATTCGTGCCAGTTCGAACCAGCTTTGACCGGTGGCGAACCCGCCAAGTCCAGTTCGGTGCCGGTTTTGGCCGAGTTACACCAACTCTGTGAGGCGACATCGGGAGACCGCTCGAGCCGACCGCTTCGACGCGCGGACAATTTTGTCCGCTCTTCAGACCCGGTCGAGCGGGCCCCTACCCGCCCTCCGGGCACCCTCTCCCTAGGAGCGGGTAAACGGCACGCGGACATTTCTGGCCGCTTCATATGCCGGACAATTCTGGCCGCTCGCAACCCACGCCACAGTCATGACCGGACTGGTTTCGGTCATCTGCGCGGCGGCCGCAGACTCCGTTGCCCGCCGGTTGGCGCGGGCGAGGGAGGTGGATGCCGGATCAAGTCCAGGGCATGACTTAACTTATTGATCTAGAGCCCTTATCTCTGCACGGGCCGATTCTTGAGCGCCCCTAAGTCAGCCAATTTGCGCCAGTTCTGGCCAGTTCAAAGCCCATGCGATGACGGCTTCCGCCCGTTCGGCGCCAGCTTTGCCTGGTTTCTGCCGACCTTTTTTCGCGGTGGCCCCGGCGGCTTTGGTGCCGAGCGTTGCGCTGCGCGGACAATTTTGTCCGCTCTCTATGTGACTCACCGTCGAGCGGGCTCCTCACCCACCCTCGGCGCACCCTCTCCCCCTGGAGAGGGAAAACAAGCGCGGACAATATTGTCCTCTTTCACCGGCGGACATTCTTGGCCGCCGGTCAGCGTCGAGCGACCCGATGGGTGTCGCCATGTACCGTCTTCACCTTGTCCAGGAGCATCGAACTGCCAATGGACAAGAGTAGCAGACAGTGACACAAAAAGCAATAACGTCGCCAGACGTCATATAATATGCCTCTCAGAGCAAATCGCTAACGGCGGGGGCGATGACGGGGTGCTGGAGCCCATGTACATCGGGACGACGATCAAGCCGCCGCTCTTCACGGGTGTCCGCGCCTCGCTGCTGGGAGCGAAAATCATCCTGCCCTACCGGTGCCCGACGATATGGCCGGCCGGCGGCGCTGCGGCGCCGACCTGGATGTCGACCCGAACGAAGTGCGTGAGCCTTCCCGGGTCGCGATTTCGGCGCCGCGACAAAGCCAGCAGGTGAAGATCGGTTCGACGGTGTTGTCAGGGCTGCCGCGGAAGGTCACCGACCAGGTCGTCGAATCGATCTTGTTTTCCGAATAGCCGCCCTGGCCACCGCCCGCATCGGGCCCACTACCTCTTCGTGCCTGCCTTCACTGCGCTCTCGTGTTCCTGCAGTACCCGTTTCGCCTCGAACACGAGATCCTTATCTTCCTCGGACACCACGCTCAGCAGCTTGATGGCGCTGCGCAGCGTGGGCTTGGGACCGGAGTCCATGTAGAGGGGATAGAAGATCATGCCGCCCCCCTTCGCCGGTTCGACGGCGGCCGGAATCCTCGGGACCGGGCCGCCCCAGCGGGTGGCGGCGAAATGGGTCTCGCGCGGCAGCGCCGCGCGCAACTCGGTCTTCTTGAAGTGCGTGAACCCCTCCCGCACCGTGATTTCAGCGCAGCGATAGAGCCAAAAGGCATAGACCTGCTGCGGCGTCGTATAGCCGTTACCGTAGAATTCGACATACCAAGTCGTCGCGTCGATTTTCCGGTCGGCATAGCCGCCCGTCATTCCCTCCGGCTGGTAAGGAGTGGCCCCGCACCCGGCCAGCAAGAGACCCAAGCCGGCGAGCGCCAGCCGTCGCGACAGCATCACAACATCCCCTTTCCCTGCCCGCCGATGATGCTCGGCCAGCCGGCGGCAACGCACATCCTTTCGATAGCATAACCGGCGGCAACGCCCCGATGTCGCGACGAATCGTCCTCTCGCTCGGGCTGCAGCGGCACATTTCTGCCCTCGCCGTCTGCCGAGAAAGCTGCTGGAAATGCCTGGAATCGCCATGCTATAGAGGCGCGCTTCGCGGGCATCCGGCCCGACGGCGCGATCGGCACGGGCGCCCCCAGGCGGGCGTGGCGGAATTGGCAGACGCACCAGGTTTAGGTCCTGGCGGCAGAAATGTCGTGGGGGTTCAAGTCCCTCCGCCCGCACCAGTTCCGATTGCGACCGCATCCCAGGACATTTTTACGGAACGACGATGCAGCAGGTTACCGTCACGGCTTCGGAAGGACTGAAGCGCGAATTCAAGGTCACCGTCGGGCGCGACGACATCGAGAAGCGCACCGACACGAAGCTGGTCGAGCTGGGCACCAAGGTGCGCATGCCGGGCTTCCGTCCGGGCAAGATCCCCCTGCACCTGCTGCGCCGCCAGTACGGCAAGGCGATCCTGGGCGAGGTGCTGGAGGAGACCGTCAACGAGGTCGCCCAGCAGACCATGACCGAGCATTCGCTGCGCCCCGCGCTGCAGCCCAAGATCGACATCCAGACCTTCGAGGACGGTCGCGACCTGGAATACACCATGTCGGTCGAAGTCATGCCCGAGATCGAGCCGGGCGACTTCTCGGCCATCGCGGTCGAAAGACTGACCGTCGAGGTCGACGACGAGCGGCTGGCCGAGGGCCTGGACCGCATCGCCAAGGGCCAGCGCGCCTTCACCAAGGTGGAAGGCCCGCATGAAGCGGCCAAGGGCGACGTCGTCGTGGTCGACTTCACGGGGAAACTGGACGGGACCGTCTTCGAAGGCGGCGAAGGCAAGGACCTGCAGATCGAACTCGGCGCCGGCACGCTGCTGCCCGACTTCGAGAATGCGCTGGTCGGCGCCAAGGCCGGCGACACCCGTACCTTCCCCGTGGCCTTCCCGGCCGACTACCGCAATACCGAGCTGGCCGGCAAGACGGCCGAGTTCGAGGCGACGGTGAAGGAAGTGCGTACCGCCGAGCCGGTCGCCATCGATGACGAACTGGCCAAGAAGCTCGGCCTGCAGACGCTGGACGAGCTGAAGGAAGCCCTGAAGAAGCAGTACGAGCAGGAGTATGCCCAGCTGTCGCGCGCGCGTCTGAAGCGCGGGCTGCTGGACGAGATGAGCAAGTCCTATGATTTCGAGGTGCCGGCCGGACTGGTCGACCTTGAATTCAACCAGATCTGGGACCAAGTCATCCGCGATGCAGGATCCGAAGAGGCCGCCGCCGCGGCCGAGAACAAGACGGTGGACGAGGTGAAGGCGGAGTACCGCAAGATCGCCGAGCGCCGCGTCCGCCTCGGCCTGGTCCTCTCCGAAGTGGGCCTGCGCAACAAGATCGAGGTCACGCCCGACGAGGTGACCCGCGCCATGATCGAGGAAGCCCGCCGCTTCCCCGGCCAGGAGCGCAAGGTCATGGAATTCTACCAGAAGACACCGGAAGCCCTGCAGCGCCTGCGCGCCCCTCTCTACGAGGACAAGGTCGTCGACTTCGTCCTCGAGCTGGCGAAGGTGAGCGAGCGGAAGGTGTCCCTGGACGAGCTGATGAAGGAACCGGAGGAAGCGAAGGCCTGAAGCCTTCGCCCCCCTGCCCCAGGAGCGAACAATGCGTGACCCCGTCGAAGTCTATGCCAATTCCCTGATCCCGATGGTGGTCGAGCAGACCAACCGGGGCGAACGGCATTTCGATATCTATTCGCGCCTCCTCAAGGAGCGCATCATCTTCATCGTCGGCGGCATCAACGACGCGGTTTCCAGCGTCGTCTGCGCCCAGCTCCTGTTCCTGGAGGCCGACAATCCCAACAAGGAAATCTCGATCTACATCAACTCTCCCGGCGGTATCGTGACCTCCGGCCTCGCGATCTACGACACCATGCAGTACATCCGGCCGAAGGTGGCGACCGTGTGCTTCGGCCAGGCCGCCTCCATGGGCTCGCTGCTGCTCGCCGTGGGCGAAAAGGGCATGCGCTTCGCCCTTCCCAACAGCCGGATCATGATCCACCAGCCGTCCGGCGGCGCCCAGGGCCAGGCCACCGACATCGAAATCCAGGCACGGGAGATCCTGTCGCTGCGTGCCCGCCTCAATCAGATCTACGTGAAGCACACCGGCCAGCCTCTGGACGTCATTGAACAGTCGATGGAACGCGACAAGTTCCTCTCTCCGGAGGAAGCGAAGACATTCGGATTGATCGACGAAGTCTACGAGAAGCGGCCGGAGACCGATGCCAAGGGCAAGGACGACAAGCCCAAGCCGGTAGCCTGACCGGGCGCCGGTTTTAAGACTTCCTTGGTATCGTCCGACGCAAGCTTCCACGGTTCGGCCGCACCCGGACGGGGTCGAAAGACCCCAGGAACGACACGGTTTTGCGAAGTCAAGCCAGTTGTGTCCCCGGGGGGCCGATGACTAGGATGTTGCGGTGCGGTTAGGAGCGAATCCCCAATGACCAAGCTCTCCGGCGGCGACTCGAAGAACACGCTGTACTGCTCCTTCTGCGGCAAGAGCCAGCATGAGGTGCGGAAGCTGATCGCCGGGCCGACGGTCTTCATCTGCGACGAATGCGTCGAACTCTGCATGGACATCATCCGTGAGGAGCACAAGTCGACGCTGGTCAAGACGCGCGACGGCGTGCCCACGCCGCAGGAAATCCGCAAGGTCCTGGACGATTACGTCATCGGCCAGATCCACGCGAAGAAGGTCCTGTCGGTCGCGGTCCACAATCACTACAAGCGGCTCAATCACGGCCAGAAGAACAACGACGTCGAACTGGCCAAGTCGAACATCCTGCTCTGCGGCCCGACCGGCTCGGGCAAGACGCTGCTCGCGCAGACACTGGCCCGCATCCTCGACGTTCCCTTCACCATGGCGGACGCGACGACGCTGACCGAGGCGGGATATGTCGGCGAGGATGTCGAGAACATCATCCTGAAACTGCTTCAGGCGGCCGACTACAACGTCGAGCGGGCGCAGCGCGGCATCGTCTATATCGACGAGGTCGACAAGATCAGCCGCAAGTCCGACAACCCCTCGATCACCCGCGACGTGTCGGGAGAGGGCGTGCAGCAGGCCCTGCTCAAGATCATGGAAGGCACCGTCGCCTCCGTCCCGCCGCAGGGCGGCCGCAAGCACCCCCAGCAGGAATTCCTGCAGGTGGACACGACCAACATCCTGTTCATCTGCGGCGGCGCCTTCGCAGGCCTTGACAAGATCATCGCCGCCCGCGGCAAGGGCACGTCGATCGGCTTCGGTGCCGAGGTGCGCTCGCCCGACGACCGGTCGACCGGCGCCATCCTGGCCGAGGTCGAGCCGGAGGATCTGCTGCGCTTCGGCCTGATCCCGGAATTCGTCGGTCGCCTGCCGGTGATCGCGACCCTGCACGACCTCGACGAGGCGGCGCTGGTCGAGATCCTGTCGCGGCCCAAGAACGCCCTGATCAAACAGTATCAGCGGTTGTTCGAGATGGAAGATGTGCGCCTCACCATCTCCGAGGACGCACTGAAGGCCATCTCGCGCAAGGCGCTGGCGCGCAAGACCGGCGCCCGCGGGCTTCGCTCGATCATGGAAGCCATCCTGCTCGACACGATGTACGACCTCCCCTCGCTCCGCGGCGTGGAGGAAGTGGTCATCTCGAGCGAGGTGGTGGAAGGCCGCGCGAAGCCGCTCTACGTCCATGCCGAGCGCCAGAAGGATCTTCCGGCCGGCGCGTGACCCGCGCACGGCCGGTGCGGCTTGAAGCCCCTCTCTGCGATCTCCATCTTGGGGAGGGGCAGCCAATTCCGGTGCCCCCCACGCGGTCGGCCCTGAGTTTCTGAAAAGCGCCGACCCAGGAGTATTGAAATGCCTGTTGCCCCCGGCGCCCAGACCTATCCCGTGCTCCCGCTGCGGGACATCGTCGTCTTCCCGCACATGATCGTCCCGCTGTTCGTCGGCCGTGAGAAGTCGGTGCGCGCCCTGGAAGACGTGATGAAGGACGACAAGCAGATCCTGCTGGTCGCCCAGAAGAATGCCACCCAGGACAACCCGAGCCCCGCCGACATCCATTCGGTCGGCACCATCGCCTCGGTGCTGCAGCTGCTGAAGCTGCCCGACGGCACGGTGAAGGTGCTGGTCGAGGGCGGCAGCCGCGCGAAGATCACGAGCTATACCGACAATGCCGATTTCTTCCAGGCGGTGGCGGAACCGGTCGTGGACAAGGATGCCGGGTCGCCCGAACTGGAGGCGCTGTCGCGCACGGTGATCTCGCAGTTCGAACAGTATGTGAAGCTGAACCGCAAGATTCCGCCCGAAGTCCTGGTGTCGCTGAACCAGATCGACAGCCCCTCGAAGCTGGCCGACACGATCGCCTCGCATCTGCAGCTCAAGATTTCCGACAAGCAGGAGCTGCTCGAGATCGAGGGCGTGATGGAGCGGCTGGAACGCGTCTATGCCCTGATGGAGGGCGAGATCGGCGTGCTGCAGGTTGAGAAGCGCATCCGCTCGCGCGTCAAGCGGCAGATGGAGAAGACGCAGCGCGAGTACTACCTGAACGAGCAGCTCAAGGCGATCCAGAAGGAGCTCGGCGACGGCGACGAGGGCCGGGACGAGCTCGCCGAGATCGAGGAACGGGTCAAGAAGACCAAGCTGTCGAAGGAAGCCCGCGAGAAGGCCAAGGCAGAGATCAAGAAGCTCCGCACCATGAGCCCGATGTCGGCCGAGGCCACCGTGGTCCGCAACTATCTCGACTGGATGCTGTCGATCCCGTGGGGCAAGCGCTCCAAGGTGAAGAAGGACATCGTCGCGGCCGAGAAGATCCTGAACGAGGACCACTACGGCCTCGAGAAGGTGAAGGAGCGCATACTCGAATATCTCGCCGTGCAGGCGCGCGCCAACAAGGTGAAGGGCCCCATTCTCTGCCTGGTCGGCCCGCCCGGCGTCGGCAAGACCTCGCTCGGCAAGTCGATCGCGAAGGCCACCGGCCGCAACTTCGTGCGCATGTCGCTCGGCGGCGTGCGGGACGAGGCCGAGATCCGCGGCCACCGGCGCACCTATATCGGCTCTATGCCCGGCAAGATCCTGCAGTCGATGAAGAAGGCGAAGAGCAACAACCCGCTCTTCC